>Ga0308160_10000306_pt1 | contig 109249 bp, 94 predicted proteins | sample PhyFR1_FD_201036 | JGI IMG/M metagenome (GOLD analysis project Ga0308160, IMG submission 201036) | Phyllosphere microbial communities from UC Gill Tract Community Farm, Albany, California, United States - DLSLF.R1 | ecosystem: Host-associated > Plants > Phyllosphere > Unclassified | place...
ACCCACAAGAAGGGCGACAAGGTCAAGGGTTCGATCAAGTCGATCACCGACTTCGGCGTCTTCATCGGCCTGCCAGGCAACATCGATGGCCTGGTGCACCTGTCCGACCTGTCGTGGACCGAAGCCGGCGAAGAAGCTGTCCGCCGCTTCAAGAAGGGTGATGAGCTGGAAGCCGTCGTCCTGGCCATCGACGTCGAGCGCGAGCGTGTTTCGCTGGGCGTCAAGCAGCTGGAAGGCGACCCGTTCAACAACTTCGCAGCCCTGAACGACAAGGGTTCGCTGGTCACCGGCACCGTGAAATCGGTTGAGCCAAAAGGCGCCGTGATTGCCCTGAACGAAGAAGTCGAAGGCTACCTGCGCGCTTCGGAAATCGCCCGCGACCGCGTGGAAGATGCCGGCACCCACCTGAAAGTCGGCGACAAGGTCGAAGCCCTGGTCATCAACATCGACCGCAAGGCTCGCAGCATCCAGCTGTCGATCAAGGCGAAAGACAATGTCGAGACCCAGGAAGCGATGAGCAAGCTGGCCAGCTCGAGCGACAGCAACGCCGCATCGGGCACCACCAGCCTGGGCGCACTGCTGAAGGCCAAGTTCGACAACAAGAACTAAGCAAGAACGTCACAGTTCTTTAAGGCGAACAGATGACCAAGTCCGAGCTGATTGCACGACTGGCTGAGCGTTACTCCCAGCTGGTGGCGAAGGATGCGGAGTACGCCGTCAAGACCATCCTCGATGCGATGACCAACGCCCTGGCGACCGGGCAGCGCATCGAGATCCGTGGTTTCGGCAGCTTCGCGCTGAACAGCCGTCCGCCCCGCATCGGACGCAACCCGAAGTCCGGCGACAAGGTGATGGTGCCCGAAAAACGGGTGCCCCACTTCAAGCCGGGCAAGCAGTTGCGCGAACGGGTGGATGCGATGGTCGGGCAACCGATCATTGAAGACTGAATCGTCTGCCAGCCTGGCAAGAACGGCGTCCTTCGGGGCGCCGTTTTTTTATGCCGGTCGCTTGCGTCGTTGTGGCCTGCGGCTTCAACCGTACGGTGGGCACTCCGTGCCCACGCGGAACGGTGAGCATTGTTGGCTTGGATTCGAGCGAACCAGATTGCGCCAGAGATCGGCGCAACGGTTGTTCGTTTGCGCGGCCAACATGACGCAGGCTTCCGCGTGGGCACAGCGTGCCCACCGTACGGTCAACGCCGCAGGCCGGCAGCATGCGTCTTTGAAAGAATTCTGTAGATATGCGACACTGCGCCTTTGCAGACCGCTCCAGGCCAACCACCCGATGAAATTCGTCTCCACCATCGCAGGCTTCATCCTGTTCGTCCTGTTCTTCGGCTTCGCGCTGAAGAATACGCAGGCTGTCGACCTGAACTTCTTCCTCGGTTACGAACTGCGCGGCCCGCTGGTGCTGATGCTGCTGGGCTTTTTTGTCGCCGGCGCCGCCCTCGGCATCCTGGCCGTGACACCGACCGTCTTCCGTCACCGCCGTGAAACCTCGCAGCACAAGAACACCATCCAGGCCCTGCAAAGCGCCGCCGGCACCGGCAGCGCCCAGCCGGCCGTGGATGCGGTCACCCCCACGCCGCGCTGAGCGGCAAGTTACAACGTACAAAAAAGAACAACATGGAAGCTGAAATCTGGTGGCTGCTGGCCATTCCCTTCTTCTTCGGCCTGGGCTGGATTGCCGCCCGCGTCGACATCCGCCAACTCGTCTCGGAATCGCGCAAACTGCCGCGCGCTTACTTCAAGGGCCTGAACCACCTGCTGAACGACCATCCAGACAAGGCCATCGACGCCTTCATCGAGATCGTCACGCTGGACCCGGAAACGGCCGACATGCACTTTGCCCTCGGTAACCTGTTCCGCCGCCGCGGCGAGATCGAGCGCGCCATCCGCGTGCACCAGAATTTGCTGGCGCGCCCCGACCTGCCGCTCGAGCAGCGCACCCAGGCCCAGTACGAACTCGGCATGGATTACCTGAAGGCCGGCCTGCTCGACCGTGCCGAGGAAACCTTCAACGGCCTGGTCGAGGGCAGCTACAGCGTCCAGGCACGGAAAGCCTTGCTCGAGATTTACCAGCGCGAAAAGGAATGGAGCCGCGCCATCGACGCCGCCAGCGGCCTGCAATCCTCGGGCGCCGGTGCGCGCCAGAAGGAGATCGCCCAGTTCTACTGCGAGCTGGCCCAGGACGCCCTGGTGCGCAGCGATTTGCCGGATGCCTTGTCGCTGCTCGATAAAGCCCTGCACGCCGACCGCAACAGCGTGCGCGCCACCATGCTGCTGGGCGACGCCCTGCTGGCCCAGGGCGAGGTCGAGAGCGCGCTCACGGTCTGGAAACGCGTCGAGCAGCAAAGCGTGCCGCACGTGGCCCTGGTGGCCGGGCGCCTGATGGACGGCTACCGCCGCGTCGGCCGTCCGCAGGAAGGCGTGAATTTGCTGCGCTCCTACCTGGCCGAAGCCTCGTCGATCGACCTGATCGACGTGGTGTTCAAGGCTGTGATCGAACTCGACGGCGTGGAAGCGGCCAAGCAGCTGGTGATCGACGAACTGCGCCGCAATCCGACCCTGCTCGGCCTGGACAAGCTGCTGGAAGCGCGCCTCATGGACGCGCCGGCCCACATCTGGGAAGAGCTGTCGATGGTGAAGAACCTGATCCACGGCTACACCGCGAAGCTGGCGCGCTACCAGTGCAGCCACTGCGGCTTCAAGGCGCGCCAGTATTACTGGCAGTGCCCGGGCTGCAGCAACTGGGAAACCTATCCGCCGCGCCGGACCGAAGAACTGAACGTGATGAACTGAGCCATGGACATCGTGACCCCGTCCCGCCTGCTGGCGGCAGAAGATTATCTCGGCGCCGCGCCTGCCAAGCTCGACCAGGTGCGCATGCTCGTGGTGGGCGACGTCATGCTCGACCGCTACTGGTTCGGCGAGGTCTCGCGCATTTCGCCGGAAGCGCCGGTGCCGGTGGTGCGCATCGAGCGGCGCGAGGAACGCCTGGGCGGCGCCGCCAACGTGGCGCGCAACGCGGCGGCCCTGGGCGCCCACAGCGGCCTGCTGGGCGTGGTCGGCAAGGACGAGGCCGGCACGCAAGTGGAAACCCTGCTGCGCGACTCCAGCATCCACAGCTACCTGCAGCGCGACGAAGCGATTTCGACCATCATCAAGCTGCGCGTGATAGGGCGCCAGCAGCAGATGGTGCGCATCGACTTCGAGGATGCGCCGACCGAGACGGTCTTGCGCGATAAGCTCAGCCAGTTCAAGGCGCTGCTGCCGCGCTACGATGTGCTGATCTTTTCCGACTACAACAAGGGCAGCCTGGTGAACGTGGCCGAGATGATCCGCGCCGCGCGCGCGGCCGGCAAGTTCGTGATGGTCGATCCAAAGGGTGACGATTTTTCGCCCTATGCGGGGGCCAGTATCCTGACGCCGAACAAGTCGGAACTCAAGCGCATCGTCGGCAGCTGGAAGACGGAAGAGCAGCTGACCGGGAAGGCGCAGGCGCTGCGCGAGGAACTGGGCCTGGAAGCGCTGCTGCTGACGCGCTCGGAAGAGGGCATGAGCCTGTACACGGCGCAGGAAGTGCTGCACGTGCATGCCGATGCGCGCGAAGTGTTCGACGTGTCGGGCGCAGGCGACACCGTGATCGCGACCATGGCAGCGATGCTGGGCGCGGGCGCGGCGATGGATTTGGCGCTGGCGACGGCGAACCGGGCTGGGGGCATCGTGGTCGGCAAGCTGGGGACGGCGACCGTGACGCGCGAGGAATTGTTCGGCGCTTGAGGCGGGCGGTGGGTTCGAGAACCCACCCTACATGCTCGTATAGGCCAACGGATTACCGCCGGGCATTACATCAACAACACTTCCCCGTCCTCGGGCACGACCACCCGCGTGCCCTCGGGATACCCTTCGCCGCCGCTGAACCGGTGGCAAAACACCGTCTCCTGCGCGTAATTGCGCGACTCATCCCCGGTGTGCAAGGTCGCCACCACGCGCTCGCCGTCGAGCAATTGCACCGGTACATCGCGCATCCGGCTGCATACCGACACCGCCAGCCTGCGCGTCACCGCCCACATCATCGGCTTCTGGTACCACGGCAGCAGCTTGCCGGCCGAGCCGCGCGCGTCTTCCAGCAGGCGCCGCATCGCGCCGATGGTCCAGGCGTCGCGCGCCAGCGTCGGCAACAGCACCATGTTCACCGATACGTCCTCGCTGCGCCGGTTGATCAGCAGGTGGCCCTCGTCCGCGGCGATGCGGTCGCTCACCGGCACCACGAACAAGCCGTTCGGCTGGGGCGCCAGCTCGAGCGCCTCGTGCTGGCCCTCGAGCCAGACTTGGATGTTGTCGGCGGCGACGGCCTGGCGCGTGGGCCGCAGCTGCACGGCGAGCGCCACGCGGCCGGCCAGCGCTTGCTGGAGCGCCTTGGCGACGGGATAGAACACATCCTTGTAGGGCAGCAGCCGCGAGCGCAGGGTGTGGACTTCGACGGCCGGGACCATATCGGGCTCGGCGGCGCCGGCCGCTCCGAATGCGAACACAAATGCAAGCAAGGCGAACAGTCTGCGCATAAAAACTCCGAGCATGTGAATAAATCGCCATGGCTGCGTTGCATCGTCTCGCCGTACGCGCGTACTGTCTTCGACTCTGCGCCTTGCCCTGACGATTTATTCACACGCTCTCCGGTTGGCTTCCCGATAACGCCATGCTTCCACGGCTGCCCGGAAAATTCAACATCGGCGCGCGGCTGTGTCGGTTTGCCGGCACAGTTCGTCCTTTGATGCCTCTCAAACCCGGCAGGTCAACAGCGCCCCGGCTCGGCCGTTAAGCGCGCTGGACGGCAACCGCCGTTCCAGTCACGACTATGGAGACCATATGATCAAGCACCTAATGCTCAGCTTTGCCGCACTGGCCCTCACCACCAGCTTCGCGTTCGCCCAGGTCGACGTCAACAAGGCCGATGCCGCCGCCCTCGACGGCGTGAAGGGCGTCGGCCCCAGCATGTCGAAAGCCATCCTCGAAGAGCGCGGCAAGGGCGAGTTCAAGGACTGGGCCGACCTGCAGAAACGCGTCAAGGGCATGGGCGAGAAAAAGGCCGCCAAGCTGTCGGAAGCGGGCCTGCAGGTGAACGGCAAGGCAAAAGAGGGCGCGGCCATGGCGGCCAAGGGCGAGAAGCCGGCCAAGGGCGCCAAGGAAGCGGCCAAGCCGGCCGAGACCAAGGCCAGCATGTAAGGACGCGAGCCCGACCGGCCGCCCTATCCACCACTCGACTGGACAGGTTTTTTATCGCGTAAAGACTGCAAGCGGGTGCGTGCGCATGAGAAGATATCTTGCTTGATTGAAGCGCAACGACAAGAAGGAAGCTCATGCCTCACGCCCGCCGTATTGCTGTTCCTCTCGCCGGCCTCGTCGCCGGTCTGTTCGTCACCGGCGCCGCTGTCGCCGCACCGGCCACCTCGGGCCCGGACACCAAACGCCACCAGGCGCAGATCGACAAGATCGTCGCCGGGATCTCGGCCAAGCGCATCGAGCACTACATCAATAAACTGGTCAGCTTCGAGACCCGCCACACGATGTCCGAGACCGAGTCCGACACGCGCGGCATCGGCGCCGCGCGCCGCTGGATCAAAAGCGAACTCGAGCGCTGCGGCGCCGGCAAGCTGCAAGTGGCTTTCGACAGCCACATCGCCCCGGTCTCGGCGCGCATCTCGCGCCCCACCGAGATCGTCAACGTGGTCGCCACCTTGCCAGGCACGCAAGAGGCATCGAAGGACCGCCTGTACGTGGTCAGTGGCCACTATGATTCGCGCAACACCGACGTGATGGACGCCAACGGCAAGGCGCCGGGCGCCAACGACGATGCCTCGGGCACCGCCGCCGTGATGGAAATGGCCTGCGTGATGGCCAAGTACCAGTTCGATGCCACCCTGGTCTTCATGGCGGTGGCCGCTGAAGAACAGGGCTTGCTGGGCGCCGGCCACTGGGCCAAGACCGCGCGCGAAAAGAACCTGAACGTGGCCGGCATGTTCACCAACGACATCATCGGCAGCTCGCGCGCCGACGACGGCCGCGTCGACAACAAGCAGGTGCGCCTGTTCGCCCAGAGCATCCCGGCGACCAAGGAAATGAGCGACACCGTGCGCCAGCTGGTGGCCACCGGCGGCGAGAACGATTCGATCTCGCGCCAGCTCGCGCGCCACGTCAAGGAGCAGGGCGAGCGCTACGTGAAGGGCTTCAAGGTCAGCGTGATCCAGCGCCACGACCGCTACCTGCGTGGCGGCGACCACATGCCTTTCCTGGAGCAGGGCTATGCCGCGCTGCGCTTCACCGAACCGAACGAGGACTTCGCGCACCAGCACCAGAATTTGCGCAGCGAAGGCGGCAAGGTATATGGCGATTTGATCGAGTTCGTCGACTTCGACTACACCGCCAAGGTGGCCAAGGTGAACGCGGCGGCCCTGGCCACGCTGGCGCTGGCCCCGAGTGCACCGAAGGACGTCAAGGTACGCACCGACAAGCTGGTGAACGATTCCACGCTGGTGTGGGCGGCCAATCCGGAACCGGACGTCGCCGGCTACCGCATCGTCTGGCGCGACACGACGGCGGCGCAGTGGGAAGGCGCGCAGTACGTCGGCAACGTGCTCGAGGCCACGGTGAAGCTGTCGAAGGACAACGTGTTCTTCGGCGTGCAGGCGATCGACAAGGATGGCAACGTGAGCCCGGCTACCTACCCGATGCCGCTGCGCTGATCGGCTTGTTGTTGACGGCGTGGGTCTTTGCGTCCGCGCCGTGGGCACTTGTGCCCACGCGGTGATAATTGCCAGCAAGATCATCGAACCCGAAATCGGAGCCATTAGCCGATCACCGCGTGGGCACGAGTGCCCACCCTACCAGTTCGCATCCATATCGTCGAACGCCGCTCGGCCCATCAACGTACGCCCGAATGCGTCTCGGATTAAAATGGTGGTTTGAAGAACAGCAAGAGAGCGAACATGGCCTACAAGACCATCGAAGATACGATCGGCAATACCCCGCTGGTGCAGCTGGTGCGCCTGCCGGGCGCGGATGCCGCGGCCCGCAACAACATCATCCTTGGCAAGCTGGAAGGCAACAACCCGGCTGGTTCCGTCAAGGACCGCGCCGCCATGTCGATGCTGAAGCACGCGGAAGCGCGCGGCCAGATCAAGAAGGGCGACACCATCATCGAGGCCACGTCGGGCAACACCGGCATCGCGCTGGCGATGGCGGCCGCGATCAGCGGCTACAAGATGGTCCTCCTGATGCCCGACAATTTGTCGATCGAGCGCCGCCAGAGCATGGCGGCCTATGGCGCCGAGATCATCCTGACGCCGAAGACCGGCGGCATGGAATACGCGCGCGACATGGCCGAGCAGATGCAGAAAGACGGCAAGGGCATCATCCTCGACCAGTTTGCCAACCAGGACAATCCGCTGGCCCACTACGAAACCACGGGCCCGGAAATCTGGCGCGACACCGAAGGCCGCATCACCCATTTCGTCAGCGCCATGGGCACCACCGGCACCATCATGGGCGTGTCGCGCTACCTGAAGGAACAAAACGAGAACGTGCGCATCATCGGCGCCCAGCCCGAAGAAGGCTCGTCGATCCCGGGCATCCGCAAGTGGCCGCAAGCCTACCTGCCGAAGATCTTCGACAAGAGCCGCGTCGACCAGGTGGAAAACGTGAGCCAGGCCGCGGCCGAGCAAATGGCGCGCCGGCTGGCGGCGGAAGAGGGCATCTTCTGCGGTATCTCGGCCGCCGGCGCCTGCGAGGTGGCGCTGCGCATCTCGCAGACCGTGGAGAACGCGACCATCGTGTTCATCGTCTGCGACCGGGGCGACCGCTACCTGTCGACGGGTGTGTTTCCCGCCTGAGCCCGGCAAGCCGGCCTGTTTGCACGAGCAGGCAGTGCAGAAATGACAAAGGAGCCGCAAGGCTCCTTTTGTTTTCAGCACAAGATTCCGGTCACACGACCGCCGCGAACCTTGCGCACACGTCCGGCACCCAGGCCGGACGCCGAATCAGGACTGGTCGCCGGCTGGCGATGCGCCTTCTTTCGGTTTGAATTGCTTGTCGCTGATGCGGAACTTGTTGCGGCGGTCGCCCATCAGGTAGCGCAGGTCGCGGATCGACAGGTCGCTGACTTCGTGCATGCGGATCAGCAGCGAAGCGCCGACCGGCAGGCGGTGGTGGCGGATCTTCGAGATCACCGGCGGCGCCACTTCCAGGGCGCGCGACAGGGCTGCGTCGTTTTTCAGGCGCAGGTTCTCGATCAGGGTGTCCAGCAGGCGATTCGGGTTGTATTGCAGCAGTTCGTCCGATTCCGCATCGCTGTTCATATCAATGCCGACTTGGTTTGTCATGATTTCAATAATTCCTATGTGGGTTACGGAAAGTCGCTAGCGGCGGTTCGATTCCGGAAGGTCTTTCGAAAAAATCTACTCAATTGTACAACTAATTTCGAGTCTAGTACTTATGAGCAATAGAATTCGGTAATAAAGTCTCTACTTGTTGTCTAGTCGCAACAATAGCCGCAATGCAATTCTCTCACAAACTCACTGAAAAAATAATTGTTTTTTCATTAAACTTAAGTGTAAAGGAAACAGGTTTTGCTCGCCGCACGTTTCAAAATGATATGCTCGAATGACAACAGAATGGGGAGTATGCAACTCTGTGGAAAGTTTCCATAGAGTATAGAAAAGAAAACACGTGGGTACCCCAGGGGAGTACCCGACGTCAAAAACTATTTATTAGAGCAAACTTAAGCCAAAGGCGTTACAGCCTGTTACAAAGTTTCCAGCTCTACAAGAGGATATCCGCGCGCGCTTCGCGTACGGCGCGGCCCAGATCGAGCACCGACATCGCGTAGAAGTAGCTGCGGTTATATTTGGTGATCGCGAAGAAGTTGTCGCTGGCAGCCCAGTATTCGGTCGGCTCGGCGCCGTTTTGCAAATCGACCAGGCCGTACAGGCGCTCGCCCAGCGGTACGTCGGGCGTGACGCCGGCGGCCACCAGTTCCTCGTTGCGCAGGGTGGCGCTCAGGCCACGTTCCAGCAGCGGTTCCCAGGCACGGCTCGGGGCCACCGAAACCTGGATCACGGCCGGCGCCTTGTCGCGCGGGTTCCAGCCGTGCTGGACCAGGAAGTTGGCCACGCTGCCGATGGCGTCGCCCGTCGAGCCGCGCAAGTCGATGTGGCCGTCGCCGTCGAAGTCCACGCCATACTTCAGGATATTCCCCGGCATGAACTGCGGCAAGCCGACCGCGCCGGCGAACGAACCCAGCAGCGAAAACGGGTCGATCTTCTCGTGGCGCGCCAGCAGCAGGGCATTCTCCAGCTCGCCCCGGAAGAAGGCGGCGCGGGCCGCCTGGTTCGGCGCTTCCGGATAGGCAAAGGCCAGCGTGGTCAGGGTATCGAGCACGCGGAAGCGGCCGGTGTCGCGGCCGTACACGGTTTCCACGCCGATGATGCCGACCAGGATCTCGGCCGGCACGCCATAGGTGGCCTCGGCGCGCGCCAGGGCCTCGGCGTTCTCGTTCCAGAAGCGCACGCCGGCATTGATGCGGATCGGCTCGATGAAGCGCTCGCTATAGGCTTGCCAGTTCTTCGGCTTGCCCGGTGGCGCCGGCTTCACCAGCTGCACCGCCGATTCGACGAAGCGCACCTGGCGCATCGTCGCTTCCATCTCGATGCGATCGAAGCCGTGCTTGACGGCCACTTCGTCGGCGAAGTCGCGTACCGCCTTCCATTCGGCGAAATTCACCTGTTCGCCGGCGTAGTCGATCGACTTGGCGGCGGCTGCGGCGGCCACGGTTTTCTTCACCGTCCCGGCTTTCGCCTTGGCCGCCTTGGCCTTCGCGTCCTTGGACTGCTTGGCTGCCTTGGCGGTGCTTGCCTTGGCGGTACGCGCCTTGGCGTGGGCGTTGTCGGCGGCGCCAGCCTGGTGGAGCGGTGCTGCGGCAAGCAAGAGGGCCGCGACGAGCGGAGCACATGCGGATACGAAGAATTTCATCTGACCTGTGAAAGTAAACGCTTCAGGGTCGCGGCGAGATGGGCATCGGCGCGGCGCGGTGCATAGCGCCAGGCACTGTAGCGGCGCAGGAAGTCCTGCGCGGCGGCCTGTGCGCCCGGCGCCAGCTTGCCGGCCGCGCCCACGCGCTCGGCGTAGGCATGCGGACCTTCGTCCGGCGCGCGCGCCAGGCCCAGGCGGGACAGGCGCGTGCACAGGGCCGAGTATAGCGCATCGACCGGATCGATCCCGCGCCGCTGGCGCCAGGTGCGTACCAGCAGCAACAGGATTGCCAGGGAGGCTAGCCAGGCCGGCAAGCGCCAGTCGAGCAGCGACGATTGCAGGCGCTCGACCATGCCGCGCTGGCGCTGCGGCGTGTAGTTCAGCACCCACTGGTTCCAGCCATTGTTCATGGCGCCGGCCGCGTAGCGCACCTGCACCAGCCAGGGATTGGCCTCGCCATCCATGCTCATGAAGCGGCCCAGGCCCTCGATGCCGAAGGGCGGGCGCGGCGGCACGGCGCCTTCCAGCCCGCGTTGCACGCGCTCGGGCGCCACCGCCGCGGTCGGGTCGATGCGCACCCAGCCGCGCCGCGCCAGCCAGACTTCGGCCCAGGCGTGGGCGTCGGACTGGCGCACGGTCAGGTAGCCGTCGAGGGGATTCAGTTCGCCACCCTGGTAGCCGGTGACCACGCGCGCGGGGATGCCGGCGGCGCGCATCAAAAATACAAAGGCGCCGGAATAATGCTCGCAGAAGCCGGCGCGGCTGCCGTACAGGAAGCCGTCGACGGCGTCGCGCCCGAGCAGCGGCGGGTTCAGGGTGTAGACGTAGTTCTCGCTGCGGAAGCTGCGCAGCACCGCCTCGATGCGCCGGCCGGGGTCGGGAATCTCGCGCAGCTGCAGCCCGGCCCTCAGGGCGCGCGGATTGCTGTCGGCGGGCAGCTGCAGCCACTGGTCGGCGTCCTGCGGCAAGCCGTCGGCCTGCAGGCGGTAGTGGACGAACGAGGCCATCTGGTAGCGCAGGCGCGAATCGATCGGCGCCAGGGTGGTCATCTCGACCTCGCCCGAGAGCTGGGCGGCGTTGCCGGTAATCGCCGGCAGGCGCTCGGGCATCTCGAGCGCGAACAGCCAGCGGTTGTTGGCCGGCTCGAGCGTCACTTCATAGCGCAGCGGCTCGCCCGCCACCGACAGCGGCAGGCGCCGGCTGGCCAGCGTCTGGCGGCTGGCGGCGCCGATCCGGGTCCAGGTGCGGCCGTCGTAGTCGCCCAGCACCGGGCCGCGCCAGTACAGCTGCTCGCGCTCGGGCACCTGGCCCTCGAACTTCACGCGGAAGGCGGTTTCCGGCGACTGCGCCAGGTTCGCCAGCATGCCCGGCGCCATGGTCTCGGACAGGCCCGAGCGCGCACCGGTTGCGTCGCCCGGCAAGCCCCACAGCGGCCCCTGGATGCGCGGGAACAGGAAGAACAGGGCCAGCGCCACCGGCGCGGCCAGGCCCAGCATGCGCGCGCTCATGCGGAAACGCTCGCGCAGCGGCGGCACCCGGCCGGCGAACTGGAAACTCATCTGGGCCGTGAACAGCAGCAGCACCGAGACCGACATCAGCAGCGCGGTAACGATGCCCTGCTCGTAGAAGAAGTTGGTCAGCACCAGGAAGAAGCACAGGAACACCACCACGAACAGATCGCGCCGCGCATGCATTTCCAGCATCTTGAAGGCCACCAGCAGCACCAGCATGGCGACCCCGGCATCGCGCCCGAGCAGGGTCTGGTAGGTGTGCATCACGCCCAGCATGGCGCCGGCGGCCAGCGGAATCAGGAGCAGGCTGGGCGGCATGCGCTTGCCGCGCAGGGTGATCGCGGCGCGCCAGGCCAGGGTGGCGCCGCACAGCAGCGACACCCACAGCGGCAGGTGCAGGGTGTGCGGGGCCAGCACCGTCATGGCGCTGGCCAGCAGCAGCAGGGTGTCGGCCTTGTCGCGCGGGAGGTTGCGCAGGGTTGCCAGGCCGGCCGGCGTCATGGCGCGCTCCCTTTGCCATACAGGGCCAGGGCGCGCAGGCAGGCAGCCTGGTGCGCCGGCCCATTCGCGGCGTCGTAGCGTTCGGCCCCCAGGCGGAAGGCGTAGGGCAGGGCGCGGCTTTCCGCTTCCAGCACCCAGCGCGTCAGGCGCGACAGGCGCGCTTCGAGGTCGAGCCGCGCCGGCAGCGTGGCGAAATCGAGCACCAGTTCGTCGCGCGCGCCGCCTTCGAAATGCTTGGTCGCGAGCTGGCCGCCGTCAGCCGGGTCGAGCCGTGCGATCTGGCGCCAGGCCAGGCGCCGCATCGAGTCGCCCGGCTGGTAGGGGCGCACGCCGGCGAAGTCGTCGCTGCCGGCCTGGCCGACGCCGTCGCTGCGTCCGCCGGCCACTTGCGGCAACGGTGGCGCGCCTTCCTCGGGGAAGGGGTAGACCAGCGCGTTCGCGTCCGGATGCCAGTAGGCCCAGGCGCGGAACAGCCCGAGCGGGAAGCGCGTGCTGAGCGTCAGGCGCGGCGCCGCCAGCCAGCCGCGCGCCGCGGTGGGCACGGCGATGCGCAGGTTGGCGCTGGAGCCGGCCGGCACGTCGGCCACGTGGCGCGGCTCGGCCACGCCGGCGAGGTCGGCCCAGACCGCGTAGCGGTGGCGCGGGCCCGGGTTCGCCAATTGCAGCTCGAAGGGCGCTTCCTGGCCCGAGAAGACCTGCGGGGCGCGGCCCGGCGACAGCACCAGGTGCGCCAGGTTGCGCCAGGTGAGCACCATGTCGACCAGGGCGCAGGACAGGGCGACGAAGGTCAGCGCATATCCCAGGCCGAGGTTGTAGTTGATCGAGCCGATCAGCAGCACCAGGATCAGCGCGCCGAAGCCCAGGCCCGGCCCGGTGGGCAGGATGTAGATGCGGCGCTGGCCGAGCAGCAGGGCGCCGCTGTCGCGCGCGCCGTGCAGGCGGCTGCGGACCTTGCCGCGCAGCCGGCCGGCGAAGGTAGCGGCGCTGTCGGCTCCCGCCATGGCGATCAGACCGGGACCGACTTTTGCAGCTGCAGCACCAGGTCGCGGCTGGCCAGGGCCATGCCCTGGGCCGAGCGCAGCGGACGCAGGCGGTGCGCGCAGACCGGCACCAGCACCGCCTGGATATCTTCCGGCAGCACATGGTCGCGCCCTTCGAGCGCGGCCCAGGCGCGTCCGGCCTGGAGCAGGGCCAGGGTGGCGCGCGGCGACAGGCCTTCGGCGAACAGCGTGCCCTGGCGCGAGGAATGGGCCAGGGCCTGCACGTAGTCGACCAGCGAATGCGAGGCGTGGATGCGGCGCAGCGCGGCCTGGGCTTCCATCAGCTCGGCCGGGCTGGTGGCGGCCTGCAGGGTGCGCAGCATGGCGCGCCGGTCTTCGCCGAGCAGCAGGGCGCGTTCGGCGGCCGGGTCGGGGTAGCCGAGCGAGAGGCACATCAGGAAGCGGTCGAGCTGGGATTCGGGCAGCGGGAAGGTGCCGACCTGGTGCGCCGGGTTTTGCGTGGCGATGACGAAGAAGGGTTCCGGCAGGTCGCGCGTGACGCCGTCGAACGTGACCTGGCGTTCTTCCATCGCTTCGAGCAGGCCCGATTGCGTCTTGGGCGTGGCGCGGTTGATCTCGTCGGCCAGCAGCACCTGCGTGAAGATGGGGCCGGGGTGGAACACGAAACCGTTCTTCTCGCGCTCGTAGACCGAGATGCCGGCCACGTCGGCCGGCAGCAAGTCGCTGGTGAACTGGACCCGGTTGAACTTCAGGCCGAGCGAGATGGCCAGGGCATGCGCCAGCGTGGTCTTGCCGACGCCGGGCACGTCCTCGATCAGCAGGTGGCCGCCGGCCAGCAGGCAGGTAAAGGCGAGCCGCACCTGCTGGTCCTTGCCGACGACGATCTGGCCGACCTGGCGGGCGGCGGCGTGCAAATTGTTGAACATGCTTGGGTTCCCGTGGTCGAATGGTGCGAGGGTCCGGGCGGCATGGTAGATTAGCGATATTGGCAACTATTCTTCCACGCGGGGAGGGCCGTCCGGATGATTCTATGCGAGAACGGATATTTCCGGTGTATGGATGAGCAGGACTGCCGGTCACGCGAGACGAGCGCACCATGAGCACAGCTATTTTCAGCCATCCCGATTGCCTGAAGCACGACATGGGCGACTGGCACCCGGAATCGCCTTCACGCCTGCAGGCCATCGAGGACCAGCTCATCCTGGCCCGGCTCGACGGCCTGGTCGAACGGCGCGAAGCGCCCCTGGCCGATGAAAGCGCCATCCTGCGCAACCACAGCGCCGGCGCGCTGGCGCTGGTGCGCGACCATGTGCCCGCCGCCGGTGAGTTCTATCCGCTCGATGCCGACACCATCCTGTGCCACGCCAGCTACCAGGCGGCCCTGCGCGCGGCCGGGGCGGCGGTGGCCGCCACCGATGCGGTGATGGCCGGCAGCATCGCCAACGCCTTCTGCTCGGTGCGCCCGCCGGGCCACCATGCCACGCCGAAGGAACCGATGGGCTTCTGCCTGTTCAACAACGTGGCGATCGCGGCGCGCCATGCGCTCGAGGTGCATGGGCTGGAGCGGGTGGCGATCGTCGACTTCGACGTCCACCATGGCAACGGCACCGCCGACGCCTTCCGCAACGATTCGCGTGTGCTGATGGCGAGCTTCTTCCAGCATCCTTTCTATCCGTATTCCGAACCCGAGGCGATCACCGCCACCAGCGTCAACGTGCCGGTGGCGGCGTGCAGCGGCGGCGAGATTGTGCGCGAACTGGTGCGTACGCAGTGGCTGCCGGCGCTGCATGCGCACCGGCCGCAGATGATCTTCATCTCGGCCGGCTTCGACGCGCATCGCGACGACGACATGGGCGGCATGGACCTGGTCGAGGCGGACTATGCGTGGATCACGCGCGAGGTGATGGCGGTGGCCAGGGAGCACGCGCAGGGAAGGATCGTCAGCTGCCTGGAGGGCGGGTACGAGCTGTCGTCGCTGGGGCGCAGCGTGGTGGCGCATTTGAAGGTGCTGGCCGAGCTGGATTGAGCGCCGGCTGTTGCTATGGCCAGAGGCTGACCCGGATCGAGCGCCGCTTGTTGATACGGTCGGAGGCGCTGACCCGGATCGAGCGCCGGCTGTTGATATGGCCGGAGGCGCTGCCCCGTACGGTGGGCACCCCGTGCCCACGCGGTTACGTGCGTGTCCTTGATACGTTGGCTGCGGGTACTCGCTCCGCGGCGTAGCCCACAGAACGACACGTCGGCGATACGCTTCCAGACACGCCGCTGACATGCATCCATATCGATAGGGCGAGCGCCAACATTGATCATCGTTCCGCGTGGGCACGGGGTGCCCACCGTACGGTCTGACGCGTGCGGTGGGGGCATTGATTCCCCCGGCATCAACGACCCCAATGCACGGTCGCCGTCAACACATACAACCAGGCCGCCGTCCATCTCGCACTGGCGTTAACGCCACACATCCACAAAGCAATCTCGTCCTTTCGCTTGTGCAATTGACACTCATACATACGCGGCATACAGTCAGCCCAGCCGTAACAAGCGGCTGCGCCTGCGTCAGCCGGCAGCGATGGCGACCGGCACAGGCGTCCACCCAATAAGAAGGAGGAGATCGTGAAAAAACTACTACAAACGGTGCTGGCGCTTTGCCTGATCGCCGCATCAAGCATGGCCGCGGCGGCGAACTACACGCTGTGGATCAACGGCCGTACCGGCGGCGGGACGATCGGCGACTACAACAGCTTCACCTACTGGGGACCCGGCAGCACCGCCGCCGGCGTCAACAAGAAGTCGGTCAACTGGGACGGCCGCAGCAGCATCGCTTCGCAAAGCGGCAAGATCCGCGATGCGCTCGACTGCTTCTGCACCGGCGGCAACTGGTGCTACATCGCCACCCACAGCGCCGGCGACCTGATCCTCGGCTACACCCTGGCCAACTATGGCGGCTCGGCGCGCGTGAAGAAGAACGCTTCGGCGAATTCCTCCGGCGTGTGCGGCAACACCGACGGCAGCTCGCAAACCGGCTGGAACATCAAGTGGGTACGCGCGGCATCCGGCGCGGGCGGCGGCTCCGAGCTGTCGGATGTCGGTTCCTGGGCCGTGTCGGAAGACCTGGTGAAGGACCTGAAGACCACCACCGCGCGCGCCATGTACAACCACAACACCACGCGCAACGTCTGGTTCTACATGTACGCCGGCGCCAAGGGCACGGCCTATTCCGGCATCCTGCCGGGCCAGGACGACGAAGCCGTGGCCTACCACAGCACCGGCGGCGTGGCCGGGACCTCGGGCGCATCGTTCTGCAACCCCAGCGACTGGCTGTGCAACGACCTGACCCTGGGCACGGCGGCGAACGAGGGCGGCACGGCGAAGTGGAGCTACCACTCGGTCAGCTTCCGCGACGACGCCGAAGCCTACAACCACTACGCGAACGGCAACTGGGGCGGCATCGTCGGCGTGGTGCGCAATGCCGTGGTGAACAGTGCCCTCTGATCGTCACCAAGGCGCGGGCTCCGGCCTGCGCCGCTGGCTGCCGCTGGCGCTGCTTGCAGCGCTGGTGGCGGCCGTCGCCTGGCTCGCCCTGCGCGGGTCGGGCGAGGCGGCGCCCACCGCCCCGGCGCCGGCGCCTTCCCAGCCCGAGGGGCCGCAATTCTTCGGCCAGGTCGACGGCCAGCCGGCGCAGCCGTCCGCCGCCGAGCGCGCCGGGCGCCGCCAGCAGCTCATCGAGCACGTCCAGCTGACCGACCACACCTATTGCAGCTACCTCGAGGGCAGCAAGTACCCGGCCGGCTCGCGCCCGATGTCGCAGAACCCCGACCAGGCCTACCCGAACCAGCCGGTCACCGAGATGAACCCGATGCGCACCGGCGAGCGTTCCAGCGACCCGAACATCCTGCTGCAGACCTCGCAGTCGCGGGTCTACATGGCGGCCAACGAATCGGTCGCCTTTTCGCTGCGCGCGGTGGCGCCCGACGGTACGCTGGTGCCGCTGGTGGTCACGCGCGCGGTGGCGGCCGGCATCATGACGAGCGGTTCGCGCCCCACCACCCAGGTGGCGCTGGCCTTTGCCGACGATGGCGGTGGCGCCGACCCGGTGGCCGGCGACGGCGCCTTTGCCGCCGTGCTCACGCCGGCCCAGACCGGGCTGGCCGGCTTCCATGGCACCATCCGCACCGAGGTGCGCTACACGGCGGGCGGCAAGAACGGGTCGCTGATCTTCGACGTCATCTATTCGCCGAAACTGCCGGCCGTGTGGGCCGGGCCGCCGCGCGAAACCGTCGACGACGGCTCGCTCGCCTTCGTGCTGCGTGCCGACGTGCGCACGCCGGGGCGCTACGTGGTGACCGGGCGCATCGACGACGCGAAAGGGCGGCCGTTCGCGCTGGCTACCTTCAACGAGGTGCTGGGGCCGGGGCCGAACGACATCAAGCTGGTCGTGTTCGGCAAGCTGATGCACGACGGCGCGCCGGCCTTGCCGCTGACCCTGCGCGATGTCGACGGCTACCTGCTGAAGGAAAACACCGACCCCGACCGCGAGCTGATGCCGCGCCTGGAAGGGCCGGTACTGAAGAGCCGCACGCAGTCGCTGAACGGCATCTCGGACGCCGAGGCCGGCGGCGAGGAACGCGAGCGCTACCTGACCGAGTTCGCCAAGGACCGCAAGCTGGCGCGCGACAGCCTGGCGCAGTTCGATCCGGCCCAGCCGCTGCCGCCGAGCGAGTGCGGCACGCCTTCACGCTAGGCCAATGGTGGCGGCGTTTCGATGCCGCCACCATCTTCTTCCTGCTGTTCGGTATCCTTCCCACGACGCCCACCCTGCGCGCGATTGACGCCGCGCCGCCCACGTTCTTAGATGACCGTTACAACAACAACGGAGGAAGACATGGGACGTCCTGCACGCGCTTCAACCCGGCTGGCACTTGCGCTCTGCCTGCCCGGCATGCTGGCCGCCGGCCTGGCCAGCGCCACCAACTACACCCTATGGGTCAACGGACGCACCGGCGGCGGGGCCATCGGCAACTACAATGATTTCGCTTACTTCGGCCCGAACGGCACGCCGGCAGGCGTCAACAAGAAGTCGGTCAACTGGGACGGCAGGAGCGGCATCGCCTCGCAAAGCGGCTACGTGCGCAATGCCCTGGACTGCTTCTGCACCGGCCAGAACTGGTGCTACATCGCCGTGCACAGCGCCGGCGACATGCTGGTCGGCTATACCCTGGCCAATTACGGCGGCTCGACGCGGCCGGTGACGGACGCCCAGGCCAACGGCGCCGGCGTCTGCACCGGCACGGGTGGCAGCCAGGCCGGCTGGAACATCCGCTGGGTGCGCGCGGCGGCCGGTTCCGCCGGCGGCAGCGAACTGGCCGACATCGGCGCCTGGCTCACGAGCGAACCGCTGGCCCAGCAGCACAAGGTGGCCACCGCACGCGCCCTCTACAACCACAACGACACGCGCAATATCTGGTTCTACATGTACGCCGGCGCGCGCGGCACCTTGTATTCGTTCGCGCTGCCGGGGCAGGACGACGAGGTGGTGGCCTACCACAGCGCGGGCGGGGCGGCGGGCAGCTCGGGCAGCTCGCTATGCAATCCGGGCGACTGGTTCTGCAACGACCTGACCCTGGGCGCGGGCAACAACCAGGGCGGGCGGCCGAAGTGGGCGTATCACGCGGTGGTGTTCCGGGATGATGGGGAGGATTACGGGCACTACACGAGCAGGAATTGGGGCGGGATCACGGGGCGCATGCGGACTGATATCGAGGCGCTGGCGCGGTAGTGGGGACGTCGGCGCATCGCGTGCGTTCGCTTAGTCGGCGGCAATGACCGTACGGTGGGCACTCCGTGCCCACGCGGATGCGTGCATGGTGTTGGCGCCTGGTGCCGTCGATATGCGCGAATGGTGACGACGTATCGGGAGCACATCGCCAGCTCTTCCATGCTGTACGCGTATCGAGCGACGCTCGTCCGCAGCCGACTGCGGACGAGCACCTAACCGCGTGGGCACGGAGTGCCCACCGTACGGGTGATGACCGTGGCCTAACCGGCGCTGCCTTTGCTCATCCGCCGCTTCTCGGCCGCCGTCGGCCGCTTGCCCACCACATACACCGTGTACATCGGCTGGCGCGGATCGATTGGCGACGCCAGCTCGCCTTCGACCGCCGCATTCGCCAGCGGCGCGGGCGCCGCGCGTTCGGCCGGGCCGCCCAGGCAAGCCACCAGGCCCAGCACCAGGAATGCCCCGAAAATCCACACTTCCACGTTGCGACCGATCCCCATGATGTTCTCCTCGACCCGGCCACCGGCGGCCGGTCACATCATGGTGCCGGGCTGCGCTGCGTCCCTATTGCAACAGATCAAGCCGATTTCGTTCCATGTGGAAACATTCCGACACTCCGCCCCATGCCGAAGGCGACGGCGCGGGAGGAAGCCGCGTAGAATACCGCCTCGTCAGAAAGAATTGGAAAGCACAGCATGTCGATACAATGGTTCCCGGGCCACATGAACTCCGCCAAGAAGCAGGCGGAGGAGCAGATGGAAAACATCGATCTCGTGATCGAGGTGCTCGACGCACGCCTGCCCGAAGCAAGCTGCAACCCGCTGGTCGACAGGATGCGCAAGTTCCGCCAGCGTCCCTGCCTGAAGATCCTGAACAAGATCGACCTGGCCGACCCGGTGGCCACCGCCGCCTGGAAAGCCTATTACGATGCCCAGGATGGCGTGACCGCCTACCCGATGACCACCAAGAAGCCGCTCGACGTGGCGCGCATCCCGCAGCTGGCGCTGTCGCTGGCGCCGCACCGCGGCGTGCCGACCAAGCCGCTGCGCATCATGATCATGGGCATCCCGAACGTCGGCAAGTCGACGCTGATGAACGCGCTGCTGAAAAAGCGCGTGGCCAAGGTGGGCGATGAGCCGGCCGTGACCAAGACCCAGCAAAAGCTCTACCTCGACAAGCACACGGTGCTGGTCGACACGCCCGGCCTGATGTGGCCGAAGATCGACATGGACAGCGACGGCCTGATGCTGGCCGCCAGCCACGCCATCGGCACAAACGCCCTGATCGAGGAGGAGGTCGCCTTCTTCCTCGGCGACCTGCTGCTCGAGCGCTACCCGCAACTGCTGACCGCCCGCTACGGCTTCAAGACCGAGGGCATGGATGGCATCGCGGTGGTGGAAAACGTGGCGGCAAGGCGCGGCTTCCGCGTGCGCGGCGGCGAGTTCGACGTCGAGAAGGCGGCCCACGTGCTGCTGCACGACTACCGCAGCGGCGCCCTGGGCCGCATCAGCCTGGAAACCCCGGACACCCGCGCCGCCCGCCTCAGCGCGCATGAAATCGCAAAAGCCGAAAAGGCGCGCATCGCCGCCGAAAAAGCCGCCGCCAAGGCCGAAGAAGCCGCCCGCGGCAAGCGCGGCACGTAATCAAGGAGGCCGGCCCGCCACCGGCCTTACCGCAGTCGTCGGCTTCACCGCGATTGTCGGCATCAACCGTACGGTGGGCACCCCGTGCCCACGCGGAATCATGCGCGGTGATTGCGATCTTTCGGCCGCGCCATTCGCCAGCCAGCGCCGCCTTCAAATGATCATCCCGCGACGCCGGCAATCTCCCCAAACCTGAAACTCGACACCGCCAGGCTGCCAAAAAACGCATCCTCGTGATACACGTTCGCCGCCACTTCCCCCTCCGCCGCCCCCAGCGCCACCATCAAGGGAAGCAAATGCTCTTCCCGCGGATGCGCCGCCCGCGCCGACGGCGCCTCTTCCCACCTCAGCAAAGCCGCCGTCCGCGCCACTGGCGGCAGGTCAAGTAAAACCCGGTTCAACCACCCATCGAACCCATGCGACGCCTCCCGTCCCGCCGCCCCGAACTGGCGCAGGTTATGGAACGACAGCCCGCTCCCGATGATCAGCACCCCCTCGTCGCGCAGCGGCGCCAGCGCCCGTCCAGCCTCCACATGCGCCAGCGGATCGAGGTCGCGCCGCAGCGACAGCTGCACCACCGGCATGTCCGCTTCGGGATACACCGGATACAGCATCGAGAAGGTGCCATGGTCGAAGCCGCGCCCGGCGTCCAGCGCGGCCGGGTGGCCGGCTTCGGCCAGCAGGCCTGCCACGCGCGCGGCCAGCAGCGGGGCGCCCGGCGCCGGATACTGCACCTGGTAGGTATGCGGCGGGAAGCCGCCATAGTCGTAGATCATGCCCGGCGCCGGCGCGGACGAGACCATGAAGCGTTCGGCCTCCCAGTGGCTGGTCACGACCAGCACCGCCTTCGGGCGCACGCCAACCTGGCGCGGGATATCGACCAGCGAGGCTTCCAGCTTGTCGTAGGCGGCGCCGAATTCCTGTTTCAGCCAGGGCCAGGGGCCGCCGCCGTGGGAGACGAAATAGGTGGGCAGGCGGGTGGTCATGGCGTGGTTCCTTCATTGTTCATCGTTCGATGGTAGCCGATCCGGCGGCCGGGCGTTGGCGGTGGGTTCGAGAACCCACCCTACGCAGTTGCACCCGGGCGGCACACGCCGTGAACGAAATTCCTTGCCCGTTATATAATCCGCCCCGTTCTGGTGCCCGCGCGCGCGATCCGCGTGCGCAGTTAAACGGGAAACACGATGCCAGCCGCGCCTTCGGCGCCTGGCCAGGTGTGCTGCCCCCGCAACGGTCAACAAGCGTCGCCCCGGCGACAGGCCGCCTCGAACACCACTGTGCCAACGCATAGGAAGGTGAGGCGGTCCGACTTGCGAGCCCGGATACCGGCCAGGACAGGTGGACCGCTGCCAAGGCAGCGACGTCCGTTGAACCGGGCTTGCGGGGACGCAGGCCGGGTGCACACTTATCGAATAATGACATCATGACTTTTGCTGTTCCGACCAGCGCGCCGGCGATCAAGCCGCTCGTGCTTGCCTGTGCCTTTTCCTTGTTCGCCGGCGCCGCCAGCGCCGAGCAGGCCATCGCCACCGTCAACGTCACCGGCGCCCGCTTCGCCAGCGACGCGGCCCTGACCCCGATCGGCGCCACCATCATCACCGCCGACGACATCCGCCGCGCCGGCGCCACCGACGTCAACCAGGCGATCCGCAAGATCGGCGGCGTCTTCGGCCGCCAGAGCCTGGACGGCTCGCCCGACTTCGGCCTCGATTTGCGCGGCTTCGGCTCGAACAGCAGCCAGAACATGGTGATCCTGGTCGACGGCGTGCGCCTGAACGAGAACGAACTGGCCGGCCCGATCCTGTCGTCGATCCCGGTCGATACCGTCGAGCGCATCGAGATCACGCGCGGCGGCAGCAGCGTGCTGTACGGCGAAGGCGCCACTGGCGGCGTCATCAACATCATCACCAAGCGCGGCGCCGACGACGGCTACCATGGCTCGCTGAGCCTGGAAGGCGGCCGCTTCGACCAGTATGACGCGCGCGCTTCGGTGCGCCACGGCGAAGGCCCGCTGTCGTTCGACCTGGCCGCCGATAAGCAGGGCACCGACAACTACCGCGACAACAACGCCTTCCGCCAGAAGAGCATCAGCGGCGGCGTCCAGTGGGCCGTCGAGGGTTCGCGCCTCGGCCTGCGCGTGGAAAGCGCGCGCCAGCACTCGCGCTTCCCGGGCTCGCTGAGCCTGGAACAGTTCAACCAGAACCCGCGCCAGACCAACACCCCGAACGACTTCGGCTCGCTCGACAGCGACCGCATCACCGTGTTCGGCGAGCACCGCATCGGCAGCGTCGAACTGGCCGCCGAGCTGGCCCACCGCGAGCGCGAAGTGAAGTCGGCCTACGACTTCGGCAGCGGCCTGTCCGAGTCTACCTACAACAGCCGCCAGACCCAGTTCTCGCCGCGCCTGCGCCAGATCACGCGCCGCGACGGCATGGTCAACGAGTTCGTGGCCGGCGTCGACCTGACGCGCTGGGAGCGCAGCACCAGCTTCGGTTCCGATTCGAGCCAGGATTCGAAGGCGCTCTACCTGCGTGACGAAATGCGCTTCGCCAGCGCCTACAACGCCCGCCTGGCACTCGGCGCGCGCCACGAGCGCTTCGAGAAGAAAGACGACAGCGGCTTCGGCAGCCCGGAACAGGGCGACCAGTCGCAGAACGGCTGGAGCATCGAGGGCAGCATCGATCCGGTGGCCGGCATCACCGTGCACGCCAAGGCCGGCGAAAGCTACCGCATCCCGAACGCCGACGAAAACGGCTACCGTTCGTCGGAAGGCCTGCTCGACGTGCAGACCTCGCGCGACCTGGAACTGGGCGTCACTGCCGGCAACGACGCGCGCCGCATCAGCGCCCGCGTGTTCCGCCACCGCCTGACGAACGAGATCTTCTACGATCCGACCCTGGGCGGCGGCTTCGGCGCCAACACCAACCTCGACCCGACCCGCCGCCAGGGCGCGGAAGTCGAAGGCCAGCTCGCCATCGGCGCCGACTGGCGCGTCACCGGCCAGCTGCAGCATGTGAAGGCGAAGTTCACCGACGGCCCGAACGCCGGCCGTGAAATGGTGCTGGTACCGAAGAACGTCGTCACCGCGCGCCTGGCCTGGACGCCAAGCACCGGCCAGACGGCCGACATCGGCGCCCAGTACGTGGCCAGCCAGCGCTACGGCAGCGACTTCGGCAACACCTGCAGCTCGCGCATCCCGTCGTACACGACGATCGACGCGCGCTTTGCGCAGAAGCTCGGCAACTGGGAGTTTGCGGTCAATGGCCTGAACCTGGCCGACCGCCAGTACTACAGCAATGCCTTCGGCTGCCGCAGCGGCATCTACCCGAGCGACGGCCGCCAGCTGAAGCTCTCGGCACGCTACGATTTTTGATCGTGGTGAGCTGATCGTGGTGAGCTGATCGGATGAGCGTCCTGCCGGCAGCGTCGCGAAGCCGCCAGCGTGCTGCGCTGGCGCTGCTGCTCGCGTGTGCGCTGCTGGCCTTTGCCGCCGCCGGCCTGGCCGGCTCGGTACCGGTACCGTTCAGCGATGTGCCGCATGCCCTGGCGAGCCTGGCCGCGGGCGAGCCGGATGGCATGTCCGCCACCTTGCTCGATGTGCGCCTGGGCCGCGCCAGCAGCGCCTTTGTTACCGGCGCCGCGCTGGCGCTGGCCGGCGTCATGATGCAGGCGCTGGTGAGGAATCCGCTGGCCGATCCCTACGTGCTGGGCGTGTCGGCCGGCGCCGCCGTCGGCGCCCTGGCCGCGCTGCTGTTCGGCGCGGCGCTGTGGATGGTCGATCTCGGCGCGCTCGCGGGCGCGGTCGGGATCTCGCTGCTGCTGTATGGGCTGGCGCGCCGCGACCTCGGCGGCGGACGCGGAAGCGCACGCACCGGCGAGTCCGGCGTGCTGCTGCTCACCGGCGTGGTGCTGGTCACCCTGATGCTGTCGCTGGCGCCGGAATCGCGCCTGCGCGGCATGGTGTTCTGGATGATCGGCGACCTGGCAGGATCGAGCTGGCGCCTGCTGCCCTGGCTCGTGCTCGGCGCCGCCGTGCTGCTGGCGCTGCGCCGCGCACGCGCCATGAACGTGATGGCCCTGCATGCCGACGCCGCCGCCGCGCTCGGCATCGACGTCGCCTTCGAGCGCCGTTTCCTGTTCCTGTGTTCGGGCCTGCTGACCGCCTGCGCCGTCAGCACCGGCGGCAGCATCGGCTTCGTCGGGCTGGTGGTGCCGCATGCCTGCCGCTATGCCTTCGGCCCCGATCACCGTATTCTTCTACCGGCTGCCACCCTCGCGGGCGGCGGCTTTCTTGTGCTGGCCGACACCCTGGCGCGCACCGTGCTGGCGCCGCAGCAGCTGCCGGTGGGCGTGCTGACCGCGCTGATCGGCGTGCCCGTGTTCCTGTTCCAGCTTCATCAACTTCATGTACGCCGCCGATGATTTCCACCCAAGACCTGACCCTGCGCGTCGATGGCCGCGTGCTTGTCGAACGCCTGGACTGGCGCGTGAACGCCGGCGAGAGCTGGTGCGTGATCGGCCCGAACGGCGCCGGCAAGAGCACGCTGCTGCGCACCGTGGCCGGCCTGCGTGCGCCCGATGGCGGCGCCGTCGCCCTGGCCGGCAAGCCGGTCGCCGACTGGTCCTTGCCGGCGCTGGCGCGCGAGCGGGCCTACCTGGCGCAATCGCGCGGCGACGCCTTTGCCTACCGCGTCATCGAGACCGTGCTGATGGCGCGCCATCCCTACCACGCCGACCGCTACTGGGAAGGCAGCGACGACCATGCCGCCGCCGAAGCCGCGCTGCGCACGCTCGACGTGCTGCACCTGGCCGAGCGCGACGTGCGCACCCTGTCGGGCGGCGAGCGCCAGCGCGTGGCAATCGCTGCGCTGCTGGCCCAGGACACGCCGCTGCTGCTGCTCGACGAGCCGGCGAATGCCCTCGACCTGGCGCACCAGGTGGCCGTCACCGAACTGATGTCCGGGCTGTGCCGCGCGGGCAGGGCGGTGGTCAGCGTCGGCCACGACTTGAACCTGGCCTGGAGCGGCGCCACCCATGCGCTGCTGCTCAATGGCGACGGCAGCTGGCATGCCGGCGTCACCCGGGACGTGATGCGCCCGGACTTGCTGAGCGCCTGCCTGGGCCACCCGATCGTGGCGCTTGCCCACGGCGCGCGCATCGTGTTCCTGCCGGATGCGCCGGCATCGGGCATCGTGCCCAGTCCGCTCCGGAGTATCCAATGAAAGCCCTGCTGTTCATTTTCCTGCTGCTGGCCGCGCCGGCGCAGGCAGCCATCAGCGTGGTCGACGACAGCGGCCAGCGCGTCACGCTGGCGCGCCCGGCGCAGCGCGTGATCTCGATGGCGCCGCATGTCACCGAGCTGCTGTTCGCGGCCGGCGGCGGCGCCCGCATCGTCGGCGCCATGAACTACAGCGACTACCCGGCGGCGGCGCGCAGCATCCCGCCGATCGGCTCGAACAGCCAGATCGACATCGAGCGCGTGATCGCGATGAAGCCGGATTTGCTGATCGTCTGGCAGAGCGGGAACACAGCGCGCCAGATTGGCCAATTGCAGAGCCTGGGCATCCCGGTGTTCCACAGCGAGCCGCGCAAACTCGACGAGGTGGCGACCAGCCTGCTGCGCTTCGGCCAGCTGCTCGGCACCGAAGCGACCGCACAGGCCGCCGCCAGCGCCTACCGCGCCAAGCTGGCGGCCCTGCGCACCCGCTATGCGGGGCGGCCGCCCGTGTCCGTGTTCTACCAGGCCTGGGACAGCCCCTTGTACACGCTGAGCGGCGAGCAGATCGCCAGCGACGCCATCCGCGCCTGTGGCGGGCGCAATATCTTCGCCAGCCTGCGGACGGTGGCGCCGCAAGTCGGCGTGGAAGCCGTGGTGCAGCAAGACCCGGAAGCCATCGTCGGCGGCAAGTTGTACACGCCGCAAGACCGCGGCCTGACGATCTGGCAGCCCTACAAAGGCATGACGGCGGTGCGCCGCAACAACCTGTTCACGCTCGACGAGGAATTGCTGACCCGCCCCGGCCCGCGCATCATCGACGGCGCCGCCGCCCTGTGCGCCCGCCTCGATGAAGCCCGCAGCCGCCGTGCAAGGTAGGGTGGGCACTCGTGCCCACGCGGACGCAAGCATGGTGTTAGCAGAAAAAAAGCCGCAACACCTGCCATCCGCCAGCGCCCGCAATTGATCATCCAGAGACAGCTCGCCGTTGCCGTTCCCGCGTGGGCACGAGTGCCCACCCTACATGGATCGGCAGCGTGCCCACCCCACGTTTCGCTCCGCATGGCCGGGTGTTACACCCGTAAGCAAATGCAAGAAATCGCGCCGCTCTTCTTGGCCGGGCCAAAAAAGTGGTAATCTCGCGGTCGTTTTCTTCAACTTCCAAACAAGAAGGATTTTTATGCGCCGCTCCCTGCGTTTCGCCATCGCCGCCGCCAGCCTGGTTGCCAGCACTGCTTTCGCTTCGCCGACCAATCCGCAGAACGGCGTCGAGTACATCACCCTGGCAACGCCGCAGGCGGTGCAGTCGACCGGCAAGAAGGTCGAGGTGGTCGAATTCTTCGCATATCACTGCCCGGCCTGCTACGCGCTGGAACCTGGCCTGAACGAATGGGTCAAAAAGCAGGGTGACAACATCGTGCTGCGCCGCGTCCACCTGCCTTTCCAGGGGCCGGCCGATCCGGAAGCGCACCTGTTCCTGACCCTCGAAGCCATGGGCAAGGTGAATGAATTCCATCCGAAGATCCTGCACGCCGTGCACGTGCAGCGCGTGCGCCTGATGAAGGACGACCAGATCATCGACTGGGTGTCGAAGAACGGCATCGACCGCGCCAAGTTCCTGGAAGTGTGGAACTCGTTCAGCGTGACGACCAAGCTGCGCCGCCTGCCGCAAGTGACGACCGCCTACCAGGTGAGCGGCACCCCGACCATCATCATCGACGGCAAGTACCAGACCTCGCCTGGCCTGGTGGCGGAAAAGCTGAAGATCAATGACCGCAACCAATTGATGCAGGCGAGCTTCCAGGTACTGGATGCCCTCGTCGCGAAAGCTGCCAAGACGAAATGAGCGATTCGGAAGGCAAGGTCCTGGCCATGTACGAGGGCGCCCGCCCTCGTGAAGAGGACTTGTTCGAGGTCAGCCACGTGAACCACCTCGCGTGGTCGCTGGTCGTGATCCTGTTCGGGGTGGTGATCTGGCTCTGCATCGCGCTCGTGAATGCGGAAAACCAGCGCAACGCCCTGATCACCAACCAATGCCAGGACCCGGTGTTCAGGAGCGGGGTCGACAAGGCTTGCCTGTATACCGTCAAGTCGCGCGCGCACTGGTGGGAACACCTGTGGTACGGCTTTACGCATGTGAAGCCGGAACGCAAATAAGTCGCAAGAAGTAAACCGGAGTATTTTTACTCCGGTATCGGATCAGCCGGGCAGCGTCAGCGTGAAGCGGGCGCCGCCCAGCGCCGACCCGTCCACCGTCAAGCTTCCCCCATGCAGCAGCACGGCCTTGCGCGCAATCGACAGGCCGAGGCCGAAGCCCCCCGTGGCGCGGTCGCGGCTACGGTCGAGGCGGTAGAAGGGCTCGAAGATGCGCTCGCGTTCCTCGTCGGGAATGCCGGGGCCGTCGTCCTCGACCACGATCGTGCAGCGCCCCGCCTCGCGCGTGGCGGACAGGCGGATCGCCGTCGCCGCATACTTTTGCGCATTCCTCAGCAGGTTCGACACCGCCCGGCCCAGCAGGCGCGGATCGGCTTCCACCGTGCCGAGTGCCGTTCCCGCCTCGACAGTCACGCCAGGCGTACCCGGCGGCAGCGAGGCGGCGCTGGCGTCCAGCAGGGCCGCCAGGTCCACCGTTTCGCGCTGCAAGGCCTGCTCGCTGTCGAGGCGCGCCATGCCCAGCAATTCGCCCACCAGGTCGTTCAGCTCGCGCACGTCGCCCTCCATGGCGGCGATGCGCTTGCGCTGGGCCGGGTCGTCGGTTTTCGCATCGAGCAGCTCGAGCGCGAATTCCAGGCGCGCGATCGGCGTGCGCAGTTCGTGCGACACCGAATGCAGCAAATTCTTTTGCGAGACCAATAATTCCTCGATGCGGCCGGCCATGTGGTCGATCCGTTCCGCCAGCGGATAGATGCTAGCCGAGCGCGGCATGCGTGCGCGCGCCGACAATTGCCCGGCGCCGAAATCGTCGGCCACGCGCGACAGCTGTTGCAGCCCCTGCCAGTGGGCGCGCGACCACAGGGCGATCGGCAGCAGCAGCGCCAGCGCCACGATCACATAGCGCACCGCCTCCATCTTGAGGGCCAGGTTGACGTCGATCGGCAAGTCGCGCGCATGGATCACTTCCTCCTCGCTGCCGATGTAGCGCTCGCCCTTCAAATCCACGCGGCGGTAGAAGGCCTTGTTGTCGACGTCGAGCACGACCTCGCCGCGCTCCAGGGCCGGCAGGCTGGCGCGCGGCAGGGCGGCGCGCGCAGCCTGCAGCGTGATCAGGTCGAAGCGGGTGTCGGACACTTCGCGCATCCGGTTCAGGCGCACCAGCCATTCGTCGAGCGGCGCTTCGTCGACGTATTGCTCGATCAGGAAGATCTGGGCCGCGGCCTGGCGCCGGGCGATGTCGTCGAGCGGGTCGCCAAACAGGCGGCTCATGGCGAAATAAATCACGAAGGTCGCCGCCGTAATCGACAGCATCACCAGCATGAAAAAACGGAAGAACAGCCGGTTCACCGGTCATTCCTCCAACATCGGCCATTTTGTACGACGATAAAGAACATTGTGTTTCTCCTAATGCCATTGTATAGGAGCAATGATGACAACGGTAAATTACAAATTACCGACAAATAGGCGACATCTCCAGGCGGAATGCAGCATGCCAAACGGATAAGCTACGCAGGATTCAGGTTTTCCGTTTGCCCACTCGATACGCGAGTGTCGGTGGGTTTTTTTATTCCGGCTGCCGCCTCCTGGCGCGTGGCCCACTGCAGGGAGGTCGCTTGCCATTCGCCACTCCCGCCGCCAATGCGGCATCCCTGTCCTCATGCAAACACCGGCAACCTGCGGCGGCATGCCGCCTGCAGCGTAAATCATGCATTACGGACATTTCGGACGGGCCGAGCTCAACGTAAAATACAGCACCCCGACTTTTACGCAACCATGAACAAGTTCTCCGCCCTGGCCCTGGCAGTCTTGTCGAGCAGCGCCGCTGCCCAGACCCCTGCCACGAATCCGATGCCCGACGGCAGCCGCGACATGTATGTCGGGCTGGGCCTGGCCTCGACCGCGCGCTACGAAGGGGCGGAGCACAGCGAGCGCAAGGCGCTGCCGGTGCTGCAGGTGCAATGGAGCAATGGCGCCTTCGTGTCTGGCATGAGCGCCGGCATCCACCTGTCGCGCGATCCGCAAGTCGAATACGGCCCCCTGGTCGAGCTGCAGCCGCGCCGCGACGAATCCGGCATGGGCGGCGGCATCGACGGCATCGAGGCGCGCTATTCCATCGTCGCCCTGACGCTGGCCGACCTCGAACACAACCGCTTGACCGGCATGGCGCCGGTGTCCACCCGATTGCTGGGCGGCGGCTTTGTCAATTATTACCTGACACCCGACTGGCGCCTTACCGGCAGCCTGCTGGGCGGCGCCGGCAACGAGCGCGACGGCGTGCGCCTGGACCTGGGCCTGCAGCGCCTGGCCCTGCGCATCGGCGCCCATCACCGGGTGTCGGTTGCGGCCGGCCTGAGCTTCGTAAATGCCGGCTACAACATGGCTTTCTTTGGCGTCGGCCGCGACGACTCGCTGCGCAGCGGCAATCCGGTCTACCGCCCGGGCGGCGGCCTGAAGGATGGCCACCTGGGCCTGCGCTGGAACTGGGACCTGGCGCCGTCGTGGATGCTGACCTCGCAGCTGCAGGCCAAGCGCCTGGCGGGCGATGCGCGCCACAGCCCGCTCGTCGAGCGTCCCACCAGCGTGACGGTATCCGCCGCCATCGCTTACCGGTTCTGACGATGACCATGGCCCGCCACCTCATCGCCACCTGCCTGCTGTCGCTGGGCGCCGCCCTCGGCGCGCCGGGCGCCGGTGCGCAGGCGCAGGCGGCCGACTGGGTCAGCTACCGCGACGCCTACCGGGCGATGGTCGTGTTCGAGAAATACGGCGGGCCGAAGAACCACCTGCAGCAATACCTGCAAGTCGTGCCGCTGGAAAAAGGCGTGGCCTTCGATGGCTTGCAGCTGAGCCTGGCGGGCAAGACCAGCCAGGTCAACCTGGCCCTCGACGCCCTCGGCCGCGCAGCCTTCCCGCTGCTGAAGGCGGCCTACGACGACAACGCCGCGCTGCTGCTGAACCGCAGGATCGGCGCCTTCACGGTGCGCCCGCGCGTATCGCTGGCGCCCCAGGCCGACGGCGTGTACGACGAGGCCGAGCTGCGCGCCGCCTGCGAACAGGCGCTCGGTTTCGCGCGCTACGTGGATGCCTCGCTGCGCGAGCGCCAGTGCGGCGGCGTGCGCTTCGTGTTCGCGCGGCGCGCGGGCGACATCGCGGTGCGGCTGCACCGCGCGGAAGGCGCCGACCAGGCGCTGCCGGCAACGACCGGCGCCGCCTTCCAGGGCGACGCCGGGGAAGGCTTCCCGACGGTGGTCTACCGCTTTGCCGGCGCCGCGCGCGCCCAGGTGATCAGCGTCAACCCGCCGCTGGCGATCGTGCCGCTGTTCGAGTAAGCGCCGGGCTCAGTTCCAGGCCGACGGCGAGAACAAATAACCTTCGCCCCATACCGTCTTGATCTTTTCCGAGCGCGCGTCGTCGAACTTGCGGCGCAGCTTGGAAATGCAGTTGTCGATGCTGCGGTCCAGGCCATCGAACTCGATCCCGCGCATTTTCTTGAGCAGCTCGTCGCGCGAGAGCACGCGCCCGGCCGCCTCGGCCAGCACCAGCAGCAGCTTGTATTCGGTATTGCTCAGCACGCAAAGCTGGTCGCGCCAGAACACGGTGCGGTCGGCGCCGACGATGCGCAGGCCGCCGAACACCATCTCGGCAGCCTCGGGCGCGCCTTTCGGCTGGGTGCGGCGCAGCAGGGCGCGCAGGCGTGCCAGCAGCACGCGCGGCTGGACCGGCTTGTTGACGAAATCGTCCGCGCCCTGTTCCAGGCCGGATACCTCGTCGTAGGAATCCTCGCGCGCCGTCAGGATCAGGATCGGCACCTCGGACACTTCGCGGATCTTGCGGCAAACCACCATCCCGTCCAGCCCCGGCAACATCAAATCGAGCACGACGATATCGGGCAGCACCGCCTGGAAGCGCGCCAGCGCCTGGTCGCCGCGCGTCACCAGCTCGACGGCAAATTCATATGCGGACAGGTATTCGGTGACCAGCTCGGCCAACCGGGCATCGTCTTCCACCAGCAAAACTCGGTACATGCTTTCCTCCTATCCCGACATTGTATAGAAGCAAGGGCTTGTAAGCACACTTACTACATTGTGGCGACAGTTGGAGACATTTTCGAGACAGTTGGCTGCGGCAAGCGGGCAAGGCGAAGCCGCGCGCGGCGGCTTCGTAGGGGTGGGCAAGTACTCAGCCCATCTTGCCGCTCAGGTCGGCCATGGCCGACACCAGGCGGTCGATATCGTTCACGCTCGTCCACAGGTGGGTCGAGATGCGGATCGCGTAATGGTCGCTGGCCGCGCCGATCACCGGGAAGTTGACGTTGCGGATCACGAAGCCGGGGCTGTAGTCGCTCAGCATGCGCGCCACGAACTCGCCCGACTTGGCGCTGTTCATCACGTCGGCCGGGTTGATGAAGGGGTTGAAGGAGGTGACGGCCGAGACCAGCTTCGGATCGTCCTTCGGCGAATATAAACGCTCGACGCCCCAGATTTCCGTGATGCGCTCCTTCAGGTAGGACGACAGGGTGAGGTCGTAGGTCTCGATCTTCTTGCGGCCGAGCCCATCCCACAGGCTGCAGGCTGACACCAGCGCGCGGAACATCGGCGTGTGCAGGCTGCCGCAGGAGGTGATGGTGGCGGCGATGTCCCAGGTGGCGGTGCCGTTCGTGGTGCGTGCGCGCGGCGTCCAGCTGCTGGTGTGAATCGGATACCAGTTCGGCAGCGGCAGCGGGTTCGATGCACGGATCTTGTTGCGCACAATCAGGATGCCGGTCGAGCCGGGGCCGCACTGCCACTTGTGGCCGGCGCCGGACATGAAGTCCATGCCGAGCTGGGCATAGTCGTAGGCCATCATGCCGGGCAGGTGGGCGCCGTCGACGATGGAAATGAGGCCATGCAGCTTGGCGATCTCCATCAGCTCGGCGATCGGCAGCATGGTGCCGGTCTTGTAGCTGGGCGCCGAGAACATCATGGCGCGCACCCGCTTGCCTTGCGTGCGCAGTTCGCGGATGCGGCTGTCGAACAGGGTCGCGTACAGGGCGGCGGTCTGGTTGTTCCCGACCGGCATGGCGACGCGGGCAATCTCGATGCCATAGCGCGCCACCGCGATCGCCATCGGCGTTTCGCCGCCGCCGTGCTCGTGGTTGGTGGTGACGATCACGTCGCCCGGCTGCCAATCGAGGCCGAGGATGGCGTGGCACATGCCGGACGAGGTGTTCGCCGAGAAGGCCAGCTCGTCCGGGTCGACCCCGAAGCCGGGTGCGACCTGGGTGCGCTCGGCCAGCAAGTTGCTGTAGCCGTTGCCGCTTTCGGCGGCCTTGGCGCGGTTCTCGCTGTCGAACAAGTCGAGCGCGATCTTCGGCATCGCGCCGGCGGTGCCGACGTTCAGGAAGCGCTTGGCCGGGTTCAGCGGGAACATGGCGGCCACGTCGGCCCAGAAGCGCTCGTCGGCCAGCAGTTGGGCGCGCAGTTCGTCGCTGCGGCTGGCGGCGTGGCCGCTGCTGCAGCCGGTCAGCGGCGCGAGGGCGGCCAGGGCGGCGCCGGATCCCATGATGCGCAGGAAGTCGCGGCGGTTGCGGCTCCAGTGGGCGGGGAGGGCGGCGTCGTGCGCGGACGGGGTGTCGACTTGGTATGCGCTAGCGTTGTGCATTGTGTCTCCTCCTGTGGGATTAGCGGCGCGCCGCGATCACGGCGATCTCAATCTTCACGTCGCGCGGCAGCCGCGCCACCTCGACCGTGGCGCGCGCCGGCGGGGCATCCTTGAAGAACTCGCCATACACGCGGTTCATGGCGGCGAACTCGTTCAGGTCCTTCATGTAGACGGTGCTGCTCAGCACATCGGCATAGCCCAGCCCCTGCGACTGCAGCTGCAGGCCGATGTAGTCGAGTACCAGCCGGGTCTGCTCCTCGATTGTCGTGCCCTGGACCGCCGTGCCTTCCTTGTTCAGCGGGATGACACCGGAAAAATAGATCACCCGGCCGTGCCCGATCATCTGCGAATACGGGCCGATGGCGGGATAGGTCTTGTCGGTCGACAGCACCACCTTGCCGCCGACGCCGGGCAGGGCGCAGCCGGCCAGCAGGCAGGCCGACAGGACGAGCGTGTATCGTGTCTTGCTCATGGACTCTCCTCGATGAAACGCAAGAAAGACGCGAATTTCGCGTTGGAAATAGCTGCGTTTCATTAAACGCCCGAACGCCGGCAGCCAGCGTCCATCGGTGGGTTCCTTGAGATTGGTCAAATATCAGACGGCGAGACTGTTGTCTCTTCGCACTGTTTTGGTGCGCACATTTTGTTCAGGCAAAAAAAAATCCGCCGAAGCGGATTTTTCAGTGAAACGGATACCAGGCAAATTACGCCAGGTTGCCGTTCACGAATTCCCAGTTGACCAGGTTCCACCACGATTCCACGAACTTGGCGCGGGCGTTGCGGTAGTCGATGTAGTAGGCGTGCTCCCAGACGTCGCAGGTCAGCAGGGCCTTGTCGTCGGTCGACAGCGGGGTTTGCGCGTTCGAGGTATTGACGATGTCGACGCCGCCGTCGGCCTTTTGCACCAGCCAGGTCCAGCCCGAACCGAAGTTGCCGACGGCCGATTTGGTGAACTCTTCCTTGAACTTGTCGAACGAACCCCATTTCGCGTTGATGGCGTCAGCGACCTTGCCGGTCGGTGCGCCGCCGCCGTTTGGCGTCATGCAGTTCCAGAAGAAGGTGTGGTTCCAGACCTGGGCCGAGTTGTTGAAGATGCCGCCCGAGGATTTCTTGACGATCTCTTCCAGCGACATGGTTTCGAACTCGGTGCCCTTGATCAGGTTGTTCAGGTTCGTCACATAGGTCGCGTGGTGCTTGCCGTAGTGGTATTCCAGGGTCTCGGCCGAGATGTGCGGCTGGAGAGCGTCTTTTGCGTACGGCAGTGGCGGCAGAGTATGTTCCATGTCTAGTTCCTTGTTGGTTGGAAAGTGTTTGGTCCGAAGCGGCGCATATTCTAAACCGGATGGGCAAACGTTGCATATTTGCAGTCATTGACCTTTCGGCCACGCCTGTGCGCCGCCCTTATTCCAGCTCGGTTTGCACGCTCGACACCCGCACCTGGGCACTGCCCTCGGCCAGGCGCACCGTGAGCGCGGTGCGCGCCTTGATCTGATCCGGCGAGCGCAGTGCCTCGCCCTTGGCATTGCTGACGATGGCATAGCCGCGCTCGAGCGTGCGCTGCGGGTTCAGCAGTTCCAGCTGGGCCGCCAGGGCGTTCAAACTGTCGCGCCGCTGTTTGACCTGGGTGCACACGCTGGCGTTCAGGTGGCGCTGTTCGGCCATGATCTGGGCGCGCAGGGTGCGCAGGTCCGGGCGGTGACGGGCCCAGCGCTGCTGGAGCTGGGCCAGGGTCACGCCGCCACGGCCCAGGGGCGTGCGCACGGCATGCGTCAACCCGGCCGCCATGGCGCGCAGCTTCAGGCGCTGGTGGGCGATCTGGGCCGTGGGGCTGAGCAGGCGCCGGCCGAGGTTATCCAGTCCCTGGCTGGCTTCGGACAGCTGGCGCCGCATGGCGCGCCGCACATCGAGGGCGTCGGCCGACAGCGAAGCCATCCAGTCGTCGCGCGGCGTGGCCGCCAGTTCCGCCGCCGCGGTGGGCGTGGCGGCGCGCACGTCGGCCGCAAAGTCGGCGATCGTGACGTCGGTTTCGTGGCCGACGCCGGCAATCACGGGAATGCTGCAGGCGGCAATCGCGCGCGCCACGCATTCCTCGTTAAAACTCCACAAGTCCTCAATCGAACCGCCGCCGCGGCAGACCAGCAGCACATCGACCTCGGCCCGGCGCGAAGCCGTCATGATGGCTTCGGCGATCTTGTCGGCGGCAAATTGCCCCTGTACGGGAGCAGGGTAGAGCACGACGTTCACATGCGGCGCGCGGCGCCGGAGCGCGGTGAGCACGTCGCGCAGCGCCGCCGCCTGCGGGCTGGTCACAATGCCGATGCTGCGCGTGAACAGCGGTAGCGGTCGCTTGCGGTCCGGGTCGAACAGGCCCTGGCTGCCCAGCTTTTCCTTCAGGCGCAGGAAGGCTTCGTAGAGCTGGCCGACGCCGGCGCAGCGGATCGTCTCGACATTGATCTGGTAGTCGCCGCGTGCGCCATACAGCGTGACCAGGGCGCGCACCTCGACCTTGTCGCCTTCGCGCGGCACGAAGCCCGCGTACTGGGCGCGGCTGCGGAACATCACCGAGCGCACCTGGGCCGCGTCGTCCTTCAGCGTGAAATACCAGTGGCCGGAACTGGCGCGCGTGAAGTTCGAGATCTCGCCGCCGATCCACACCAGCGGGAAAGAGCGTTCGAGCAGGCGCGCGACCTGCCCGTTCAAGGCGGTGACGGACAAGACCGGCGGGGCGGCGTAGGCGGTGTCGGGATCGGTATCGTTGAGCATGGTGGCTTCCTGTGCATGAGCGGTGAAGCTTATGGCATATCCAGCGCGGCCAGACAAGGCCTAATTGAAGCGAATCCACACGCCTTTTTTGCAGGCATGGCAGGGTGATGTGTTTTAAATCAATGGCTTAGCGAGCGACGGCTTCACTTGGGCACAATGTTATCCACAAAAAATGTGAGGAACTCAGCAGTGATCTTATTCACTGCCGAAAATGCAGGCAGGCGAGGCTATCACCAATTGAATCAATCACTTACCTCCAGAGCACCTGCCTTGCGCACATCTTTTTCCACAGTTTGTGTGCAAAGCTATTTACTCGTCACCGTTCGCCCGGTCGGGGGCGCCCTGTTTGCAGGTGGCGTAGCGGATAACCGCTGCGCCAGGCTGATTGTGCCAAAAATTGAAGCAGAGGAAATTTTCCCTTTGAAATCAACGGGCTTGTCACAATGGAAGGGGCTTCCTCACAATTTTGTCCACAGAATATGTGCAGAAGCGCAGCGCGTGTGGGAAAGGTCTCAATTGCAGCATCCGCGCCTGCCGGGGTCGCAATCTTCACGATGCCAGAAAATGCTGTCTAATCATTAATGAAATGCGTGAGCAAGCTGAGCATTACACCATTTTGCCCGAATAACTCTTGAGCTTGCTCAAAAAGAAGGCGGCAGGATGAATGCCTTATAAAACAAGGACTTGATGTGAATGAAGGCGTCTTGCGCACATTCTTTTCCACAGAATGTGTGCATAGCGGCGGCGCCGTTCATCGAGCGCTTCCCGTGTTTCCCGCGCTTGTCGGGGAGTGGGGATAAGTCCCCGCTGCTTACTTTCCTTGCAGAACAATTTTTCCGTTTAAAATCAAAGAGCTGAGCGCGTGTTGGGCGCCTTGCTCACAATATTGTCCACAAAAATTGTGGGGAAACGACAGCGCGCGCCAATCCCTCCAGCCCGGTATTGCTGCTGCATTCTTCAGCAAGAAGATATTGTTGAGCTAAATCAAGGACTTGAACGCGCGCACACCCTATTGCGCACATTTTTATCCACAGAAAATGTTTAAAACTCGGAAGGCTGTCTGCTGCGCTGGTTCGGGCTTGCAGGCGAATTTGCAGGCCCGGGAAGCATGCTTCATTCTTGCGCACGAAGAAAATTTCCTTACAAATCAAGGGACTTGTCCGCATCGGCGGCCCTTGCGCACAATTTTATCCACAGAACTTGTGCAGAACTGCACTTGCCCATGCGTCAGCAAATTGCTACATTGCCGGATTCGTTTCCATACTGTCAGGAGTTCACTTGCTCGCCATCTTACAAGCCGCAGGCTGGCCCATCTGGCCATTGCTGATTGCCTCGATCGTTGCCCTGGCACTGATCATCGAACGCCTGATTTACCTGCGCCGCGAGAAGATTCTCCCGAAAGCCCTGCTCGGTGAAGTCATCAACGTCTATCGCAACAACAAGGTCACGCCGGACATCATCAATACGCTGGAAACCAACTCGCCGCTCGGCACCGTGCTCGCGGCCGCCCTGCGCAACGTCGACGCGCCGCGCGACGTGATGAAGGAGTCGATCGAGGAAGCCGGCCGCGGCGTCGCCCACGTACTGGAGCGTTTTCTGACCACGCTCGGCACCATCGCTTCGCTGGCGCCGCTGATGGGCCTGTTCGGTACCGTGGTCGGCATGATCGAGATCTTCGGTTCGCAAAACGCCTCGGGCGCGAATCCCGCGCAGCTGGCGCACGGGATTTCGATTGCGTTGTATAACACGGGCTTCGGCCTGGCGATCGCGATGCCGGCCCTGGTGTTCTACCGCCACTTCCGCGCCCTGGTCGACAGCTTCATCGTCGACATGGAACTGCAGGCGGTGAAATTTGTCGACGTCGTTCACGGTGCCCGCAAATGATGGACTTTCGCCGCGGCCGCAAGCGCGAGGATCCGGAAATCAACCTGATCCCGTTCATCGACGTGCTGCTGGTCGTGCTCATCTTCCTGATGGTGTCGACCACCTACAGCAAGTTCACCGAACTGCAGATCACGCTGCCGACGGCCGACGCCGACAAGGTGGTCGACAAGCCTTTCGAGATCAATGTCACGATCGACGCCAAGGGTAACTACACGGTGAACAACACGCCGGTCTCCTTTCACGGCGTGAACGGCCTGGCCGACGACCTGAAGGCAGCCGCGCGCTCGGGCCCGAACGGCCAGCCGGTGGCCGACCCTGTCATCATCGTCAACGCCGACCAGTTCGCGATGCACCAGATGGTGATCAACGTGCTGGAGGCAGCGCGCCTGGCCGGCTACGACAAGCTCACCTTTGCTGCCCAGACCGGCGGCAAGAAGTAAGTCCGTCGGTAACACCGTCCAGGCGGGCAGCGACTGCGCGCCTGGCGTTCCATTCCCTTCATGTCCAAGAACCATTCCCTCGAATCCGTCCTGACCCGCGCCTGGCTGCGCCGCGGTCCGCTCGCCTGCGCGCTGTGGCCGGTCTCGCTGCTGTTTCGCGCGCTGGCGGCCCTGCGCGCCGGCCTGTACCGCGCCGGCCTGCTGACGTCGGCGCGCCTGCCGGTGCCGGTCGTTGTCGTCGGCAACATCTTTATTGGCGGTACGGGCAAGACCCCGCTAACGATCTGGCTGGCCGAGGCGCTGGTCGAGGCCGGCATGCGTCCCGGCGTGATTTCGCGCGGCCACGGGAGCAAGGGCGAGGCGCCACGCGCCGTGACGCCCGCATCGGATGCGGCCCAGGTCGGCGACGAGCCGCTCCTGATCGCGCGCCGCACGCGGGTGCCGGTGTTCGTCGGGCGCCGGCGTGCCGAGGCGGGCAGGGCGCTGCTGGCGGCGCATCCGGAAGTGGATGTCCTGCTCACCGACGATGGCCTGCAGCACTACGCCCTGGCGCGCGACGTCGAGGTGGTGCTGTTCGACGGGCGCGGCGTGGGCAATGGCTGGCTGCTGCCGGCCGGCCCCTTGCGCGAACCGCCCGCGCGCCGGCGCGACTTCACGGTGGTGAATGCGCCCGAGATAGCGCCGCCGCTGGCGCGCGCCGTCGGCGGCCAGCCGTACCAAATGAGGCTGGCCGGCGACACTGCCGAGCAACTGGTCGACGCCAACCGGCGCCTGCCGCTGGCCGATCTCGCCGGCCGCCGCATCCTGGCCGCTGCCGGCATCGGCAACCCGGGACGCTTCTTTGCCATGCTGCGCGGCGCCGGTCTGTCGTTCGCCGAACTGGCGCTGCCCGACCACCACGACTTCCGCGACGACCCGTTTGCGGGCGTGGACGCCGATGTCATCCTGATCACCGAGAAGGATGCAGTAAAATGTGGGCAACTTGAAAACCTGAAGCACGACCCGCGCCTGTGGGTGGTGCCGGTCAGCGCGCGCATCGATGCCGCGCTTGCCCAACAAATTGTGGAGAAATGTCGTGGACGCTCGACTGCTTGATATCCTGGTCTGCCCGCTGTGCAAGGGCCCGCTCGAATACGATAAAAAAGGCCAGGAACTGACCTGCCGCCCGGACCGCCTGGCTTACCCGATCCGCGACGGTATCCCGATCATGTGGGCCGACCAGGCGCGCAAGATCGAAGCGGTCTGAGTTGCCGATGAGCTTTACCGTCATCATTCCGGCACGCCTGGCCTCTACCCGGCTGCCAAACAAGCCGCTGGCCGACCTCGGCGGTAAACCCATGGTCGTACGCGTCGCCGAGCGCGCGCGCGGGTCTGGCGCGGCGCGCATCATCGTCGCCACCGACCATGCCGACATTGCCGCTGCCTGCGCCGCGCATGGCGTGGAAGCCGTCATGACCCGTGCGGACCATCCGTCCGGTACCGACCGCATCGCCGAAGTGGCGCGCACCCTGAACCTGGCGGCCGACGAAGTCGTGGTCAACCTGCAGGGCGACGAGCCGCTGATCGCCCCGGCCCTGCTGGCAGCCTGCGCCGCGCGCATCAGCCAGGACGTGCCGATGGCGACCTGCGCCCATCCCCTGAGCGACGTGGCCGACGTGTTCAATCCGAACGTGGTGAAGGTCGTGCTCGACAAGGCGGGCCGCGCCCTGTACTTCTCGCGCGCCACCATCCCCTGGGCGCGCGACGCCTTTGCCGCCGCCCGCGATGCATTGCCTGCCTCGTTGCCTGCCGGGTATGCCCCGCTGCGCCACATCGGTCTCTACGCCTACAGCAACGCCTTCCTGCAAGCCTATCCGGGCCTGGAAGTGTCGCCGCTGGAGCAGATCGAAGCGCTGGAACAATTGCGCGTTCTCTGGCATGGCGTGCCGATTGCCGTCCACGTGACCGACAGCGCGCCCCAGGCTGGCGTCGACACGCCGGAAGATTTAGCTCGGGTGCAATTGCACTACACGTCTTGAGCTTGATTGCAATTGATTAGCGGTCAGTCTGCGGTACATCAAAAAAGCAAGAAATCGCGACCGAAGCCAGCCGCTGGGATTGGCGTTGACGCTGCCTTTTGTGGTAAGTTTCGTATCAAGCCAGGCAGGTCTGCAGTCATAAAGCATCAATTGCCATTCATTGCCAACACAATAACAATTTTCAACATCCAAGATTTTCAACATCCGTTTAGGAATACTTCATGCGTCTCATTTTGTTAGGTGCGCCCGGCGCCGGTAAAGGCACCCAGGCTAACTTCATCAAGGAAAAATACAATATCCCGCAAATCTCCACCGGCGACATGCTGCGCGCGGCGATCAAGGCCGGCACCGAGCTGGGCCTGGCGGCGAAAAAGGTAATGGACGCAGGCGGCCTGGTTTCCGACGACATCATGATCGGTCTGGTAAAAGACCGCCTGCAGGACGCCGACTGCGCCAACGGCTATTTGTTCGACGGCTTCCCGCGCACCATCGCTCAGGCCGACGCCATGAAGGACAACGGCATCAACGTCGACTACGTGCTGGAAATCGACGTGCCCGACGACCTGATCGTCGAGCGCATGAGCGGCCGCCGCTCGCACCCGGGTTCGGGCCGCGTGTACCACACCAAATTCAACCCGCCGAAAGCCGAAGGCATCGACGACGTCACCGGCGAGCCGCTGGTCCAGCGCGACGACGACCAGGAAGAAACCGTCAAGAAGCGCCTGTCGGTCTACCACAACCAGACCGAAGTGCTGCTTGGCTACTACAACAAGTGGGCCCAGTCGGGCCTGCCTGGCGCGCCTAAATACCGCAAGATCACGGGCGTGGGCCCGGTCGAACAAGTACGCGACGCGGCGTTTGCCGCGCTCTCCGAGTAATCGGAAGGGAGACTGAAGCGGACAGCGATGTCCGCTTTTTTTTGGACTCGGATGCGCGTTTGCCATCTGTTGTTCCAGTGGTTTAGATCAAATGTGTGCAGTACGCAGTGAGGCAGACTGCTTCGCCGAAGAGGTGGGGCATCTTTCGTTGTGTGGTGTTGCTTGATTAAAAAACTAAGGGGACGACATGGCAGCAAACCTGATCACGTTTACCGTGGCCTGCGGCGTCATCGCGGTCATCTACGGGCTGTGGGCCCGCGCCTGGATCCTGCGCCAGGACCCCGGCAACGCCCGCATGCAGGAAATCTCGCTTGCCATCCAGGAAGGCGCCGCCGCCTACCTCGGGCGCCAGTACCGCACCATCGGCCTCGTCGGCGTGGTGCTGCTCGTCGTCATCTATTTCCTGCTGGGCGCCTGGACCGCGGGCGGCTTCCTGGCTGGCGCATTGCTCTCCGGGGCCTGCGGCTTCATCGGCATGAATGTCTCGGTGCGCGCCAACGTGCGCACCGCCCAGGCCGCCAGCCGTGGCATGAACGAGGCGCTCGACGTCGCCTTCAAGGGCGGGGCGATCACCGGCATGCTGGTGGTCGGCCTGGGCTTGCTGGGCGTCACGCTGTTCTACTGGGCGCTCTCGGCCAACGGCGATAGCGCGCTGTCGCGCCACGACGTGATCAAGCCGCTGATCGGCCTCGCCTTCGGGGCCTCGCTGATCTCCATCTTCGCGCGCCTGGGCGGGGGCATCTTCACCAAGGGCGCCGACGTCGGCGCCGACCTGGTCGGCAAGGTCGAGGCCGGCATCCCCGAGGACGACCCGCGCAACCCGGCCGTCATCGCCGACAACGTGGGCGACAACGTCGGCGACTGCGCCGGCATGGCCGCCGATTTGTTCGAAACCTATGTCGTGACCCTGATCGCCACCATGCTGCTGGGCGCGCTGATGATCGTCGACGGCTGGGGCGAGGCCATCATCTATCCGCTGGCGCTGGGCGCGGTGTCCATCCTCGGCTCGATCGTCGGCTGCGCCATGGTGCGCCACAAGCCGGGGCGCAAGATCATGTCGGCCCTGTACACCGGCCTGTGGTGGGCGGCCGGTTTGTCGCTGGTCGGCTTCGCGGTCGTCACCTGGCTGGTCTGGGGCGACCAGGCCATGCGCGGCAGCATGCTCGGCTGCGCGGTCGTCGGCATCGTGCTCACCGGGCTGATGGTCTACATCACCGAGTATTACACCGGCACCGACTTCAAGCCGGTGCGCCACATCGCCCAGGCCTCGACCACCGGCCACGGCACCAACATCATCGCCGGCCTGGGCGTGTCGATGAAATCCACCGCCTATCCTGTGCTGGTGGTCTGCATCGCGATCCTGGTGGCCTTCCAGCTGGGCGGGCTGTACGGCATTGCGATCGCCGCCACCTCGATGCTGTCGATGGCCGGCATCATCGTCGCGCTCGACGCCTACGGCCCGATCACCGACAACGCCGGCGGCATCGCCGAAATGAGCGGCATGCCCGATTCGGTGCGCGCCATCACCGACCCGCTCGATGCCGTCGGCAACACCACCAAGGCCGTCACCAAGGGCTATGCCATCGGCTCGGCCGGCCTGGCGGCGCTGGTGCTGTTCGCCGACTATACCCACGCCCTCGATTCGGTCGGCAAGTCGGTCGTCTTCGAGCTGTCGAACCCGATGGTGATCGTCGGCCTCTTCATCGGCGGCCTGATTCCCTACCTGTTCGGGGCGATGGCGATGGAAGCGGTGGGGCGCGCGGCGGGCGCCGTGGTGGTGGAAGTGCGGCGCCAGTTCCGCGACATCGCCGGCATCATGGCCGGCACCGGCAAGCCGGAATACGACAAGGCGGTCGACATGCTCACCGCCTCGGCGATCCGCGAAATGGTGATTCCCTCGCTGCTGCCGGTGGCCGTGCCGATCGCGGTTGGCATGCTGCTGGGGCCGGCGGCCCTGGGCGGCCTGCTGATGGGCACCATCATCACCGGCCTGTTCGTGGCCATTTCCATGACCACTGGCGGCGGCGCCTGGGACAACGCCAAGAAATACATCGAGGACGGCAACTTCGGCGGCAAGGGCTCGGACAGCCACAAGGCCGCCGTCACCGGCGACACCGTGGGCGACCCCTACAAGGACACGGCCGGCCCGGCCGTGAACCCGCTCATCAAGATCATCAACATCGTCGCCTTGCTGCTGGTGCCGCTGCTGCCGGCGGCCGGCTGGATCGCGGTGTCGGAACCGCAGCTCGCGCAAATGCGCAAGCCCACGCATGCGACAACCGCGCCGGCGCCGGCCACGCGCGTGGCAGCCGAACAGCCGCGCGCCCAGCCTCGAAGCCTGCCTTGAACCGGGCTGCTTGAAATGACGGACGCGTGCACGGCCTTGCCGTCCAAGCGCCCAACGCACCGGTGCGCGCCCGTGTCCGAAGGGCGGTAGGGTGGACGGCTCTGCCGTCCACGCGTCCAACGCAAGCCCGCAGCCCGGGTAGGGTGGACGGCTCTGCCGTCCACGTGTCCAGCACAAGCGCGCAACCTGAACGGGCGCCCAGCATAAAAAGTAACTAACCAACGAAGAGGTCGCTACCCGGTTTTGCCGCCAAGCCCGGTTACACCTGCATCAGCGCAAAGCCAGCGTCAACGCAGATTCAACCCCACGTCAACGCAGATTCGCCTCCAGGTCAACGCCGCTTCAACGCCGCCTCGACCGCCGCCGCCAGCGACGCATGATCCGAATCCCCATGATAACGCTCGCCATTGATGAAGAAACTCGGCGTCCCGCTGGCCCCGGCCGCGCGTCCTGCTTCCGCCTGCGCCAGCACCCGCTCGCGGTAGCGCCCGGCCTCGCAGTCATCGTGCAAGCGCGCTGCATCGACCTGCAAGCCGCCGGCCAGCCCCGGCAAAGCATCCTCATCCAGCTCGCCCTGGTTCTCGAACAGCGCGTCGTGCATCTCCCAGAATTTGCCCTGGGCGCCGGCCGCTTCGGCCGCTTCCGCCAGCGGCTGGGCCAGCGGATGCAGGTTCGAGAGCGGCAGGTGCCGGTACACCAGCCGCAGCTTGTCGCCATGCTGGCGCCGCAATTCGCCCAGCGCCGCATGCGCGCGTGCGCAATACGGACACGCGAAGTCGCCATACTCGATCAGCGTGACAACGGCATCCTCGCCGCCACGTACGTGATCGTCCTCTGCAATACGCATTTCCTGATTCATCCTGCCTCCATGATGGCGCCGGCCAGCGCGGCCCTGCAGCCATCATGGCACGGCCCGCCAGCCCGGCGGCGCAGGTTTCCGCACAGCAGGCTGCTCAGAACACGCACATCCGGTTGGCTTCCTCGCGTAGCCAGCCGCGGAAATCCGGATGGGCAATCGCGATCAGTTCCTGCGCCCTTTGCTTGGCCGACTTGCCGCGCAGCTGGGCCACGCCGTATTCGGTGACCACGTAGTTGACGTCGTTCTTGCTGGTGGTGGCATGGGTGCCCGGCGTGAGCGTGGGCACGATGCGCGAGATGCTGCCGTCCTTGGCGGTCGAGGGCAGCACGATGAAAGACTTGCCGCCGCGCGAACGGTTCGCCGCGCGCACGAAGTCGACCTGGCCGCCGGTGCCGGAATAGGGCAGGTGGGCGATGCTCTCGCTGCCGCACTGGCCGAGCAGGTCGACCTGCAGGCTGGCGTTGATCGACACCAGCTTGTCGTTCTGGCCGGCGATGTAGGGGTCGTTGGTGAAGTTCGACGGGTGCATCTCCAGCATCGGGTTCCCGTGCATGAAGTCGTACAGCCGGCGCGAGCCGAGCGCGAAGGTGGCCACCATCTTGCCCGGCAGGAGGGTCTTGCGGCGGTTGGTCACGGCGCCGCACTCGACCAGTTTCAGGATGCCATCGCCGATCATCTCGGTATGGATGCCGAGGTCTTGCTTGTGGGTCAGCTGCATCACCACCGCGTCGGGAATGCCGCCGTAGCCGATCTGCAGGGTCGAGCCATCCTCGATCATGTCGGCCACGTGCTTGCCGATGGCTTCCTGTACCGGCCCGATGGCGGGCAGGCCCACTTCCATGATCGGCGTGTCGTCCTCGACCAGCGCCGTCACCTGCGAAATGTGCACATGGCACTGGCCGTGGGCGAAGGGCACATGCGGGTTCACTTCCAGCACCACCACGCGCGCCTTGGCCACGGCCGCCATCGTGTAGTCGGTGCCCAGGCTGAGCGCAAAGTAACCCTGGGCATTCATGCTCGAGGCCATCGCGAACACCACGTCGGCCGGCATCAGGCCGCGCTCGATCAGGGTCGGGATTTCGGAAAAATAGTTCGGGATGAAGTCGCACCAGCCGCCCTGGCCGCCGCCGCGCGAGGCGCCGCCGAAGAACAGCGCGGCGTGGCGCACGTGGCGCGCCGTGTCCGGCTCGAAGTAGCCGTACTTGCGCATCGCCAGGATCTGCGCCACGCGGATGCCTTGCCAGCGCGTACGCGCCTCGGACAGGGCGGTGAGCAGGGCAGGCGGCTCACCGACGCCGGTCGGCACGACGATCATGTCGTGGTCGCGCAAGTGCGCCAGGGCGCCGGCGGCGTCGGTGCGCTTGGCCTCGTAGAGTTCGTGAACAGTCTGCATGGTGTCTCCATGATTGTGATGGTCGTCGCGGCGTTCTTGGCCAGCCTTGCCGGATCGTTCCCCTCAGCGTAAGCGATGAAACTGACACGGAGTTGACGAGGCAAGCGCCATGGCGCGCGCCATGGGGGACAGGGGCGGCCGATAATCGGCGTGTCGGCCACCCGCCGCATGGAGGATGCCATGAAGCACGCCAAGCACTCGAAACCCTACCGCGCCGCCCAGATTGCCCTGGCCCTGCTCGTCGCGCTCGCCGCCGCGGCCGCCGCGCAATCGGGCCAGGCGCAGCCCCAGCCAGCGTCCCAGGCCCCGCGCCAGCCAGCGCCCGCCACCGGCCCCAGCTACGGCCCGGTGCTGCATCCGCAAACGACCCGGTCCGAGCCCGGCGCCCAGCCCGAGCAGACGCCCCAGGCCCAGGAAGAAAAGGCCGGCGCCATGCCCCAATCCCCGCGTTATGAGGAAGCCGACCCGTCCGCGCGCCCGGCGCCCCAGCAACAGGATCCCGCTAAGACCGATACCGGCAACAAGAACAGGCAGCCAAACAAGCAAAGCAATGCCCTCCCGCGCCGCCCGGTCCCGCAAGGCATCGTGCGCGTGCCACCGGTGCAGCCCGACGCGACGCTGCCGCCGGCCCTCACAAACCCGGCCCAGGCGGCCACACCGCGCCCCGGTGCCGCCCAGCTCAACAGCTGCCTGGGCAACACCTGCACCGACACCGGCGGCACGACTTATCAAAACAATGTCGGCAATGCCGGCGTCAGCAGCGAAGGCCGCCTGTGCACGCAAAATGGCGCCAACGTGCAATGCTTTTAAACGCGCTCTAAAACAGCGATGGTTTTTCTCGGCAAAAGTTCGCTACAATCCTGTTGGTTGACGTTAACGTAAACGTCAAAACGAGAACGCGAACAGGGAGATAAGGAAAAACCATGCAAATTCAAGACAATGTGTTCATCGTCACCGGCGGCGCGTCGGGCCTGGGTGCGGCCACCGCGCGCATGATCACCGAGGCCGGCGGCAAGGTCGTCATCGCCGACGTGCAGGCCGAGGCCGGCGCGGCCCTGGCGGCCGAACTCAAGGGCCAGTTCGTCAAATGCGACGTCACCTCCGAGGCCGACGGCCAGGCGGCGGTCGCCGCGGCGGTGGCCCTGGGCACGCTGCGCGGCCTGGTCAACTGCGCCGGCGTGGCGCCAGCCGTGAAGACCGTCGGCAAGGACGGCCCGCACCCGCTGGATGTGTTCCAGCGCGCCGTGAACATCAACCTGGTCGGCACCTTCAACATGGCGCGCCTGGCGGCCGAGGCCATGGGCAACACCGAGGCAGGCGAATACGGCGAGCGCGGCATCATCATCAACACCGCCTCGGTGGCGGCCTTCGACGGCCAGATCGGCCAGGCGGCCTACGGTTCCTCGAAAGCGGCCGTGGCCGGCATGACCCTGCCGATGGCGCGCGACCTGGCGCGCAGCGGCATCCGCGTGATGACCATCGCCCCGGGCATCTTCGAGACCCCGATGCTGATGGGCATGCCGCAGGAAGTGCGCGATTCGCTGGGCAAGATGGTGCCTTTCCCGCCGCGCCTCGGCCTGCCGAAGGAATACGCGCACCTGGCGAAAGCCATCATCGAGAACGTGATGCTGAACGGCGAAACCATCCGCCTCGACGGCGCGATCCGCATGCAGCCGAAGTAAGCAGGCCAGCCTCGTTCTACCTGGCGGCATGAGCCGTTTGACAATTTGATGTAGGATGCCAGACGGTATCGGGCGTGCAGCCCTGGTTGCACGCCCGTTTTGCTTTTTGGAGAATCCATGATCAAGTTGAAGATGCGCGCCAGCGCCGCGTTGTTGTCCGCCCTGGCCGCCATGGCCGGCCTCGCCCTGCCGACTGCTGCGGCCTATGCCCAGGACACTGCCCAGCGCGCCCCCGAGATCGCCACCGGCTACCAGGACAAGGCCGGCTGGGCTGCACGCAAGTACATGGTTGCCGCCGCCAATCCGCTGGCAGTGGAAGCCGGCTACGAGATGCTGAAAAAAGGCGGCAGCGCCATCGACGCCGCCATCGCCACCCAAATGGTGCTGACCCTGGTCGAGCCGCAAAGCTCGGGCATCGGCGGCGGCGCCTTCCTGGTGCACTACGACGGCAAGCACACGCAAGCCTTCGACGGCCGCGAGACCGCGCCGATGGCGGCCGACGAGCACCTGTTCGAAAAGCCGGACGGCACGCCGCTCTCGCGCACCGCAGGGGTGGTGGGCGGGCGCTCGGTCGGCGCGCCGGGCGTGCTGCGCATGCTGGAACTGGCCCACAAGCAGCACGGCAAGCTGCCCTGGAAAACCCTGTTCGGTCCGGCGATCCGCCTGTCCGAACAAGGCTTCCCGGTCAGCGCGCGCCTGAACGGCATGCTGATGTGGGACGCCCATATCCGCAAGGACCCGACCGCGGCCGCCTATTTCTACGACAAGCAGGGCGACCCGCGCCCGGTCGGCTACCTGCTGAAGAATCCGGCGCTGGCCAAGACCCTGCGCGAGATCGCCGCCGGCGGCGCCGACGCTTTCTACAAGGGCCACATCGCGCGCGACATCGCGAATAAAGTGAAGGCGCACCCGACCAACCCCGGCCTGCTGACGGCCAAGGACATCGCCGACTACCGCCCGAAGGTGCGCGCGCCGGTCTGCAGCGACTACCGCGTGTACACCGTGTGCGGCATGCCGCCGCCGTCCTCGGGCGGGATCGCCGTGGCCCAGATGCTGGCGATGTTTGAAACGCGCGACATGAGCAAACTCGCGCCGACCGACGGCGTGCCCGGCGCGGACGCCGTGCATTTGTTCTCGGAAGTCGGCCGCCTGGCCTACGCCGACCGCAACCGCTACGCCGCCGATACCGATTTCGTGCCGCTGCCGGGCCGCGGCTTGCCCGGCCTGATCGACAAGGCGTATTTGGCCAAGCGCGCCGCCCTGATCGGCGAGCGCTCGATGGGCGAAGCCCCGGCCGGAAATCCGCCCGGCATGGAAACGGCCTGGCTGTGGGGCAAGGATAATGCCATCGAAACCCCGTCGACCTCGCACATGGTGGTGGTCGACAGCCATGGTGCCGGCCTGTCGATGACCACGACCGTGGAAGACGCCTTCGGCTCGCGCCAGATGGTCGACGGCTTCATCCTGAACAACCAGTTGACCGACTTCAGTTTCTCGGCGCGCGACAAGGATGGCCCGGTGGCGAACCGCGTCGAGCCGGGCAAGCGCCCGCGCAGCGCGATGTCGCCGACCATCGTCTTCGACAAGGCGACCGGCAAGCTGGTGCTGGCGGTCGGTTCGCCCGGCGGCCCGGCCATCATCAACTACGTGGCCAAGACCCTGGTCGGCACCCTCGACTGGGGCCTGAACATGCAGCAGGCGATCGCGCTGCCGAACTTCGGCAGCCGCAACGGTCCGACCGAGCTCGAGGCCGGGCGCTTCCCGCAAGCCACGCTCGACGCCCTCAAGGCGCGCGGCCACCAGGTGCGCCAGACCGAACAGAACTCCGGCCTGCACGGCATCATGCGCATGTCCATCCATGGCGAACCTTGGTGGTTCGGCGGCGCCGATCCGCGCCGCGAGGGCGTTGCAAAAGGAGACTAAAACCCGACAAAATGATTAGCCAGAGGGCAATTATTTCCCTCTGGCTTCACTTTGTTTGTTACCCTTGCGGGGTGGATAAAGAACAGACAAGGCGGATTGTCATCATGCGGACAGGGGCGGCGGCCGCCTGCCTCGCACGGTTGCGCCTGGAGCGTCCGCGCCAGCATCCGCAGCGGCGCCCGGTTTCCGCATGAAGGCGCTGCTGTTCGTCCTGCTGCTGGCCCTGGCCGGCGGGTTCGCCGCGCCGGCCGCCGCCGCGCCGGCGCCGACCATGCGCTTCGAGCACCTGAGCGTCGAGGATGGCCTGGCCCAGGAATCGGTGCTGGCCATGGCCCAGGACAGCGACGGCTTCATGTGGTTCGGCACCCAGAACGGCCTGTCGCGCTTCGACGGCTACCGCTTCGTCAACTACCGTAACGCCGTCGGCGACCCGACTACCCTGGCCAGCAACTGGGTCCGCGTGCTGCACGTCGACCCCAAGGGCCGGCTCTGGATCGGCACCGACGGCGGCCTGGCGCGCTACGACGCCGCCACCCAGGGCTTCCAGCAATTCCTGCCCGAGGAGCCGGCGCGGCGCGGCAACGGCAACCGCCACGTGCGCGCCATCATCGATGACGGCAAGGGCGGGCTCTGGCTCGGCACCGGCGACGGCCTGCAGCACTTCGACATCGCCAACGGCCGCTTCACCACCTGGCACCACCTGCCGAGCGAGCCCGATGGCCTGGCCAGCGACGACATCAATGCGCTCGCGCTCGACCGCAGCGGCCTGCTGTGGATCGGCAGCACGGCCGGCGTCGACAGCTTCGACCCCAAGCTGAAGCGTTTCGAGCACCACCGCAGCAGCAAGCCGGGCCCGCGCGAAGCGGTGCACGCGCTGCTGGTCGATGCCGCCAACACCTTGTGGATCGGTTCCCTCGGCGGCGTCGAGCGCATGGCCCTGGCCGGACCCGAGGTCGCGCGGCGCCAGGTGCTCGGCCCCGAGCAGGGCATCCCGCGCGTCTGGATCACCGCCATCTACCAGGACAGCCAGGGCCAGGTCTGGGTCGGCGCCCACGACGACGGCCTGTACCGCTGGGATGCGCCGCGCGCGCGTTTCGATACCCACCGCCAGCTCGTGGCCGACAACCACAGCGTGGCCGACAACCACATCGCCGCCCTGTACCGCGACCGCGTCGGCACCTTCTGGGTCGGCACCTGGTATGCCGGCGTGTCGCGCGTGGACTTGGGCAGCGGCGGCTTCGCGCGCATCGTGCGCGAGCGCGACGGCGCCATTGCGGCCGACAACCGCGTGCGCGGCATCGAGAACGACGGCAGCGGCAAGCTGTGGCTGGCCAGCACCTCCAGCCTGCAGCTCTACGATCCGGCGGCGGCCGGGCAGCCGAACCGCATCTGGCGCCACGAGCCGAACAACCCGAACAGCCTGATCGACGGCCTGGTGAACGCCGTCGTGCGCGACCGCCAGGGCCTGCTCTGGATCGGCGGGCGCACCGGCATCACCAGCTTCGACCCGAAGAGCGGCCGCTTCGTGCGCCAGGTGCTGGCGTCCGGCGACAACAACGCGGCCAACGCGAATAACGTGCGCGCCATGAGCCTGGGGCGCGACGGCATGGTCTGGATCGCCACCAAGGGCGGACTGCACATGCTCGACCCGGCCACGCGCCGCCTGGCCAGCTGGCGCCACGATCCGGCGCGCCAGGCCAGCCTGTCCGACAACTCGGTGCGCCCGGTGCTGGAAGACCGCCGCGGGCGGCTCTGGGTCGGCACCTTCAATGGCCTGGATTTGCTGGACCGCGCCAGCGGCCGTTTCCGCCACTTCCGCCACGACGGCTACGACCCCACCAGCCTGAGTCACGACGAGATCCACTACCTGATGGAAGACCGCGCCGGCAACGTCTGGGTCGGCACCGCCGTCGGCCTGAACAAGATGGTGACGGCGCCCGACGGCTCGGTGAGTTTCGTGCGCTACACCATGCGCGACGGCCTGGTCGACGATTCCGTGGCCGCGATGCTGGAAGACGCCGACGGCGCGATCTGGATCAGCACCACCAACGGGCTGTCGCGCTTCGACCCGGCCAGCGGCAGCTGGCGCAGCTATACGGCGGCCGACGGCACCGTCGACGGCGCCTATTTCGACGCGGCCGCCGCGCGCGCGCCGGACGGCAGCCTGTACTTCGGCGGCTTCAACGGCATCACCGCGTTTGATCCGCGCGCGCTGCGTTACAACCGCATCGCGCCGCGCGCTGTGATCACCGGCTTCCAGATTTTCAACCGCCCGGTGCAGCAGGCCTACCCCGAGCTGCTCGACGGCCCGATCGAGAACACGCGCGCGATCACGCTGTCGGCCAGGCACTCGGTGTTCTCGCTCGAATTCTCGGCCCTCCACTACGCGGCGCCCAAGCGCAACCGTTTCGCCTACAAGCTCGAGGGCTTCGACCAGGCCTGGGTGAACGCCGATGCCGGCAAGCGCTTCGCCACCTACACCAACCTCGACCCCGGCCGCTACGTGTTCCAGGTGCGCGCGGCGAACAAGGACGGGGTCTGGAGCGAAACCCCGGCCTCGCTCGAGATCGTCATCGAGCCGCCGGCCTGGGGCACCTGGTGGTTCCGTGTGGCCAGCCTGCTGCTGCTGCTGAGCGCCGGCTATGGCGGCTACCGCCTGCGCACGCGCAGCCTGCGCCGCCAGCAGCTGCGCCTGGAGCGCCAGGTCGGCGCCCGCACCGAGGAGATCGCGTTGCAGAACCGCCTGCTTGAGCGCCAGACCGCCGAACTGCGCGAGCGCGAGCAGCAGGTGCGCCAGAACACCATCGAGCTCGGCGAAGCCAACCACGCCCTGCACGAGAACGAGCGCCGCCTGCAGCTGGCGGCCCAGCGCGCCGAGGACGCGGCGCGCCAGAAGTCCGAGTTCCTGGCAAACATGAGCCACGAGATGCGCACCCCGCTGGCCGGCGTGATCGGCATGCTGGGCTTCGCCCTGCGCGACGGCCAGCTGAAGGAGAGTACGCGCGAGCAGATCGCGCGCGGCCAGGCGAATGCCGAGTCACTGCTGGCGATCATCAACGACCTGCTCGACTTTTCCAAGATCGAGGCCGGCAAGCTCACCGTCGAGAACATCGACTTCACCCTCGACGCGGCGATCGGCAACGTGGCCGCCCTGTTCGAGGAGCAGGCCGCCGCCCTGAGCATCGATTTCGCCATCGAGCTGGCGCCCGACCTGCCGCGCTTCGTGCTGGGCGACCCGACCCGGCTGCGCCAGGTGCTGGTCAACCTGGTCGGCAACGCCTTCAAGTTCACGCCGGCCGGGCAGGTGCTGCTGCGCGTCGAGCGCCGGCCCGAGGACCAGCCGGGCGCGCAGGACGAGGCGGGCGCGCCGCCGCACATGATCCGCTTCTCGGTGCAGGACACCGGCATCGGCATCGCCGCCGAGGCCTTGCCGCGCCTGTTCCAGAAGTTCGAGCAGGCCGACGCCACCACCACCCGCCGCTACGGCGGCACCGGCCTGGGCCTGGCCATCTGCCGCCAGCTGGTCGACCTGATGCGCGGCACCATCGAGGCCCACAGCGAGCAGGGCAAGGGCAGCACCTTCAGCTTCGTGCTGCCGCTGTACGAAGGGTCCGAGCCGCTGCGCGCCGAGCCGGCGCCGGTCGTGCCGCACACCCACCGCCTGCGCGTGCTGTGCGCCGAGGACTTCGCCACCAACCAGATCATCGCGCGCATGATGATCGAGGACATGGGCCACACCATCGACGTGGTCGAGAACGGCGCGCTGGCGGTGGCGGCCTGCGCACGCACTCCCTACGACATCGTGCTGATGGACGGGCGCATGCCCGAGATCGACGGCGCCACCGCCACGCGCCTGATCCGCGCCGGCGGCACCCTCGACGCGCCGGTGCTCGACCCGCGCATCATGATCGTCGCCCTCACCGCGAACGCCAGCGAGGAAGACCGCGACCGCTACCTGGCCTGCGGCATGGACGCCTTCCTCACCAAGCCGATCGACGAGGCGGCCCTGCACCGGCAGCTGGGCCTGGCCATCGAGCGCCAGCTGGCGCGCGGCATCGCACTGGCGCCGATGGACGCGCCGCTGCCCCCGTCCACCCCCGGCACCGCCGAACTGGACGCCTTGTTCGGCATCGTGCCGGAAGATGCGCCGGAGGCGCCGCTGCCGCTGCCGGCGCGCCGTGCCGGAGAATTGCAGGCACGCCTGCGCGCGGCCTTCGCCGCCGACCTGCCGAGAAGGCGCGAGGAACTGCGCGCGGCTGTCGCCGACGGCGACGACGAAGCCTGCGCACGCGTGCTGCATGGCCTGCGCGGCAGCGCCGGGCACCTGGGCGCGGGCGAACTGGCAGTGCTGTGCGCGCGCCTGGAAACGGCGGCCGACGGCGGCCGCCGCGACCAACTGCTGGCCGGACTGGCGCGCCTGGACGCGCTGCTCGACGCCTTCGAGATATCCCTTACCTGATCCTTCAACGATTCGATGCCTTCAACAAGTAACAACATGCCGCCCGCCCAGGTGCTGGTGGTCGACGACGACGTGGTCTCGCGCATGATGCTGATGCACCTGGTCGATACCTGCGGCCGCTTCGCCATCCTGGAAGCCGAAGACGGCGCCGACGCCTGGCGCCAGCTCGAGGCCGGCCTGCGCCCGGACCTGGTGTTCTGCGACCTGCGCATGCCGCACCTGTCGGGCACTGGACTGCTGGCGCGCGTGAAGGCGCATCCCGGCCTGGCCGCGATGCCCTTCGTGCTGGTCTCGGCCGCTAGCGACGGCGCCACCATGGACGAAGCCGCCGCGCTGGGCGCCGACGGCTATGTGGTCAAGCCTTTCCGCGTCGAGGCGCTGCGGCCCTGGCTGGCCGGCCTGCAGCCGGCCGAAACGCCGCAAGACTGCGCGCGCCGCCTCGGCATCGACCTGGCGCGCCTGCGTCTCTACCTGGGCGGCCTGGCGCGCCAGCTGGACGATGCGGCACAGGATCCCGGCGCGCTGATGCATGATCCGCAGGCACGCCTGGCGCGCCTGGGCGAGGGTTGCGCCACGCTCGGTTTGCACGCGGCGGCGGCGCGCCTGGCCCAGGCCACGCAAGCGCTGGCGCAGACGCAGGATGGCGTCCAAGCGGCGGCGCAGGTGACGGCGGCCCTGGCCGAAGCGCGCGCGGCGGTGGCGCGCCAGGCCGCGCGCCTGGACGAGGCCTGAGGCGCAGCTGGACAGCCCGACAATTCGCTTGTCGGGCAGATCGTTTAGACTTAAAGTATCTCCCGGATAGTCGGCTGACAACCAACCGGGACGACCATGACACGCGCGCAAACGGCAGACTGCAAGGCAGCACTCGGTCCTTCTTCGCACCTCGACGGCTTCGCCCGCGCGCACCTGCCGCCGCCCGAGGAGTGGCCCGACTTCCTGTTCGACCTGTCCGCCTTACAGTACCCGGCGCGCATCAACTGCGCCCATGAATTGCTGGATGCGGCCCTGGCGCGCGGCTGGGGCGATCGCACGGCACTGGTCGGCGCGCGCGAGCGCCTGAGCTATGCCGAGCTGGCGGCCCGGGTCGACCGCATGGCCCAAGCGCTGCGGCGCGACTTGGGGCTGGTGCCGGGCAACCGGGTGCTGCTGCGCGGCGCCAACTGCCCGGCGATGGCGGCGGCCATCCTGGCCGTGTTCAAGGCCGGGTGCATCGCGGTGCCGACCATGCCGCTGCTGCGCGCGCGCGAACTCGGCGCCATCGTCGACAAGGCGCAGGTAAACGCGGTGCTGTGCGCCGCCAGCCTGCGCGCCGAAGTCGATACCCTGCATGCGATGCTGGGCGCGGCGTGCCCGCCGGTGACTCTGTTCGACGCGCCCGCTGACGTTTCCCTTGACCCTGCGGCGCTGGAAAGCCTGATGGCGCGCCACGGCGAGCCTTTCCCGGCCGTGGACACGGCGGCCGACGACGTTTGCCTGATCAGTTTTACCTCGGGCACCACCGGCATCCCGAAGGGCACCATGCACTTCCACCGCGACGTGCTGGCGATCTGCGACTGCTTCCCGGTGCACACGCTGCAATCGCGCAGCGACGACGTCTTCATCGGCACGCCGCCGCTGGCCTTTACCTTCGGCCTGGGCGGACTGCTGCTGTTCCCGCTGCGCGTGGGCGCGGCCGGCGTGGTCATCGAAAAGCTCACCCCCGAGACCCTGCTCGCCGCCATTGCCGACCACCGCGCCACGGTCTGCTTCACGGCGCCGACCTTCTATCGCCAGATGGCGCAGCTGGCGGACCGGTACGATTTGTCCAGCCTGACGCGCACGGTGTCGGCCGGCGAGGCGCTGCCGCTCGCCACGCGCGAGGCCTGGCAGGCGGCCACCGGCCTGGCAATGATCGACGGCATCGGCGCCACCGAGATGCTGCACATTTTTATTTCCGCGGCCGGGAGCGCGATCCGCCCCGGCGCCACCGGTAAACCCGTGCCCGGCTACCAGGCCTGCGTGCTTGGCGACGACGGCCAGCCAGTAGGGCCGGGCGTGATCGGGCGCCTCGCCGTGAAAGGGCCGACCGGCTGCCGCTACCTGGCCGACCCGCGCCAGCGCGACTACGTGCAGGACGGCTGGAACCTCACCGGCGACGCCTACGAGATGGACGGCGACGGTTACTTCTACTACCGCTCGCGCACCGACGACATGATCATCTCGGCCGGCTACAACATCGCCGGCGTCGAAGTGGAAGAGGCGCTGCTGCGCCACGCGGCGGTGGCCGAATGCGCCGTCATCGGCGGCCCGGACCAGGAGCGCGGGCAGGTGGTCGAGGCCCACGTGGTCCTGGAAAGCGGGCAGGAACCAGGTGCGGCGCTGGCGCTGGAATTGCAGGAATTCGTCAAGCGCCAGATCGCGCCGTATAAATATCCGCGCCGCGTGGTGTTTCGCGACGCGCTGCCGCGCACTGAAACCGGTAAACTGCAGCGGTTTAAACTACGCGCCGAAGCGGCGCCGGCGCCCGATGCAGGATGAAGAGAAGCAGGAAATATCGACCACACCCGGCCTCGACCTGGCCACGCGCCTGGGCAGCGATCATCACCAGTCGCTGAAGCTGTGGCTGCGCATGCTCTCGTGCACCGTGCGCATCGAGAACGAGATCCGCAGCCGCCTGCGCGCTGGCTTCGGCATCACGCTGCCGCGCTTCGACTTGATGGCCCAGCTGGAGCGCCATCCCGAGGGCTTGCGCATGGGCGAATTGTCGAGGCGCATGATGGTCACCGGCGGCAACATCACCGGCATCACCGACCAGCTCGAACGCGAGGGCCTGGTGGTGCGCGTGCCCGATCCCCAGGACAAGCGCGCCTTTGCCGTCAAGCTGACCGCGGCCGGGCAGGAAGCCTTTGCCGCCATGGCGGGGGTGCACGAGGGTTGGGTCGAGGAATTGCTGGGGCAGGTGGCCGCGGCGGACAAGGAAGAACTGATCAGGCTGCTGAGCGCGATGAAGGCGGGGCTGGATGCGCACGGCGGCGCCTGATGGGCCGCGTCAGGATTGCTCGTGCTGTTCTTGCTTGCTGGAATTTTGCTTGGCCGCCGGCTTGTAGGTGACCACGCGGTACAGGTACCAGGCCAGCATGGCGCCAAGAATGACCTTCGACACCGGATCGACATAGGTCGCCACTTCCTTGTAGTTGTCTTCCAACAGGAAACCGGCCGCCGTCAACAGGCCGGTCCAGGCCAGCGAACCGATGCTCGAATATAGCAAGAACTGGCCGAGCGACATGTCGGCGAGCCCGGCCGGCACCGAGATCAGGGTGCGCACGGCCGGCACCAGTCGCCCGAACAGCACCGCCTTTTTTCCATGCTTGTGGAAGGAGGCGAGCGCCTTGTCGATGTCCTTGGAGGTGATGGTCAGCCAGCGTGCGCGGCGGTCGGCCAGCTTCTTCAGGCGCTCGCAGCCATACACCTTGGCCGCGTAATACCAGGGCAGGGCGCCGGCCACGGAACCTGCCGTGCCCGCCAGCAGCACGCCCACCACGTTCAGCTCGCCGCGCGCCGCCACGAAGCCGGCGAAGGGCATGATCATTTCGGATGGAATCGGCGGGAAAATATTTTCCAGCGCCATCAAGGCGAAGACGCCGAGGTAGCCGCTTTTCTCGAGGAAATTCGTGATGAACTCGAACATGGACGCCGTCCTGTCTGCTTGATGGTGGGGCCATCGTAAACGGGAAAACGGTGCTGGAATGTTCGGCAGGGCACGCTTGGCGGCGATTGGGTTGGGTACCTAAACGATTTATACCGATGTGCGGACGCGATGCCGCAGGCGCTGTGCATGGCCGGTCGGGCCATGATGCCGGCATGACAGGGTGGTCCCCCCGACTGGAATCGAACCAGTATCCCACGCTTAGGAGGCATGTGCACTATCCATTGTGCTACGGGGAGGACACGCGTGCCGCCGGGGCGGCACCTGTGGTTCGGCGAGCGGGCCCTGCAGGGCAGGCCGGTATCGTGAACCGAGCGCAATTATAGCCGAGGAAAGCCGATTGTTTGGAAGTGCGCGCGCCGCAGTCGGTACAATGTCGGCTTCTTTCAATTATTCCGCCGCGCCGCAGCCTGAACATGCGCGTCGCCCGGACCGCACACAGATCATGGCTGTCATTTCCCTTTCGTCCGCACAATTGGCCTTCGGCCACGTCCCCCTGCTCGACCACGCGGACTTTTCCCTGGAGGCCGGCGAGCGCGTCGGCTTGATCGGCCGTAACGGCACCGGCAAATCCTCTCTCTTGAAAGTCATCTCGGGGCGCTCCCGCCTCGACGACGGCCTGCTGGTGATGCAGCAGGGCGTGAAGATCGCCTATGTCGAGCAGGAACCCGTGTTCGACCCGGAAGCCACCGTGTTCGACGCCGTGGCCGCCGGCATGGGCGACCAGCAATCCATGCTGGCCGAATACGAGGCGCTGACCGGCCAGTTCGGCCAGGGCGACGACGAGGCGCTGATGGAGCGCATGCACGTGCTGCAGGTGAAACTTGACGCCACCGATGGCTGGAACCTGGCCAACAAGGTCGACACCACGCTCGACCGCCTGGGCCTGGCGCGCGAGGCGAAGATGGGCACGCTCTCGGGCGGGATGCAGAAGCGCGTCGCCCTGGCCGTGGCCCTGGTCTCGGCGCCCGACGTACTGCTGCTCGACGAACCGACCAACCACCTGGACTTCAAGTCCATCATGTGGCTGGAAGGCTTGCTGCGCGAATTCCGCGGCTCCGTCCTCTTCATTACCCACGACCGCAGCTTCCTCGACAACGTGGCCACCCGCATCGTCGAACTCGACCGCGGCCGCCTGCTTTCGTTCCCAGGCAATTTCTCCACTTACCAGGAACGCAAGCGCGAGCTGCTTGCCAACGAGGAAGTGGAAAACGCCAAGTTCGACAAGTTCCTGGCCCAGGAAGAAGTGTGGATCCGCAAGGGTGTGCAGGCACGCCGTACCCGCGACGAAGGCCGCGTGCGCCGCCTGGAAGCGCTGCGCGTGCAGCGCGCCGCGCGGCGCGACACGCAAGGCCAGATCAAGCTCGACGTCGGCACCGGCGAACGTTCCGGCAAGATCGTGGCGGAACTGGAAGGCGTGTCCAAGCGTTACGACGAGAAGGTGATCGTCACCAACTTCACCGCCACCATCCTGCGCGGCGACAAGGTTGGCCTGATCGGCCCGAACGGCGCCGGCAAGACCACGCTGCTGAAGATGATCCTGGGCGAGGAAACTGCCGACAGCGGCACCACCCGCCTCGGCACCAAGCTGAACGTGGCCTACTTCGACCAGATGCGCGCCCAGCTGAACGAGGAAGCGACCCTGGCCGACACCATTGCCCCAGGCAGCGACTGGGTCGAGGTGAATGGCCAGCGCAAGCACGTGATGACTTACCTGAACGACTTCCTGTTCGCGCCCGAGCGTGCCCGTTCGCCGGTGAAGTCGCTGTCCGGCGGCGAGCGCAACCGCCTGCTGCTGGCGCGCCTGTTCGCCAAGCCGGCAAATTGCCTGGTGCTCGATGAACCGACCAACGACCTCGACATCGAGACCCTGGAACTGCTCGAGGAATTGCTCGAGGAGTACACCGGCACCGTGTTCCTGGTCAGCCACGACCGCACCTTCCTCGACAACGTCGTGACCCAGGTAATCGTGGCCGAAGGGCAGGGCCAGTGGCGCGAATATGTCGGCGGCTACAGCGACTGGGAGCGCGTCAAGGCGACCGAGCCGAAGGGTGGGGCGGCGGCTGCGGCCAAGGCGGCGCCGGCGCCGGTGGCCGAGGCCGCAGCGAATGCGGCCAGCAAGAAGGTCAAGCTGAGCTACAAGGAACAGCGCGAGCTGGACGAGCTGCCCAAGTTGATCGCCTCGCTCGAGGACGAGCAGGCCCTGATCACGGCCCAGCTGAACGCGCCGGATTTCTACAAGACCAATCCGGCCGATGCACGCCGCATCAATGCCCGCTACGCCGAGATCGACGAGCAGCTGATGGAAACCTTGGAGCGTTGGGAAAAGATCGAGGCGCGCGCCCGCGGCGACGCCTGATCGGCAACGGGTCCGCAACCGGGGGCGCCAGCGCGCAACCCCGGTCGCGTTGATCCAGCACAGATCGCATTCCGGGGTTTTCGTCAGTATCGGCTTTGGCGTTTCGGATCGCCGCTGCTCGGGTCCGCGCCGGAACCGTTGCGCTCCTTGGCCGGCACCGTCCTTGGTGCAGCGAATAGCGCGCATCGGTTCCCTGCCCGATGCAGCGCTTTCACCAGACGAACACCATGCCGCGATTCTGCCTGCGTTCGCCCGTGCTGCTGGCCTCGGCACTTGTTTGCGGTCCTGCGCTGGCCGTGCCCGGCACCGCGCTCGATTTGTATGGCCGCGCCGGCTGGTCCCACGACAACAATTTGTTGCGCATTCCCGACGATGCGCCGGCCTTCGACAACCAGCGTTCCGATTCCTGGCGCACCCTGGAAGCCGGCGCCGTCTACGACCGCACGGTCAGCCGCCAGCGCCTGGTGGGCCACGCCAAGCTGTCGAAGGTTTCCTTCGACCATTTCCGCCAGCTCGACTACGACGGCCGCGATGTCCAGGGCACCTGGTACTGGCAAGTCGGCAACCGCTTCGCGGGCCAGCTCGGCGCCAGCTATGCGCAAACCCTGGCGCCCTACACCGATTTCCGCAGCGACCAGCGCAACCTGCGTAAGCAGCGGCGCGGCTTTTTCGAAGGCGGCTGGAAGCTGCACCCGCGCTGGGAGGCGCACGCCGCCTATTCGCGCGACAAGTACGACTACGCGCTGGCGATCCAGTCCTATAACGACCGCACCGAAGAGACGGTCGAGCTGGAAGGGCGCTACCTGGCGCGCAGCGGCAGCGCGGTCGGCCTGGTGCTGCGCCGCATCGAGGGCAGCTACCCGAACCGGCGCCCGTTCTCTGCAAGTGCGCTGACCGACGACTTCACCCAGGACGAACTCAAGGCGCGCGTGGAATGGAAGGCGAGCGGCGCCACCACGCTGCAGGCCCTGGCCGGCTATGCGCGGCGCGACCAGCCCTCGTTCGGCAGAGGCCGTACCAGCGGCGCCAACGGCCGGGTCACGCTGCTGCACGATCCGGTCGGCAAGCTGCACTATCGCGCCGCGCTGTGGCGCGACTTCGCCCCCATCGAAAGCACGGTCGTCAGCTATACCCTGAACAAGGGCGCCAGCACCGGTGCCACCTGGGATGCCCGGGCCAAGCTGCGCATCGAGGCCGACCTGGCTTACGAACAGCGCCGCTACAACCCGCGCGCCGAACTGCCCGTGGCTGGCGGGCTCGACGATTCCCTGCGCACCGCCAGCCTGAAGGCGACCTGGACGCCGCGCCAGCGGATCGCGCTGTCGGCGGGTTTCTTCCGCCAGGCGCGCAGCGGTTCGCAGTTGCTGGGCATCGGCAAATTCACGTCGAATTCCTTCGCCATCAACGCCAGCGGACAGTTCTGAAGACCAGGCAATGACGGTCAACGACATTCCGATCATTTCGTTTTTCCAGCGCGTGCTTGATCCCCTGATCATCATGGGGTCCCTGTACGTGTCGTCGATGGCCTTCCACGAACCCTTCTCGGGCTACCTGCTGGTGCTGATGATCCTGGCCTTCTTCATTTCCTCGGCCGTGTACCAGCACGTCGATCCCTACCGCACCTGGCGCAGCGGGCGCATGCTGGCCTATGCGCGCGATACCGTGTTCGGCTGGTGCCTGACCATCGGCGTGCTGTACTTCCTCGGCTCGGCCAGCGGGCTGAAATACTATTACGACACGCGCGTGCTGCTGGCCTGGGCAATCGCCGCCCCGGCCACCCTGCTGGCCTGCCACATCGCGGTGCGGCTGGCTGCCGGGCGGCCCAGCCGCAGCCGCGAAGTGCGCTCGGTCGTCATCGTCGGCGCCAACGAGGTCGGCCTGAAGTTCGCCGGCATCTGCGGCCGCCATCCCAACCTCTTCATGCAGGTGCACGGCTTCTTCGATGACCGCGCCGGCGAACGCCATCCGCCCGCCTTGCCGCACCCCATGCTGGGCAAGATGTCCGAGCTGAGCCAGTACGTGCGCCTGCATAACATCAAGCTGATCTTCATCAGCCAGCCGGTGTCGGCCCAGCCGCGCATCCGGCGCCTGATCGACGACTTGCAGGACACCACGGCCTCGGTGTATTTCCTGCCCGACGTGTACGTGTTCGATTTGATGCAGGCGCGCTTCGACAACGTCGGCGGCATGCCCGTGATCGCGATCCGCGAAACGCCCTTCATGGGCCTGAACAGCCTGGTCAAGCGCATCAGCGACCTGGTGCTGGCCAGCCTGATCCTGGTCGGCCTGGCGCCGCTGATGCTGGCCGTGGCGGTGGCCGTGAAGTGGACCTCGCCGGGGCCGGTGATCTTCAAGCAGCGCCGCTACGGTCTGTATGGCGAGGAAATCTGGGTCTACAAGTTCCGCTCGATGAGCAGCCTCGACGACGGCAAGGACGTGGTGCAGGCGCGCCGCAACGATGGGCGCTTTACGCCGATCGGGCGCTTCCTGCGCCGCACTTCGCTCGACGAACTGCCGCAATTCGTCAACGTGCTGCAAGGGCGCATGAGCATCGTCGGGCCGCGCCCGCATGCCGTCGCCCACAACGAGCAGTACAGGAAACTGATCAAGGGCTACATGCTGCGCCACAAGGTGAAGCCGGGCATCACCGGCTGGGCCCAGGTAAATGGCTTGCGCGGCGAAACCGCCACGCTCGACAAGATGGAAGCGCGCATCCAGCACGACCTTGATTACCTGCGCAATTGGTCGCTGTGGCTGGACTTATGGATCATTTTGAAGACAGTGAAGGTGGTTTTGACGCGCGAGAACGCGTTTTAAAACGAAACGTCGCTGCACGACACTCAGGAGCGGTCGGTAGTTCGCTCTTCGGCCTATCCGCGCTTCGATCCGTGTCAAAGGTTGGCCTGCGTAGACGGGTAGGCTTGCAACGGTATTGTGCCCAACCGTATCCGTGTGCGGATGGGTTTGCTGCTCCGTAATTTTCTTGCCGTTACTGGCGTCGCGCCGACCAGGGAGGAAAACTTGACTCATCCGGAACCCCGCATCTACGTTGCCGGCCACCGCGGCCTGGTGGGCTCGGCCATCGTGCGCTCGCTCCAGGCGCGCGGCCACACCAGGCTCGTCACCCGCAGCCACGACGAACTCGAACTGACCGACCAGGCCCAGGTACGCGCCTTCTTCCGCAGCGAGCGCATCGACCAGGTCTACCTGGCGGCGGCCAAGGTCGGCGGCATCCATGCCAACAATACCTATCCTGCCGAATTCATCTACGACAATTTGCTGGTGGAAACGAACGTCGTCCACGAAGCCTGGCGCGCCGGCGTGCACAAGCTGCTCTTCCTCGGTTCCTCGTGCATCTACCCGCGCCTGGCCGCGCAGCCGATCCGCGAAGACGCCCTGATGGCCGGCGCGCTCGAGCCGACCAACGAGCCCTACGCGATTGCCAAGATCGCCGGCATCAAGCTGTGCGAAAGCTACAACCGCCAGTACGGCACCGATTACCGCAGCGTCATGCCCACCAACCTGTACGGTCCGGGGGACAACTATCACCCGGAAAACAGCCACGTCATCCCGGCCATGATCCGGCGCTTCCACGAAGCCCGGGTCGGCGCCTTGCCCGAAGTCGTGATCTGGGGCAGCGGCAAGCCGATGCGCGAATTCCTCTACGTCGACGACATGGCCGCCGCCAGCGTCCACGTGATGAATCTCGCGCCCGAGGTCTACCGGGGCAGCACCGACGCCATGCACTCGCACCTGAACGTGGGCACCGGCACCGACGTCAGCATCGCCGAACTGGCCCACCTGGTGGGCGAGGTGGTCGGCTACGCCGGGCGCATCGTGTTCGACACCACGCGCCCGGACGGCACGCCGCGCAAGCTGCTCGACGTGGCCAAGCTGCACGCGCTGGGCTGGCGCGCCCGCATGCCCCTGCGCGAGGGCCTGGAGCGCGCCTACGCCGCCTTCCTGGAAACCGAGGCGGTGGCGGCGGCAGCCTGAATCCGGCGCCTTGCTGGCCGCCCTGGTGTCCGTTCGAGTTCGCGGTAACGCATCATTCACAAGGAGTCATCTTGAAGAATCGTCATCAGGGCCGTGTGGTTCCAATCCTTAGAGTTTGTGAAAAAAACGCCGGGGCAAGGCGCATCGTCGAAGACAGTACGAGCGTACGGCGAGACGATGCAACGCAGCCATGGCGATTTTTTTCACAAACTCGTAGGGCGCGGTTGCCGGCCGCCGTCTTGCTGGCCGCTGTACTCGCCAGCACACTGTCCGCTTGCGGCGACCGGGCAAAGGAAACGAAGCCGGGCCAGGCGCTCGCCAGCGTCAACGGCGAGGAAATCACCGTACTCCAGCTGAACGAGGAAATCCAGCGCGCCGGGGTGCCGGCCGCACGCCAGCAGGAAGCTAGCAAGCAGTTGCTGCAAGCCTTGATCGACCGCCAATTGCTGGCTGGCGCCGCGGCCCAGGAAAAGCTCGACCGCGATCCGAAGGTGGTGCAGGCCATCGAACGGGCGCGCGCGCTGATCGTGGCCCAGGCCTACATGCAGAAGCGCCTGGCGAACATCGCGCGGCCCACAGCGGGCGAGGTCGAGGAGTACTTCAACAAGCATCCCGAGTTCTTTGCCAAGCGCAAGCAGCTCCAGCTAGACCAGCTGGTGCTGGCCGCCAAGGACCTGACACCCGAAGCCCGCGCCGCCGCCGACGCTGCCCGCTCGCTGGAAGAGGTCGCGGTCTGGCTCGATGCGCACAAGCTGAAGTACGGGCGCGCCCAGGTCACGCGCAGCACCTCCGACCTGAACCCCGAATTGTCGAAGAAATTGCTTGGCATGCCGGAGAACCAGCTGTTCATTGTGCGCGAAGGCGAGCGCGCCATGCTGCTGACCGTTGCCGCGGTAAGCGAGGCGCCGGTGCCGCTGGAAGTGGCGGCACCGCAAATCGAGAAGTTCCTGGTGTCGAACAAGAACAAGGAGCTGGCCGCCGCCGAGGTCGAGCGCCTGCGCCAGCACGCGAAGATCGAATACCTGAACAAGGATCTCGCTACCGGGCCGAAGGCGGCGCCGGGTGCGCCCGCCGCGAGCAATATGCCGGGGCAGGAGGGTAGTGCGGCCGGCTTGGCGCAGGCAGCCTTGCCCGGCTCTTCAGCGCAGGGGCAGGGGCAGGGCGATAGTTTGCCGGCCGCCGCGTCGCCCGACGGCGATCCTGCCGCTGCCGCCGGGCCGGATCATGCCACCGTCGACCGCGGCGTGGCCGGCCTGAAATGAATCCGTCCCGCCAACGCAACCAGGAGAAAGCAGCATGAAACCACTTGCACACTGGATGGCGGCCGCGGTGCTGGCGCTGGGCGCCGGCGTGGCCTGCGCCGCCGAAGTTTTGCTCGGGCCTGGCGACGTGGTGCGGCTGTCGGTCTACGGCAGCCCGGACCTGTCGATCGAGACCCGCGTCAGCGAAAGCGGGGCGATCACCTTCCCGCTGCTGGGGCAGGTCGGGGTCGGCGGCCTGTCGGTGGCAGCTGCCGAACGCAAGATCGGCGGCCTGCTCGAAAAAGGCGGCTACCTGAAAAAGGCCGAGGTCAACATGATCATCACCACCCTGGCCAGCCAGCAGGTGTCGGTGCTGGGCCAGGTCAACCGGCCCGGGCGCTACCCGGTCGAAGGCCGGCGCAAGGTACTCGATTTGCTGGCCATGGCCGGCGGCGTGAGTACCGACGGCGGCGACCTGATCAGCCTGGTGCGCACGCGCGAGGGCAAGACCACGCGCGAAACCATCGACGTGGTCGACATGGTGCGCAAGGGCGAGCTCGACAAGGACTACGAGGTGGCAGGCGGCGACATCATCTTCGTCGAGCGCGCACCGCGCGCCTACGTCACCGGCGAGGTGCAGCGGCCCGGCGCCTTCCGCATCGAACGCGGCATGACGGTGCAGCAGGCCATTTCGGCCGGCGGCGGCCTGACCCCGCGCGGCAGCGACAGCCGCCTGCGCATCACGCGCCGCGACGCCGCCGGCAACCCGGTCACGGCCGACGCGCGCGCCAGCGACCCGGTGCAGGTGGACGACGTGATCACCGTGCGCGAAAGCTGGTTCTGAACGGAGCCTGCCATGCACTTCTACCAATTCCTCCTGCTGCTGCGCGCGCGCCGCAAGCTGATCCTGGCGACCCTGCTGGCCACCATCCTGCTAGCCCTGGGCTGGAGCCTGGTCCAGGGCAAGACCTATACCGCAACCACCTCGGTGCTGCTGAACTACAAGGGCGTCGACCCGCTCACCGGGCTGACCATGCCCGGCCAGCTTCTGCCCGGCTACATGGCAACCCAGATCGACATCATCAGCAGCAAGAACGTGGCGCTGCGCGTGGTCGACCGCCTGCGCATGGCCACCAACCCGGCCGTCATCGCCCAGTTCCAGGACGCCACCGACGGGCGCGGCACGGTGCGCGACTGGCTGGCGGATTTGCTGCTGCGTAAGCTCGACATCAAGCCCTCGCGCGAATCGAGCGTGGTCGAGATCAGCTTCAAGGGCGCCGACCCCGGCTTTGCGGCGGCGGTGGCGAATGCCTTTGCCGAGGAATACCAGAACGTCAGCGTGCGCCTGAAAACCGAGCCGATGAAAAAAGCATCGAGCTATTTCAACGAGCAAACCAGGCAATTGCGCGACAACGTGGAAACCGCCCAGGCCCGCCTGTCCAAGTACCAGCAGGACAAGGGCATCGTCAGCCTCGACAACAACCGCGTCGACATCGAGCTGTCGCGCCTGAGCGACTTGTCCTCGCAGCTGGTGGTGGCGCAAACGCTGGCGCTGGAAGCGAGCTCGCGCGAGCGCATGGCCGGCGGCGGCAACGCGCAGTCGCCGGACGTGGCAAACAATCCGCTGATCCAGAACCTGCGCGTGTCGCTGGCGGCGGCCGAGGCCAAGCTCGCCGAGAGCGCTTCGCGCTACGGGCGCAACCACCCTGCTTACCAGGCCGCGAGCGCGGAAGTGGGCAAGATGCGCGCCGACCTGAACGCGGCCCTGGCCTCGGTGTCGCGCAGCGTCGGCGGCAATGCCCAGGTGCTGCGCCAGCGCGAGGAAGACCTGCGCAACGCGCTGGCCGCGCAAAAGGCGCGCGTGCTGGAACTGAACCGCACGCGCGATGAGCTGGGCGTGCTGCTAAAAGACCTCGACAGCGCCCAGCGCGCCTTCGACGCCGCCAGCGGGCGCTTCTCGCAAACCCGCATCGAGGCCCAGGCCGAGCAGTCCGACATCGCGATCCTGAATCCGGCAGTGGCCCCGGCCGAGCCGTCCGGGCCGCGCGTCCTGCTCAACACCCTGGTGGCGGTGATGCTCGGCACCGTACTCGGGGTCGGCATGGCGCTGCTGCTCGAATTGCTGAACCGCCCGGTGCGCTCGAGCGGCGACGTCCAGGACCTGCTCGGCATCCCGGTGCTGGGCACGGTCGCCTGGCAGTCGGCGCGTCCGCGCGGCAAACTGGCCGCGCTGATGGCGCCGCGCCGCCTGCTGCGCCTGAACTAGGAGGACCCGATGAATTCCCCGATCCTGTCGCCGCTGCCGGTCGATCCCCTCGATTCCAGCATGGGCGCCTTGCTGGTAGATGCCGGCAAGCTCACGCTCGAAGGCGCCGAGCGCGTGCTGCGCATGCAAAAAGACCTCGGCATCCGCTTCGGCGAAGCGGCCGTGCGCCTGGGCCTGGTGAGCGAGGAGGATGTCCAGGAAGCGCTGGCGCGCCAGTTCGCCTACCCGTATTTGCCGAAAGGGCAGGCCAACCTGTCGCCGCGCCTGGTTGCCGCCTACGAACCCTTCTCGCCCCAGGTCGAGTCGTTGCGCGCCATCCGCAGCCAGCTGATGCTGCGCTGGTTCGCACGCGGCCACCGCGCCCTGGCGGTGCTCGGCGCAGACCCGGAAGACGGCGCGGCCCTGTTCGCCGCCAACCTGGCCGTGGTGTTTTCCCAGCTCGGCGAGCAGACCCTGCTGGTCGACGCCAACCTGCGCGCGCCGCGCCAGCACGAGGTCTTCGGCCTGCGTCCGCGCCAGGGCCTGTCCGACCTGCTGGCCGGGCGCGCCGACCTCGAGGTGGTGCTGCGCGTGGGTGGCTTTGTCGACTTGTCGGTGCTGCCGGCCGGCACGCTGCCGCCGAATCCCCAGGAGCTGCTCAGCCGCGACGCCTTCCGCACCCTCGACACCGCGCTGGCCAGCCGCTACGACGTGGTGCTGTACGACCTGGCGCCCTTCGGCGCCGGGGCCGACGCGCTGGCGGTGGCGGCGCGCGCCGGCGGCGTGCTGCTGGCGGTGCGCAAGGACCATACCCGCGTAGTCCAGCTGGCGCGCATGGCCGAGCAGCTGGCCGAGGCCGGCGCCGAAGTCGTGGGCGCGGTCGTGATGGAGTTCTGAATGACGGCCCAGGTGCGTCCCGGCCCGGCAGCGCAGGCGGCGCCCGCATCCGCAAGCCTGCCCGCTCAGCCCGGTTTGCGCGCAGGCTTGCGTGCGGGCTTGCGTGCTACCTTGCCCGACTGGTGGCCGGTGCTGGCCGGGCTGGCGGCGCTGTTCCTGCCGACCATGTATTCGCTGTTCACCGGCGCCTGGATCGGCGAGGAGCAGGCGCACGGACCGATGATCTTCGCGCTGGCGCTGTGGCTGGCCTGGCGCAAGTGGCCGGACACGCTGGTGCGGCCGGCCGCGCCGTCCTGGCTGGGCTGGCCGCTGCTGGCGTTCGGCCTGGCCCTGTACCTGCTGGGTCGTTCGCAGCACATCCTGATGTTCGAGATCGGCTCCATCATCGCGGTGCTGGCGGCCATCGTGCTGGCCAAGCGCGGCGTGCACGCCTTGCGCGTGCTGTGGTTCCCCTTCTTCTTCATGCTGTTCATGGTGCCGCTGCCGAGCGAGTTCGTGGCCGCCGTCACCATGCCCATGAAGATGGCGGTGTCCTGGGCCACCGAGCACCTGCTGTTCGCGGCCGGCTATCCGATCGCGCGCTCCGGCGTCATCCTGCAGATCGGCCAGTACCAGCTGCTGGTGGCCGATGCCTGCGCCGGCCTGCAGACCCTGCTCACGCTCGAGGCGCTCGGCCTGTTCTACCTGAACCTGATGCGCCATCCCTCGGCCTTCCGCAACATCGGCCTGGCCATCCTGATCGTTCCGATCTCGTTCTCGGCGAACGTGATCCGCGTGATCACGCTGACCCTGGTCACCTATTACCTGGGCGACGCCGCCGGCCAGGGCTTCCTGCATGGCTTCGCCGGCATGGTGCTGTTCCTCACTGCGCTGGTACTGATCCTTGCGGTCGATTCAGGCCTGCAATGGTATGCCGGCCGGCGCAGGGGAGGGGCGGGATGAAGCGCCGTTTCCCGGCCAGCCTGGCCAGCCTGGCGCTCGGCCTGGCCATGGCCGGCACCTCGGCGCTCACCGGCGCGCTCACGCCCGGCGTCAAGCTGGCCCAGGGCCAGGCGCCGTTCCGGCTCGAGGCCATGATCCCGCAACGCTTCGGCGCCTGGCAGCTCGACCCCAGCGTGGTGCCGCTCACGCCCGACCCCGAGCAGCAAGGCATGCTGAAGAAGCTGTACGACCAGACCCTGTCGCGCACCTACATCGATGGCGACGGACGGCGCGTGATGCTGTCGATCGCCTACGGCGGCGACCAAAGCAAGGCGCTGCAGCTGCACCTGCCCGAAGTCTGCTACGTGGCCCAGGGCTTCCAGCTGGTGCGCGACGGCAGCGGCAGCCTGGCTACCCGCTATGGCGCGCTGCCGGTCAGGCGTTTGGTGGCGCGCCAGCAGGGGCGCAACGAGCCGATCACCTACTGGATCACCATCGGCGACAAGGCCACGCGTTCCGGCATCGAGCAAAAGCTGCGGCGCCTGGCGTATGGGCTGTCGGGCGAGATCCCGGACGGCATGCTGGTGCGGGTGTCCAGCATCACGACAGACGAGTCTGCCGCCTACGCGCTGCAAGACCGTTTCGTGGCCGACATGCTGGCCAGCCTCGATGCAGCCAGCCGTGCGCGCCTGATCGGCGCCGGTGCTGCTTCGCCGGAGGCAGGGAAAGCCAGGGCGCAGGCGAGCCCACCGGCCGTGCCCGGTCCACAGCAACCAGCAGTGCAGCAACCAGCAGTGCAGCAACCAGCAGTGCAGCAACCAGCAGTACAGCAACCAGCAGTACAGCAACCAGCAGTACAGCAACCAGCAGTACAGCAACCAGCAGTGCAGCAGCAAGCGGTGTACCGGCAAACGCCAGCGCCGCAAACCATGCAGCACGCCGAGCGCAAACCCATGCACGACGCCGAGCGGATCACGCAATGAGCGACACCCTGCTCCAGTACTTGTTCACTTCGCTGCCCTTCATCGTCGTCGTGCTGCTGGCGGTATTCGCCGTGCTCGGTATCGGCCTCGGCCTGGTCTGGCCGCGCCTGCTGGTCTATCCCTACCTGTGCATTTTCTTCTGGATGAATTCCACCAGCTACGGCAATTTGTCGGTGTTCGCCAGCCCCGGCGTCTACAGCCGCGGCTCGGGCATGCTGCTGTTCCCGGTGGTGCTGTGGTACGTGCTGGGCGCCTGGTGCTGCGCGCGCATCGCGGCCGGTTTCGGCCAGGGCCCGGCGCCGCCCGGCATCCGCGCCACCATCGGGGGCAGGGCGCCGGCCCTGGTGCAGGATAGGGCAGGCGCTGCGCCATCCTGCAAGCTGCTGCCCTGGTTCTGGGGCTGGGCCGTGCTGCTGGCAGCCCACGCCGGGGCCGCCTTCGTCGCCGGCGTGCCCGTCAAGGATGCGCTGGCGCCGTCCGGCTTCTCGAACATCGTCTGGATGGGGCCGTTGATCGCCCTGATGCTGCTCGCCTTCCGTACCCGCGCGCAGGTCCTGGAACTGGCCCGTTTCGTCATGCTTGCCGGCCTGGTGCGCGCGTTGTTCGGCCTGGGCCGCTGGGCCGCCTTCGGTGGCGACCCGAACAATGTGTACGCGAACATGAACGCGATCCATATCCGCCTGACTTTCTTCGACATCAACGACAGCCTGCTGTGCATGCTTGCCTTTGCAATCGCCGCCGTCGGGCTGTTCGGGGCGGCCCCGGTGCGGCGCGCCACGCCCTGGCGCATGCTGGAATGGCTGACCCTGGGCGCCACCACCGCCTGCATCGTGCTGTCCTACCGGCGCAGCGCCTGGTTCGGCTTCATGCTCGGCTTCGCCGTCGTGCTGCTGCGTTTCCCGCCGCGCCGGCGCCTGCACTTGATGCTGGCGGCGCTGCCCCTGGCCTGCGCCGCGTTCGGCTACGCCGCCTTGCGCCGCCTGGGCCAGACCCGCGGCGGCAGCGGCCTGTTCTACGACATGCAGTCGCGCCGCTTCGGCCCCGAGAGCGAGCGCGTGCTGGAACTGAAACTGGTGCTGGGCGACATCCTCGCCAAGCCCTTCACCGGCATCGGTTCCTGGGGCCGCTATTCCGGCTACGAGCAGATTTCCTGGCAAGCCAATCCGGACGGCGGCCTGTTCCTGCACAGCGGCGTGCTGCACGTGGCCTTGAAAAGTGGCTTGCCCGGCATTGCCCTCTTGGCCGGCACCGTGTGCGCCTTTGTGCTGGCCGCGCGGCGCGCCCTGCGCACCCTGCCGCCCGAGTTGCTGCCGCTGGGCACGGCCGGGGTGGCGGCGCTGGCCTTCATGGTTCCCGACGTGCTGGTCGGCACGCCTTTCCCGCAAGTGCGCACGACCCAGATGCTGGCCATCGCGCTGGCCCTGCCGTATGTGGCGTTGGCCGCGGCGGCGACCCCGGCCGGGCCAAGCGCACCGGAAGGCGACAGGACGGCGCGCTGGCGCACGCGCCTCCATCCAGTGCCGGCCTGAGCATGGACCTGCGCCTGTTCCGCAACGCCTGGGCCAATCTGCTGGGAGCGGCCGTGCCCGCGCTGGCAGCGCTGGCCACCGTGCCCCTGGTGGTGGCCGGCCTGGGCGAGGCCAACTATGGCGTGTATGCGCTGGTGACTGCCATCGTCGGCTATTTCGCTGTGATCGACATCAACGTCACGGCCGGCTCGGTAAAGTACATCGCCGCCCAGCATGCGCGCGCCGAACCTGGGCGCATTGCCGAGACCCTGAGCTTCGGCTGCGCCATCTATGCCGCCATCGGCGCTATCGGCGGCCTCGGCCTGTTTTTCGGCGCGCGCTTCCTGGTGACCGAGGTGTTCACGGTGCCTCCCAGCCTGAACCCGGAAGCCATCGCCAGCCTGCAGCTGGCCGGGCTCGGCTTCTTTCTCGGCCAGTTGCAAAGCTACCTGCACAGCGTGCCCCAGGCGCTGATGCGCTTCGATGTGTCGGGCCGCCTCGAGATGGTGTTCGGCGCCCTGGTACCGCTGTTCACGGTGGCCGTGCTGATGCTGGGCGGGGGCCTGTTCGCGGTGATCGCCCTGCGGGTCGTTGCCAGCGCGCTGCACTGCCTGCTGCTGTGGCAGGGCATCCGGGGTTTGCTGCCCGGTCTGCGCTGGCGCTGGCCCGGACGCGAGCTGCGCGCCGGCATCCTCGGCTTTTCCGCCTACTCCTTCCTGTCGCGCTTTGCCGCGCTGTCGTACGCGCATGCCGACAAGCTGATCATCGGCGCCCTGGTCGGCGTCACCGGCCTGGCCTATTTCACAGTGGCGGCCACGCTGGCCAGCCGCGTGCTGGGCCTTACCTTCCGCCTGTCCGGCGTGTTCTTTCCGGCGGCAAGCATGCTGGCCGCCGGCGGCGAACTGGCCCGCCTCGACCACGCCTACCTGAAGGCGACGCGCTACGTCACTTACCTGAACGCCGCCATGCTGGTGCTGCTGGCGGTATTCGCCGAACCCCTGCTGCGCTACTGGATGAACCCGGACTTCGCCGCCAGCGGGGCCACGGTGCTGGCCGTAATGGCGCTGGCGCAATGCGTCGATTCGCTGACCAGCCTCCCTTCGCTGGTGAACGACGGGATGGGCCACCCGCGCGTCTCTGGCCTGTTCGCACTGGCGCGCGCGCTGGCGGGGCTGGCGATCGTCTACCTGGGCGTGGCGGGCTGGGGCATTGCCGGCGCGGCCTGGGGGCATTTGCTGGCGTCCTGTCTGTTTACCACCGCCTTCCTGGTCTTCGTGCACGGGCGCACGGTGCCGACCTCGCTGGCACGCCTGTGCCGCCAGGGCTACCTGCCGGGCATGGCGGCCGCGGCGGGCGTGGCGCTGGCCGCCGGCCTGGCCGAGCGCTGGTGGCACCGCGGCGCGCTCGACTTCCTGCTGGTCGGCCTGGCGACGCTGGCCCTGCTGGGGCTGGCCGGCTGGCTGTGCGTGCTGGCGCCCGAGGACCGGCGCTGGGCCTGGCGCCAGCTCGGCACCCGGCTGCGCGCGCGTATCCGGGCCTGGGCGGGGGGCTAGGTGCGCATCCTGCTCGTGTCCGAAGACTTGCCCGGCGAGCAGATCGGCGGCCTGGGCAAGCACGTGGTCACACTCGGGAATGCCTTGCTGGCGCACGGGCACGCGGTGCGCATCCTGGGCCGCAGCGACCGCCCCGGTGCCAGCAGCGAGCATGCGCGCCGGATCGGTTTCCACGGCCCCTTCGTGCCCGGTTTCGACTACGCCCATCCGGGCTGGAAGGAAAGCCAGCTGGGCGTCTTCAATCCGCTGAAACGCCCTTATTTTGCGCGCAAGATCGCCGGCGCCATCAACCGCCACGGCGCCGATGCCGACGTCGTGCACTACCACGGCCACCTGCCGATGGTCGGGCTGCACGTGGCGCCCGGCATGAACTACGTGCAGACGCGCCACGACCAGGGCAGCGAATGCCTGACCCACCTGCGCTTTCGCGACGACAGGCCGTGCACGACGCTGGCGCCGCGCGACTGCTCGGCCTGCATCTGCACGGATGCCGGGGCGCTGCGCAAGTCGGTCACGGCCATCGCCGTCAACCGTTACCGCGACGACAGTGCACGCGCCTTTGCCCTGCACAAGACCGTGTTCGTGTCGCAGTTCCTGCTTAGGCAATTCCTGCGCGCCGTGCCGCATGCCGACCTGGCGCGCTGCCGCGTGATCCCGAACTTCGTCGACTACCCGCGCCTGGCCGCCATCGTCGACGGCGCACTGGCGCCGGTGGCGGGCAGGGTGGTGCTGGTCGGCCGGGTCGATGCCGGCAAGGGCTTCGGCGAATTCCTGGCCGCCGCCGCCGGGCGCCTGCCGGAACTGGCGCAAGTGCTGGTGGCGGGCGATGGCCCGGAACGCGTCGCCCTCGAAGGCCGCCACGCCGGCGTCCAGGTGCGTTTCCTCGGCTGGCAGGACTACGCGGGCGCGCTGGCCCTGGCCGCCAGTGCCCACGCCTGCGTGGTGCCCTCGGTGTGCGAGGAAGCCTGCAGCACCACCGTGCTCGAAGCCCTGGCCCTGGGAAGGCCCTGCATCGCCTTGGCGCGCGGCGGTACCCCGGAACTCGCCGCTTACCAATCCTATCCCGGCCAGCTGCAACTGGCCCACAGCATGCCCGAGCTGGTCGAGCGTGTGCGCGCGCAACTGGCCACGGCGCCCGCGAGGCCGCCGCCCGCGGCCGGTTTCGGCGCCGACGCCGCCCACCTTCTTCCCCGCCTACTGGAGCTGTATGCCGAATGACCTGAGCAAAGCGCCACGCTTCTCGATCGTCACCTGCACCTGGAACAGCGCCGCCACCTTGCCCGACACCCTGGCCTCGGTGCGCAGCCAGGCTTATCAAGACCTGGAACACGTCTTCGTCGATGCCGGCTCGACCGACGCCACGCTGGCGCTGGTCGACGCCCACCCGCTGCCCAAGCGCGTGCTGCACGGTGTGGATGGCGGCATCAGCCGCGCCATGAACGCCGGCATCCTGGCCGCGCGCGGCGACATCATCGCCCACCTGCATGCCGACGACTACTACGCCGCCCCGGACGTGCTCGACCGGGTGGCGCGCTGCTTCGACGCGACCGGCGCCGCCTGGGTGGTCGGCCAGATCCGCGTGCTGCGCGATGGTCAGCTGGCCGCTCCCTACCCGATGCGGCCCTTCAGCTACCGCGCCTATGCGGCGGGCCATGCGGCGATTGCGCACCCGGCCGTGTTCGTGCGGCGCAGCCTGTTCGAGCAGGTGGGCTTGTTCGACGAGGGCCTGCGCTATGCGATGGACATCGACCTCTGGCTGCGGCTGGCCGCACGCACGCCGCCGGCGCTGATCGTGCAGCCGCTGACGGTGTTCCGCGAGCATGCCGGCAGCGTCTCGTCCGCCAACAAGCTGCGCGCGCGCCAGGAAGAGTTCATGGTGCGGCGCCGCTACCTGAAACAGGCGCCGCTGGCGTTTGCGATTTACTGCCTGCGCTACCTGAAACGCACCCGCGCACTACGACTGTGTGAATAAATCGCCATGGCTGCGTTGCCTCGTCTCGCCGTACGCTCGTACTGTCTTCGACTCGGCGCCGGTAGGCCGTATCCCTTGCCCTGACGATTTCTTCACACGCACTGCGCCTGGAGCACAACACTTGACTGTTCAAGAACGAAAGTTATCGACCCGTCTTTGCGAACACAACACAGCCATTACCAGAGTGAAAATGATGCTGAAACAAGCTTAACAATCTGGCGTTGGATTTCTGCGATGCACGTAAAAAAAGGATGATTTCGGGAAAATAGTTGCCGCTGTTCAATTTCTCACTGCGGTAACATCAGTTCCTATCGATCGACATTTGTTCAGCAACAGCGCCGATCGCCCGTCATACAGGCCCTCCATCCCGGCAGGCTTGGCAAGGAAGTCATCCCATCGTCCCGGAGCATCATTCAATGAAATTCAAACGACAGGGCCTGCTGCAGGCCCTTGCCCTGGCGTCCCTGTGCGCACTGTCGCTGAACGCGCGTGCCGATTGGGCGCAGTCGACCGACCCGCTGATCGTCCAGCCGGGTCCGACCAGCAACGCCGTGCAGGCCCAGAACCCGCCAGGCTTCACCTGGGCGCGCCACCCAGCCGGTCCGGCCGCCTACGAAATCGAGATCACCCCCGTGGGCGGCGCCCCGACCAAGGCCATCGTCGAACGCAACTGGTACTTGCCGTCCAAGGCGCTGCCACAGGGGAATTACACCTGGCGCGTGCGGCCGAACGGCAGCAGCGACTGGTCGAGCCCGCGCAGCTTCCAGCTCACCAGCCGCTCGACCGTGTTCGAGGTGCCCGAGAATGCCACCCTGCGCAAGCTGATCGCCGCCAAGCCCCGCCCACGCGCGCTGCCGCCGTCCTTCACCCTCTATTCCAGCTGGAGCGCCGGCAAGAAGGCCGAGCTCGACCCCTACGTCAGCCGCATGAGCAACGAGATCAAGCTGCAGATCGGCGCCTTGCCGGCGTTGAATGATGCACGCTGGCCGGTCGCCATCACCACGCCGCTGACGGCCGCGATGGCCTCCCAGCAGACCGACATCCGCCAGCGCATCAACGAGGCCAGCCGCCAGCTGGAAGCGGCCGCCATCATGTGGCGCATGAAGCGTGATCCATTGTTCCTGAACGAAGCCTTGCGCAAGGGCGACCAGTTGGCCAGCTTGAACCCGGCCGGGCCGACCAGCTATGCCAACCAGGACCAGGCCACGCGCCAGATTTCCGTGTCGCTGATCAAGGCCATCGACAGCCTGGCAGGCGACCTCGACGCCACGCGCAAGGCGCGCTGGCTGGACACCGTGCGCGTGCGCACCGAAGAGATCTACGGCAACCTGGCCGGCGACAACGGCCGCCTCGACCAGTATCCCTTCGATTCGCACGGCAACACCAGCCTGGTGTTCCTGGCCCTGATTTCCTCGCTGTCGCTGGGCGACATCCCGGAAGCGCAGAAGTGGTTCGATTTCTCGTTCCGCGCCTACGCCAACGCGCCGTCGCCCTGGGCCGGCCCGGAAGGCGGCTTCGCCAACGGCACCGCCTACGCCGAATACGCGGCCGGCTACCTGGTGCAATTGTGGGACCCGATCACCCAGGCCACCGGCGTGAATTTCTACGCCAAGCCCTGGGCCCTCGGCTTCCTCGACTTCGCCACCCAGTTCACGCCGCCCGGCTCGAAGATCCATGCCTTTGGCGACGGTTCCGAAACCAAGCCGGATACCCGCGTGTTCCACGCCTTCGGCTCGCGCATGGTCTCGCCGCGCGCGGCCTGGTACGTGGACAAGCTGGGCGGCACCGAAGACACGCTGACCCTGCTGCAGGCGCCATACCCGATGCCGGTGGCCGACACCAAGACCCAGGCCCCGCCCTCGAGCACGGCGTATTACCCGAGCATCGGCTGGGTCTCGATGCACAGCGACATCGGTTCCACCGCACGCAGCTCGCTCTACTTCAAGTCCAGCCCCTACGGTTCCTTCAACCATAGCCATGGCGACCAGAACGGTTTGCTGTTGTCGGTGGCCGGCCAGCCGCTGCTCGTCAAAGCCGGCTGGTACGACTGGTACGGTTCGCCCTACTGGACCGACTGGTACCACCAGAGCCGCTCGCAGAACGCGATCACCTTCGACGGCGGCAAGGGCCAGCTAGTGAACGGCTACCGCGAGCAGCTGCAGCGCAACGGCAAGGTCACGGCCTACGCAGCCCAGCCGGGCTACGACTATGCCGAAGGCGACGCTACCGCGGCTTATGGCGGCCAATTGACCATGGCCAAGCGCCAGGTCTGGCACCTGCGCAACGCCGGGAATGCGATCCTGGTGCGCGACAAGCTCAGCGCGAGCGTGCCGCACACCTACGAGTTCAACCTGCACGCCCCGGTGGCGATGACGATCGAAAGCACGAACGCGGTGAAGATCGCGGCCAACGGCCAGTCGGTCTGCGTGCGCAGCCTGAACGGTAACGCCAGCTTCGCCAAATGGGCCGGCCCGGCGCCGAAGTCCGGCGTGACCGAGGACCACGGCGCCTTCTATTTGCCGAACGACGGCAAGTCGGCCGCCGAATTCCTGGTGCTGCTCGACGTCGGCTGCAAGCGCCCGGCGGTGCAGGTGGCGGCGTCCGGCTCGGTGCGCACGGTAACCGTGGCAGGGCAGACGGTGACGTTGAACTGATCCTGCCTTCGTACTGAGGGCAAGCACGATCCCTCCGGCTCCCATGCCGGGGGGATTTTTTTTGTTCCTGCAATCCGTCGCAGCGGCGTCCCGCACTTGACCGGTCTCAAACGCGCCATGCGCGCGCCTGCGCCGCCCCGGTTTTGACGCGCCCCCTGCGCTAGTATCGACTGGTCTCCACCCGCCGCCCACGCCCATGCGCACCAGTCCGCTATCGATTGCCTACATCGTCCGCGACCCCTTGCCGCCGCGCCGGGCCGACGTATCGACCCTGTTCGGCAGCGAGTTGCCGCGCCACGGCGTGCATGCCGAGCTGGTGGGGCAGGCCGGCGCCGACGCCGACGCCGCGGGCAGTGCGGAAGCGGCAGGCATGCACGTGGTCGGCAGCCTGGGCAGCCGCAGCGCCGCCTGGCTGTCGCCTTTCTGGGACTTGCTCGGTCTGCTGCGCGCCTGGCGCCGCAAGCGCCCGGGCTGTATCCAGGTGCGCGACAAGATCGCCAGCGCGTTCTGCGCCTGGCTCGCCGCGCGCCTGCTGGGCCTGCCTTTCGTCTACTGGATGTCCTTCCCCATCGTCGAGGGATTCGAGGTGCGGCGCGACGCCATCCGTGCGCGGGGCAGGGGCGCATTGTGGCTGGCCCATGCGCTGCGTGCCGGCGCCTCGCACCTGCTGCTCTACCGCCTGCTGCTGCCGCGCGCCGACCACGTGTTCGTGCAAAGCGAGGCCATGCGCGCCTGGCTGGCCGGGCGCGGCATCGACGCGGCGCGCATGACGGCCGTGCCGATGGGCGTGGACAGCGCCCTGTTCGAGCGCAGCGCCATCGCGCCCAGCACCGACCCGCGCCTGGACGGCCGGCGCGTGCTGCTCTACCTCGGCAGCGTGGCGCAGTCGCGCCAGTCCGGCTTCCTGCTCGACCTTGCCATGCTGTTGCGCGCGCGCCGGCCCGAGGTCTTGCTGGTAATCGCCGGCGACGCGCCTTCGCCCGACGAAATGGCCTGGATGCGGCGCGAGATCGCCAGCCTGCAGCTCGGCGAGCACGTGCTGCTCACCGGCTGGCTGCCCCAGCGCGAGGCGCTCGGCTATGCGCTGCGCGCCGAGGTCGGGTTGTCGCCGATCCCGCGCGGGGTGCTGTTCGACGTGTCCTCGCCGACCAAGCTGGTCGAGTACCTGGCGCTCGGCATTCCCAGCGTGGCCAACGACATCCCCGACCAGGCCCTGGTAATCGAGGCCAGCGGGGCAGGGCTGTGCGTGCCGATGCAGGCGCCAGCCTTTGCCGAGGCGGCCCTGCGCCTGCTCGACGACCCGGCGCTGGCCGCCGCGCTGGCCGCGCGCGGCCCGCCCTGGGTGCGCGCCAACCGCAGCTACGCCATCCTTGGCCGCAAGGTCGCGCAAGCCTACGGCGCCATCTGCCCATCATGTGGACCTACTCCCTGACATTCACGCTGCGCGCGGTGCTGCGCGAGCTGCTGCGCGGCTTCTGGGGGCGCTACCTGGTGTATCCGCGCCTGGCAGCCGTGGAGCGCTCGGCGGCCCTGCTGAACGCGGCGATTGCACGGCGCGCGCGGCGGATCGGGGTAACGGTGGCTGCCGACGGCACCCGGCTGGCACGCCTGCCGCAGCCCCCGCAGTCCGCGCAATATCCGCAGCACCCGCATCACCCGCAGCACCTGCAGCTCCAGCAGCTCCAGCAGCTCCAGCAGCCCCCGCAGCCCGCGCAGCTTCCCGACGGGCGCAGCGCGCTGCTCACCAAGGCCGAGGTCGCGCGCCACCCCGAGCGCTTCCTGCGTCCGCGCACCCTGTCCACGCTGCTGCGCAGCACGATCCGCACCAGCGGCACCTCGGGCTCGCCGCTGGCGCTGGTGCAAACCCTGGGCGCCGTGATCCGCGAAGAGGGCTTCATCCAGCGCCAGCTGGCCTGGATCGGCTGGCGCCATGGCCAGCGGCGCGCCTGGATCCGCGGCGAGATCGTCTGCCCGGCGCAGCCGGCCGACGGGCGCTACTGGTGCCACGACTGGTTCGGGAAGATCCTGCTGCTGTCTTCCTACCACTTGTCGAACGCCACTATCGGCGCCTACATCGGCGCGCTGGAGCGCTACGACCCGGTCGTCATCCACGCCTATCCCTCCTCGGTCGGCGCCCTGGCGGCCTGGCTCAACGCGGCCGGCCAGCGCTACCGCGGCCGGGCCCTGCGCGGCGTGATGACCTCCTCGGAAACCCTGGAGCCGGAGGTGCGCAGCGCCGTGGAAAGCGCCTTCGGCGTGCCCGTCTACGACTGGTATGGCCAGGCCGAGCGGGTGGCGGCGATCGGCAGCTGCGAGCGCGGCAACTACCACGTGCTCACCGACTATGGCGGCGTCGAGCTGCTGGAACTGGGCGACGGCAGCTGCGAGCTGGTCGGCACCACGCTGAACAACCCGGCCATGCCCCTGTCGCGCTACCGCACCGGCGACCGGGTGATCCCGGGCAATGGCACACCCTGCGCCTGCGGCCGGGTCTTCCCTACCGTCAAAGCCGTGATCGGGCGCCAGGAAAAGATCGTCACCTTGCCTGACGGCCGCATCGTGGCGCGCCTCGACCGCGTGTTCCAGGGCCACGAGCGCGGCTTGCTCGAAGGCCAGGTGTTGTACCGCGGCGACGCCCGCTTCGTGTTGCGCGTGGTAACCACCGACGCCTTCGGCGCCGCCGACGAAGCGGCGCTGCGCGACAAATTCCTGCTGCGCGTGCCCCGCGTGCAGGTGGACGTGGAGCGGGTGGCGGCGATTCCGCGCGGCCCGAACGGCAAGTATGAATTTATTGCATTTGAAACGTGAACCGTGCGCAGGGGGAGAAATACTTCATGTATGATCGAAATATTGTACCTTTATCAAGAAACGTGAACCCCTTCCTCGCCACCAGATTCGCGCCATTGCCTGCCGGAGTCCGCGCATGAAAACGCGCGCGCCGCGCATCCTGATGGTCGGCACGGCCCTCGACGGGCAGGGTGGGGTGGCAGCGGTGTTGTCGGTGCTGCGCGCGAGCGGGCTGTTCGAGCGCGAAGCGGTGCACTACGTCAGCACCCACCGCGATGGCAGCGCGCTGGCCAAGCTCTGCCATGCCGGCGCCGGCCTCTGGGCCACGCTGCGTGCCTGCCTGCTGCATCGGCCCGCCATCGTCCACGCCCACGCGTCCTCGGGTGCGAGCTTCGTGCGCAAGTCGCTGGTGTTGCTGCTGGCGCGCGCCAGCGGCTGCAAGACCATTTTCCACTTGCACGGTGGCAGCTTCCGCCAGTACGCGCTCGAACGCTCCGGCAGCCTGATGCGGCGCTGGATCCGCCACACCCTGGAACGCAGCTCGCTCGTGATCGCCCTGTCCGACAGCTGGGCCGCCTTCCTGCGCGGCTTCGCGCCGCGGGCGCGGGTGGCGGTGCTGCCGAACGCCGTGCCGCTGCCGGCCGTGGCCAGCGGCGCGGCGCAGGAAGAAGTTCCGGGCCGCATCCTCTTCCTCGGCCGCCTGGCGCCGGCCAAGGGCACGGCCGAACTGCTGCGGGCCGTCGCCCTGCTGGCGCCGCGCTTCCCTGGGCTGCGCCTGGTGCTGGGCGGCAGCGGCGACTTCGACGCCATCCGGCGCACCGCCGCGGCGCTGGGCGTGGCCGACCGCATCGACTTACCCGGCTGGCTGGATGGCGCGCAGCGCGACGCCGAACTGGCGCGCGCCAGCGTGTTCTGCCTGCCCTCGCATGCCGAGGGCTTGCCGATGGCCGTGCTGGAAGCAATGGCGGCCGGCAAGGCGGTGCTGGCCAGCAGCGTGGGCGGCATTCCGGAACTGGTGCAGGACGGCGTCAACGGCTTGCTGGTGCCGCCGCACAATGCCGATGCACTGGCCGCGGCGCTGGCCCGCCTGCTCGGCGACGACAGCCTGCGCCGCCAGCTTGGCGCTGCGGCGCGCGCCACGGTGGAAGCGCAGTATTCGACACAGGCAGTCTGCGGCCGGCTGGCCGCGCTCTACAACGATTTGGCGGGGACGCAATGAACGCAACAGTACGCATGGTTTGGCTGGTCAACCGTTTGCGCTGCATGTCGGTGGCCGAGATCGGCTATCGCGTGCGCCAGGCAGCGCGCACACGGATCGGCCGGGGCGCCGCGCGGCGTGCTGCGCCGGCCCCCTTGCCGCGCGCCCGCAGCTTCGACGTACACGGCGCGCCGGCGCTCGACCCGGTCCAGATCGAGGCCTTGCTGGCCGAAGCCGACCGCGTTTGCGCCGGCCACGTGGTGCTGTTCGCCGACCGCAGCTTCGACGTCGGCGTGCCCACCGTCTGGAACCGCGATCCCGACAGCGGCATCACCGGCCCCTCGGTGTTCTCGGGCGACATCGCCATCGACCGCCAGGAGCTGGTCGGCGACATCAAGCATGTCTGGGAACTGAACCGCCACCTGCACCTGGTGCGCCTGGCGCAGGCCTGGAGCGTGTCGGGCGAGGTGCGCTGGCTGCACGCGCTGGAACAGCAGCTGCGCAGCTGGCTCGACCAGTGCCCGCCATTGACTGGCCCTAACTGGACCAGCCCGCTGGAAATGGGGATCCGCCTGGTCAACTGGGCCTTGCTGTGGCAACTGGTGGGCGGCGAGGGCAGTGCCTTGTTCGCCGGCGAATCCGGCCAGCGCCTGCGCGCCGACTGGCTCGATAGCATCCACGCCCATTGCCGCACGATTGCCCGCAACCTCTCGCGCCATTCCTCGGCCAACAACCACCTGATCGGCGAACTGACCGGTCTATTCGTCGGCGCTTCGGTCTGGCCTTGCTGGAAAGAATCCGGCGCCTGGATGGAGCAGGCGCGGCGCGAGCTGGAACAGCAGTCGCGCCTGCAGTATTCGCTCGACGGCGTGAACAAGGAACAAGCCTTTGCCTACCACGTGTTCTCGGCCGAATTCCTGTTCGTGGCCGGGCTGGTGGGGCAGGCCACCGGGGTGCCGTTTTCGCGCAACTACTGGGGCGTGCTGCAGCGCGCGCTGCGCTTCCTGCGCTCGGTGCGCGACGTCGGCGGCAACGTGCCGATGGTGGGCGACGCCGACGACGGCATCGTGTTCCGCCTCGACGCCGCCGGCAGCGACCGCGCCGCCCAACTGCTGGCGCTGGGCGACACCGTGTTCGGCGCCGCCCCCGACCACCACCCCGGCGTGCGCTGGCTGCTGCACGCGCTGCCCGGGCGCCGCCCCGACGCCGACGCCCACGAGCCGGACACCGGCTGGGCCTTCCCCGATGGCGGCTATTTCCTGTTCGGCTCCCATTTCGGCGCGCCCGACGAAATCAAGGGCATGCTCGACTGCGGTCCGCTCGGCTACCTCGGCATCGCCGCCCACGGCCACGCCGACGCCCTGGCCATGACGCTGTCGGTGGCGGGCGAGGAGGTGCTGGTCGATCCCGGTACCTATTCCTACTGGCAAGACCAGAAGTGGCGCGACTACTTCCGCGGTACCTCGGCCCACAACACGGTGCGCATCGATGGCCGCGACCAGTCGGTCTCGGGCGGGCGCTTCCTGTGGCTGAAAAAGGCGCGCGCCAGCATCGAGCGCATGCCGACCTCGCCCCACGAATTCGATTTCCGCGGTTCGCACGATGGGTATGGGCGCCTGGCCGACCCGGTGCGCCACGTGCGCAGCGTGCGTTTCGACGCCGCCAGTTCCACCCTCACGGTGCGCGACGAAGTGGCCGGCAAGCGGCCGCATCCGCTGGAGCTGTTCTGGCATTTCGCCCCCGAACTCAACGTGCGCCTGACCAGTACCGGGCTGCACGTGCGCGGCAAGCGCTTCGCCCTGCAGATGCAGGCCAGCGGGGCCGATTTGAAGCTGGAACTGGTACGCGGCGCCGAGAATCCGCCGCTGGGCTGGTACTCGCGCTGCTACGAATCGAAGGAGCCCTGCGACGTGCTGCGCATTTCCACCGTATCGTCCGCCGTTCCGGTCGAGTGCAGGTTTACAATAACGTTTTTCTAACTAGTTGGTATTATTACTAGTTTGCGTATTTGTCAGATTTACCATTACCGTTTTTCATAATTACTACAACGCAGGATCGTCCCTAACATGCTCATCTATCTGGTCGCGGGCGCACGCCCGAATTTCATGAAAATCGCGCCGATCGTGCGCGCACTGCAGGCGCAGGACAAGCTGGGCTTCAAGATCATCCATACCGGCCAGCACTACGACCGCGAGATGAACGATGTCTTCTTCGAGGAACTCGGCATTCCCCAGCCCGACGTCTTCATGGCCGCCGGCGGCGGCAGCCACGCCCAGCAAACCGCCAAGATCATGGTCGGCTTCGAGGAACTTTGCACCGCCGAGCGTCCGGCCGCCGTGCTGGTAGTGGGTGACGTGAATTCCACGCTGGCCTGCTCGATCGTCGCCAAGAAGCTGAACATCCCGGTGGCCCACGTCGAGGCCGGCCTGCGCAGCGGCGACATGTCGATGCCGGAAGAAATCAACCGCCTCGTCACCGACAGCATCTCGGACTGGTTCTTCGCCACCGAACCGGCGGCCGTCGAGCACCTGCGCCGCGAAGGCAAGGCGGACTCGGCCGTGCACTACGTCGGCCACGTGATGGTCGACAACGTGCTGTACCAGGCGGATAAATTGACCCAGGCCGACACGAGCGGCTTCGAGACCGCCGCCTTCAAGGCCGGCGCCCAGGAAAACGGCGGCCGCTACGGCGTCGTCACCATGCACCGCCCGAGCAACGTCGACGAGCCGGAGACCTTTGCCCGCATCGCCGGCGCCCTGAAGGACATCGCGACGGAACTGCCGCTGATCTTCCCGGTGCACCCGCGCACCCGCGCCAACATCGCCAAGTTCGGCATCGACCTGGGACCGAACATCACCCTGGCCGGTCCGCAAGCCTACATGGCCTTCCTGAATCTCTGGAAAGACGCGGCTGTCGTGCTCACCGACTCCGGCGGCCTGCAGGAAGAAACCACGGCCCTGGGCGTGCCTTGCGTGACCATCCGCGAAAACACCGAGCGCCCCGTCACGGTGGACGAGGGCTCGAACGTGCTGGCCGGTACCGACCCGGAAAAAATCCTGGTCGAGGCGCGCAAGGTCTTGCGCGGCGAAGGCAAGCAGGGCCGCCGTCCCCACTTGTGGGACGGCAAGGCCGCCGAACGGATCGTCGCGATCCTGGCACGAGAATTGGGATGACACCTGCCATCACGATGATGGGCTGCAGGATCGACAATTTGTCGATGGAGGAAACCCTCGTACGGATCGAGGAATTCATCCGCTCCGGCCAGCCCCATCAGCACGTGGTGGTGAATGTCGACAAGCTGGTAAAGGCCAGCCGCGATCCGGCCTTGCGCCGCATCGTCAACGAATGCGCCCTGGTGAATGCCGACGGCATGCCGGTGGTGTGGGCGTCGCGCCTGCTCGGCAAGCCGCTGAAGGAGCGGGTGGCCGGCATCGACTTGTTCGAGGCCTTGATGCGGCGCGCCGGCGAAAAGGGCTGGCGCGTGTTCCTGCTCGGTGCGCGCGCGGAGGTGGTGGCGGCGGTGGCCGACACCTACCGCCGCCGTTATCCCGAGCTGGTCATCGCCGGCTGGCGCAACGGCTACTGGACCGACGAGGAAGAAGCCGACGTGGCCGCCCAGGTGCGCGCCAGCGGCGCCGACCTGCTGTTCGTGGCGATCAGCTCGCCGAAAAAAGAACATTTCCTCGGCCACTGGCAGGCCGAGATGCGGATCCCGTTCGCCATGGGCGTGGGCGGGACCTTCGACGTGGCGATCGGGCTGGTCAAGCGCGCGCCGCGCTGGATGCAGCGGGCCGGCCTGGAGTGGTTCTACCGCTTCCTGCAAGAGCCGCGCCGCATGTTCCGCCGCTACTTCATCGATGACCTGGCCTTCGTCTGGCTGTTCATCAAGGAAGCGGCGGCGCAGAAAAGAAGCTAGGGAAGACGGCCGCCTAGAGCCGCAAGAAAGAACAAGGGGGATGGCAGCGCGCCGTCCTGGAGCGCCGCAACAGGCGCGTATCGACATGCAGCACAAGCACAAACATAGAGAGTGACGACAATGAAGATTCTGGTTACGGGCGGCGTGGGCTACATCGGTTCCCACACCGTCGTCGAGTTGCAGCAAGCCGGGTACGACGTGGTCGTGGTCGACAATCTCTCGAACGCCCAGCGCACCGTGCAAGAGCGCGTGCAACAGATTACCGGCAAAACTTTCGAGCTGATCGAAGCCGACATCCGCGACCGCGCGGCCATGGAAGCGGCCTTTGCCGCCCACAAGGTCGACGCCGTGATCCACTTCGCCGGCCTGAAGGCCGTCGGCGAATCGGTGGCGCAGCCGCTGCGCTACTACGACAATAATGTTTCGGGCAGCGTGGTGCTGTTCGAAACCATGGCCAAGTTCGGCGTCAAGACCCTGGTGTTCTCGAGTTCCGCCACCGTCTACGGCGACCCGGCCTCGGTGCCGATCCTGGAAGACTTCCCGCTCTCGGCCACCAACCCTTACGGCCGCAGCAAGCTGATGATCGAAGACATCCTGCGCGACCTGATCAAGGCCGAGCCGGACTGGCACATCGCGCTTCTGCGCTACTTCAACCCGGTCGGCGCCCACGAGAGCGGTTTGATCGGCGAAGAACCGTCCGGCATCCCGAACAATTTGGTGCCCTACATTGCGCAAGTGGCTACGGGCCAGCGCGAAAAGCTGTCGGTGTACGGCGGCGATTATCCGACCCCGGACGGCACCGGCATGCGCGACTACATCCACGTGGTGGACTTGTCGATCGGCCACGTCAAGACGCTGGAAAAGCTGGCCAAGGCGCCGGGCCTGCTCACCTACAACCTCGGCACGGGCAACGGCAACAGCGTGCTGGAAATGGTGCGCGCCTTCGAAAAGGCTTGCGGCCGTCCGATTCCCTACCAGATCGTCGACCGCCGCCCGGGCGACATCGCCAAGTGCTATGCCGACCCGGCGCGCGCGCGCGACGAACTCGGCTGGGTGGCCACGCGCGACGTGGCGCAGATGTGCGCCGACACCTGGCACTACCAGACCGCCAACGGCAAGGCTTGACGCCTTCCGGGCACGGAACGCGCCACAGGCGACAAAACCCAAGAACAAACAAGACAAAGTTTTACAGCCTATCGGCCCAACAGCAAACAGAATGAGGACGCTTTAAATGAAAGCAATGATTCTCGCGGCAGGCAAGGGCACGCGCGTTCGCCCGCTCACCTACGACCTTCCGAAACCGATGATTCCGCTGCTCGGTAAACCCGTGATGGCTTACCTGGTCGAGCACCTGAAAAAGCACGGCATCACGGAAATCATGGTCAACGTCAGCTGGCTGCACGAAAAGATCGAAGAATATTTTGGCGAAGGCGAGCAGTTCGGCGTGCAGATCGGCTATTCCTTCGAAGGCTACATGACCGACGACGGCACCGTGGTGCCCGAGCCGATCGGCTCGGCCGGCGGCATGAAGAAGATCCAGGAGTTCGGCGGTTTCTTCGACGACACCACCATCGTGCTGTGCGGCGACGCCCTGATCGACCTCGATTTGAAGGCAGCCCTGCTGGAACACCGCCGCAAGGGCGCGATGGCCTCGGTCATCACCAAGGAAGTGCCATGGGACAAAGTGTCCGCGTACGGCGTGGTCGTCACCGACGAGGAAGGCCGCATCAAGCAGTTCCAGGAAAAGCCGAGCCAGGAAGAAGCACTGTCGAACTACATCAGCACCGGCATCTATATCTTCGAGCCGGAAGTGATCGACCTGATCCCCGCCGGCGTGCCCTTCGACATCGGCTCCGAGCTGTTCCCGCTGCTGGCCGAGCGCGGCCTGCCGTTCTACGCCCAGACGCGTCCCTTCAACTGGCTCGACATCGGCACCATGAGCGACTACTGGGAAGTGCTGCAGACCGTGCTGACCGGCGAAGTCAACCATATGGACGTGCCCGGCATCCAGATCGAGCCGGGCATCTGGACCGGCCTGAACACCAGCATCGACTGGAGCGGCGGCACGAAAATCGAAGGCCCGGTCTACATCGGCTCGGGCGTGCGGGTGGAGGCGGGCGCCCACATCGTCGGCCCGACCTGGATCGGCCACGGCAGCCACATCTGCGAAGGGGCGGAAGTCGTGCGCAGCGTGTTGTTCGAATATACCCGCGTGTTGCATGATGTAACATTGCATGAAATGATAGTTTTCAAGGAATACAGTGTCGACCGCGCCGGGGAAATGAAGCACGCCTCCGAATACGGTTCCGACGAGTGGCTGAACGCACGCGACCGCCGCCGCAGCAGCCGCAAGGAAATTGCAAGTCAGAAAAGTAACAACCTAGAGAAAGCGAACGCATGAAGATTTACCCAGTAATCCTCTCCGGCGGCGCCGGTACCCGTCTGTGGCCCCTGTCGCGCGCCGTGCTGCCCAAGCAGCTGCTGCCGCTGGTCGCGGACCAGACCATGCTGCAGGAGACCGCGCTGCGCGTCGACGGCCTGCCTGGCCTGATGGCGCCGCTCGTCGTGTGCGGCAACGACCACCGCTTCATGGTGGCCGAACAGCTGCGCGCGGCAGGCATCAAGCCGCTGGGGATCCTGCTGGAACCGGTCGGCCGGAATACCGCGCCAGCCGTGGCGGCCGCGGCCCACTACCTGAAGGCGATCGATCCGGAAGCGGTGATGCTGGTGCTGCCGGCCGACCACGTGATCGAGAACCGCGAAGCCTTCCAGGAAGCCGTGCTGCGCGCCGCGACCATGGTGCAGGGCGGCGGCCTGGCCACCTTCGGCATCGTGCCGAAGTCGCCGGAAACCGGCTACGGCTACATCCGCCGCGGCGCCTCGCTGGCGGCCTGCGAAGACTGCTACCGGGTCGAGCGCTTCGTCGAGAAGCCGGATGCGGCCACGGCCCAGGACTTCGTGGCCGATGGCGGCTATTACTGGAACAGCGGCATGTTCATGTTCGCCGCCGAGCGCTACCTGGTTGAACTGGCCAAGTTTGCCCCGGCCATCGCCGACGCCGCCGACAAGGCCGTGCACAGCGGCTACCGCGACCTCGACTTCTGCCGCCTCGACGAAGCCGCCTTCACGGCTTGCCCGTCGGACTCGATCGACTACGCCGTCATGGAGCATACCCAGGACGCCGTGGTGGTGCCGGCCGACATCGGCTGGAGCGACGTCGGTTCCTGGTCGGCCCTGTGGGAAGTGCAGCCGCACGACGAGAACGGCAACGCCCAGCGCGGCGACGTCTACCTCGACGGCGTGAAGAATTCCCTGGTGCGCGCCGAAAGCCGCATCGTGGCCGTGGTCGGCGTCGAGGACATCGTCGTCGTCGAGACGCAAGATGCGGTGCTGGTTGCGCACAAGGACCAGGTCCAGCGCGTCAAGCAGGTGGTCGAGCACCTGAAATCGAAGGAGCGCACCGAGCACCTGCACCACACCCGCGTGTATCGTCCATGGGGACACTACGAGGGCATCGATGCGGGCGACCGTTTCCAGGTCAAGCGCATCACGGTGAAGCCGGGCGAGAAACTGTCGCTGCAGATGCACCACCACCGCGCCGAGCACTGGGTCGTGGTCTCGGGTACCGCACGCGTGACCTGCGGCGACAAGGTCAGTTTGCTGTCGGAAAACGAATCGACCTACATCCCGATCGGCATGAACCACCGCCTGGAAAACCCGGGCAAGCTGCCGCTGCACATCATCGAGGTGCAGTCGGGAAGTTACCTGGGCGAGGACGATATCGTGCGTTTCGAGGATATCTACAAGCGTTCGTAAGCGCGCGGTAGGGCAAGACAGGAACGGGCCGCAAGGCCCGTTTTTCATGTGGCCTGCGGCGCATGCTGTTGTGCGCCGCCGTGGTGGGTTCGAGAACCCACCCTACGAACCCCACCATTCCGACGCAACATCTTTAAGTCAACAGTGTGAGACCCTCCCACGGTCAGGCATACAATGCCCCGGTCAGTGAACCCCGTCAGGAGGTGATCATGAAGACGCTCTTTGCCGCCGGCGCGCTCGCGCTGGCCGCCTTGGCCTCGGCCGCGCCGCAGGCCGCCGCGCAAACCGGCGCGCCGCCGCTCGACCCGCTGCTCGAAGGCCAGCTCGAACGCTGGCTCGGCGCCGGCGACCAGGTCTTTTCCAATCTCTACACCCGCCAGCCCGGCGACGATGCGCTGGCCTTCCACGCCGCCGCCGACGGCCGCGGCGACACCTTCACCCTGCTGCGCGTGAGCGACTCGGCCAGCAACAGCTGGCTGGTCGGCGGCTACAACCCGCAAAGCTGGGAATTCGACGGCGGCTGGAACATCACCCAGCGCGATTTCCAGCGCACCGCCTTCATCTTCAACGTCACCGACCCGGCCGTCTACCGCCAGGTGCCGACCAGCTTCGAGCTGCCCAGCCAGGGCTCGTTCCAGACCTTCAACGCCCCCAACCAGGGCCCGACCTTCGGCGCCGGCCCCGACCTCTTCGTCAACGACCGGCTCGACACCGCCTTCTCCTGGCGCCTCAGCTACGGCGATCCCGAAGGGGAGGGGCTGAGCATCGTCGATGGCAGCGTCGGCGGGCAATTCCTGCGCATCGATGCGCTCGAGGTGTACGCGGTGTCGCCGATCCCCGAGCCGGCCCAGGCGGCGATGCTGGCGGCAGGCCTGGGCCTGGCTGCGGCAGCGCTGTGGCGCCGGCAACGGCAAGGGCAAGATGTGCGTCACAGGCTGCGCTTCGCCTGACGGCCGGCCCATGGCCCGGCTCGCGCGCGCGGCGCTGCTCCTGCTGCTCCTGGTCCTGCACGGCGCCGCGCCGGCCCAGGCGCCGCCCGCCGCCACGGGCGCGCTGGGGCCGGACCAGCTGGCGCTGGTCGTCAACGACGCCGACCCGGCCAGCGTCGCCGTGGCCGCCTACTACCGCGCGCGGCGCGGCGTGCCGGCCGCGAACCTGGTCCACGTGCGCATCCCGGGCAAGCCGCATCGCCTCGAGCCGGCGCAATTTCGCCTGCTCAAGAGCGAGATCGACAGCCAGCTCGGTCCCGGTATCCAGGCCGTGCTGATGGTCTGGACCGCGCCCTACGCAGTGGCCTGCAACAGCATCACCGCCGCCTACACCCTCGGCGTCGACGCCGACCTGTGCCGCGACACCTGCGCCGCCGGCCAGCCCAGCGCTTACTTCAATGCGCCGGGCCACTTGCCGTTCGATCGCCACGGCATGCGCCTGGCGATGCTGCTGCCGACGGAATCGGTGGCGGCGGCCAAGGCGCTGATCGACCGCGGGGTGGCCAGCGGCTTTCGCCAGCAGCCGGCCAGCGCCTACTACCTCACCACGCAAGAGCACACGCGCAACAGCCGCGCCGCCTTTTTCCCGCCAGCCGGGCGCATCGCGGCCAAGGAACTGGCCATCCAGCGCCTGAAACTGGAGGCGCTGGAAAACGCCGCCGACATCATGGTCTACCAGCTCGGCAAGGCCAGCGTGGACAAGCTCGACACCCTGCATTTCCTGCCCGGCGCCCTGGCCGACCACCTGACCTCCTACGGCGGCGATTTACTCGGGAGCAGCCAGATGAGCAGCCTGCGCTGGCTGGACGCGGGCGCCACGGCCAGCTACGGCAGCGTCAGCGAACCCTGCAGCCACTGGCAGAAATTCCCGAACCCGACCGTGCTGCTGCGCCATTACCTGCAGGGCGACACGGCCATCGAAGCCTATTGGAAGAGCGTGGCCTGGCCAGCCCAGGGATTGTTCATCGGCGAGCCGCTGGCCGCGCCTTATCGTCGCCGCTGAGTTCCGGCTGAAGCTATTGCTACAAGCTTGCTGCCTGGCGGCGCCGCCGCCCAAACAGGTGGCGGTGCTGCGCAAATGTCGTGCATATGTTGTTGGCATACCTCATCCGCTGCACCGGGGCAGGGATTGCTTGTCATTATCTTGTCAAATTGTGGATTTATTATCGTTTCCGATAATAAAATGCCTAGCCGCAAAGCTAATAAAGCTTTGCTTATCCACCACACCTCAGGATGCCCATGAACATGCACGTTGCAACGAATACACCAGCCGGCCGTATGACCGTCCTGGCTGCCTCACTGGCAGGATTGTTAGCAAGCCTTTCGGCCCCGGCCTTTGCGGACCCGGCCGATGTCGTGATCAGCCAGTACTACGGCGGCGCCGGAAGTGGTGGCGCGGCATGGAACAAGGACTTCGTCGAGCTGTTCAACCGCAGCGGCGCCCCCGTCACCATGAACGGCTGGAGCGTGCAGTACCAATCGGCGGCGGGCACCACCTGGCAAGCGATCGCGCTGCCGAACACCACCTTGCAGCCGGGCCAGTACTTCCTGGTCACGGCCCAGACCGCGGCCATCGGCGCCGACGTCGGCACGGGTGACGCCTCGGGCGGCCTGGCGCTGTCGGCCACCACCGGCAAGGTGGCGCTGGCGAGCGTGGCCAGGGCCATGAGCACCCCCGAAGGCGAGGCCGTGATCGACATGGTCGGCTTCGGCACCGCCAACCGCTTCGAAACCTCGGTCGCCCCGGCGCCGTCGGTCATCAATTCCATCCAGCGCGCCAACCTCGGCTGCCAAGACAACGACAACAACGGCCTCGACTTCGCGTCCGCGCCGGTGGCCGGCCCGCGCCGCGCCTCCTCGCCGCTGAACGTCTGCTCGAACGGCCCGGTTGTCTATCCGATCGTGCTGAACTGCCCGGCCGGCGTGCAGGCCGAATTCGGCCGCGGCGCCACGGCCGCCCTGTCGGCCAGCGACCGCGACAGCATCGTCAGCAGCGCCGTCATCAGCGCCGGCGCCCGCGCCGGCATCAGCCTGGACGGCTTCATCCCGGCCAGCGGCATCGGCGCCAGCGCCAGCGCCACCCTGGCCATCGACGCCTCGCTGGCCGCCGGTACCTATCCGTTGACCATCACCTTCGCCAACAACGATGGCCAGAGCAACAGCTGCAACGTTGCCGTCAGCGTCGCCGGCCAGTTGAGCATTCCGCAAATCCAGGGCCCGAACGCCAAGAGCGCCTACAACAACACCGTGCAGACCACGCAAGGCGTCGTCACCCACAAGGTGGGCAGCGGCTACTTCCTGCAAGACCAGAACGGCGACGGCGACCCGGCCACCTCGGACGGCATCTTCGTCTTCTCCAACAACACCGGCGTGAACGTTGGCGACCTGGTGCGCATCACCGGCACCGTCACCGAATACACCCCGACCGGCGCCGCGCGTTCCTATACCGAATTCAAGGACCTGACCGCCAGCACCAAAATCGGCAGCGGCTACAGCATCGCCCCGACCAACATCGAGCTGCCGACCGACCTGGCGCGCGTGGAAGGCATGCTGGTGCGCTTCACCACGCCGCTGACCGTGAACGGCAACGCCTACCTGGGCGAGCGCGGCGAACTGACGCTGTCGAATGGCCGCCGCGAAATCCCGACCAACCGCTACGTGCCGGGTTCGCCGGAAGCGCGCGAGCTGGCCGCCGCGAATGCCGCCAACCTGGTCGTCCTCGACGACAACATCTTCACCACCCCAAGCACCATTCCTTACCTGGCCGCCGACGGCACCGTGCGCAGCGGCGACACCGTCACCGACCTGACCGGCGTGATCGACTTCGGCGCGATGGGCGGCGGCGGCGCGGCCTTCAAGCTGCAGCCGACCCTGGCCCCGACCTTCTCGCGCACCAACGAACGCCCGGTGGCGCCGACCCTGGCGGCCGGTAACGTGAAAGTGGCCAGCGCCAACGTGCTGAACTTCTTCACTACCTTCACCAACGGCGGCGACGCCGACGGCCGCACTGGCCAGGGCTGCACGGTGGGCGGCACCACGCGCGCCTCGAACTGCCGCGGCGCCGACAACATGGCCGAATACGTGCGCCAGCGCGACAAGATCGTCGAGTCGCTCAGCGCCGTGAACGCCGACGTGGTCGGCCTGATGGAAATCCAGAACAACGGCGACACCGCCGCCTCCTACCTGGTCGCGGCCCTGAACGCGAAGATGGGCGCCGGCACCTACGCCGTCGTACCGAAGCCGGCCACCACCGGCACCGATGCGATCCGCGTGGCCATGATCTACAAGCCGGGCGCGGTCAGCCTGGCGGGCGCGGCCCTGTCGGACGGCGACGCCATCAACAACCGTCCGCCGATGGCGCAAACCTTCAAGGCCGCGAACGGCGCCAAGTTCTCGCTGGTGGTGAACCATTTGAAATCGAAGGGCAGCTGCGGCGGCGGCGCGGGCAACACCGACAGCGGCGACGGCCAGGGCTGCTGGAACGCCACCCGCGTCGAACAGGCGGCACGCCTGCGCGACTACTTCCTGCCGCTGGTGGCGGGCAGCGCCAACGACAGCGACATCCTGGTGGTGGGCGACATGAACGCCTACGGCCATGAAGACCCGATCCGCCTGCTGAACGCGGCCGGCTACGTCAACGAGATCGAACGCTTCGTGCGTCCTTACGGCATTCCTTACTCGTACGTGTTCGGCGCCGAAAGCGGCTACCTCGACCATGCCCTGGCCAGCACCAGCCTGTCCGCCCAGGTGGCTGGCGTGGTCGAGTTCCACAACAACGCCGACGAACCGGAAGCGATCGACTACAACCTCGAGTCGGGCGGCGACGATCCGTACGTGAAGAACGCCTACCGCGCCTCGGACCACGACCCGGTGGTGGTCAGCCTGAACCTGGCGCCGACCTATGCCGACGTGACGGCCTCGGTGGCACTGGCCAAGTCGAGCCTCGTGCTGAACCGCGTCACCGGCAAGTACAGCGGTACCGTGACGGTCAAGAACACGAGCGGCGTGGCGATCACTGGCCCGCTGCACCTGGTGCTGGGCGGCTTGCCAAGCGGCGTCGCGCTCGACAACAAGAGCGGCGTCGTGGAAGGCGCGCCTTACATCACGCTGGCGAACACCACGCTGGCCCCGGGCGCCTCGGTCACCGTCACCACCACCTTCACCAACCCATCGAAAGTCAGCATCGGCTACAACGCCAAGCTGCTCTCCGGCACTTTCTAAGCTTAAGGAACTGAACCATGTTTAACCTGAAAAACCTGTTCGCCCGCGCCATGCTGGCCCTGATGCTGGTCACCGGCGCCGGCGCCGCCTCGGCCGGCCCGACCTACCAGGTCACGATCGACACCCAGGGCCTGAGCGGCATCGGCCAGCTCGATTTCGCTTTCCTCGGCCTGGAAACGGCCGGCGCTGCCACCGCCTTCCTGAGCAACTTCAGCGGCAATTTCGGCGACTTCGTCCTTGAAGGCGATGCCAGCGGCGACCGCGACAGCGGCATCCTTCTCGGCAACTCGGTGTTCTTCAACGACTACCTGCAGACCGTGACCCTGGGCGGCGTGTTCCGCTTCAACGTGATGTTCGACTTCGCCGGTGAAGGCGACGGCATGACCCTGGGCGTGGCCCTGTACGACGAGTTCTTCACGACCTACCTGGGCACGGAAGGCAACCTGGTGCAGTTCGACCTGATGCCCGGTAGCGGCGTGACCGTGTCGGCAACCGAAGGCTTGACCCGCGTGGCCGAAGTGCCGGAACCGGCGTCGATGGCCATGCTGCTGGCCGGCCTGATGCTGCTGGGCGCGACGCTGCGCCAGCGCCGCATGCGTTAAGCGTCGTCAGCTGGCGCCGCCGAACGGCGCCGGCATGAAAAAGGCCCACCCGGCTCAGCCTGGGTGGGCCTTTTTTGTTTCTGTATTCCTGGTTGACGTGCCGTTCAGGCGCCATTGTCCTGGGCGGCGCGGCGCATGGCGTCGATGCGGAAGGCTTCGGCGTTGCCGTCGATGATGCGCAGGCCGGCGCAATTGTCCGCCGCGCAGTCGGGGGCAGGGGTCTGGCCGACTGCCGAGGCATCGGCCGACAGGTCGACGGCGTGCGTTGCCGCAGCGGTCTGGAGCGGGGCGGCCGGGATATCGACCGCGGCGCCGCCGCAGGCGCCCAGGAGGGCAGCGATCAGGGAAATGCTGAAAAGGTTGCGGATGCGTTGGGTATTCATGGCAGTGGAGACAGGCTCGTCAGTGGATGAGCCGATTGTAGCGGTAAATTTTTCCGTGAATCAATTTATTTTCGTTAAAATGAGTGGAGATAAAAGATATTGAACGCAAGATGGCCGCAAGATGGGCGCAGATGAATGGTGGTTGTGGGAAATATCCTACAGGGAATATCAGATGCACCAAGGAATTGATTAGGGGCTGACGTCGCGTCCTCGCCACAGCGCTTGCGCAGGCGAAGCGGAAAGCCGGGCTTGTCTTGCTGCTGGGGCAAATCGCCCTGCGGGCTTGACCCCGCTTAAGACAAGCGTATGATGAGCCGATGCGAAAACTTGTCCTTCTTTCATTGCTGGCCTGCGCGGCCTGCACCACCCGGGCCGACGGCCCGGCCACGCAGCAAGCTGCGGCCCCGGCGCCGGTGTCTGCACCCGCGCCGGCCAGCGGCGATACGCTGGCGCAGATCAAGACCCTGATCGGCAAGGCCGAATGCAGCAGCAAGCAGCAATGCCAGATCCTGCCCGTCGGCGCGCGCCCTTGCGGCGGACCCGCCGGCTACCTGGCCTGGTCGAACGCCAAGACCTCGGGCAAGGAACTGCAAGCCCTGGCCGAGCGCTACCGCGGCGAGCAGCAGGCCAGCAATACGCGCTCGGGCATGGTGTCGGATTGCCGCGCCATTGCACCGCCGGCGGCGGCTTGCCAGGCAGGGACTTGCCAGGCCGTCGACGCCTTGTCGGTGCAATAGCAAGGTGTTCGCCTGCCGTGCGTTCGGCGGCGGCAGCTTGCCCGATGAGATGAGCCTGGCACCATGCTGAACTTCGTTCGCACACTGTTGACGGGCCGGGCCGATACCGCGCAGCCGCCTGCGCTGCGTCACGACGTCGCCGCGCCGGCCGAGCTCGCAAGCGGCGGCGCATCTGCCTTTCCGCTTGCCGGACACCTGCACCGGCAGCATGGCTATCCCATCATGGATTGGGCAGCCGCCGGCAGCTGGGTCGATGCGCTCGCGCCCGAGGCCCGCGCGCCCGCCTGGATCGACGCCGAACGCGCCTGGCTGCTGCACCTGCGCGACGCACTTGGCGCCGGCTTCCGGCTGGCGGAGTCGGATCGCTGCCTGTTGCTGTCGGCGCTGGAAGACCATGTCGCCAATGCCACCCTGGCCTTCATGGAGCGCACGCTCAAGCGCGTCGTCCTGACGCTCGACGGCATTGCCGAGGCCACGCCCTGGGGCAAGGAGATCCTGGTCGTGTTCGACGACGAGGACAGTTATTACCGCTACGTGTCCCACGCCTATGCCGAGGCCGGCGAATTCGCGGCCAGCGGCGGCATGTACATCAACGGCGGTTGCGGCCATTTCGTTACCGTGCGGCGCGACCTGGGCGCGATCGAACCCGTGATCGCGCACGAGATGACCCATGCCTGCCTTGCCCACCTGCCGATTCCGCTCTGGCTGAACGAGGGGCTGGCCGTGAATACCGAGCAGCGCCTGACCGGCGTGCAGGGATCGGTTTATACGCCGCAGGAACTGCGCAGCATGCACCTGGCATTCTGGGGCGAGCAGGAAATCCAGGAATTCTGGTCCGGGCAATCCTTCCAGCGCGTCGACGACGGCAACTTGCTGTCCTACGACCTGGCGCGCATCCTGGTTGCCTGGCTGGCCAAGGACTGGGCGCCGTTCCGGGATTTCGTGCTGGCGGCGCACATGGCCGATGGCGGCGCGCAAGCCGCGCAGGCACACCTGGGCGTGGACTTGGGCGAGCTCGCCTCTGCCTTACTCGGCCAGGCAGAGGCGGCAGGCTGGCGTCCGGCCGCGCATGCCGTTTCGGCAAGCTTGCCTGCCTGAACAACATGACGAGCGTGTGACAAACCGGCTCCGCGTATAAGTGTCGCGCAGGCATCTTGTCGCGCGCTTTTGCGTTGCCTCGCAGATACCGCCATGGTAGTCTGCACGGATGCGGCCGCCCGGCCGATTCAGGAGTCATGTGGATGTCGAAAGCAATGTTGGCTGGAACCCGCCGCACCCGCGCACAGGGTTTCACCTTGCTTGAACTGCTGGTGGTCATCGTGATCATCGGCCTGCTCGCGGCCTATGTCGGCCCCAAGTATTTCAGCCAGCTCGGCAAGTCGGAAGTGACGATCGCGAAAGCCCAGATCGACGCCTTTGAAAAATCGCTCGATACCTACCGCCTCGACGTCGGCCGCTACCCGACCGGCGAAGAAGGCCTGGCCGCCCTGATGACGGCCCCGGCCAGCGCCGGCGCCAAGTGGAACGGCCCCTACCTGAAGAAGGGTGTGCCGCCTGACCCATGGGGCCACGCATATCAATACCGTTCGCCGGGCAGCAAGGGAGAATACGAGATTGTCTCGTTCGGCAAGGACGGCCAGCCAGGCGGATCGGGCGACAACGCCGATATCTCCTCGCTCTGACCTCTCGCTCCCTCACTTCACCTGATCCGGGCACGTTTTCATGCAGTTTGCGGTACGCACCCTCGCGCCCGACCTGTCGATCGCCAGCGTCGTCATCGACGCCCTTGACGAAGCCGACGCGCGGCGCCAGGTCGAGTCGCGCGGCCTGTACGTCAGCGCGGTCGAACCGGCCGGCGGCGCTGCGCGTTTGCAGCGCCAACGCGGCGGCAAATTGTCCATCGTCCTGTTCAGCCAGGAGCTGCTGGCGCTGCTGAGCGCGGGCCTGGGCATCGTCGAGGGCCTGGAAGCCCTGCTCGAAAAGGAAGCCAACCCCGGCGCGCGCGTGGTGCTCGAACGCTTGCTCGCCGGCCTGCGCGAGGGCAAGCGCTTTTCCAGCGTGCTGGCCAGCCAGCCGTCCCTGTTCCCGCCGCTGTACGTCGGCATCGTGCGCGCCGCCGAGGGCACCAGCGACTTGCCGCGCGCGCTGTCGCGCTACATCGACTACCAGCAGCGCATCGACACCGTGCGCTCGAAAATCGTCAGTGCCTCGATCTACCCGGTGATCCTGCTGTGCGTGGGCGGCGGCGTCAGCGCCTTCTTGATCGGCTACGTGGTGCCGCGCTTCGCCGAGGTCTACCAGGGAGCAGGGCGCAACCTGCCGTGGATGTCGCAGCTGCTGCTCGAATGGGGGCAGTTCGCGTCCAGCCACGGCATGCCGATCCTGTTCACCGCGCTGGCGCTGCTGGCGCTGGCGGTGAGCGGCGTGCGCCGCCTGTTGAAAAGCGGTGGCGTAGCGCGCCTGCTGGCGCGCCTGCCTGGCATCGGCGAGCGCGCGCGCATCTACGAACTCTCGCGCCTGTATCTCACGCTCGGCATGCTGAGCGAGGGCGGCATCACCATCGTCAACGCCATCGACACCGTGCAGTCCATGGTCTCGCCGGCGCTGCGCCAGTCGCTGGCGCAGGCGCGCGCCGCCATCGAATCGGGCCGGCCGCTGTCGGATGCCTTCGAGACGCATGGACTCACCACGCCGATCTCGCTGCGCATGTTGCGGGTCGGCGAACGCACCGGCGACATGGGCCCGATGCTGACCCAATCGGCGGCCTTCTACGACGGCGAAATCAGCCGCTGGATCGACCGCTTCACGCGCACTTTCGAGCCGCTCTTGATGGCGGCCATCGGCCTGGTGGTGGGCGCTATCGTGGTGCTGCTCTACATGCCGATCTTCGACCTGGCGGGAGACATGTCGTGAGCGCTGTCCTGCTCGATGCCGCCATGCTGGCGCGCGCACGCGCGCAAAGTCGCCAGTCGCAGCGCTCGCTGGTGGCCGAGCTCGAGGCCATCAGCGGCGCCGAGCCGCGCCAGCTGGTGGCGGCGCTGGCCGAACCCTTCGGCCTGAGCGTGATGGAAACGGCCGAGATGCTGAGCCAGGAGCCGGCCTTCGACTTGCTGCCGCTGGCCCAGGCCATGTCGCGCCACTGCGTGCTGCTGCGCGGCGCCGGTGGCCAGGTCACGGGCGTGATCGCCGATCCCTTCGACCTCGACCAGCAGACCTGGTTATCAAGCCAGGCCGGCGCCACGCCGCGCGCGCCGCTGCACCTGCGCCTGGCGCTGCAGTCCGACATCCAGGCTTATCTCTCGCGCCAGGAAGCCTCGGCGCGCGCGGTGGACACGCTCGCGCCTACCAGCGGCGACGCCCGGCGCGACGGCAAGACCGCCGCCGTGCTGTCCTTCGCCTCGGTGTCGGAAGCGGGCAGCCCGGCCGTCAAGCTGGTCAACTCCACGCTCTACGACGCCCTGAAGGCCGGCGCCTCGGACATCCACCTGGAAAGCACGGCTTCCGGCCTGTCCGTGAAGTACCGCGTCGACGGCGTGCTCGATCACGCGGCCACGGTGGGGGGCATCGAGCTGGCCGAGCACATCATCTCGCGCCTGAAGGTGCTGGCCGAACTCGACATCGCCGAGCGCCGCATTCCCCAGGACGGCAGCTTCCGCGTCGAGGCGGGTGGGCGCGAGATCGATCTGCGCGTGTCAATCATGCCGAGCATCCACGGCGAAGACGCGGTCATCCGTATCCTCGACAAGCGCGCCATGATCGAGGCCTATGGTGCGCTCACGCTGGAAGCACTCGGCTTCGACGCGCCTTCGCTGGCCACTTTGCGCGTGCTGGCCCAGGAAGCCTACGGCATGCTGCTGGTGACCGGCCCCACCGGCTCGGGCAAGACCACGACCCTGTACGCGGCGCTTACCGAAATCCACAACGGCCGCGAAAAGATCATTACCATCGAAGACCCGGTCGAGTACCAGCTGCCCGGCATCCTGCAGATTCCGGTGAACGAGAAGAAGGGTCTCACGTTCGCCAAGGGCCTGCGGTCCATCCTGCGCCACGACCCCGACAAGATCATGGTCGGCGAAATCCGCGACCGCGAGACCGCCGAGATTGCGGTGCAGTCGGCCCTGACCGGGCACCTGGTGCTGACCACGGTCCACGCCAACAACGTGTTCGACGTGTTCGGCCGCTTCACCCATATGGGCATCGATCCCTACGCTTTCGTGTCGGCCCTGAACGGCATCTGGGCCCAGCGCCTGGTGCGCATGAACTGCCCGCATTGCGCGACCCGGTACACGCCGACCGACCAGGAACTGATTAGTGCGCGCCTGGAGCGCGACGCCGTCGAGGACTACGTCTTCATGCGCGGCAAGGGCTGCGGCGACTGCCGCGGCACCGGCTACAAGGGCCGCCGCTCGATCGCCGAGATCCTGACCCTGAACGACGAGATCCGCGAGCTGATCGTCGACAAGCAGCCGATCCGCCGCATCAAGGCCGCGGCCCACGCCAACGGCACGCGCAGCCTGCGCCTGGCCGCGCTCGACCTGGTGCGGCGCGGCGCCACGACCCTCGACGAGATCAAGCGGGTGACCCAGCATGCCTAGGTGGCCCGGACAATCCCTGCGCCTCGGCCTCGGCCACGACAGCCTGGCCCTGGTGCGCGTGGGCCGCGTGTTCGGGCGCGGCGCCACCGTGCTGGCCGAAGTGCGCCTCGACGATGCGCGCGATCCGCTGGCGCTGGCGCAAGGCCTGCGCACACTGCTCGCCGATCAGCAGCTGGCCGGCTGGCCGCTCAGCGTGGTGCTGGCCGACGAACTGGTGCGCATGTGGCAGGTGGCGCCGCCGCCCGGCGCGGCCCAGCCGAGCGACCTGGAAGCGGCCGCCGTGCTGCGCTACCAGGCCCTGTTCGGCGGCTTGCCCGCCGGCTGGAAGATCGCCGCCGACTGGCAGGCCGCGCGGCCCTTCCTGGCCGCCGCGCTGCCGCAGGCGCTGCTGGAAGTGATCGAGCAAGCCGCGCGCGAGGCGCGCTGCCACCTGGTCGAGGTGGTGCCGCAATTCGTCGCCGCCATGAATGCCTGGCGCCGCCAGCATCGGCCCGGCGCCTGGTTCGGCCTGGTGCATGGCCAGGTGCTGACCCTGGCCGCCTACGATGGCCGCACCCTGGCCGCCTTGCGCACGGCCGTGGTGCCGCCCGGCGCCGACCGCGACTGGCTGGAAAGCCACGTGGCGCGCGAGGCGCTGCGCGTGGGCGTGGGCCGGCCCGAGCGGGTGCAGGTCTGCGGGCCGGCGCCGCGCAGCTGGGCCAGCCATGAAGGGCGCCTGAAGTTCGGCTGCACCCTGCTGGAAGACGAAGGCGCCGCTGGCCAGCCGGCCGCCGTGCGCCTGGCCTGCACCGGGAGCCCGGCATGAAGCGCGTGCGTCTCGATTTCGCGCGGCCCGGCCTGCGCCGCGCCCTGTTCCTGGCGCCGCCCGGTACGTGGGTGGCGCTGCTGGCGGCGCTGGCCGTGGGCGGCGCGGTGCTGCTGCACGCCCTGGATTACCGCGAGGCGCGCGAGGAAGTAGAGGCGCTGCAGGCAGCCCTGCGCGCACGCGCCGGCGCGCCGCTGGCGGCCCAGCCGGTGGCCCAGCGCGCGGCGCCGCCGAGCGAACAGCAGGCCACGGCGGTGAATGCCGCCGTGATGCAATTGAACCTGCCCTGGCGCGCCTTGCACGACGCCCTGCGCGAGGCGACGCCGGCCAGCGTGGCCTTGCTGGCGCTGGAACCCGATGCGCGCAAGCGCGTGCTGCGCATCACGGCCGAAGCGCGGAACAGCGACGACATGATCGCCTACGTCGAGCAGCTGCAGAAGCAACGCTGGTTCGGCGCCGTGACCCTGGTGCGCCACGAAATCGGCGAGCAAGACCCGAACCGGCCGATCCGCTTCCAGGTCGATGCCGGATGGGGAGCGCCATGACGCCGCTGAAGCTCTCCGCATACGCGCTGCGCCTGCGCCTGGCCCTGCGCGCGGCCAGCCCGGTGCTGCTGGCGGCGCTGCTGCTGTGTGCGGCCGGCATTGCCGCGCTGGCCTGGCTGGTGCCGGCGCGCGCGGTGCTCGAAGAAGAACGCGAACTGGCGCGCCGTGCCGCGGCGCTGCCGCCGCCCGCGCCGCGCATCGAGCCGGTGGCGGACGCCGACGCCAACCTGGCCCTGTTCTACGCTTCCCTTGGCGACAAGCGGATCGCCGAGCAGCAAGTCAAGATCCTGTTCGCCATCGCCGCCAAGACCGGCCTGACCCTGCGCCAGGGCGAGTACAAGAGCGGCTACGACCGCAATGGCAAGCTGCATACTTACCAGATCAACCTGCCGGTGCAGGGCAGCTACGGCCAGGTGTGGCAGTTCGCGCTGCTGGCGCTGCGCGCGATTCCCTTCGCCGCGCTGGACGACATCAGCTTCAAGCGCGACAGCATCGGCCAGGCGAGTGTGGATGCGCGCCTGCGCCTGACCCTGTACCTGTCGGACGCGCCGGGAGAAGAACCATGAAACCGCGCCACATGCTGATGGGCGCGGCGCTGGCCGTCGCAGCGGCTTTGGCCGCCTTCGGCGACAAGACGCCTGACGAAGAGGTGGCCGAGGCGGTGGAACGTCCGGCGCAGCCGGCGCGCGCCGCCGGTACGCCGCGCACGGCAACGGCGGTCCCGGCCGCCATCCTGCGCCTGCAGCCGCGCGCGGAGCTGATCGGCGACGTGGCCGGCAGTGGCGACGCGCTGTTCGGCAGCCAGGACTGGACCCCGCCGCCGCCACCGCCGCCGCCGCAAAACACCGCGCCGCCGCCGCCACCGATGGCGCCGCCACTGCCCTTTACCTTCATCGGCAAGTCGCTGCAGGAAGGGAAGTGGGAGGTCTACCTGGCCACCGGCGAACGCACCCACATCGCGGTCGAAGGCGGCACCCTGGATGGCGCCTGGCGCGTCGAGCGCATCGCGCCGCCGCTGATGACACTGACTTACCTGCCGCTGAACCAGGTTCAGCAGCTCAATATTGGAGCATTCGACTAATGGTTCGTTCCCGCATTCGTTCTGCCGTGGCGCTTGGCCTGGCGTGCGCGCTGCTGGCCGGCTGCGCTGCCCAGCGCGCCTACTACGAGGGCAATGCGCTGGTGGCCCAGGAGCAGGTCGGCGCCGGCCTGGCCAAGTACCGCGAAGCGGTAACGGCCGACCCCGGCAACCCGGTCTACCGCGCCGCCTACCTGCGCGCACGCGACGGCGCCACGGTGCGCCTCATCGACGGGGCCGAGCGCGACCTGGCGGCCGGCCGCGCCGAGGAAGCGCGCGCCGGCTTTGCGCGCGTGCTCGAGATCGACCCGGCCAACGAGCGTGGCCGCGCCGGCATGCGCCAGCTCGAAGCCGATGCGCGCCACAGCGCCCTCGTCGATGCCGCCACGGCGGACGTGGCGAAGAAGGACTACGAGGCCGCGCGCCAGAAGCTGTCGGCCATCCTCACCGAGCGCCCGGCGCACGAGCGCGCGCGCCTCATGCTCAACGAGGTGAACGAGCAGGCCGCCGTGCCGACCTCCGAGGCCACGCTGACGGCCGCTTTCAGGAAGCCCATCAGCCTGGAATTCCGCGATGCGCCGCTGCGCCAGGTGTTCGAGATCATCGCGCGCCACTCGGGCCTGAACTTTGTCTTCGACAAGGACGTGCGCGCAGACCAGCGCACCTCGATCTTCCTGAAGAACAGCACCGTGGAAGCGGCCGTGCACTTCCTGCTGGTGACCAACCAGCTCGAGCGCCAGGTCATGGACGGCAACACCATCCTGGTCTACCCGAACGTTGCGGTCAAGCTCAAGGAATACCAGGAGATGACGGTCAAGACCTTCTACCTGGCGAACGCCGAGGCCAAGACCATCGCCAACACCTTCAAGACCATCCTCAAGTCGCGCGACGTAGTGGTCGACGAGAAGCTGAACCTGGTGATCCTGCGCGACAGCCCGGAAGCGATCCGGCTGGCCACGCAACTGGTGGCCTTGCAGGACGTGCCCGAGCCGGAAGTCATGCTCGACGTCGAGGTGTTGGAGATCAAGCGCAGCCGCCTGATGGACCTGGGCATCGCCTGGCCGGGCAGCCTGGGCTTCACGCCGCTGATCGCGGCCCAGGGCGCGCCGATCACGCTCAACGAGCTGCGCGGCCTGAACAGCGACAGCATCGGCGTGACCGGCATCGGCGCAACGCTGAACGCCAACAAGACCGACACCGATTCGAACACCCTGGCCAACCCGCGCATCCGCGTGCGCAACAAGGAAAAGGCCAAGGTCGTGATCGGCGACCGCGTGCCGAACATCACCACCACCGTCTCGACCGGCGTGGGCGGCTTCGCTTCGCAGTCGATTACCTACGTCGACGTTGGCCTGACCCTGAACGTCGAGCCGACCATCTACCTGAACAACGAGGTCGGCATCCGCATCTCGCTCGAGGTGAGCAACCTGATCGACTCGATGACGACGAATGACGGTTCCGTCGCCTACCGCATCGGCACCCGTTCGGCCCAGACCATGCTGCAGCTGAAAGACGGCGAGAACCAGGTGCTGGCGGGCCTGATCAGCAGCGAAGACCGTACCAGCGGCAGCAAGGTGCCGGGCGTGGGCAATTTGCCGCTGCTGGGCCGCCTGTTCGGCAGCACGCGCGATTCGAACGACAAGACGGAAATCGTGCTGTCGATCACGCCGCACCTGGTGCGCACCATCCAGCGCCCGCCGGCCGGTGCGTCCGAATTCGGCGCCGGCACCGAAGCGAGCTTCCGCCGCCGTCCGGACACCGCTGTCCGCTTGCCGGCCGTGGCGCCCGCACCGGGCACGCGCGCGCTGCCGCCTGCCACGTCGCCCGCGAACAACTTGCCGGCGGCGCCGCCCCTCGGCCAGCCCGCCACCGCACCCGGCGTGCCGCCCCCGGTTACCGGCATCCCGCTGTCGCAGCCGATCGGCACCACGCCCGCGCCCTACGTTCCCCCTGCGAACGCACCGAACGTCCCACCGCCCGGCACGCCCTACACCACGCCCTCCGGCGTCCAGGTCACCCCGATCCCGACCCAATGAGCGTATCCCGTAGGGTGGACGGGTCCCCCGTCCACGCGTCCAACCCACGCGTGCGCACGCGTGCTGCCAACGCACGCGGCTTCACCCTGATCGAACTCCTGGTCACACTCGCCATCCTGGCCCTGCTCGCCACCCTGGTGATCCCGGTCGGCCAGACCGTCGTCCAGCGCCGCAACGAAGCGCAATTGCGCCAGTCGCTGCGCGAGATCCGCACCGCCATCGACGCCTACAAGCGCGCCAGCGACGAAGGCCGCGTCAAGAAAAACGCCGGCGCCACCGGCTACCCGGCCAAGCTCGAACTGCTGGTCGAAGGCGTGACCGACCTGCGCAGCCCGAAACAAGCCAAGATCTACTTCCTGCGCCGCCTGCCGCGCGACCCCTTCAACGTTGATGCCGAACTGGCCGGCGCCCAGACCTGGGGCAAGCGCAGCTACGCCAGCGAAGCCGAGGAACCGAAGGAGGGCGACGACGTCTACGACGTGTACTCGACGTCGAGCAAGGCCGGCCTGAATGGCATCCCCTACAAGCGCTGGTGACACCATGACCACACACCAATCCAGGCGCGGCTTCACCCTGATCGAACTGTTGGTGGTGCTCGGCATCGTCGCCTTGCTGCTGACCCTGGCCGTGCCGCGCTTCTTCCCCAGCGTCGACAAGACCAAGGAAACCATCCTGCTCGATAACCTGCGCAACACGCGCGCCGTGATCGACCAGTTCCACGCCGACACCGGCCGCTATCCGGATTCGCTGGAGCAGCTGGTCGAGAAAAAATACCTGGCGCGCTTGCCGGTCGATCCGGTCACCGAGAGCGAGAGCACCTGGGTCATCGTCGCGCCCGAGGCCGACGGCGAGCCGGGTGCGGTGTACGATATCCGCAGCGGCGCACCGGGCAATGGCCGCGACGGCCGGCCCTACGCCGAATGGTAGCGCGGCGCATCCATGGGGAGGCCGGCTTCACCTACGTCGGCATGGTGTTTTTTGTCGCGATGCTGGGATTGGTCGGCGCGGCGACCCTGAAGGTGGATACGCTGCTGCGCCGCGCGGCCGCCGAGGAAGACTTGCTCGGCATCGGCGCCGAATTCAGCGAAGCCCTGCGCAGCTATGCCGCCGCCACGCCGCGCGGCTACCCGACCGCGCCGCCGACCCTGCAAGACCTGTTGAAGGACCCGCGCTTTCCCGGTACCCGGCGCCACCTGCGCAAAATCTTCGTCGATCCCATCACGGGCAAGAGCGAGTGGGGCATCGTCTACCAGGGCGACAAGGTGGGTGTGCTGGCGGTGTACAGCCTGTCGCAGGCGCAGCCGCTGAAGGTGGCGAACTTCGATGCACGCTTCCTGAATTTCGAGAACAAGGAGCACCTATCGGAGTGGAAGTTCACCGCGACCGGGCAGGGCGTGAGCGTGACGGCGCCGAACAACATCGCGCCGCCGCCTGGGGCGCCGGGCACGCAGGCGCCGCTGTTCCCGGCGCCGGGAACGGTGCCCGCACCCGGTGCGCCGCCGCCCGCGCCGCCGGCCCGGCCCGAGCCTGGCGCCGAGCCGCCGGCGGAACCCGAAGCGCCGCCGGCGCCGCAGGAACCGGAGGAAGCGCCCGAGCAGGAGCCGCCACCCGAACCCGAGCCGGCACCCGCCGAGCCGGCGCCGGCGGAGCCGCCGCAGCCGGTCGAGCGCTGATTACTTGGCGCGGCGCTTGAAGTCGCGCGGGCGGAAGCCCAGCACGCCCAGCACGCCGAAGTAGGTAATCCCGCACAGCGTGATGATGCCGAGCAGGGCGCCGCCGCGCAGCAGCGGATGGGCGCGCAGCGCGATCCAGTCGAACTGCACCTGGCTGAACCAGGCCACGGTTCCCATCGCCGCCACCGCCACCACCAGTTTGATGAAGAAGGCGCCCCAGCCCGGCAGCGGCACGTAGATGCCGCGCTTGCGCAGCCCGCGGTAGAGCAGGGCCGCGTTCAGGCAGGCCGCGACGCCGATCGACAGCGCCAGGCCGGCCACGCCCAGCAGCGGCACGAAGACCAGGTTCATCAGCTGGGTCGCCACCAGGGTGCCGACCGCGATGTAGACCGGCGTGCGCACTTCCTGGCGCGCGAAAAAGGCCGGCGCCAGCGTCTTGACCAGGATGAAGCCGAGCAGGCCGGCGCTATAGGCCATCAGCGGCATCGACGATGCCATGACGGCCCTGGCGTCGAAGGCGCCGTAGTGGAACAGGGTCGAGATCATCGGCGTGGCCAGGGTCGCCAGGCCGACCGCCGCCGGGATCGACAGCAGGAAGGTCAGGCGCAAACCCCAGTCCAGCAGCGAGGAGTATTCCTGGGTGTCGCCCTCGGTGTTGGCCTTGGCCAGGCCGGGCAGCAGAATGGTGCCCAGGGCCACGCCGAGCAGGGCGGTCGGCAGTTCCATCAGGCGGTCGGCGTACTGCAGCGCGGTGACGGCGCCGGCGGCGAGGCTGGCGGCAATCGTGGTGTTGATCAGGAGGCTGATCTGGGCCGCGGCCACGGCGAACACGGCCGGCCCCATCTTGCCGAGCATGCGGCGCACGCCGGCGTCGCGCAGGCCGGTGAAGGGATTGACCGACAGGCGCGGCAGCATGCCGAGCTTGATCAGCGGAGGCAGCTGCAGCGCCACCTGCAGCACGCCGCCGATGCACACGCCAACCGCCATCGCGTAGATCGGCTGTTCGAAGTAATCGGACAGCACCACGGCGGCGAAGATGAAGGACAGGTTCAGCAGCACTGGCGTAAAGGCCGGAATCTTGAACTGGCGCCAGGTATTGAGCACACCGCTGGCCATGGCGACGAAGGCCATGCAGGCGATGTAGGGGAACATCATGCGCGTCATGACCACGGCGGCGTCGAAGGCGGCCGGCTCACGCTGCAGCCCGCCGCCGATCCACAGGATCAGGAGCGGGGCGGCGATGATGCCGACGATGCTGGTTGCCACCGTCGCCCAGATCAGGACGGTGGCGACATGGTCGACCAGGGTCTTGGTGGCGGCCTGGCCATGCTTGGTCTTGTATTCGGTCAGGATCGGGACAAAAGCCTGGGAGAAGGCGCCCTCGGCGAACAGGCGCCGCAGCAAATTGGGCAGGCGGAAGGCGATGTTGAAGGCGTCGGTAAAATTCGAGGCGCCGAAGGCGGCGGCGAACAGGCTTTCGCGCAGCAGGCCGGTGATGCGCGACACCATGGTCATGCTGGAGATGGCGGCGAGGGTCTTGAGCAGATTCATGGGGCGAAATTATAACTGTGCAACACCCCGCGCGGCCCCGTTTTCGTGCCAAGAGTGAATTATGAATTGCTAGGAGGGGATTCCTTCGCTATAATCGTGGGCTGTACTGAATTCTGTTAGCAGACACTTATGTTTGGCAGGCACTGGAATGGGCCAGTTTGACTCGCTAATGTTTGCAAACGCAACTT
>Ga0308160_10000308_pt1 | contig 109016 bp, 98 predicted proteins | sample PhyFR1_FD_201036 | JGI IMG/M metagenome (GOLD analysis project Ga0308160, IMG submission 201036) | Phyllosphere microbial communities from UC Gill Tract Community Farm, Albany, California, United States - DLSLF.R1 | ecosystem: Host-associated > Plants > Phyllosphere > Unclassified | place...
GCAGCGTGAAATACTTCCACATCATCTCGTCCGAGATGCTCATCAGCTTGCCGAACATGGTGTTGGCCGGCTCGGTGATGCCGATGTAGTTGTTCTTCGACTTCGACATCTTGTCGACGCCGTCGAGGCCTTCGAGCAGCGGCATGGTCAAGATGCACTGCGGCTCTTGCCCATAATCTTTTTGCAGTTCGCGACCGACCAGGAGATTAAATTTTTGATCCGTTCCACCTAGCTCAAGGTCCGAGTGCAAAGCCACGGAATCATAACCTTGCATCAAAGGATAAAGGAACTCGTGCACCGAGATCGGAGTCCCACTCTTGTAGCGTTTGGTGAAGTCGTCGCGCTCCATCATGCGGGCCACGGTGTAGCGCGACGCCAGCTGGATCATGCCGCGCGCACCCAGCGGATCGCACCATTCCGAGTTGTAGCGGATCTCGGTGCGAGCGGCGTCGAGCACGAGCGACGCCTGCTTGAAGTAAGTCATCGCGTTGGCTTCGACCTGCTCGCGGGTCAGCGGCGGACGCGTGACGTTGCGGCCCGACGGGTCGCCGATCATCGAGGTGAAGTCGCCAATCAGGAAGATCACTTGATGGCCCAGGTCCTGCAACTGGCGCAGCTTGTTCAGGACCACGGTGTGGCCAAGGTGCAGGTCCGGCGCGGTCGGGTCCAGGCCCAGCTTGATGCGCAACGGTTTGCCGCTCTGCTCGGAGCGCGCCAGTTTTTGCGCGAATTCGCTCTCGATCAGTAGCTCGTCGACGCCACGCTTGGTGATCGCCAGGGCTTCCTGGACAGCATCGCTCAGAGGGAGAGATGCCGCACCGGTCGCGGTTATTGTATTTTTGGCATTATCAGAAAGCTCAGCAGAAGTCATAAAAATCTTGTAGGAGTACGCCTAAAGCGGTTGTAGGAGCCCGTATTTTGATATAATTCCCGATCCCATCAATCTTGCCGCACGAAAAGTTTCAACGACAACAAGAAGTAAAGAACAAGAAAAATACCTGTGTCTTGGACGTTCAAGCGGCAAATTTTAACTGATTGCATGAACCCATTACAGAAAATCGCCGGCAAGCGCTGGTTCGGATTGGCCGACACGAGCACGAAGACGCGCATCGTTGCAGGCGGCGCCGCTGCCCTCGCATTGTGTGCCTTCGGCGCCACCGCAGTCGCTCCGATTGCACAAGATCCCGCCGACATGCCGACCAAGTCGGTGTCGCAAGACCTGCAGCTGCCGAACCTGGCAGACCAGATCGCCGCCCTCCAGCAGAACGACCAGCAATTCCTGCACGAAGAACGTATCCGTGCCGGTGATTCCCTGGGCTCCGTGTTCACCCGCCTCGGCATCGAAGATCAGCAAGCCCAAGCTTTTGTGCGCGCCGACAAGCTAGCCCGCTCGATTCTCTCGCTGAAGACCGGCAAACGCGTGCAAGCCGAGACCGACGAAAACGGCCTGCTGCTGACGCTGCGCGCCACCGTCGGCGACAAGGACAGCCTCAAGACTGTCACCGTCACACGCAAGGGCGACAAGTTCGTCGTCGACGCCGCCCCGGTCCAGCTCGAGCGCCGCGTCGAAATGCGTTCGCGCGAAATCAGTTCCTCGCTGTATGCCGCCACCGACGTCGCCAGCAGCGACGGCGCCCAAATCCCGGATACGGTGGTGAACCAGATCATCGAGATGTTTTCGACCAACGTCGACTTCCGCTCGGTCAAGCATGGCGACCGCTTCAACGTCGTCTACGAAACCTTCTGGCAAGACGGCGAAATGGTGCGCACCGGCCGCGTGCTTGCAGGCGAGTTCATCAACCGCGGCGTCGCTTACCAGTCGGTCTGGTACGAAGACCCGGTCAGCCACCAGGGCGGCTATTACAGCCTGGACGGCAAGTCGCTGAAGAAAGCCTTCCTGAAGTCGCCGGTCACCTTCAACCGCATCTCGTCGGGCTTCTCGATGCGCGTGCACCCGGTGTTCGGTGGTTGGAAGCAGCACAAGGGCGTCGACTTCGCCGCCCCGCAGGGCACGCCGATCCGCGCCGCCGGCGATGGCGTCGTCGACTTCGTCGGCGTCCAGAACGGCTACGGCAACCTGGTCGTTCTGAAACACTGGTCGAACTACAGCACTGCCTACGGCCACATGAGCCGTTTCGCCGGCCTGCACAAGGGCCAGAAGATCAGCCAGGGCGACGTGATCGGCTACGTCGGCGCCACCGGCTGGGCCACCGGCCCGCACCTGCACTACGAATTCCGCATCGGCGGCCAGGCCACCGATCCGATGGCCTTGAAGAACCTGCAGCAACAGCCGCTGAATACCGGCGAATTGAACCGTTTTAAGATGGCCGCCGCCGAAATGTCGCATCGTTTTTCGCTGCTGACGCCGGCTGGCAACGCGATGGCAGCACGCTAATATAATTACGCCACGCGCCTGAAAGAGGCCACTCCGACGCCTTGCACCGCATGACAACATGCCGTGCAAGGCGTTTTCTTTTCTACCTGATCAACGGATGGGACCATGCCCGCTTCCACCCTCTACATCGGTTTGATGTCCGGCACCAGCCTGGATGGCGTCGACGGCGTTCTGGCCGACTTTTCCGGGCGCGGCATCCGCACCCTACAGGCCGCGTTCACGCCCTTCCCCGCCGAACTGCGCGCCGAACTGATGGCGCTGCAAGCGGCCAGCCCGAACGAACTCGAACGCGAAGCGCTGGCCGCAAATGCGCTGGCGCGCTGCTATGCGCAGTGCGTGCAGGAACTGCTGCAGGCCGCGCCGGGACCGGTTCGCGCGGTGGCCGTGCATGGCCAGACCATCCGCCACCGTCCGGAACTCGGTTTTACGCGCCAGACCAACAACCCGGCCTTGCTGGCCGAATTGACCGGCATCGACGTGATCGCCGACTTCCGTTCGCGCGACGTCGCCGCCGGCGGCCAGGGGGCGCCGCTGGTGCCGGCATTTCACCAGGCCCGCTTCGGCAAGCCGAACCAGGTGCGTGTGGTGGTCAATATCGGCGGCATTGGCAACATCAGCGTGCTGCACGGCGACGGCAGGGTCAGCGGCTTCGACACCGGGCCGGGCAATGTCTTGATGGATCTGTGGATCGCGCGCCATCAGGGCAAGGCCTATGATGCCGACGGCGCCTGGGCCGCGAGCGGCCGGGTCGACACAGCACTGCTCGCATCGCTGCTGGACGAGCCCTACTTCGATCAGCCGCCGCCCAAGAGCACGGGCCGCGATCTGTTCCACGAACAATGGCTCGACGCTAAGCTGGCGCGCCATCCCGATCTGGCGCCGGCCGACGTGCAAGCCACGCTGACGCGCTTGACCGCGGTGTCGATCGCACGCGCGATCGCGGACGCGACATGTGACCAACCTGCCCAGGCGGTCTATGTGTGTGGCGGCGGCGCCTATAACGGCGAACTGCTGCGCGATCTGCACGAGGCGCTGGGCGGCCAGATCGCCGTTGCATCGACACAAGAACTCGGCGTAGCGCCGAACCGGGTCGAAGCCCTCGCCTTCGCCTGGCTGGGTTATCGCTTCATGCGTCGCCAGCCGGGCAATTTGCCGTCGGTAACCGGCGCGGCAGGCTTGCGGGTACTGGGCGCTTTGTATCCAGGCGCCTCATAGGCATGTCACTGTCGACTTTGTTTCAGTTCGGCAACACAACTATGCGGTATAGGTGAAATGACAGATTATTATGGGCTTAATCTAATTAGTTACCAATAATCGCAAGAAGCTTGGTAAATTATTGACTCATATCAACAATTATGTCGTGGAGTCAATATGAAAGTTTCCAAGTTGTTTGCTGTTGTTGTGGCTCTTACCGCACTCTGCTCCGGGTCACAGGCGATGGCAGGCATGATCGCTTCAGGTACTTCGTATGTCTATAACCTCACCGACAGCGCAAACCTGCCTGACAGCAAAGCGCCTTACGCCACGGTGACGCTGACCCAGACCTCGAGCACCCTGGTCAGCGTCGGTGTCGTCCTAAACAGCAATTACGTATTTGCCGGGACTGGCGTCGGCTCGACATTCGGTTTCAACCTACTATCGAACTATAAGAACGCCGTGGTGAATTACAGTGGAACCGCTTTCACCGTCAATCCTTATGGTTCGTACAACATCACGCCAGAAGGTCTGTTCACGAATACCTTCGACTTGAACAGCAACGGCACCTCCCAAAAATACGCGGATCCACTGAACTTCACCGTCAGCCTGGCTTCGGGCATCGGCCTGGATGCCTTTACGACCAGTAGCCCGCGCAACGGCGATCAAGCGGGCGGATATGGCTTCGGCATCGATATCGGCACGCTCGCTGGCAAGACCGGCAGCGCCGGATTGGATGGCATCACTCCCGCGCGCATTGTGCTTCCGATGGGCAACAATAGCGGCACGCCGCCCAATAACAATGGCGACACGTCCACCAAGGTGCCAGAGCCGGGCTCGCTTGCCCTGCTGGCGCTGGGCTTCGTCGGCATGGTCATTCTGCGCAAGCGCTACCAAGGCTGAATCACGGTGTATTGACACGAATGTAAGTATCTGTCAGCACCGTAAGCGTTTGTAAAGTTTGTCAACACACGGTGAAGCCTCAGCGTTTCCGGTAAAAGTGACACGCATAAGTGCACATTGACCAATAACCAGCCAAGGACCCTTCATCATGAAAAAAACCATCGCTACTGTGATCGCCGGCCTGTTCGTGACTGCAGCCTTCGCCCAGACGCCTGCGCCCAAGCAAGCCGTGCTGGTCAAGAATGCGGACGTGAAGGCAGCCAAGCCCGAAACGATGCCGGCGCCCGTCGCGGCGCAGGCAACGCCGACGGACACGAAACCGGCACATGGCGAAGCGACACCGGCCAAGGCCCATGCCAAGGACTCGAAGACGAGCGCCAAGCACGCCAAAAGCAAACCCAAGCATGTAGCGAAGGCCGACACGGACAAGGACAGCCAGGACAGCGCCACCACCACCACGCCGCCGACGTCCGCCCCGGCGACGCCGGATGCGTCCGCCGCCCCTGCTCCGGCACCGGCTGACGGCGCAGCGCCAGCTACAAGCCCTGCCCCAGCCAGCGGCGCTGCCCCGGCCGGCACGCCGTCGCCGGCTCCAGACGCCGCACCGGTCCCCGCGACCATCCCACCTGCTGCCCCGGTGACCCAGTAAGCTTGTTGTTTCGATTCGACGGAGCCCGCGCCAAGCGGGCTTTTTTTCGTCCTGCCCGCGCGTGACATGCGCGTCTCAACTTGCCTGGCCGCATTGAAAAACCCGCTTCGAGTCGCTGTGATATGGTTTTGTTCAAATTCTTGTCAACCCATCCGACAGCGAAGGAACAACCATGAACCGTTTCAACGACAAAACCGTGATCGTCACCGGCGCCGCTTCCGGCATCGGCCTGGCGACAGCGCGCCGCTTCCTCGACGAGGGCGCCCGCGTCCTGATGCTCGATATCGACGAAGCCGGCCTCAAGGAAGCCGCCGCCAAGTTGCCGCAGGATCGCGTCCTGGTGCAGGTCGGCGATACGTCCAAGAAAGAAACCGCCAGCGCCGCCGTCAAGGCGGCCGTCGACCGCTTCGGTGCGCTGCATGTACTGATCAACAATGCCGGCGTCGCCACCGAAGGCGACATCCTGCAGACCAGCGAGGAAGACTTCGCCCACGTCATGGCCGTCAACGTGACCGGCTACTTCCACATGGCCAAGGCGGCAATGCCCGAACTCGTCAAAACGCGCGGTTCGATCGTCATGACCTCGTCCGTGTCGGGGCTGGGTGGCGACTGGAACACGTTTGCCTACAACACGTCAAAGGGCGCGGTCAGCAATATGGTGCGCGCGATGGCGCTGGATGCCGGCAAGGATGGCGTGCGCGTGAACGCGGTCAACCCGAGCTTCACGAAAACCGGGATGACCGAAGACATGCTGAAAGACGCCGAACTGGTCAAGAAGTTCAAGGAACGCATGCCGCTCGGCGCGCCCGAGGATCCGGAAGGCATCGCCGCGGCGATGGCTTTCCTGGCCAGCGACGATGCGCGCCTGATCAGCGGCGTCAACCTGCCGGTCGATGCCGGCTTGCGCGCGTCGAACGGCCAGCCGCCGATGTAAGCGTTCTAAAGCGTTAGGCGCTTAGTCGACGTTGCGCACGTGCCGCGCCATGATCTCGGGCAGCATCTCGAGCACCAGTTCGCGCCCCAGCATGCAGTCGGCTTGACGGATCGCAGCGGCGAGCATGTCAATGTCGAAGGCCTCCAGCGCCACCCGCGCCGAACTGGCAACGCTCAGGTGCCACGGTTCCGGAAACATGCCGCCGCGGTAACTGCCGTACGGGCGGAAAAAGCCGTACTGTGCGATATGCTCGTCGAGCCAGGCATGCAAGCGCTCGTAGATTCCGCCCGGCGCCACCTCGTGCGGCAGCAATTGCGTGCGCTGGCCGGGCGGCAGCGCGTTGCGGTCCCAGACGTCGATGTCGGTGCCCCAATGGCGCCGGGTCGCGCCTGGCAAACCGGACCAGCCGAGGATCGCCCAGACCAGCTCGTGTGGCGACAGCGCCGCATGTTCCATCGGCTGGCCGTGGATGTCGCGCAGCTGCGCCTCGCCGGAAAACTTGCGGTTCCAGATCCGCAGCTGCGCCGCGAACGGCCGCCAGGAGGCGATCGGCAGCAGGTCGATGCCGTCACGCAGCGCGGCCGCGCGCAGCGCGAGGAAAGCGTCCGCCACCTCGGGCCGGGCGGCGAAACGCGGGCTGGAGAACTGCCGCACGTGCGCGCGCGCGCGTCCGGTCAGTTCATCGGGATCGAAGCTTACTGCTTGTGCACCGCGCTCCATGTCATCTCCGGCAGCGTGACCTCGACCGACAGCGGCAGGTCGTCCGCCGCCTGGCCGAACAGCACGCGGTAGGTGCCGGCCTTGACGTGCCAGCTGTTGTCCGCGACCTCGTAAGTCGCCAGCAGGCGCGGGTCGACCGGCTGCGTGAAGGCGCCGGCGCCGCCCGCCTGTACCTCGGTCTTGTGGAAGGCGACCAGCCGCTTGGGCGCTTCCCAGCCGGACGCCTTCACGTCGACCGGCGCAACATACACTTGCATCACGCCCTTGCCGGCCAGCTTGCCGGTATTGCGCAAGCTCGCGCCGACGCTCAGGGCGCCGTTCGCCACCGTTGCTTTCGGCTCGGCCACCGCGAAGCTGGTGTAGCTCAGGCCGTGGCCGAAGGCGAACAGCGGCTTGTAACCCTTGACGTCATACCATTTATAGCCGATCGCCGCGCCTTCGTCGTAGGTGATGTGGACGGCTTTGCCGGGCGGCTTGCCGGCATTCGGCACGAAGCCCGGGATCTCGGCATGCGCCAGCTGCGCGTTCGAGGCCGGGAAGCTGATCGGCAGGTGGCCGGATGGATTGACCTTGCCGGTCAGGATGCGCGCGATCGCGGCGCCGCCGCGCAGGCCCGGGTACCAGGCTTCCAGCACGGCCGGCACCTGGTCCAGCCATGGCATCAGGATCGCGCCGCCGGATTCGACCACGACCACGGTCTTCGGATTGGCTTGCGCCACCGCCGCGACCAATGCGTCCTGGTTGCCGTCCAGTTCCAGTTTGCCGTCGAAATCCTCGCCCAGCCACTGGGTGACGAACACCACGGCCACCTCGGATTGCTTGGCCAGCGCGACGGCGGCGGCGATGTCTTCGCCGCTGACATAATTGATCTTCGCCTTGGGCAGCTCGGCCTTGAGTGCCTCGACCGGCGAGGACTTCATGTACATGACCGGACCCGGCCACTTGAGCGGCTCGATGCCCGGCACCGCGTTGCCGCCGACCGGCGTCAGGCCGGACGAGCCGCCGCCGGCCAGCACGCCCTTGTCGGCGTGACCGCCGATCATCGCCACCGATTTCACGCCGCTCAGAGGCAGCAAATTATTCTGGTTCTTGAGTAGCGTCAGCGATGCCTCGGCGGCCTGCTGCGACACCACGGCGTGCGCCTTGAAGTCGATCTTGCCGACCTTGACCGGGTCGTCGAAGGTGCCGGTGGCGAAGAACGGCCACAGGATGCGCGTCGCCATGTCGTCCAGGCGCTTCATCGACACGTCCTGGTTGTCCAGCGCGGCCTTGAAGTACTTGGCCGAGAAGAACGGGCCGTGGTGGTTACAGCAGGGGAAACCGGTGAACTGGTCGAGGCCAAAGTTGGCGGCGTCGGCGGTCGAGTGCACCGCGCCCCAGTCGGCCATCACGAAGCCTTTGAAGCCCCAGTCCTGTTTGAGCGTCTTGTTCAGCAGGTATTCGTTTTCGCAAGCCCAGCGGCCATTGACCAGGTTGTACGAGCACATGACGGAGCCGGGCTTGGCCTGCTCGTCGAGCAGCTCGAACGCCAGCAGGTCGGACTGGCGCATCGCCTCGGGCGAGATCGTTACGTCGATCGTGGTGCGCTCGCTGTCCTGGTCGTTCAGCGCGAAGTGCTTCATGGTCGAGACCATGTGCTGCGACTGGATGCCCTGCACCAGCGCGCCGGCCATGCGCGCGGCCAGCAGCGGATCTTCGCCGGCGTATTCGAAGTTGCGGCCGTTCCTCGGCTCGCGCGTCAGGTTGGCGCCGCCAGCCAGCAGCGTGTTGAAGCCGGACAGGCGAGCTTCGTTGGCGATCATGCGTCCGCCCGCTTCCGTCACGGCCGGGTCGAAACTGGCGGCAGTGGCCAGCGAGGACGGCAGCGCGGTGCGCTCCATGCCGACCACGCGCACGCCGATCGACGCGTCGGTCTGCCATTGCGCGGGGATCTGCAAGCGCGGGATGCCCGGAATATAGCCGGCCGCGCCCTTGATCGCGTGGGCGCCGACGTCGTCCTTGATCGCCTTCGAGACGATGTCGTCCGAGACCTTGTCCAGGTCTTCCTTGCCGGTGAAGCCATTGATCAGCAACAGTTTTTCGTCGAGCGTCATGGCGGCGACGGCGGTTTTGGCGCGCTCGTCGGGGGATTTGCTGCGGTCGAGCCAGGGCTGGCTGCCGACTTGCTGGGCGTGGGCAGCGCCGGCCGCTGCGCAGGCGAGCAGGACGGCAGTCGTAATCTGTTTCATCATCTTCAATCTCCGTGTTGTTATTTATCCTGGCGGTCGATCACGCGGAATTCGCCGCCGAGGTGCATCATGCTCATCAAATACAGCATGCCGTCGAAATAGCGCTGTTCGCCGGCCGGCGTCGGGGTGTCCCACAGCGCGCGCAAAAAGGCGTCGGGCACCGGGCCAGGCTTGGCCGCGAGGCCGCCGACCGCAGCTGCGGCCAGCATGCCGGTCGAATGGCGATCCGACTTCGGCTGGCCGTCGAGCGTGTAGCGGTCGACGAAGCGGTCGATGCCTTGCCTGTTCAGGAAGGTCTGGACGCGCTCGGCCAGTTCGGGCTCACGCGCATCCTTGCCCCACCAGCTGTAGTCGACCGACCAATTGCTGACCGTGCGCCAGCTGTCGTAAGCGAAGATGCCGGGGCTACCGTCCCACATCGGCAAGGGCGTGCCGTCGAAGGCGGCGCGGTCCGGGCCGAGGCCGGTCTTCGGATGCGCGGTCTTGGCGAAGTAGTCGCGGCTGACGGTGGCGGCGCGCGCCCAGAACGCGCGTTCGTCCGGAGGCGCCCAGCGCGCCCATAGCTCGTAAAAGGCCGGCAGGTGGTAGGACGGATCCGAGCCGGGAATCGCGGTCTCGGGGACGAAGCGGATCATGTTGCTGGCTTCGTCGACCATCGGGCCGACCGTTACCGCCTTCGGCGGACGCTTGGGCCAGCGCGGCGGCCAGGGCTTGCCCTCTTTCGCCGCGCGTTCCTGCTCGTGGCGGTTGTTCGGGCTCGGCCAGGGCGTGTCGGGCTGGACAAAGGGCGCGTCGCCGGGGTGAATGCGGAACGGCGGCGTCGCGGTGACCAGCGGATGGTGGCGCATGCCGCGCAGGATGTTGTCGGCCTCGAGCTGGTAGTTGTAGATCCCTTGACCGTTGCCCCAGCGCCGCGCGGCGAAGTACAGCGCCATCACGTAATACTCTTCGCCGTCCGGCGCAGCGCCGACCGCGCGTGCGCTGCCGTCGGTGCCCATCGACCAGGCAAAATAGCCGCGCGACGGGTTGGCCGGGTCGGTGGTCAGCATATAGGTCTTGGACCAGTTCCAAAGCGCATCGAACTCGCGCTTCTTGTTCAGCTGGACTGCGATCATCATGCCGTAGCTCATGCCTTCGGTGCGCGCGTCGTTGTTGGCCCAGTCGGTGATGTAGGCCAGCGTGCCGTTGGCGTTGGCGCCGGTCTCGAAATAAACGCGCTGTTCCTGTCCATCGCCATGGAACAGTTGCTGGAAGGTTTGTTCGATGCGGCGATGCACCTCGTCCGGGCTGCGGCCGAGGCGTTCGGCGAACAGGTTGCGGTAGCGTTTGCTGCGGTAGGCGCCGGCGCCGTCGTCGGTGGCGGTTGCCGCGGTAGTCCCCGGCACCCGCGCGGGATGGGCCGGTTCAGCGGTTCGAGCGGTCTGGGCCGCGGCCGGAACGGCGAGCGCACCCGCCAGGCTGATAGCGGTAACAGCGCGTTGTAATAGAGTGTCCCTCAACATTGCTTTTATGGTGTGTTGGATGAGGTGGGACGGCCTTGTCTCCTGGCCGCCTGCTTGCTGATGAGAAGCAAAAGCAGTGTACTACGGTCTGCGGGAAATTAGTTATAGATCAATACGCATGCATCGATGAAAGGCGAACGCGCAAAGAAAAAGGCCACCGGGCAGTGCCAGGTGGCCTTCAGGATGGCTTACACGGTGATTAAGCCGAAAACGACGAACCGCAACCGCAAGTGGAAGTGGCGTTCGGGTTCTTGATCACGAACTGGGCGCCTTCGAGGTCGTCCTTGTAGTCGATCTCTGCGCCGACCAGGTACTGGTAGCTCATCGAGTCGATCAACAGGGTGACGCCGTTCTTGACCATGCTGGTGTCGTCTTCGTTGGTGATCTCATCGAAGGTGAAGCCGTACTGGAAGCCCGAGCAGCCGCCGCCTTGCACGAACACGCGCAGTTTCAGGTCGGGATTGCCTTCTTCCTCGATCAGCTGGGCGACCTTCTGCGCGGCGCTGTCGGTAAAGTTGATGGGCGACGGGATGGATTCTTGCTCGCCTTGCGGACGATGCAATTCTGCGACTGCGGTCATGGAAGCACTCCTGGTGGGATTTCGAATTGCGTCCATTATAGACCGTTGGCGCAAGTCATGCTGACACCCCCGCTCCGACCGCCCCTAAATGAAACACCGGTTCGCTGGCCTTGACCGGATCGGTCTCGTGGGTCAACTTGCCGGTGACCAGGGCGCCGCCGTGCATCTCGAGCAGGCGGTAATGGACATCCCCATGTATGCGGCCTTTCGGCTGCAATTCAAGCAGTTCGGTCGAATACACGGTCCCGGCAATGTAGCCGTTGACGACCAGGTTGGCGCAGCGCACCTCGCCTTCGATGCGTGCGTGTTCCGACACGATCAGGACGCTGTCGCCGCCCTGGCTGGCGATCACGTTGCCGTGGACTTCGCCGTCGATGCGCAGCCCGCCGGTGAACACCAGGTCCCCCTCGATGCGCGCAGATATGCCGATCAGGCTATCGATTTCGCTTTTTGCGTTACGACCGAACATGGTGGTCCCCTTCGAGGTTGGCTTTGAGCAACGACCAATTTACCCTGCTCAACAGTTGCAGCCTTGATCTGCATCTTGTGACCAAGGCTTGCGAAGGACCACCGGTTTGGCGCGTCTTACGGCAGCAGCGCGATCTGTTTGAGGCCGGTCGACTCGGGCAGGCCGAACATCAGGTTCATGCACTGTACGGCCTGGCCGGACGCGCCCTTGACCAGGTTGTCCTGCACCACCAGGATCACGACCGTGTTGCCGTTGTCCGGACGATGCAGCGCGATGCGCAGCATGTTCGAGCCACGGGTCGAGCGGGTTTCCGGATGCGAGCCGAACGGCATCACGTCGACGAATTCAGCGTCGCGGTACTGGTCTTCGAATAGCGCCTGCAGCGCTTCGTTGCTGATGTCCTGGGTCAGACGCGCGTACAGGGTCGCGTGCATGCCGCGGATCATCGGGACCAGGTGCGGCGTGAAGATCAGGCCGACTTTCTGCTCGGTGAAGCGCTGCAGCTGGGCCGAGGTCTCCGGCGTGTGGCGGTGCCCATGCACGCCATAGGCCTTGAAGTTGTCGCTGGCTTCCGAAAACAGCGTACCGATCTCGGCCTTGCGACCGGCGCCCGATACGCCCGATTTGGCATCGGCGATCAGGTTGTCGGCGTCGACGATGCCGGCTTTCAGCAGCGGGTAGAAGCCCAGCTGCATCGTGGTCGGGTAGCAGCCCGGGTTGGCGATCAGGCGCGCGCTCTTGATGTCGTCGCGGTTCAGCTCCGGCAGGCCGTACACGGCTTCCTCAAGCAGTTCGGGCGCGGTGTGCGGGATCTTGTACCACTTCTCGAAGGTCGCCTGGTCTTTCAGGCGGAAGTCGGCGGCCAGGTCGATCACCTTGACGCCGGCTTTCAACAGCTCGGGCGCCTGCGCCATAGCCACGCCGTGCGGGGTCGCGAAGAACACGACGTCGCAGCCGGTCAGGTCGGCCTTGTCCGGGCTCGAGAAGGCCAGGTCGACGTGGCCGCGCAGCGAGGGAAACATGTCCGCGACAGGCAGACCGTCTTCCTTGCGCGAAGTGATGGCGGTCAGCTGGACTTCCGGATGGGCGGACAGCAGACGCAGCAGTTCCACGCCGGTGTAACCGGTGCCGCCAACGATGCCAACTTTGATCATGTTCTTTCCTTAGAAAAAGAGGTACGTGTGCCCTGAGGCTGCTCATTTGGTCTGCCATTTTAACAGGCATCCGTGCCGGGCTGCAGGCGCGCGCCCCGGCGGACGCGGCAAGGTCTGAATAGAACAAGCAACAAAAAAGCCGCCAGCTTTGCAGCAGGCGGCTTTTCGTTGGCAGCAGCAGCGCAACAAGTGCGCGCTGCAGAATCCAAATTAACGCTTCGAGAATTGCTTTGCGCGACGTGCTTTGCGCAGACCAACTTTCTTACGCTCGACTTCACGGGCGTCACGGGTGACGAAACCGGCGCGTGCCAGGTCAGGCTTCAGGCCTGCATCGTAGTCGATCAGTGCACGGGTGATACCGTGGCGCACTGCACCTGCCTGGCCGGACTCGCCGCCGCCATGCACGTTGACCTTGATGTCGAAACGCTCGACGTTGCCGGTCAGTTCCAGCGGTTGACGGATGACCATCAGGCCTGTTTCGCGCGAGAAGTACTCGGCGGCCGGCTTGCCGTTCACGATGATCTGGCCAGTACCGGCCTTGATGAAGACGCGAGCCACTGCACTCTTGCGACGGCCGGTGCCGTAGTTGTAGTTACCGATCATGTCAGTTCCTTAGAATTCGAGTGCTTGCGGTTGCTGGGCAGCGTGCGGATGGGTGCCTTCCGCGTACACTTTCAGCTTCTTGATCATGGCGTAGCCCAGCGGGCCCTTCGGCAGCATGCCTTTGACGGCCTTTTCCAGGGCACGGCCCGGGAAGCGCTGTTGCATTTTCAGGAAGTTGGTTTCGTAGATACCGCCCGGGTAGCCCGAGTGACGGTAGTAGGTCTTCTGGGTGGCCTTGGTGCCGGTCACGCGCAGCTTGCCTGCGTTGACGACGACGATAAAGTCACCGGTATCGACGTGCGGAGTAAATTCCGGCTTGTGTTTGCCGCGCAGTCGGCGTGCCACTTCGCTGGCAACACGTCCGAGGACTTTGTCCGTCGCGTCAATCACGTACCAATCGCGCTGGACTTCATGGCCCTTAGCGGAAAAAGTTTTCATGTTGACTTCCTATATCTAGGTAATAAATGCTCAATGGTGGTTCCGCACGCTGTTGCTGTTGCGGACTCGGCCTTATTGTCTTTTCCTGAGCAAATGGAAAGCCAGCGATGATATCCGATTTCGCGCAGCCCAGTCAAGCCAGCGTTGCGCGCGCACTGGCATTTTGCACACGCCATTGTTCAGCCAAAATTTCTCAATCGCATCTTGCGTCATGCTAATGATCTCCCAGCATTAAAAGCAGCCATGACTGTGGCGCATCAAACAAGCTGCCATCTCTGCTTGTCGCGCTCGAGCCGGCTGATAGAGTCGAGGCATGGCGTGAACCCAACCGGCATGACCGGCGCGGCCAAGCGCTTCACCCGCTCGTTGGAGATCGTCATGACTTCGCGCCGCGCCTCCTTGTGGTACATGCTGCTCACACCCATGCTGGCAAGCGCCCCGCACCCTCTGCTGGCCGGTACCCATCACCAGCCGCTGCCGGGACCGGGCTACCGCACCCAGCCCGGCACGACCGAGCTGCTGCCGCGCCACGCCGCGCCGCCCGGACCGAATGCGGCGCGGCGCCTGGCGTACTGGAACGAGGCCGGGATGCGCGCGATCGCCTTCGACTCGGCGCCGCCCTTTCCCGGCCAGCCGCCGATCGCCTTCAACGAGCTCGGTCCGACGCGTGCCAGCCGCGCCTTGGCGATCATGCACATCGCCATCTTCGATGCGCTCAATGCCATCGCCAGGCGCTTTCCGCCCTATACCGGACCCTTGCCGGCCCTGGCCGACAGTTCGCCCGACGCCGCCATCGCCCAGGCCGCGCACGACACCCTGGCCACGCTGTACCCGCGCCAGGGCGCGCGCGTGGACCAATGGCTGAGAGACGACCTGGCCCACCTGCCGCCAGGGCGCGCCACCCAGGACGGCATCGACCTCGGCCGCCGCGCCGCGCCCGCCATCCTGGCCTTGCGCGCCAACGATGGCTTTTATGCGGACGAACCGGTCGTCGGCATCGACTATCCCTTGCTCACCCAGCCTGGCCAAATGGCGTCCGGATCCGGTCAGCCGGAATCCGATTGCGCTGGGCGCCGGCTGGGGACGCGTGCGGCCCTTCGTGCTGCAATCGGCCGCGCAGTTTCGCGCCCCGCCGCCGCCTGCGCTGGACAGCGCCGAGTACGCGGCCGCGTTCAACGAGGTCAAGCGCCTCGGCGGCGACGGCGTCCGCACGCCAACCATGCGCACGCCCGACCAGACCCGGATCGGCATCTTCTGGGGCTACGACGGCGGCGCCTGGATCGGCACCCGGCCGCGCCAGTACAACCAGATCGCGGTCCAGCTGGCGCTGGCGCGCACCGGCGATCCGCTCGATCTGGCGCACGTGCTGGCGCTGGTCAACGCGGCGATGGCCGACGCCGCGATCGCCGGCTGGGACAGCAAATATTTTTATCGCTTCTGGCGGCCGGTGACCGGCATCCGCGAGGCCGGCCCCGGCAGCGGCCCGACCGGCCAGGGCGACGCCAACCCGAACACGGTCGGCGATCCGAACTGGACGCCCTTGGGTTCGCCTGCCAGCAACCTCATCGGCCCCAACTTCACGCCGCCCTTCCCCTCCTATATCTCCGGCCATGCCGTGCTGGGGGCGCCATGTTCGAGACGCTGCGCCGTTTCTACGGCGACGCCATCGCCTTCACCTTCGTCTCTGACGAACTCAACGGCATTACGCGCGACAACCAGGGACGCGTCCGGCCGGTCGCGTCGCGCAGTTACGCCTCGCTGTCGCAGGCGGAAGCGGAAAACGGACAGAGCCGTATCTACCTGGGCGTGCACTGGCAGTTCGACATCAGCACCGGCGCCGCGATGGGCCGCCGCATCGGCGATTACGTCTTCCAGCGCGGTCTGGTGCCGCCCGGGCATTAACGCCGCATTCAAGAGGGATGCCGCGCCAGGCGCGTCGTGGCGCATCCGCCTACCCTGCCATCATTCGCATCTACAACGCCCTCGACAGCGTCGGCGCCTGCCGCGGCACGCCGCCGGCTCGTCCATTGCCCTTAGACATGGCGCAAAAGAACCACGACAAGCCAGCCTAGACTCGAACGCTGGTCATGCATATTTGCAACTTTTGGTTGACCGAAAAAACCGTAGCAAATTAGTATGATCAGCATCGAAGAGGAGATCTCGTGAAATCCAGTCTGATCCTGGGCGCGCTGTTAACAGCCGCCCTTCCGGTCTTGGCGGCACCGGCCGCGCCCGCGCCGGCCGCGGCCCAGCTGCAGGAACGCAGCTGCCACATGCCGGGCGTCGAGGAAGCCCTGCGCTGCATGACGCTGCCGGTCGCCCTCGATTACGCCAAGCCGACCGCCGGCACGCTGGCGCTGCACGTCACCGTCGCCCCGGCGCTGCGCGAAGGCGCGCGCCCGGACCCGCTGTTCGTGCTGGCCGGCGGTCCGGGCGAAGCCGGCAGCGACGTGCTGCCGCTGCTGTCGACCGCATTCCGGCGCGTGCGTGCGACGCGCGACATCGTCTTCATCGACCAGCGCGGCACCGGCCTGTCCGGCAAGCTCGAATGCGATGCCGGCAGCGCCGAGGACGCCAGGTTGTCCGACGACGAGGTCGACCTCGCCGTGCGCAAGTGCATCGCCGCCAGCCGCGCGCCGTTCGCCGACTACACCACCGCCAACGCGGCGCGCGACATCGAGCAGGTCCGGCGCGCGCTCGACTACGGCAAGATCAACGTCTGGGGCGGCTCCTACGGCACGCGCCTGGGCCAGGCCTATGCGCGCCTGTATCCGGCCAGCGTGCGCTCGCTGGCCCTGGACGCGGTCGCCGCGCCGGACCAGGTGATCCCGGCCGGCGGACGCGACAGCCAGGCCGCGCTCGACCGCCTGTTCGACGGCTGCGCCCAGGATCTCGCCTGCCACAAAGCCTTTCCGAATCTGCGCGCCGAGTACGCCGGCCTGCTGACCCGCCTGCAAGCCGGCCCGATGAAGCTGGTGCTGCCCGATCCGCGCACCGCCCAGCAGGTCGAGACCGTCATGACGAGCGCGCGCATGCTCGGCACCGTGCACAGCATGCTGTATTCTCCCGGCGATGCGCGCCGCCTGCCCTTCCTGCTGCACAGCGCCGCCCAGGGCCGCTGGCAGCCGTTCGTCGCGCGGCGCAACCTGGCGGCCGACTTCAGCGCCGAAGGTTCGCCGGCCACGCTGCTGCACCTGGCCGTCGTGTGCGCCGAGGACGTGCCGCGCATGACGCCTGAACTGCTGGCCAGCGACGCCAGTCCGCTCACCAGCGTGCTCGCCGCCCGCCTGCCCGGCCTGTGCAAGGTAATGAACGTGCCGGCCGTGCCGTACTCGGCGCCGGCGCGCATCGAGGCTCCCGCGCTGCTGCTGTCCGGCGGCCAGGACCCGGTCACGCCGCAGCACCGCGCCGAGAACGCCGCGCGCTTCATGGCGCATGCCCAGATGCTGGCGGCGCCGAACGCGGGCCACGGCGTGTCGCAGCTGGGCTGCGCGCCGCGCCTGCTGCGCAGCTTCCTCGACCATCCGCAGGACAGGCTCGACGGCGCCTGCCTGAAAGAGATCCCCACGCCCACCTTCCAGCTCGGCAGCGCCGGGCCGCAACCTTGAATCGGCAACCGAGCGCCACACCATGATCGAAGCAAAAGAAGTTCGCAAACAATTCGGCCCCATCCAGGCCTTGGGCGGCGTCAGCTTCAGCGCCCGCGATGGCGCCATCACCGCCCTGCTCGGCCCCAACGGCGCCGGCAAGACGACGCTGCTACGCACCCTGGTCGGCATGCTCAAGCGCGACCACGGCGCCATCGCCATCGACGGCGTCGACCCGGAAAAGGATCCGATGACGGTGCGCGCCAACATCGGCTTCCTGACCGACCAGTTCGGCCTGTACGAGCGCCTGTCCACGCGCGAATACCTGACCTATTTCGGCGAGCTGAACGGCATGGGCAAGGCGCTGCTGCGCCAGCGCATCGGCGAGGTTGCCGACATGCTCGGCATGGACGACATCCTTGAACGCCGCAGCAAGGGATTCTCGCAGGGCCAGCGCATCAAGGTCGCGCTCGCGCGCGCGCTGCTGCACCGCCCGCGCCACCTGCTGCTGGACGAACCGACCCGCGGCCTGGACGTGATGAGCACGCGCGCCGTGCGCAATGCCTTGAGCGTGCTGCGCGCCGAGGGCTGCTGCGTGGTGATGGCGACCCATGTCATGCAGGAAGTCAGCCACCTGTGCGACGACGTGATCGTGATCGCCAAGGGGCACACCGTGGCCCAGGGCTCGCCGCTGCAGCTGTGCGAGCGCACCGGCATCGCCAACCTGGAAGATGCATTCGTCAGCCTGGTCGGTACCGATGAGGGGATCGTCGCATGAAGCCGACTCATTCCAAGCCGAAATTTCTTGTCGTATTTTTAAAAGAAATCCGTGAAACGCTGCGCGACAAGCGCTCGCTCAGCCTGCTGGTGATGTTCACGCTGATGTACCCGGTCATGCTGGGCTATATCCTGAACCGGCAGATCGACCGCGCCACGCGCCCCGAACGCGAAGGCATTTCGCTGGCCGTGATCGGCGGCGCCCAGGCGCCCACGCTGATGGCCCAGCTCAAGCAGAAGAACATCAACGTGCACGAGATGCCGCAGATGGACGAGGACGCGATCGCAGCGCTGCTGCGTTCGCCCAAGACCGCGGCGCTGCTGCGCCTGCCCAAGACCTTCACCGAAAGCTACGCGGCGATGCGCCCGGCGCGCATCGAGCTGTGGTACGACTCGGCCACCGAGCAGGACAACCGGCGCCGCGACATCGAGGACGTGCTGCAGGCCTACGGGTCGAACATCGCCGGCGCGCGCCTGCTCGCGCACGGGGTGTCGCCGGCGATCCTGCAGCCGATCCAGGTCCAGCACTACGACACCGGCACCAACGCCGCGCGCTCGGCCGGCCTGATCGGCAGCATCCTCGGCTTCCTGTTTTTCCCGGCCTTCATCTGCGGCCTGTCGGCGGCGGTCGATTCCACCGCCGGCGAACGCGAACGGCGCTCGCTCGAAGTGCTGATGGCGCAGCCGGCGCGCACCTGGGAACTGGTGGTCGGCAAGTGGCTGGCGGCCGGTTCGCTGGCGATCGTCGGCATCACGCTCGAGCTGCTGCTGGCGCACGCCATCCTGTCCTGGCTGCCGCTGGAAGAGATCGGCATGTCCTGGCGCGTCAACTGGCGCGACCTGGCGCTGGTCTGCCTGGCGTCGGTGCCGCTGTCGCTGCTGGCCGCCGGTCTGCAGATCGCAGTGGCGATGAATGCCAGGTCGTTCAAGGAAGCGCAGAGCGTGCTGTCGTTCGTGATGCTGGTGCCGATGGTGCCGGGCATCGTGGTCTCGATGCTCGACCTCAAGACCGCCGACTGGATGTACATCGTGCCGATGCTGTCCAACCAGACCCTGCTGCGCGAGACCGCCAAGGGCGGCGACCTCGGGCCGCTGCCGTACCTGCTGACGTTCGGCTGCTCGCTGCTGTTGGCGCTGGCAGCGGTCGGCTTCGCCAGCTGGCGCATGAAGAGCGAACGCTACGTGCTGGCCGTGTAAAGCGGGCTGCGTGAGCGGGCGGCCCGAGCCGGCTCGGGCCAGCTGGCTTACAATAGTCGCCCTCTAGACACGACACGAACGGAGAACAGAATGGAAGTCAAAGTCAGCTGGAATGGACCGTCGGGCATGAGCTTCCGGGCCGAAACCGGCTCGGGCCACCTGGTCAGCATGGACGGCGCGCCCGAAGGCGGCGGCCACAACCTGGCGCCGCGCCCGATGGAGATGGTGTTGCTGGGCACCGGCGGCTGCACCGCCTACGACGTCGTCCTGATCCTGAAACGCGGGCGCGAAGACGTGCGCGGCTGCGACGTCACCCTGAAAGCCGAGCGGCCCGACACCGACCCCAAGGTCTTCACCAAGATCCACTTCCACTTCACGGTCACCGGACGCAACCTGAAGCCGGCCGCGGTCGAGCGCGCCGTCAACTTGTCGCACGACAAGTACTGCTCGGCCTCGATCATGCTGGCCAAGACGGCCGAGATCACCCACTCGTTCGAGATCGTCGAAGGCTGAACGTCCGCGTGTTCAGATGTAGTAGGCGGTGGTGGTCATCACCTTGGCCATCGCCCGCATCGCCAGCTTGACCGGCGCCGGCAGCTCGGCCGCGCCCAGTGCGCGCGCCTTGGCGCCATGCTCGGCTTCGTCGTCGCGCATCTGGGTGACGATCGCGCGCGACTTGACGTCCTGCGGCGGCAGTTTATCGAGGTGGCTGTTCAGGTGGTCCTCGACCTGGCGCTCGGTCTCGGACACGAAGCCCAGGCTGATCGCATCGCCCATGCGCGCCGCGGCGCTGCCGAGCGCGTAGGCGCCCGCATACCACAGCGGATTGAGGAGGCTGGGCTGCGAGCCCAGTTCGGACAGGCGCTGCGCGGTCCAGGCCAGGTGGTCTTCTTCCTCGCGCCCGGAGCGCTCGAACTCGCTGCGCATCGCCGTGGTCGAGGCGCGCCGTCCCTGCGCATCGTACAGCGCTTGCGCGCACACTTCGCCCACGTGGTTCACGCGCATCAGGCCGGCGCTGTGGCGCTGCTCTTCGGCGTTCATCTCGCAGTCCGGCGCGGCGACGCCGGGATTCGGACGCGCGGCCTTGGCCACGCCGCCGACGACGCGCAGCGCCTTGTCGAAGCCGACGATCAGGTGGTCGAGAGGATTAGCGGATCGGTTTGTGTATGCCATGGAAGAATATTCAGGATCGCATCGAAGTGATAATTATATGCCCTGATCCTGCCCACCCTGCTTCTGGCGCTGCAGCCAGTCGTGCACCGGCCCCTTTGCGTCGATCTTCGAAATGTCCTTGGCTACGCCCAGGTTGAGTTCGACCAGGAAGGGAATCGAATCCGGCGGCACCTCGCTGCAATGCGCGGCGAAGATCGCCAGGAAGCGCTCCGACTCCAGCACCGGCAGCACTTTTTTGCCGCTCATGAATTGCAGGATGCTGGTGATCGTATGCCCGCTGCCGATGCTCTGGTAGATGAAGCGGTTGTACTCGCGGTCGAGCCGCTTGAAATCGATGGTCTCGCGCGTCAGCAGGCCAGCCAGGTAGTACAGGCCGACGGCGACCCGGAACCAGTCGGTCGCTTCCTCGCGCGTGCGCGCCTGGCGTGTCACCGCCAGGACCTTGTCCTTGAGCGCCGTGGTGATCCCTGTATTGAGCGTATCCATGAAGCCATTATGCCGTACGTGGCGTGACGGTCAATATTGTCAAAGTGGACACATCCAGCATGCTCGACTATGCTGTGGCGTTGGCCCGGGAGCGGTCGCCCGCTCTGGTCGCGTTTTTTCGCATTCTGGACCGGCAAAGCTGCCGACTATCGCACCGGCCGCCCTGGCCCGTCAGTTTTTAATACAATGCAACTGTCATGAAGTGCGAACAATTCTCACGCACTGTCACAACGGAGCAAACTATTCATGGAACTGGAAATCCGCAATCTGTCCAAGACCTACGCCAACGGCGTGGTCGCCTTGGACAGGGTCTCGCTGAGCATCCCGCCGGGGATGTTCGGCCTGCTCGGGCCGAACGGCGCCGGCAAGTCGACCCTGATGCGGATCCTGGCCACGCTGCAGGAATGCGACGCGGGCTCGATCTTCCTGGACGACATCGACGTCCTCGACGACAAGGATGAAGTGCGGCGCCTGCTCGGCTACCTGCCGCAGGACTTCGGCGTCTATCCAAAAGTCACGGCTTACGAACTGCTCGACCATTTTGCGCAACTCAAAGGCTTGTCGAACCGCCATCAGCGGCGCGAAGTCGTCGACGTCCTCTTGCAACAGACTAACCTGTTCGAGGTGCGCAACCAGCGCCTCGGCACATTCTCAGGCGGCATGCGCCAGCGCTTCGGCATTGCCCAAGCGCTGCTGGGCGACCCGCAATTGATCATCGTCGACGAGCCGACCGCCGGCCTGGATCCGCAGGAACGGGTGCGCTTCCACAACCTGCTGTCGGACATCGGCGAAGACAAGACCGTGATCCTGTCGACCCATATCGTGTCCGACGTGGCCGACCTGTGCGCCAACATGGCGATCATCAACAAGGGCCACGTGCTGCTGTGCGGCGAGCCGCCGCGCCTGGTCGAAGGCATCGAGGGCAAGATCTGGTCGCGCTTCATCAGCAAGAGCGAGCTGCCGCAATTCCAGCGCAAGCACACGGTGATCTCGACCCGCCTGCTCAACGGCCGGCCGCTGATCCATGTGTACGCCGAGCGCTACCCGGGCGACGATTTCGAACCGATCCACCCGACCCTCGACGACGTCTACTTCGCGACCATCGCCGGCCGCCACAACGCCCAGGCCGGGAACTGCTGATTCATGCGCGCCCTGTTCGCCATCGCCTCGTTCGAAGCCCGCCAGCGCCTCAAGCTGCTGTCGACCTGGGTCTACTTCTTCGGCTTCCTGGCGCTGGCGGCGCTGTGGGCAGCCGCCGCCGGCGGCGCCTTCCGCGAGTTCAGCGTCAGCTTCGGCGCGCGCGTGCTGATCAATGCGCCGCGCCAGATCGCCATCTCGGCGGCGGTGCTCGGCAGCCTCGGCGTGGTGGTCGCGGCCGCGCTGATGGGCCGCTCGGTGCAGCAGGACTTCGAGTACGAAACCCACCACTTCTTCTTCAGCGCGCCGATTCCCAAATACGCCTACGTGCTGGGGCGCTTCCTGGGCGCGCAGGCCACGCTGGCCGTGGTGTTCGCACCGATGCTGCTGGGCCAGTTGTTGGGGAGCCTGCTGCCGGGCGTCGACCCGGAGCGCGTCGGCGCCTACACCTTCCAGGCCTACCTGCAGCCCTATCTGCTGACGCTGCTGCCCAACCTGTTCATCTTCGGCGCGCTGTTCTTCATCCTGGCCGCGCTGACACGGCGCATGCTGCCGGTGTACGTGGCCAGCGTGGTCATGCTGATCGGCTACACGGTCGCGCCCTCGCTCGCGCGCGACCTCGACTACAAGACGCTGGCCGCGCTGATCGACCCGTTCGGCACCACGGCGCTGATCCGCATGACCGATTACTGGAGCATCGCCGAGCGTAACCGCGATTTCATCCCGTTCAACAGCGTGTACCTGGCCAACCGCGCGATCTGGTCGCTGTTTTCGCTGGTCGTGCTGCTGCTCGGCACTTGGCGCTTCAGCTTCGTGTCGACCCCGGGCGGGCGGCGCGGCCAGGCGCAGCTCGAGGCCGCGCCCGCGCCGCCGGTCCCCGCCAGCGACGGCATCCCGCACGTCGAGCCCGACTTCGCCGCGCGCAGCCTGGCGCTGCTGCTAGCCAGGTCGAGCTGGCTGAACCTGCGCGAATCGGTCAAGAACGTGTACTTCGTGGTGATCGCTTTGGCCGGCGTGCTGGCGCTCGCGGTCAGCGCGCTCGACATGGGCGAGGTGTTCGGCACCAAGACCTATCCGGTGACCTACATGGTGGTCGAGCTGATCAGCGACGTGTTCGCGCTGTTCGTGCTGGCCACCACCGTGTTCTATGCCGGCGAAATGGTCTGGCGCGAGCGCGACGCGCGCATGGCGCAGATGATGGATGCGCTGCCGGTGCCGAGCTGGCTGCCGCTGGCGTCCAAGACGATCGCGTTGGTCGCCATGCAGGCGCTGCTGCTGCTGGTGGCGATGATCACCGGGATGCTGATCCAGCTGGCGCACGGCTACCTGGCCCTGCAGCCCGGCCTGTACCTGTTCGACCTGTTCGGCGTGCTGCTGCCGCGCTACGTGCTGCTGGCGGTGCTGGCGATCGCCGTGCACGCCATCCTCGACCACAAGTACGTCGCCTACTTCGTGCTGGCGCTGTTCTTCGTGGCGAGTTTCTTCCTGGCCGGCGCCGGCCTGGACCACCCGATGCTGGTGTACGGCTCGTTCCCGCGCATCACCTACTCGGCGATGAACGGCTTCGGCCATGCGCTGCCGCTCGAGCGCGCGCTGCTGGTGTACTGGGGCGGCGCGGCCGCCGTGCTGTTCACGCTGGCGTTGCTGCTATGGCCGCGCGGCGCCCATGCCAGCTTGCGCGAACGCCTGCAGCTGGCGCGCCAGCGCCTGAGTCCGAACGTGCTGGGCGCGCTCGGCGCCGGCGTGCTGGTGTTCGGCGCCAGCGGCGCCCTGCTGTGGTACGACCTGAATCATCTGGGCGGCTACCAGACCGGCTGGCGCCGCGACGCCGTGCGCGCCGAGTACGAACTGCGCTACCACCGCTTCGCCAAGCTGCCGCAGCCGCGCCTGGCCGACGTCAAGCTGCAGGTCGACATCCTGCCCGAGACGCGTACGCTCAAGGTCCACGGCGCCTACCGCCTGGAAAACCGCAGCGGCCAGCCGATCCGCGACCTGATCCTGTACCAGCAGCCCGGCCCGGTCTTCCGGCCGCGTTTCGCGCAGCCCGTGAAGCTGTTGACCGCCGACGCGCAGCACGGCTTCTACAGCTACCAGCTGTCGACGCCGCTCGCCCCCGACGCCGCCATGTCGCTCGAATTCGACCTGGTCGATGCCCCCGGCGGCGTGCTCGGCCTGGGCCGCGACACCGCGGTGGCCGGCAACGGCACCTTCTTCAGCAACGCGCTCCTGCCGCGCATCGGCTACCAACCCTCGGCCGAGCTGTTTGATGACCGCGACCGCCGCCGCCACGGCCTGGCGCCGCGCGCACCGATGGCCGCGCGCGACGACGTGCGCGCGCAAGCCAACAACTACCTCGGCAACGACGCCGACTGGATCGGCTTCGACGCCGTGGTCTCGACCTCGCTCGACCAGATCGTGGTGGCGCCCGGCACCCTCGAACAGGAATGGATGCGGCGCGGTCGCCGCTACTTCCACTTCCGCATGGAGAAGCCGATCCTGAATTTGTATACCTTCCAGTCGGCGCGCTACGAAGTGCGGCACGACCGCTGGCAGGACGTGACCATCGACGTCTACTACCAGCCGGGCCACGAGTTCAACGTCGACCGCATGATCCGCGGCGCCAAGGCCGCGCTCGAATACGGCTCGACCCACTTCAGCCCCTACCCGCAGCGCGAACTGCGCATCGCCGAGTTCCCGCGCTACGCCGCCTATGCGCAGGCGGCGCCTGGCGTCGTCGCGTTTTCCGAAAGCGCCGGCTTCATCGCCAAGGTCGATCCCGATTCGCGCACCGACATCGACTATCCGTACTACGTCACCGCGCACGAAGTCGGCCACCAGTGGTGGGCGCACCAGTTGATCGGCGCCGACGTGCGCGGCGCGACCGTGCTGTCGGAAAGCCTGGCCGAATACACGGCGCTGATGACGATGCAGCAGAGCTTCGGTCCAGCCCGGATGCGGCGCTTCCTGCGCTACGACCTGGAGCAGTACCTGATGGGCCGCGCCACCGCGTCCAGGCGCGAATTGCCGCTGGCCCGGAACGAAAACCAGGACTACATCCACTACCGCAAGGGCAGCCTGGCGATGTTCCTGCTGCAGGACCTGCTGGGCGAAGACACCGTCGACGGCGTTCTGCGCGGCCTGCTCAAGGAGCACGCCTTCCAGGGCCCGCCGTATCCGACCGTGTCGAACCTGATCGAACGCCTGCGCAGCGTCACACCGCCGGACAAGGCCTACCTGATCGACGATCTGTTCGAATCCATCGTCCTGTACGACAACCACGTCGAGAGCGCGGCGGCGCGGCGGCGCCCGGACGGCAAGTACGAGGTGACGATCCGCGCGACCGCCGGCAAGGTACGGGCCGGCGAACGCGGCGAGGAGAAAGAAGCGCCGCTCAAGGATTACATCGAATTCGGCGTCGACGACCGCGACGGCAACCCGCTGGCGCGTGAGCGGCGCCTGGTCGACCGGCGCGACCAGACGGTCACATTGGTGGCCTACGGCCGACCCGCTCGAGCGGGCATTGACCCGGATAACAAGTTGATTGACAGGAAACCGACAGATAATATGATGCCTGTCGACATTCCCTGAAGACCACGTTATTATCCGCTCATAATGTTTCTGTTTCTGTTCCGTTAGGAGTCTTCCATGCTCACCGTTGCCGAACTGGCTGCCGAGATCCAGCAATTGTCTGCTTCCGACAAGCACAATTTGATGCGCCTGCTGATGACGGACAGCGATGAGCCGGAGCAGGACGCCGACGAGATGTGGCGACAGGAGATCGTGCGCCGCGTAAAGGCCATCCGCAACGGGGAAGCCGCTATCCGCGCGCTGCAGGAAGACTGGCGCGAGTAATTTGCCGCCTGGTCCGCCGACCTGAGTTCGCCTCTGCGCCTGTGTTTGCACGGGCCGCCAAATGAAAACCGCGCCGAAGCGCGGTTTTTTTACGTCAGCTCGACGGCAAGCGCCGTTAGAAGGTTTCCCATTCGTCGCCGGCGGCCACCGGCTCGTGCCGCGTGCTGCGGCCTGCGCCCAGCTGCACACGCGGCGCCGGTGCGGTGCGAGCGCCGCGCGCAGGCCGGGCCGGCGCGCGCATGGGCGCGTCCGCGCGCGCGACGGCTTCCTGGCCGGTCTGGAACGTGCCGACCAGCCCGGCCAGCTGCTCCGCCTGCTCCTGCATCGCATCGGCGGCTGCCGCGGCCTGCTCGACCAGGGCGGCGTTCTGCTGGGTCACCTGGTCCATCTGCACGATCGCCCCATTCACCTGCTCGATGCCGGCGCGCTGCTCGTCGCTGGCGGCCGAGATCTCGCTGATGATGTCGGACACACGCTGCACGCTGCCGACCACCTCGTCCATCGTGCTGCCAGCCTGGTCGACCAGGCGCGAACCGGCCTCGACCTTCTCGACCGAATCCTCGATCAGTTCCTTGACTTCCTTGGCCGCTGCCGCCGAACGCTGGGCCAGCGTTCGCACCTCGCCCGCCACCACGGCGAAGCCGCGGCCCTGCTCCCCGGCGCGCGCCGCTTCGACCGCCGCGTTCAAGGCCAGGATATTGGTCTGAAAGGCGATGCCGTCGATTACGCTGATGATGTCGGCAATGCGATGCGCCGATTCGTTGATCGCGCCCATGGTGCCGACCACCTGCGCCACGACTTCGCCGCCGCGCAGCGCGGTCTGGGAAGCCATCGCGGCCAGCTGGTTGGCCTGGCGGGCGTTGTCGGCGTTCTGCTTCACGGTCGAGGTCAGCTCTTCCATCGACGATGCGGTCTCTTCCAGCGAGCTGGCCTGCTCTTCGGTGCGCGACGACAGGTCCTGGTTGCCCGAGTTGATCTCGCTCGAGGCGGTGGCGATGGTATCGGTGCCGCTGCGCACGCGGGTGACGATGTCGAGCAGCGAAGCATTCATCTCCTTCAGCGCCGCCAACAGCTGGCCGGTCTCGTCCTTCGAATGCACCTCGACCTGCGCGCTCAGGTCGCCCTTGGCCACGCGCCGCGCCAGCGTCACCGCCGCGACCAGCGGCCGGGTGATATTGCGCGCCTGCCAGAGCGCCAGCGCGACCGCCAGCGCCACGGCGAGCAGGCCGCCGCCGACCAGCGTGCGCACCATGGTGGCGCCCAACGCCTGCACGGTCTGCGCGCGCTGCGCCAGCAGGCCGGCCTCCTCGGCCTTGATGTCGGCGACCAGCTTGCGCATCGCGTCCATGCTCTGCTTGCCCTTGCCGGCCTGCTCGGCCGCGACCACCGGCCCCATCTCCGCGTCGGCGCCGGCGCGGCGCAGCGCGATGGTCGGATCGATCGCCGTGTCGAGCCATTTCTTTTGCTCATCGGCGAGGCGCTGCAGGCGTTCCTGTTGCTGCGGATTGTCCGCGGTCAGCTTGCGCGCGGCATCCAGGTGCTTGAGGAACGCTGCCTTGCCGTTGGTGTACGGCTCGAGCGAGCCTTCCTTGCCGGTCAGCGCGAAGCCGCGTTCGCCGGTCTCGACGTCGGCCAGGCCCATCAGGACGCTGTCGATCTCGGCCAGCACCTGGTAGGTGTGGACGTTCATATCATTGGCGCTGCCCAGGCGCGAGAAATTGGTGTACGCAGAGCTCACCAGCAGGATCAGGAGGGCCACCACCGCGCCGTAGCCGATGTACAGGCGGGTGGAAATATTCAAGTCAGAGATTCTCATGGTATTCCGTATGGACAAAAATTTGCTACACGGAAATATACAGTGAAAGTCTCGATGTGTTTCGTTAAGCCGGTTAATTCGTGAAATTTACGACACTTTCTGTTGCCTGGATTTGACGTTGTCAAAATAAAAAACCGCGGTCGCCCGCGGTTTTTTGTCGATGCAATCCAAAGACTGCGGCTGAAACGGATCAGCTGGCCGTTGCCTTCTTGGCAGCGATCGGCTTGGCCGCCGGCTTGCGCACCGCGGTCTTCTTGGCCGCAGCTTTGGCCGGGGCTTTCTTGGCTGCGGTCTTGGCCGCAGTTTTGACTGCCGGACGCGTCGCGACGGCGGTGTCGCCGCCCTCGCCGCCCTCGTCGGCTGCTGCCGCCTTGGCCTTCGCGCCCGGCTTGGCGGCGCGCGGCTCGAATTCGAAGCTGATCTTGCCATCCTTGCCGCGCACCAGGAATGCCTTGAACGGACGGCGCGTGCGCTGCGAGATAAAGCCCGGCAGCAAGTCGGTCTTGCCTTCGTTGAGCAGCTTGGCCATCTGGTCCGGCAGGATTTCCTGCTGCAGGATGATGCGGCCGCTGCGGAAATCGCAAGTCTTCGGTTTCGCGACCTGGTGCTCGCAGACATAGGCCAGGCCCATCTCGTAGACGTTGCCGTTGCACTTCGGGCACGGGCCGAGCGGCGTCTGGCCGGTGAAGTCGACGCCTTCGCCTTCCTCGCCTTCGGCCTGGTCCTGGCCGAAGTCGAACTCCAGCTTATAGTTGTGGATGTCCTCGTCACGCACGATGCGCAGGATCGCGGCGAACGGACGTCCCATCTTCGAGCGGAAGCCCTGCAGCGGACCGATGGTGCGCTTGTGCAGCAATTCCTCGACTTCCTCGATCTCGAACTGGCGTCCGCCCGGGACCTTGGTCATCGAGAACTCGCACTTGGTGCAGGCGAAGCGGCGGTAGTTTTCCTTGACCACGCCGGCGCAGTTCGGGCACGGCGTGTTCAGGGTCGCGTACTCGCCCGGGATCGTGTCGTTGTTGTATTCCTTGGCGCGCTTGACGATGATCTCGGTCATCTCGGCGATTTCGCGCATGAATTCCTCGCGCGAGATCCTGCCCTTTTCCATCTGCGACAGCTTGTATTCCCAGTCGCCGGTCAGCTCGGGCGCGGTCAATTCGTTCACGCCCAGGCCGCGCAGCAGCGTCATCAGCTGGAAGGCCTTGGCGGTCGGGATCATCTCGCGGCCCTCGCGCAGCAGGTATTTCTCGGTCAGCAAGCCTTCGATGATGGCGGCGCGCGTCGCCGGCGTGCCCAGGCCCTTGCCGGCCATGGCGTCACGCAGCTCGTCGGAATCGACCAGCTTGCCCGCGCCTTCCATCGCTGACAGCAGCGTCGCTTCGTTGTAGCGTGCGGGCGGCTTGGTGACCAGGCCGTTGGCCGTGACCTTCTGGGCCAGCACCGTTTCGTCCTTCTCGACCGGCACCAGGTTGGCACCGTCCTTGTCGTCGGTCGTGTCCTTGCCGTACACCGCCAGCCAGCCGGGGTTGGTCATCACCTTACCCTCGGTCTTGAACTGGTTGCCTTCGACTTCGGTGAAGCGGGTCGTGACCAGGAACTCGGCGGCCGGGAAGAACACGGCCATGAAACGGCGCGTGACCAGGTCGTACAGCTTCTGCTCCGGCTCGGACAGGTTCTTCGGCGCCACGCCGGTCGGGATGATCGCGAAGTGATCCGAGATCTTGCTGTTGTCGAAAATGCGCTTGTTCGGCTTGACCCAGCCCTTGTCCAGGATCTGCTTGGCGAACTGGTTGTAGTTCGGCATGCCCTTCAGGACTTCCAGCGTCGTTTTGACAGTGCCGATATAGTCTTCCGGCAGCGCACGCGCATCGGTACGCGGGTAGGTCAGCACCTTGTGCTTTTCGTACAAGGCCTGGGCCAGGCCCAGCGTGTTCTTGGCCGAGAAGCCGAAGCGGCCGTTGGCTTCGCGCTGCAGCGAGGTCAGGTCGAACAGCGCCGGCGCCATCGAGGTGGTCGGCTTCGATTCCTCGCTCACCTTGCCCTGCTTGCCGTGGCAAGCCGCGACGATGTCTTCGGCGGCCGCCTTGCTCCACAGGCGCTCGGGGCGCTTTTCCGGATCGTTCTCGTCCTTCTTGAACTTGGTGTCGAGCCAGCGGCCTTCGTAGACGCCGGCCGCGCACTTGAATTCGGCGCGCACTTCCCAGTAATCGCGCGGAACGAACTTGCGGATCTTTTCTTCGCGCTCGACCACGATCGACAGCGTCGGCGTCTGCACGCGGCCGACGGTGGTCAGGAAGAAGCCGCCTTCCTTCGAGTTGAAGGCGGTCATGGCGCGGGTGCCGTTGATGCCGATCAGCCAGTCGGCTTCGGAACGGCAGCGCGCGGCGTCGGCCAGCGGCAGCATTTCTTGATCCGTGCGCAGGTGGGCGAAGCCGTCGCGGATCGCGGTCGGCGTCATCGACTGCAGCCACAGGCGCTTGACGGTCTGCTTGGCTTTCGCGTTCTGGGCGATCAGGCGGAAGATCAGCTCGCCTTCGCGGCCCGCGTCGCATGCGTTGATCAGGGTGGTGACATCCTTGCGCTTGATCAGCTTGTTCAGCACTTTGAGGCGCGATTCCGTCTTGGCGATCGGATTCAGCGCGAAGTACGGCGGAATCATCGGCAGGTGGGTGAAGCTCCACTTGCCGCGTTTGACGTCGTATTCTTCGGGCACCGCGATTTCGAGCAGGTGGCCGACGGCGGACGACAAGACGAAGTCGTCGGATTCGAAATACTCATCGTGCTTGGTAAAGCCGCCGAGCGCCTTGGCGATATCGTTCGCCACGGAGGGTTTCTCGGCAATGATGAGGGCTTTGGTCATAGGGTTCTCGTACGTATTCGGATAATTCGGCCCGCGCATCATACATGAGGCGGCCGGACGGGGGCAGGCATCGCATCGGCGATCGCTTCCATCCCGTTGATAGCTTGTAGGTAACAATTGGTAAGGTGCGGCCAATGATAAGCGGGTTGCCGCGCAATCCGCAAGTGGCCTGTGCCACTGGGACCGCTCCATGCATGCCCATTTTCCCAAGCGGAAAATACGCCCCGCCTTGCTTTGTCGCAAGAAGAAACGGGGCCGAAGCCCCGTTTCATGTGTTTACGATGGTAAAACCGGTTCAGTGCAGCAGGCGCGGTTCGGCGTCTTCGTCGTCCGAGCCGAACAGGTCGTCGAACATCAGCGCATCCGGTTCCTTGCCCTGGCTCCACAGCAGCATCAGGACGATGATCTTGAGCTTGCCCAGCGTGACCGGCGATTCGTCCAGCGCCAGCGCGCGTTCGATGACGATTTCGCGCTGCGAGGCGGACAGCAAGCCGGCCAGTTCCAGAAACTGGATGAAGCCGACGGCGGCGCTGCCGAGCACGTCGACTTCCTGGGCGATATAAAAACGGGTGCCGCTGGATTCCAGGCCGGGATCGACCGAACTTGCCATTTCGGTCAAGCCATTCAGCCAATCCAGCGCTTCGGTAATTTCAACATCGTCGAAACCGACGGCGGACAGCTTGCGCGCGAGGGCAGCCGGCTCGGGGCAGGCATCGGGACGATAATACGTCTCGTAGAGGTAGACTAGAATGTCGAACATGGTGTCGCTACTGTAGCAGCTAAGCTCGTTGGGGCACAAGAGCAGCACGGCGCACACTGCCGCGCGGAAACATCAGCGTTGTTTATCAGCCTTATTCACTTCGCCATGGGCCGCACGACACGCTGCACGCGCCCGCCCGGCAGGCGTTCGACCAGCCCCGCCAGCTCCAGCATCAGCAGGCGGCTGCTGAGCGCGGCGGCGTTTTCTTGCAGCACTGCCAGCAGGCTGTCGGGCTCGACCGGATCGTGGCCGAGCGCCTGCAGCAGCGCCTCATCCAGCGCCTGCGCCAGCCCCTGCGCCTGCGCCTGCGTATCCGGCGCGGCTTGCGCCGGTACTGCACGTGCCTGCGGCGCTGTACGCCAGCCGCTCAGCGGCGACGCCGCCAGCGCTTCCAGCACGTCGGCGGCCGTGTCGACCAGCTTGGCGCCTTCGCGGATCAGCACGTGGCAGCCCTTGGCCAGCGCGGCGTGGATCGAGCCCGGAATCGCGAACACGTCACGGCCTTGCTCGGCCGCCTGGCGCGCCGTGATCAGCGAGCCCGACTGCGCCGCCGCCTCGACCACCAGCACACCGGCCGCCAGGCCGCTGATGATTCGGTTGCGCTTGGGGAAATTACCCGGCAACGGCGGCGTGCCGACCGGGTATTCGCTGACGATGCAGCCCTCGATGCCGATCCGCTCGAACAGCCTGGCGTTGCGACTCGGATAGACCAGGTCGGGGCCGGTGCCGATCACGGCGACCGTGCCGCCTCGGGCATGCTGCGCGCCCTCGAGCGCGCCCTCGTGTGCGGCGGCGTCGATACCGAGCGCCAGCCCGGATACGATGCACACGCCGGCGCCGGACAGCGCCTCGGCGAACGCTGCGGCATTCGCCTTGCCCTGGGTGCTGGCATTGCGGCTGCCGACGATGGCCAGGCTGGGCCGCATCAGCAATTCCGAACGCCCTTTTATATAGAGGAGCAGTGGCGGATCGGGGATGTTGGCGAGCAGCTCCGGGTAGCCGGCCTCGCCCAGTGCCAGCACGGAGTGGCCGGGATGGCGCAGCCAGTCGAGTGTGGCGGCGAGAATACGCTGGGTGTCGGAAGACGGCGGCGCGCCGAGCGCCCGCGCCTGGGCCGGGCTGACGTGGGCGGACAGCGCCGTAGGGCCGGCGGCAAAAATCGCCTCGGGACTGCCGAAGGCGTCGAGCAGCGTGTGCGCGCTGCGCGGTCCGATCCCGTGCGTGCGCTCGAGGCGCAGCCAGGCCGCCAATTTTTCCGGGGCAAGGGACACGGATGGTGTTGCATCGAAGAGTGGGTCCGTGTCCTGCACGGTCGATTACTCCGGTGATTTCGCGACGTCGCCGACCTGGACCGGCGCCGTGACTTGCATGACCAGGCCGTACGAAACGTGCCCGAAAACCCGGAAGATGAACAGTTCGCCATACTGCTCGTCCGGCAAGCGTAACTTTTTCTTGCCGAGCCCGAGGAAGCCGCGGCTGGCCGGATCGGTCACGGTCTGCCCGACATGATAGAGATCCAGCACGGCGCCGACGTCGAGTCCGTCAAGCGTGCCCCGATTGACAGTCACGACCTGGCTCTGCGATGCATAGTTCGATTCCGATCCGATCGACATCACGCGCGCGCCGATCGGCTGGGTCGGCGCATGCGGTACGTAATTGCGCACCGGCACGGGCGGCGCCGGCAGCAGGCGGTCGCCGACCGTGATTTCCTTGACCGAATGCGTGATCGCGAAACTATGCACGTCGACGCCCGGCCTGGCTTCGGTCACCAAGCGCGCCGTGCCGACGTAGGCGGCTTCGTGCGCCACCACTTTGCGTGTCTCCGGATCGCGCAGTGTGCTGCCGGGACGGAAGATCTGGAAGCTGGTGGCGCCGTGCAGGTCGCCGCGCACGTAGATGCGGTCGCCCTCGCCCAGGTTCAGGCGGTCGTCCTGGGCCGCGACAATGCGCGCGGCGTGGGCCAGCGTAGCGTCTTCGACCACCAGCGGCTGGGTCAGATACGGTTCGATCACGCCGGCCGGAATTGCCGGCACCGCATTGTCCGGCCCCAAGTCGCCGGTGCGCAGTTGCGGCGACAAGCGGGTCAGCGGCGGCTGGCCGGCGTTGGCGTTCGTCTCCGAGCCCGGCTTGACTAGGGTCAAGCGGCCATGCAGGCGGTCGAAATAGATGATCTGGCCCGGATAGATCCAGTGCGGGTTGCGGATCTCGTCGCGGTTCATGCCCCATACCTGCGGCCAGCACCACGGATGCTCGAGGAAGGCTCCGGAAATATCCCAGAGCGTGTCACCCTTGACCACTTTATGCTGGTCGGGCGCATTCGCGCTGAAACGGCATGCAGGGTCGGCGGAGGCCGGGGCGGCGATGGCCAGGCTTGCGCTAAAACCCAGCGCGGCAGCGAGCGCGGCCGAGGCAAGGGCGCGGGCCAGGAGCGGGCGGGCAGCGCCTGTGCTAAAATTTTTCATTAAAGAGTCCGTAAAATGCGCCCACTTCGGTGAGCCACGGCGCGAACACGGCAGACGGTCCTGACCGCGCGGCGGAACAAAAGGGGACCAGCAGGGTTGCCGAATTGAATTAATTCTGCCGAGAAATCCTTGAACTAGCAAGACAAACCGCTCTCTGACGGGGGGGTGGTGTGTTGCATTTCTGCGCCCGCGCTTGAACGCGGACCACTTGCACCCGATATACGTATTATCGCTTTCGAACGAACGACATCACAGCCATGGCCTTATTGAACATCCTCCGCTATCCCGATCCGCGCCTGCACAAGGTCGCCAAGCCAGTCACCGAATTCGGCGAACGCCTCGAAAAACTGGTGGCGGACATGGCCGAGACCATGTACGACGCCCCCGGCGTGGGCCTGGCCGCGAGCCAGGTCGACGTGCACGAGCGCGTCGTCGTGATCGACGTCAGCGAAACGCACGACCAGCTGATGGTCTTCATCAACCCGGAAATCGTCTCGGCCAGCCCGGAAAAGCAAGTCTACGACGAAGGCTGCCTGTCGGTGCCGGGCGTGTACGACGGCGTCGAGCGTCCGGCGCGCGTGAAGGTCAAGGCGGTCGACCAGTTCAACAAGCCGTTCGAAGTCGAAGCCGACGGCTTGCTGGCGGTGTGTATCCAGCATGAGATGGATCACCTGATGGGCAAGGTCTTCGTCGAATACCTGTCGCCGCTCAAACGCAACCGCATCAAGACCAAGTTGCAAAAAGAAGAACGCGCGCAACGCGAATCCGGCCCGCGCGCCGGCCGCGCTTGAGTGCCGGCATGAAGGTCGTCTTTGCCGGCACGCCCGAGTTCGCCGCGGTTGCCCTGCGCGCGCTGATCGACGCCGGCTTCGAGATTCCGCTGGTGCTGACCCAGCCGGACCGCCCGGCCGGGCGCGGCATGCAGTTGCAGGCGTCCGCCGTGAAACAGGTCGCGCTGGCCCACGGTATCGAGGTGCTGCAGCCGCTGTCGCTGCGCATGGATGCCAAGGATCCGCAGCGCGCCGAGGAAGCCAAGGCCGCGCACCAACGCCTCACCGGCACCGATTACGATGTGATGGTGGTGGCGGCTTATGGCTTGATCCTGCCGCGCAGCACGCTCGACATCAAGCCTTGCATCAATATCCACGGTTCGATCCTGCCGCGCTGGCGCGGCGCCGCGCCGATCCACCGCGCGATCGAAGCCGGCGACCATGAAACGGGGGTGACCATCATGGAGATGGAGGAAGGCCTGGACACCGGCCCGATGCTGTCGATGGAACGCGTCGCCATCGACGACCTTGATACCACCGGCAGCCTGCACGACAAGCTGGCCGCGCTGGGCGGGCGCATGATCGTCGAGGCCTTGCGCAAGATGGCAAGCGGCGGCCTGCAGGCTGAGCCGCAGCCCGAGGCCGGCGTGACCTATGCGGCCAAGATCAGCAAGGAGGAAGCCAAGCTGGATTTCGCCTTGCCCGCCGATATGCTCGCGCGCAAGGTACGCGCCTTCAATCCCTTCCCGGGCGCCCAAGCGCAAGCCGGCGCCAGCACGATCAAGATCTGGAACGCGCAGCCGGCCAGCGGCAGCGGCGAACCGGGCCGGGTGCTGGCGGCGGATGCGGGCGGCATCGTCGTGGCTTGCGGCGCAGGCGCGCTCCGTTTGATGGAGCTGCAAAAGCCGGGCGGCAAGCGTCTGCCGGCGGCGGAGTTCCTGAAAGGGTTTTCGTTCGACGGGCTGTCGCTCAGCTGAACTGAGCTGAGCTGAACCGAGCCGGCGCCCAGGACCATCGGACGCCAAAACGAAACGGGGAGCCAGGCACGATGCCTGGCTCCCCGTTTTCATTCGATCTTTGATGCGGCGCTGCATGGGTCCCGCAGCGGGGGACTCGGTCACGTCGTCAATATGAAGACGCCGTCACCGCGGGGCGCCGGGCCCCGCCAAACGCCGGTTCGGATCAGTGCTGCTCGACTTGAGCGCGCACGCGGTTGGCTTCCATGTATTCGCGCAGCACCTGGTTGATGCGGGTCTGGTAGCCCGGACCTGCGGACTTGAACCATTCCAGCATGTCGACGTCCAGACGGATGGTGACGATTTGTTTGACGCCGCTTGCAGCGTTGTGCTTGGCCGGAGTGGCTTCTTCGGTACGGACAGCAGGCTGGTCCCACTCAGGCATGTATTCTTTGTTCATTTCAATTCTTCCCATGAAGGCGGCGGAGCAACGGGTCCGCGCAAACCGTTTAACTGGACTAGGCACCGCGCTATTTGTCGGTGCCATGTGTTAATTGTCACGCCTGTATGTATCCGGGAAATTGCTGAAAGCCGGCGTTTTGTATCGCACTGTAACAATCCTAGGTTTGATACAGTGCGTTACAAACGTCTTTACAGAACGGCGTGCCAAAGGGTCGAACTGCATGGCCGGGAACAAACTGATCCGATAACGTTATAATCGACGACCCGCCTCTGTGCATTGACATTCAACGCCGCCAGCCAGGCCCAGCCAGGAAACCATACGATGACCACCGCCCACGCCACCTCCCCCGTCGACGCCCAGCTGCGCGAAATCCTCGCACGCCGCATCATGATCCTCGATGGCGCGATGGGTACGATCATCCAACAATACAAACTGGACGAGCAGGCCTACCGCGGCCAACGTTTTGCAGATTTTGCTGCGCCGGAGGGCTCGGGCGCACGCGAGCTGTTCGTGAAGGGCAATAACGAACTACTGAACCTGACCCAGCCGCAGATCATCCAGGAAATCCACGAACGCTACCTGGCGGCCGGCGCCGACCTGATCGAAACCAACACCTTCGGCGCCACCGGCGTCGCCCAGGACGACTATCACATGGCGCACCTGGTGTACGAGATGAACGTCGAAGCCGCCAAGCTGGCGCGCGCCGCCTGCGCGAAATATTCGACGCCGGACAAGCCGCGCTTCGCCGCCGGCGCGCTCGGTCCAACGCCCAAGACCGCCTCGATCTCGCCGGACGTGAACGACCCAGCGGCGCGCAACGTCACCTTCGACCAGCTGGTCGCTTCTTATCATGAGCAGCTGCGCGGCCTGGTCGACGGCGGCGTCGACCTGCTGCTGGTCGAAACCATCTTCGATACGCTCAACTGCAAGGCCGCGCTGTTCGCGATCGACCAGTACTTCGACGAGCATCCCGAGACGCCGCGCCTGCCGCTGATGATCTCCGGCACCGTCACCGACGCCTCCGGCCGCATCCTGTCCGGCCAGACCGTGCCGGCATTCTGGAACTCGGTGCGCCACGCGAAACCGATCACGATCGGCCTGAACTGCGCGCTCGGCGCCGCGCTGATGCGCCCGTACGCGCAAGAGCTGTCGCAAATCGCCGATACCTATGTCTGCATCTACCCGAACGCCGGCCTGCCCAACCCGATGAGCGACACCGGTTTCGACGAGCTCCCGGCCGACACCTCGGCGCTGCTGAAAGAGTTTGCCGAAGCCGGCTTCATCAACGTGGCCGGCGGCTGCTGCGGCACCACGCCCGAGCACATCCAGGCGATCGCCGCGAACATGGCACAGGCCACGCCGCGCGTGGTGCCGGACGTCCCGACCGCGCTGCGCCTGTCGGGGCTGGAGCCGTTCACGGTCGACGAACACTCGCTGTTCGTCAACGTCGGCGAGCGCACCAATGTCACCGGGTCGAAGGCATTTGCCCGCATGATCCTCAACGAGCAGTTCGACGAAGCGTTGTCGGTGGCGCGCCAGCAGGTCGAGAACGGCGCCCAGGTCATCGACATCAACATGGACGAGGCGATGCTCGATTCGCAGGCGGCCATGACGCGCTTCCTGAACCTGATCGCGTCCGAGCCGGACATCTCGCGCGTGCCGATCATGATCGACTCCTCGAAATGGAGCGTGATCGAGGCCGGCCTGAAGTGCGTGCAAGGCAAAGCCATCGTCAACTCGATCTCGATGAAGGAAGGCGAAGAAGAATTCCTGCGCCAGGCCACGCTGTGCCGCCGCTACGGCGCCGCCGTGATCGTGATGGCCTTCGACGAAAAGGGCCAGGCCGACACCTTCGAGCGCAAGATCGAGATCTGCAAGCGCGCCTACGACACCCTGGTGCAGAAGGTCGGCTTCCCGCCGGAAGACATCATCTTCGACCCGAACATCTTCGCGATCGCCACCGGCATCGAAGAGCACGACAACTACGCCGTCGACTTCATCAACGCCACGCGCTGGATCCGCGAGAACCTGCCGCACGCGAAGGTGTCGGGCGGCGTGTCGAACGTGTCGTTCTCGTTCCGCGGCAACGACCCGGCGCGCGAAGCGATCCACACCGTGTTCCTGTACCACGCCATTAAAGCCGGCATGACCATGGGTATCGTCAACGCCGGCATGGTCGGCGTGTACGACGACCTCTCGCCCGAGCTGCGCGAGCGCGTCGAGGACGTGGTGCTGAACCGCCGCCCGGATGCGACCGAGCGCATGATCGAAATCGCCGGCACCTTGAAGGCCGGCGGCGCCAAGCAGGAGCAAAACCTCGAATGGCGCGAGGCGCCGGTGGGAAAACGCCTGGCGCACGCGCTGGTGCACGGCATCACGCAGTGGATTGTCGAGGATACCGAGGAAGCGCGCGCCCAGCTCGAGCGCGAGGGCGGCCGTCCGATCCAGGTGATCGAAGGCCCGCTGATGGATGGCATGAACGTGGTCGGCGACCTGTTCGGCCAGGGCAAGATGTTCCTGCCGCAGGTGGTGAAATCGGCGCGCGTGATGAAGCAGGCGGTGGCCCACCTGATCCCCTACATCGAAGCCGAAAAGGCCGAGGAAGAGGCGCGCACCGGCATCGTCGCGAAACCGAAGGGCAAGATGGTGATCGCGACCGTGAAGGGCGACGTGCACGACATCGGCAAGAACATCGTCTCGGTGGTCCTGCAATGTAATAACTTCGAGATCGTCAACATGGGCGTGATGGTCCCGGCCGCCGAGATCCTGGCCAAGGCGAAGGAAGAGAACGCCGACATCATCGGCCTGTCCGGCCTGATCACGCCCTCGCTCGAAGAGATGGCCTACGTGGCGCGCGAGATGCAGCGCGACCCGTGGTTCCGCGAGCGTCAGACGCCGCTGCTGATCGGCGGCGCCACCACCAGCCGCGCCCACACGGCGGTGAAGATCGCGCCGCATTACGAAGGCCCCGTGGTGTACGTGCCGGACGCCTCGCGTTCGGTGTCGGTCGGCCAGTCGCTGGTCACGGCCGAGCAGCGCGGCGCTTTCGTGTCCGAGCTGGCCCAGGACTACAAGCGCATCCGCGAGCAGCACGCGAATAAAAAGGCGCAGCCGATGGTCACGCTCGCGCAGGCGCGCGAGAACAAGGCCAAGCTGGCGTTCGCGCCCGTAAAACCGAAGTTCATCGGCCGCCGCATCTTCAAGAACGTCGACTTGTCTCTGCTGGCGCGCTACATCGACTGGGGCCCGTTCTTCCAGACCTGGGACCTGGCCGGCCCCTACCCGGCCATCCTCACCGATGAAGTCGTCGGCGAGGCCGCTACGCGCGTATTCGAGGAAGGCCAGGCGATGCTCAAGAAGATCGTCGACGGCCGCTGGCTGCAGGCCAACGGCGCCATCGCGCTGATGCCGGCCAACAGCGTGAACGACGACGACATCGAGGTCTATACGAATGAAACCCGGGACGAGATCGCGTTTACCTGGTACGGCCTGCGCCAGCAGGGCGTGCGCCCGGTCATCGATGGCGTGCAGCGCCCGAACCAGTGCCTGGCCGATTTCATCGCGCCGAAGGACAGCGGCGTGCCTGACTACATCGGCATGTTCGCGGTCACCGCCGGCCTGGGCGCCGACAAGATCGAAAAGCGCTTCGAAGACGCGGGCGACGACTACTCGGCGATCATGGTCAAGGCCCTGGCCGACCGCCTGGCCGAAGCCTTTGCCGAGTACATGCACGAACGCGTACGCACCGACCTGTGGGGCTACGTCCAGGGCGAAGACCTCAGCAACGCCCAGCTGATCAAGGAAGAATACGCCGGCATTCGCCCGGCGCCGGGCTACCCGGCCTGCCCGGAGCACACGGTCAAGGCCGAACTGTTCGAGACGCTGCAGGCCGAGGACATCGGCATGCAGTTGACCGAATCGTTCGCGATGTACCCCGGAGCGGCGGTGTCCGGCTTCTATTTCGCGCACCCGCAATCGAAGTATTTCGTTGTCGGCAAGATCGGCCAGGACCAGCTGGACGACATGGCGGCCCGCCGCGGCATCGACAAAGTTGAGCTGGAGCGTTACCTGGCGCCGAACTTGTAAAACCGTCCCGGGTCGATTGTGGACGTGACCCACAATCGACCCGCATCGCCCCCTTAACGAGCCCGCGCACGGTTGCTGCGTTAACGAATCGGTAAGATTGTTTCCGGTATGATTGCCTGAAATTCGACAATTTTATTGATCCGGCGGGGAAAAGGGGTACGTATGGCGATACAGAGACGTATGGACAAGCCGGCCGGCATCGATGGATTTGCCGGCTTCGAAGGCATCGACGGTTTTGCCATGGCGCGCCGCATCGACGCCGCCAATGACGACCCGGACGCCCTGCGTGCGCTGCTCGAAGAGCGCATCGCCCACTGGCTGGACGGCAGCAATGCCGAAGCCGACCTGCTCACCGCCGCCATGCGCGCCGGTACCCTCAGCGCCGGCAAGCGCATGCGTCCCCTGCTCTTGATGCTGGTGGCGCGCGACCTCGGTTGCGTATCGCCGGCGCTGGTCGACGTCGCCTGCGCGGTCGAGATGGTGCACGCTGCCTCGCTGATCCTGGACGACATGCCCTGCATGGACAACGCCATGCTCCGCCGCGGCAAGCCGACCATCCACGTGCAGTTCGGCGAGGACGTCGCGATCCTGGCCGCCGTCGCCCTGCTCTCGCGCGCCTTCGGCATCCTGTCCTCGAGCCAGCAGATCGCCCCGGTCGTGCGCGCGCGCCTGGTGACGCGCCTGTCCGAGACCATCGGCACCCAAGGGCTGGTCAAGGGCCAGTTCCTCGACCTGCACGGCGGCGCCCGCTCGCCCGAGGAAATTGCCGCCACCAACGAACTCAAGACCGGCGTGCTGCTGGGCGTATCGGTCGACATGGCCGCCATCATCGCCCAGGCCGGCGACGAGGTCGCCGACGCGCTGCGCGCGTTTGCCTTCGCGGCCGGCCAGGCTTTCCAGATCCGCGACGACTTCCAGGACGGCTTCGGCCACGACAGCTCGGTCACCGGCAAGGACGTCGGCAAGGACATCGGCAAATCGACGCTGATCGCCACGCTCGGCGTCGAGGAAGCGCGGCGTCGCTTGACCTCGCACCTGGCCGAGGCCGACCGCCAGCTCGAGCGGGCGCTGGGCAAGCGCCAGGGCACGCGCCGCCTGGTCAAGCGCCTGTTCGGCAGCCTCGGCCGGCCGGCGTCGGTGACGGTGGCCGAACGCGCCTATGCGCGCGACGCCGGCCTGCTGCCCAACTGAGCGCCCCGGCCCCCCACATGGCGCATTTCGGCGTCGTCGCTCCCGCCTTCCTCAGCCACTACACGACGCTGTCCGCGCTGGCGGGCGCGCTGGCCGAACGCGGCCACCGCGTCACCTTCCTGCACCGGCCAGACGCCGCCGGCTACGTGCGCGATGCGCGCCTGGGCTTTCACGCGGTCGGCTCCAACTCGCATCCGCCCGGCTCGCTGGCGGCGTCCCTGAAACTGGCGGCCAATCCCGGCAGCCCGCTCGGCTTGCGCCGCGTGATCCAGGACATGGCCGATTCCACCACGATGCTGTGCGAAACGCTCCCGAGCGCCATCGAAGGGCTCGGCATCGACGCCCTCCTGGCCGACCAGATGGAAGCGGCCGGCGGCCTGGTGGCCGAGGCGATGGGCCTGCCCTTCGTCTCGGTGGCGTGCGCGCTGCCGGTCAATCGCGAGCCCGGCATCCCGCTGCCGGTCATGCCCTTCGGTTACGGCACGGACGAGCGCTCGCTCAAGATGGTCGAGGGCAGCACGCGTGTGTATGACTGGATGATGGGACCGCACCGGCGCGCGATCGAGGCGCAGGCCAGGCGCCTCGGCATCCCCACGCGCGGCATGCTGCACGAGTGCCTGTCGCCGCTGGCCCAGGTCAGCCAGACCGTGGCCGAGTTCGAGTTCCCGCGCAAGGAATTACCAAAGCATTTCCATCACGTCGGGCCGCTGCGGCCGCTTTCACGCGCGAATGGATCAACCGTGGCGCAGGTCACGCCACTGCCCGACATCGACCCGGACCGCCCATTCGTGTTCGCCTCGCTCGGCACCATGCAGGGCGGACGCTTCGATCTGTTCAAGCGCATCGTGCGCGCGGCGCGCCAGGTCGACGTGCAGCTGCTGGTCGCGCATTGCGGCGGCTTGAATAACGTCCAGGCGCGCGCCTTGCAGCAGCTTGGCGCCGACTGGGTGGTCGAATTCGCGCCGCAGCTGTCCGCGCTCGACCGCGCCGACGCCGTGATCTCGCACGCCGGCTGGAACACGATCATGGACGCCATCGCCGCCAACACGCCGATGCTGGCGCTGCCGATCGCCTTCGACCACCCGGGCGGCGCGGCGCGTGTCAAGCATGCCGGCATCGGGCTGCAGGCGTCGGCGCGTTTTTCCGGCGCGGGCACGCTGGCGCGCCATCTGCGCACGCTGCTCGATGACGGGCGTTTCAAACAGCGCCTGGCGCCGCTGGGCGCCGCCGTCGCGCGCGCCGGCGGGACCGCGCGCGCGGCCGACATCATCGAGGATGCACTGGGGCTGCGCACGGCCACGCCACGCTCCGACGTGCAGACGGCATGAACCATCCCGACTATGACCTGATCCTGGCCGGCGGCGGCCTGGCCAATGGCCTGATCGCCTGGCGCCTGCGCATCGAGCGCCCCGAGCTGCGCATCCTGGTGCTGGAACAGGACGACACGCTGGGCGGCAACCACACCTGGTCCTTCCACGACGGCGACCTCGACGCGCGCCAGCGCGAATGGATCGCGCCGCTGGTGTCAACCCGTTGGCCGCGCTACCAGGTGCGCTTCCCCGACTACACGCGCACGCTCGAAAGCGGCTACGCCAGCATCCTGTCCGAGGACTTCGCGCGCGTGCTCGCGCCCGCCCTCGAGGGTGCGCTGCGCCTGCGCGCGCGCGTCACGCGCGTGACGCCCACCGCGGCCGAGCTGGCCAGCGGCGAAGTGCTGCGCGCGCGCGCCGTGATCGACGGCCGCGGCCCGGCCGCAACGCCGCACCTGGCGCTCGGCTACCAGACCTTCCTCGGCCAGGAAGTGCGCCTCGCCGCGCCGCACGGCCTGGACGCGCCGGTCATCATGGACGCCAGCGTCGAACAGCGCGACGGCTACCGCTTCGTCTACCTGCTGCCGTTTGGCCCGGACCGGCTGCTGATCGAGGACACCCACTACGTCGACGACAATGGCTGGGAGCCGAACCGCCTGCGCGCCGACATCGCCGCCTATGCCAAGGCGCAGGGCTGGCAGATCGCCGAAGTGCTGCGCGAAGAACACGGCTCGCTGCCGATCGTACTGGCCGGCGACGTGCAGCGCTTCTGGGACGGTCTGCACGGCCAGCCCTGTTCCGGCTTGCGCGCCGGGCTGTTCCACTTCACCACCGGCTATTCGCTGCCGCATGCGGTGCGCCTGGCCGAGCGCATCGCTGCCTTGCCCCCGGCCGCGTTCGACGCACCGGCGCTGTTCGCGGCGATCCGCGCCGAAGCGCTCAAGACCTGGCAGGCGCAAAGCTTCTTCCGGCTGCTGAACCGCATGCTGTTCCTGGCCGGCCGGCCCGAGCGGCGCTGGCAGGTGATGCAACGTTTCTACCGCTTGAGCGCGCCCTTGATATCGCACTTCTACGCGGCCCGCCTGCACCTCGGCGACAAGGCGCGCATCCTGTCCGGCAAGCCGCCGGTGCCCGTGCTCGAGGCGCTGGACGCCGCGCGCAGGACGCATCCCCAACAAATCAGAACAACCGGAACCATCACATGAACGCATCGAAAACCGCCATCGTCGTCGGCGCCGGCTTTGGCGGCCTGGCGCTCGCCATCCGGCTGCAGGCCAGCGGCATCCAGACCACGCTGCTGGAAAAGCGCGACAAGCCGGGCGGCCGCGCCTACGTCTACGAAGACCAGGGTTTCATCTTCGACGCCGGTCCGACCGTGATCACCGACCCGTCGGCGATCGAGGAACTGTTCGCCGCCGCCGGAAAACGCATGAGCGACTACGTCGAGATGCTGCCGGTGACGCCGTTCTACCGCCTGTGCTGGGAAGACGGCAGCCACTTCGATTACGCCAACGACCAGGAAGAACTGGACCGCCAGATCCACGCGCGCAATCCGGCCGACGTGGAGGGTTATAAACGCTTCCTGGCCTACTCGAAGGCCGTGTTCGAGGAAGGCTACCTGAAGCTGGGCGCGGTGCCTTTCCTGTCCTTCCGCGACATGATGGCGGCCGGCCCGCAGCTGGCGCGCCTGCAGGCCTGGCAGAGCGTGTATAAACTGGTCTCGCGCTTCATCCAGGACGAGCAGCTGCGCCAGGCCTTTTCCTTCCACTCGCTGCTGGTGGGCGGCAATCCCTTCGCCACCTCGTCGATCTACACGCTGATCCATGCGCTCGAGCGCAAATGGGGCGTGTGGTTCCCGAAAGGCGGCACCGGCGCGCTGGTGCGCGGCATGGTCAAGCTGTTCGAAGACATCGGCGGGCGTATCGAACTGAACGCGCCGGTGGCCAAGATCGAGACCGCGCACGGCCGGGTGTCGGGCGTGCGCGTCGAAGACGGCCGCGTGTTCCCGGCCGATGCCGTCGCCTCGAACGCCGACGTGATGCACACCTATGCCAAGCTGCTGGGCGAGCATCCGCGCGGCGTGGCCGAGGCCAAGTCGCTCGGCAAGAAGCGCTTCAGTAATTCGCTGTTCGTGCTGTACTTCGGCCTGGACAAGCACCACGAGCAGCTGCGCCACCACACAGTGTGCTTCGGGCCGCGCTACCGCGGCTTGATCGACGAGATTTTCAGCGGCAAAGCGCTGGCCGAAGATTTTTCCCTGTACCTGCACGCGCCCTGCGTCACCGATCCCTCGCTGGCCCCGCCGGGCTGCGGCAGCCATTACGTGCTGGCGCCGGTGCCGCACCTGGGCAATGCGCCGATCGACTGGGACGTCGAAGGCCCGCGCTACCGCGACCGCATCTTCGATTACCTCGAACAGCGCTACATGCCGGGGCTGCGCAGCCAGCTGGTCACCAGCCGCATCTTCACGCCGCACGATTTCCGCGACCAGCTCAATGCCCACCACGGCTCGGCGTTCTCGCTCGAGCCGATCCTCACGCAAAGCGCCTGGTTCCGCCCGCACAACCGCGACGCCGCGCTGCCCAACCTGTACCTGGTCGGCGCCGGCACGCATCCGGGCGCCGGCGTGCCGGGCGTGATCGGCTCGGCCAAGGCCACGGCCGGCTTGATGGTCGAGGACCTGCACAGGGCGCTGAGCGCATGAACACGCGCGCCGATCCCGCGCTGCTGGCGCACGCGACGCAAACCATCGAAGTCGGCTCGAAAAGTTTCGCCGCCGCCGCGCGCCTGTTCGATGCCGACGTGCGCCGCAGCGTGCTGATGCTGTACGCCTGGTGCCGCCACTGCGACGACGTCGTCGACGGCCAGGAACTCGGTTTCAATACGCGCCAGGTCGACGATGCCGCCGGCCAGCTGGCGATGCTGCGCGAGCTGACCGGGCGCGCCTATGCCGGCGAGACCATGCCGGATCCTGCCTTCGCCGCCTTCCAGGAAGTCGCGCTGCGCCATGCGATCGATCCGCGCTTCGCGTTCGACCACCTGGCCGGCTTCGCCATGGACGTCGACGAAGTGCACTACGAGACCATCGACGACCTGCTGCGCTACTGCTACCACGTGGCCGGCGTGGTGGGCCTGATGATGGCCTCCATCATGGGCGTGCACGACGACGCAACGCTCGACCGCGCCTGCGACCTCGGCCTGGCTTTTCAATTGACGAACATCGCGCGCGACATCGTCGAGGATGCAGGCGCCGGGCGCTGCTACCTGCCGGCGCAGTGGCTGCGCGAGGCCGGCATCCCGGCCAATGAGCTCGCGCAGCCGCGCCACCGCCCGGCGCTGGCGAAACTGGCGGCGCGCCTGGTCGATCATGCCGAACCCTACTACGCGTCGGCCGGCGCCGGCATCGCCGCGCTGCCGCTGCGTTCGGCGTGGGCGATCGCCACCGCGCGCAATGTGTACCGCCAGATCGGGATCGAAGTCAAACGGCGCGGACCGCGCGCCTGGGACGAGCGGGTCGGCACCTCGAAGGCGGCCAAGCTGCGCCTGCTGGCGCGCGGCGGAATCAGCGCACTGGCGCGTCGCTGGCGGAAGGCGCCGGCGCGTCCGGCGCAGCTTTGGCAGCGTCCGGGCGCATCGTCGCCTTCGACGCCGCTCCGCCGTGCAGCGCCTGCAGCTGGCGCTTGAGGGTGGCGACCGGCGGCGCGTACAGGAAGCCGAACGACACCGCGCCATCCTTGCCGGCCACCGCGTGGTGCATGCGGTGCGCCTGGTAGAGGCGCTTGAGGTAGCCGCTTTTCGGCACATAGCGGAACGGCCAGCGCTGGTGCACCAGGCCGTCGTGGGCGACGAAATACAGCATGCCGTAGGCGGTCATGCCGGCGCCGATCCATTCGAGCGGATGGTGGCCGCGCGAACCGGCATAGATCAGGGCGATGGCGACACCGGCGAACACGATCGCGAACAGGTCGTTCTTTTCGAACCAGCCGCTGCGCGGTTCGTGGTGCGACTGGTGCCAGCCCCACCCGAAGCCATGCATGACGTACTTGTGCGCGACGATGGAGAACAGTTCCATCGCCGCGACGGTCACCAACACGATCAGCGCATTGAACAGCATAGATTCAGGCGGGCCAGAGAAAGATGGCACAGCCTACCATACAACCAAAGGAGATCCATGTTCACCACCCGCCGTATCACACTTGCCGCTTGCATCACCCTGATGGCCGCATCGGCAGCCGCGGCCACCGTCGAAGTGCACGTCACCGGCGTCACCGCCGGCAAGGGCAAGGTCAGCGTCGCCGTGTGCGACCGCGCGCACTACCTGAAGGAGTGCGCCTACCACGCCACCGCCCCGGCCCAGGCCGGCGACAACGTGGTCAAGATCGCCGGCGTGCCGGCCGGGACCTGGGCCGTGCTGGTATTCCAGGACAAGAACGAGAACGGCAAGCTGGACCAGACCTTGTTCGGCATCCCGCTCGAGGACTACGGTTTCAGCCGCGACGCTCGCGGCCACTTCGGCGCGCCATCGTTCGAAGAGGCCGCGATCGAGGTCAAGGACGACCCGACCGTGGCCACGGTCCACATCAAATAGCGTATCTCACCACGCTGTCGGACCACTGGAAAGCCGACATTTCGAGTTCGACCATGTCGTCGCCCGAAATCGAGAGCTTTTTCAGGGCCGGCAGCACGTACTCGTTGCCGTCGATCTGTTCGAGGCATTCGGCCAGCTTGAGCAGCTCGCCGAAGAAGCCGTCGCGGCCCACCAGCGCGCTGCGGATCTCGTCGCTGACCGGGATCTGTTCGACGATGTCGGCCATCGGGATGCCGAACAGGACGTCCATCAGCGACATGATGCCGACCGTGAAGCCGACCTCGGCGATGGCGCGCTGGCCGGGGCGCAGGCGCTGGGCCAGCAGCTCCACCAGGCGCGCGCGCGTGGTGGCCAGCATCAGCAAAGGCGTCTGGTTATGGCCGCGCGTGCCCGGTTCGGCGTACAGCATGATCTGCAGCCAGCGCTGCAGCTGGCGGCGGCCCAGCACCAGCAGCGCCTGGCCGATCGACTCGATGCGCTGGCGCGCGCCCACCGCCGGCGTGTTCACCAGACGCAGCAGGTTCAGCGCCAGCGTGGCGTCGCGCTTCACGGCGCGTTCGATGTCGGCGTTGTCGACATCCGAGATGACCAGGTTCATCAGGTCGAGCACGGCCAGCTGCGAGGGCGACAGCTTGCGCCCGCCCAGCACCGAGGGACGCGCGAAATAATAGCCCTGGAAGTAGTCGAAACCGAGGTCGAGGGCATTCTGGTAGACCGAACGCGTCTCGACCTTTTCGGCCACCAGCTTCTTGCCCATGCACTGCAGGCGCTTGACCAGGTTCGACAAGGTGTCGGTCGGGATGGCGCGCATGTCCAGCTTGACGAAGCTCACCAGCGGCAGCAGGCGCTGCAGGCGCGCGCCATCGTCGCTGACGCCGTCCAGCGCGAAGCGGAAGCCATGGTTGGCCAGTTCGGCCAGGCGCGCCAGCACGGCGTCGTTGGGGCGCACGCTCGCGACGATCTCGAGCACCGTGCGCTCGCGCGGCAGGAAGGCGAAGATGTCGCTGGCGAGGACGTCGGCGTCGACGTTGAGGAAGCAGGTGGCGTCGCCGATCGCGCGCGCGAGGCCGAGCTGCGCGGTATGCGCGATCACGGCCGCGGTGGCGCTCAGGCCGGCGCCGGGTGCGTCGGCGATGCCGGCGCAAGTGGCGCCGGGCGTGCCCGCGCGGGCGTCGCTGCCAGCGTCGCGGAACAGCAGTTCATAGCCGTACAGGGCCTGGTTGCGGTCGAGCACAGGCTGACGGCCCAGGTAGAAGTCACGCACGCGCAGCGGCAAATTCGAGGGATCGGGGCTGGCGGTATCGGTCATCGTAAACTCGCTTGCGGATTCAACGCCCCTACTTTACCGCATTCCGCCTTATAAGTGACTGGAAGAAATTATTTTCTTAAGAAAATAATGCCTGCGCGGTTACAAATTTTCAGGTTTGTGGCATGCCGTCGACGAATACTTTCAATTCCCCGGGGGCGAACTCGGTCCATTGTTCGTTGGTCGTCAGCGGCGTGGTGACGATGATGGCGACGCGATCATCCGGCGTCGTGACCTGCGAAAAGTCGACCGACAGGTCTTCGTCGGCCAGGCGCGCGGTCTCGAAAGGATGGCGGCGCACGACGTAGCACAGCTTGGTCGAGCAATGCGCGTACAAGGCGGCGCCGTCGGACAGCACCATGTTGAATGTGCCGTGGCGCGCGATCACGCCAACCAGGTCGGCGATCGCATTGCGCAACGCGGCGCGCTCAGGCATGGCGTCGCCGAAGCGCTCGCGCAACTGCTGCAGCAGGAAGCAGAAGGCGCGTTCGCTGTCGGTGTTGCCGACCGGGCGGAACGGACCGTCGAGGACCGGATCGAAGTCTTTCAGGTCGCCGTTGTGGGCGAACACCCAGTAGCGGCCCCACATCTCGCGCACGAAGGGATGGCAGTTTTCCAACGCCACCTGGCCTTGCGTGGCCTTGCGGATGTGGGCGATGACGTTCAGCGACTTGATCGGATAGCGCTTGATCAGTTCGGCGATGGGCGACGCGACCGCGGCCTGGTGATCGACGAAATGACGCACGCCGGCGCCTTCGAAAAAGGCGATGCCCCAGCCGTCGTGGTGGGTATCGGTGCGGCCGCCGCGGTGGGCGAAGCCGGTGAAACTGAACACAATGTCAGTCGGGACATTGCAGTTCATCGCAAGGAGTTGACACATGGGCCAAGCTTACCATGCTAGAGGAAACAGGCGGGGATTGCTGGTGTCGCCCCGGCGAAGGCCGGGGTCTAGCATCGGATGCGGATTTGGTGATGTCCTATCGGTCCCGGCGTGCGCCGGGACGACCGTCGCCTATCAGTGCAGTACGACCGGTTGGCTCATCAGGGTATCGTAGGAGCCCAGGAAATCGTCGATCTCCTCCATGGTCGGCTCGCTTGCGATGAGGTTGTTGACGTCGCGCCGGAACGATTGCGCCAGTTTGCCGCCGATGAACGCTTCACGCCGGCCGGATTTGTCGACGATCTCGTAACCGCCGAAGCGCAGGGCTTCGAGGTTATGATCGACGCCGAATTCGACGACGCTGTACTGTTCGCTGTTATAGATCATGTTCATGATGACTCCTTCACTCGATCAGATGGGGCGAAGTTGGCTGCCCGGCGGTGGGCAGCTGACAGAGACTTCGATAACGCTTGTATTCCACTTCAATCAAGAAATGGGGCTGGACTGAACGATTTCAAGTAGGACAGATTTGGTGTCAAGCTTGTAAATCGTCGGTCAGCCTAAGCAGCTGATCGTATGGCTCGGCCTGCAGCCACGATCGCAACTGATCAAGATGCTCGCTGCCGGCAACGCCGATGAACAATCGTTCAGGGCGCTGACGCAGCAGGCGATTCAATGTTACACGCAAAACCAAATTGCCGGTGCAGCACAGGCAACCGGGCGCGATGCGTGCCGGCTGGAGCCGGTCATGGAAGGCGTCGAGCGGCGAGTTGCCGGGCGCCAGGCCTTCGAGGATGATGGCGGTGGAAGGGATTTGATCCGAATCGGCGAGTGCGGCCGCGATGGCTGCCTCGCGCGCCTGCGCGCTCGTGCCCGTGACCAGGGTCACGGGCGCGCGGGCCGCAGGGCTATTCATTCCGGATTGACTTGGAATTTACTGAACGCTTTTCTTGCCCAGCTTGCCCGGCTCGACGCCCAGCTGCTTGAGCTTGCGGTACAGGTGAGTGCGCTCGAGCCCGGTCTTTTCGGCCACGCGCGTCATCGAGCCGCCTTCGCGGCCCAGGTGGTGCTCGAAGTACATGCGCTCGAAGGCGTCGCGCGCTTCGCGCAGCGGCAGGTCGAACGACAGCGTGTAGCCGTGCGCGTGCGCCTCGCCGTTGCTGATCGGACGTGCGATGCCGATCGCGCCGCCGCCCAGGTTGCCGCCCAGGCCGCCGCCCTGCTGCGGCGGGGAATACAGCTGCTGCGACTGCACGCTCGGCTCCGGCGCCGGCGCGGCCATCGGGGACGCGGCGATGCTGGGCCGCGGCGCCAGCGCGGGTGCGCGCGCGACTTCCTGGCCGCGCGCCAGGCCTTGCTGCACTGCCTTGAGCAGTTTCTGCAGCGCGATCGGCTTCTCGAGGAAGTTCAATGCGCCGATGCGGGTCGCCTCGACTGCCGTATCGATGGTCGCGTGGCCGGACATCATGATGACCGGCATGGTCAGCAAGCCATCGCGCTGCCACTCCTTGAGCAGGGTCACGCCATCGGTATCCGGCATCCAGATATCCAGCAATACCAGGTCGGGCGCGCCCTGCTGTCGGGCCTGGCGCGCCTGCTGGGCGTTTTCCGCCAGTTGCACCGCATGTCCCTCGTCGCCGAGGATTTCGGAGAGCAGCTCACGGATGCCCATTTCATCGTCAACTACGAGTATGTTCGCCATCTTGTTATGCCTTCCTGATCTGACTCTCTCTACAGCCACGATTCTATGCGCGATTTACGCTTCGGCCAAGTTCGCCTCCGGAGCTAACTTTAACAGCAAAATGGATACCGAAGCGCCAGATCCGTCCGCGCGGTTCGCGACGTCGATCCGGCCACCGTGTTCGTCGATGATCTTCTTGACCATCGGCAGGCCAAGTCCGGTGCCGCGCACCTTGGACGTGACGTACGGTTCGAACGCGCGCGACAGGATCTTGGGCGCGAATCCGGGGCCGTTGTCGACGATCGCCAGGCGCACCGCGGTGCCGGCCTCGCCGTCCGCGCGCCCATAGTGGATGGTCTCGGTCAGGACGTCGATGCGCGGCGGATCGCTCGCGGGATCGGCATCCTGGCCGCGGTCAGCCAGTGCGTCCTGGGCGTTGGCAAGCAGGTTGTGGATCACCTGGCGCAGCTGGGTGGCGTCGCCCATCACCATCGGCAGGTTAGCCGCCAGCGCCGGGCGGATCACGTCCGAGTCGTCCTCGGCCAGGTACAGGTTCAGGATTTCCTCGATCAGCGCATTCAGGTCGAGCGGCATCAGGACCGCCGGCGGCGCCTTGGCGTAGTCGCGGAAGTCGTCGACCATGCGCTTCATCGCGTCGACCTGGCTGACGATGGTGTCGGTGCCCTTGCGCAGCAGCGCGGCGCCCTGCGGATCGAGGCGGTCCTCGAGCTTCATCTGCATGCGCTCGGCCGACAGTTGAATCGGCGTGAGCGGGTTCTTGATCTCGTGCGCCAGGCGGCGCGCGACCTCGCCCCAGGCCACCGAACGCTGCGCCGAGATCACGTCGGAGATGTCGTCGAACACCACGATGAAGCCGCTGCCCGCCCCCACCGGCAGGCGCGAGCCGCGCGCCAGTACGGTGATGTCGTGGTCGTCGCTGGTGCCCGGGCGGCGCGGGATCTCGATCTGCTGCTGCCAGTGCGCGCGCAGCGGACTGCGCACGCGCCCGCGCGGGTTGGCCGCTTGAATGCTCTGCGCCGCGGTCTGGGCGCTCTGTGCGGAAAAGGCGCGCGTGACCGCGTTGGCGAACGGCTCCAGGCCTTCGATCTCGTCGAGCGGACGGCCGGCCAGCGAGGCCACGTCGACCTGCAGGATGCGGTGCACGGCATCGTTCGAGTTGACCACCACGCCGTCGGCGTCCATCACGATCACGCCGGCCGACATGTTGGCCAGCACCGATTCGAGGTGGGCCTTGGCGCTTTCCAGCGCGGAGCGGTTGCGTTCGACGGCGGAGCGCGCCTCGAACAGCTGGCCGGTCATGGCATTGAACGATTGCGTAAGCGTGCCGAGTTCGTCTTCGGTCTCGACGATCGGGCGCGGCGACAGGTCGCCTTCGGCCACCGCGCGCGTACCCTCGGCCAGCACCAGCAGCGGCTGGGCCAGATTCCCGGCGATCAAAAAGGCGGCGCCGATGGCGGAAAAGATCGCCAGCAGCAGCGTCAGCGTCAGCGTGCCGATGTACATCTTGCGCAGGCCGGTGCGGCCGAACTTGCGGTCCTGGTACTCGCTGTAGGCTGTGCGCAGCACCTCGGCGTTGGTGGCCAGGTTGACCGGCACCGCCTGCAGCAGCTGCAGGTAGCGCGGCGCGGCGCCGGGCGGCTCTGGCACCGCCACCACCACGCGCAGGCGCAGGCCGGTGGCGGCGTCGAGCGGATTCGGCTGGTCGGGATGCGGATCGCGGAAGTCGCGTTCGATGCCGCCCTCGGCGCGCGCGTACCCGCCCGGCATTGCGGCCTGGCGCAGCATCTGCGCGGTCGGCAGGTCGGGCGTGAGGTTGGCGCGGCGGTCCTCGGCGGCGCTGGCCAGCAGCTTGCCGTCGGCGCTCAAGAGCATCGCGTTCTGCACGCCGCTGACGTCCTCGACGGCGCGCGCGAGCACGGTGCGCGCATTGTCGTCGTCCTGCCCGGCCAGGGTGGCGGCGGTGGTGCCGGCGGTGGCGGCCAGGTCGGATAGCGATTCGTCGAGCGCGGCCCGGCCCAGGTTCAGGCCGGAATCGAGCGCGGCCTCGATCTTGACGTCGAACCAGGACTCGATCGAGTGCGACACGAACATCACCGAGACCATGAAGATCACCAGTCCGGGCAGGATGCCGATCCCGGCGAACAGCAGCATCAGCCTGGCCATCAGGCGCGAGCCGAACTTGCCGGCCTTGTAGCGCGAATACAGGCGCACCAGCGCGACGATCACCAGGATCAGCAGCGCGCCGGCGACGGCGGAATTCAGGCCCAGCAGCCAGGAATAATAACGGTCGAAGAAGCCCGAATTGTCGGAGGCGGAGGCGAGCAGGAACAGCAGGATCGAGGCGATCGCACTGCCGACCACCAGGGCGTAACGCAAGGCCTGGGTCACGGCTTACTCCGCACGGTAGGTGAAGTTTCTCTTGTGCGAGGCCAGGCGCCAGTCGGCATTGTTGAATGCATCCACCTGGAGCGGCTTCTGCAGGTATGCGGGGTCCATGTACATGCGCAAGGTGACGTTGTAGGTTTCGCCGGGCTTGAGATCGCCCTTCTTGGCGATGAGCCAGCGCCCCGGGCGGCGGACCATGAACAGGGCTTCGTCGAGCGTGTCGGCGTCCTGTCCCAGGCTGCCGGGCGCGGTCACGTGATAGACCCGGGTCAGCACATTATATTCCAGGCCGACCGTACGGCGCGTCAGCACCGCCTTGTCGTCGGTCCAGTACCAGCGCGGCCGGGTCAGCTCGATCTCGGTGGTGAAATACAGCTTCATGCCGCGCTGGACGGCCTGTTCGAGGCCGGGATTCAGGTCGAACGAATAAGCCGCGTTCAGACGGTAGCCGTCGTCGGATGCTTCGATGGTGGCGCGGGTGATTTCGATCCCGTCGGTGGCCGCCTGCGCCGTCACGCACGCAAGGACCAGCATCAGCTGGCAAGCGAGGAGGCGGAAAAATCGTACAGTCACAAGTGGCCGGTGCCTTAAAAAGCGGTTTGTCGGGAATGAATTACGCCCCGGCCTTGTGGAACAGGGCGTAGAACAGACCGTCATGGTCTTGCCCGGCACTGCTTTGCGGAAGCAGCTGGCCTGGCGCGTCGAGTCGGACTGCACCGTGGCGCACCGCAAAGGCGGCGGCTTGCGCTTCCGATTCCTGGGGCCAGAGCGAACATGTCACGAACAGCAATTTACCACCCGGCCGGAGCATCTGCCAAAGATTGTCGAGTATTTTGGTGGAAAGTGTTGCAAGTTGGTGGGTATCGCTCTTTCGACGCAACCAACGGATATCCGGGTGGCGCCGAACGATACCGGACGCCGTGCACGGCACGTCGGCCAGGATACGATCGTATTGACGTCCGTCCCACCAGTCGCGCCCTTCCGCCGGGCCTGCCAGCACCCGGGCCTGCAAGCCCAAACGCCCCAGGTTTTCCTCGACCCGCGCCAGGCGGCGCGCATCGACGTCGAGCGCGGTCAGGTCGACCTCGGCGCTCTCCAGGATGTGGCCGCTCTTGCCGCCCGGCGCCGCGCAGGCGTCCAGCACGCGCATGCCGTCCTGCAGGTCGAGCAGCGGCGCGGCCAGCTGGGCGCCGGCGTCCTGCACCGACACCAGGCCCTGCTCGAAGCCCGGGATCTGGCTCACGTTGACGGCTTGCGCTAGGCGGATCGCGGACGGCCCGACCTGGCTCGCCTGCATACCGGCCTCGTGCAAGGTCTGCAGATAGTCCTCGACGCTGGTCTTGCGGCGATTCACGCGCAGCGTCAGCGGCGGCTGGCGGTTGCCGGCTTCCAGAATCGCCTGCCAGTCCTGCGGATAGGCGCTGCGGGTGTCGGCGATCCACCAGTCCGGATAATTGAACTGGGCCAGCGGCGACTTGAGCGCTGCCTGCATCAGGGCGTCGCGCTCGCGCAGGAAACGGCGCAGCACCGCGTTGACCATCGCCTTGGCATGGGCGAAGTCGGGGTGCGCGGTGGCGGCAGTGACCGCCTGGTCGACCACGGTGAACGGCTCGTACGGCGGCGCGCTGCCGCTTGGGGGATCGAGCAGCGCCAGCGAGGCGCACAGCAGGCCGGCCAGCATCGGCGGCTCGGGCGCTTTCGAGGTCGTCAAGCCGAGCAGGGTTTCGCTGCGGCCCAGCTGGCGCAGCGTGCGGTAGGCGATGTCCTGGATCGCGCCGCGCGCCTGCGGCTGGGCGTCGTAGGCGCGGAACACCTCGCCCAGCGCCTGCGGCAGCGCCTCGCCGGCGCGCACGCGCGCGAGGCTGCTGGCCGCGCCGAGCAGCGCGAAGGCCAGCGAATCGCCCTTGAGCGCGGGGGCGTAGTCGAGCTGCGCCGGCGTCTTGACTTCCTGACTGGAGCGCAGGCGTGGTGCGGCCGGCTGCGGTGCGGCCTGCGGTTCGAGCTGCGCTTTGGACTGCACCTTGGGCTGATTGACTGGCGCCACTGCCTGCGACGTCACGCGCGAGGCGGCGCGCGCACCGGCCAGCTCGCGCTCTTCAGGCGAGCGCGGCTTGGCCTCGCGCGGCGCACGCGGGCCCGGCTTGCCCTGGCCCTTGGCCGGCGCCGGCCCGGCGCCTGGCCGCGGCTTGGCGCCGGGCCGGCCCGCGCTCGAGGAGGAAGCCGTGGCCTTGGCCTTGGGTTTGAGGGTGAGCGTCGGGCGCTTTTCAGTCATGGCAAATAGCTTGATTCATAAAGACGCACATTGTAACGGGTCGGACCTTGCGCAGGCTTAAGCGAGGCTTCAGATGGTCGATTGGCATGATCCAGCGTTGCGGCAAACCAGTATAATGGCCGACGATTGCCGGTGGTTTTGCCACCGCTTGGCGCCCCTGCCGCGCCGCCGACTCTTATCATTTCGATCACAGTTCATGCTTAGCCAACAAAAACAAGAAATCGTTGCCCTGTTCCAGGCCGCTTTGGCGCCGATCCTCGCCGGCAGCGATTTGAATCCGACCGACGCACTCTCCAAAGTGGTGCTGGAGCGCCCGCGCGACCCCAGCCACGGCGACATCGCCTGCAACATCGCCATGCAGCTGGCCAAGCCGCTCAAGACCAACCCGCGCGAACTGGCCACGCGCCTGGTCGCCGCCCTGCTGGCCGATCCGAAGGCACAGGGCCTGGTCGAGTCGGCCGACATCGCCGGTCCCGGCTTCATCAACCTGCGCGTGGCAAGCAGCGCCAAGCAGTCGGTGGTGCGCTCCGTCCTCGAGCAGGGCGAAGGCTTTGGCCGCGGCCAGGGTGGCAACGGCCACCACGTGATCATCGAATTCGTCTCGGCCAACCCGACCGGCCCGCTGCACGTCGGCCACGGCCGCCAGGCCGCGCTGGGCGACTCGATGTCGGCGCTGTTCGAATCGCAGGGCCACCAGGTCACGCGCGAGTTCTACTACAACGACGCCGGCGTGCAGATCCAGACGCTGGCCAATTCGGTGCAGGCGCGCGCACGCGGCTTCAAGCCGGACGACGCCGAGTGGCCCGAGTCGGCCTACAACGGCGACTACATCCAGGACATCGCCGACGACTTCCTCGCCAAAAAAACCGTCTCGGCCAGTGACGGCCAGCCGGCCACCGCCAGCGGCGACGTCGACGACATCGAATCGATCCGCCGCTTCGCCGTCACCTACCTGCGCAACGAGCAGGACCAGGACCTGCAAGCCTTCGGCGTCAAGTTCGACAATTACTATCTCGAGTCCTCGCTGTACACCGAGGGCAAGGTCGCAGAGGCCGTGCAGGCGCTGGTCGACGGCGGCCATACCTACGAGCAGGACGGCGCGCTGTGGCTCAAGACCACGGACTACGGCGACGACAAGGACCGCGTGATGCGCAAGTCCGACGGCACCTTCACCTACTTCGTGCCCGACGTCGCGTACCACATCCAGAAATTCAAGCGCGGCTTCGACCAGGCCATCAACGTGCAGGGCAGCGACCACCACGGCACCATCGCACGCGTGCGCGCCGGCCTGCAGGCAGTGAACATCGGCATCCCGCAGGGCTACCCGGACTACGTGCTGCACAAGATGGTCACCGTCATGAAGGGCGGCCAGGAGGTCAAGATCTCCAAACGCGCCGGCTCCTACGTCACGGTGCGCGACCTGATCGAGTGGTCGGGCAACGGCGACGTCACGCGCGGCCGCGACGCGGTGCGCTTCTTCCTCATCTCGCGCAAGGCCGACACCGAGTTCGTGTTCGACGTCGACGTCGCGCTGGCCACCAACGACGAGAACCCGGTCTACTACGTGCAATACGCCCACGCGCGCATCTGCTCGGCGCTGGCCAACTGGGGCGGCGATCCGGCCACGCTCACCAATGTGGATCTGTCGCCGCTGACCCAGCCGCACGAGCAATCGCTGCTGGCCAAGCTGGCCGCCTACCCGGAGATGCTGCAGCGCGCCCAGGCGGAACTCGGCCCGCACCAGGTCGCGTTCTACCTGCGCGAACTGGCCGGCGAGCTGCACAGCTACTACTTCGCGCACAAGTGGCTGCTCGACGACGACGAGGCGCTCAAGCTGGCGCGCCTGGCCCTGGCCACGGCCACCCGCCAGGTGCTGCGCAATGGCCTGGCCCTGATCGGCGTCTCGGCGCCGGAGAAGATGTAAGCCTCGGCTTCAAACGTTCCAACGTACTGTGACTTCGCATTCGATGACCTTTCGTAACCGTTCCATTCGAACCTTTGCGCGCCAGCGCGGCAGCACGCTGACCGGCCTGATCATCGGCTTGATTGTCGGCCTGGGCATCGCGGTCGCGGTGGCCCTGACGATCACCAAGGGCGCCTCGCCGTTCACGGATAAAACCGCCAAGGCCGGCCGCCCGGCCGATCCCCTGCCCGGCCAGGCACAGGATCCGAACAAGCCGATGTACGCCAACCGCCAGGCGGCGCGCGAGGCCAACAAGGAAGTCACGCAAAAGGCAGCCGCGCGTTCGAGCGCTCCGGCCGTGGCGGTCGCGCCTGCCGCTCCGGCAGCGCCGGCGGCGCCGGCCACCCCTGCGGCGCCGCCGGCGCGCGCCGCGCACGTGGACAGCGACGATCCGCTCGGCCAGGCCATCGCCGGCCTGAAGGACCCGGCGCCGGCCAAGCCCGTTGCGCATGCGGACAGCCGCACGGTCGCCAGCGCGGCCCCCTCGGTGACCGCCAGTGCGCCGGCCTCCACGGCGTCCGGCGCGAGCGGCGACTACATCTATTATCTGCAGGCCGGCTCCTTCCGCGACCTGTCGGACGCCGAGTCGACCCGCGCCAAGCTGGCCCTGCTCGGCTTCGAGGCCGCAATCAGCGACCACAGCAGCGATAGCGGCGTGCTGCACCGCGTGCGTCTCGGTCCGTACAAGCAGGTCGAGACGATGAACAAGGCGCGCGCCAAGCTGCTCGACAGCGGCGTCGACGTCGCCATCGTGCGCAGCCAGCGCTAACTTTCACGAGGACCTCCATGCGACCGCTGCGCCGCCTGATCCTGACCGCCCTGCTCGGCCTCGCCGCCGGCGCATCGACGCTCACGCCCGCCTTCGCCCTCGCATCGCCCACCGCGCCGCAGGAAGGCGTCGAATACCAGACCCTGCCCTCGAAGCAGCCGACCGACACCGGCAACAAGGTCGAAGTCATCGAGTTCTTCGCCTACTACTGCCCGCACTGCTACGCCTTCGAGCCGGGCCTGGAAGCCTGGGTCAAGAAACAGGGCGACAACATCGTGTTCAAGCGCGTGCACGTGAGCGGCGGCGCGGCCGTCGTGCCGCAGCAGCGCCTGTTCTACACGCTCGACGCGATGGGCCTGCTGCCGCAGTACCACCAAAAAGTGTTCGACGCCATGCACGTCGAGCACATGCGCTTCGCCAACGACGAGCAGGTGTTCGACTGGGCCGCCCAGAACGGCATCGACCGCGCCAAGTTCGCCGGCGTCTACAACTCCTTCGGCATCGGAGCGCGCCTGCGCCGCGTCGACAGCCTGATGGATGCCTACCACGTCGAGTTCTGGCCGATGGTCGTCATCGACGGCCGCTACGTCACCTCGCCGACCCACGCCGGCAAGGGTATGCCGGAGGGCAGCAGCGAAGCCCAGCAGCAGCAGGCCACGCTGCAGGTGATGGACGCGCTGGTCGCCAAAGCCAAGACCAAATGAAGGCGAGCCGATGATGAGCGCGACGCCGGCCCGCCCGCTGCGCGTGTTCATCACCGGCGCGTCGAGCGGCATCGGCGCCGCCCTCGCGCGCGCGTACGCGGCGCGCGGCGCGACCCTCGGCCTGGCTGGGCGGCGCGAAGACGCCTTGCGTGAACTTATTACTGCCCTGCCCGGCCGCCACCACTTGTATGCGTTCGACGTACTCGACCACGCCGCGCTGGCGCGCGCGGCGCACGACTTCGTCCAGGCCCACGGCGGCATCGACGTCGTGATCGCCTCGGCCGGCATCTCGTACGGCACGCTGACCGAACGGGCCGAAGACCTGCCGCTGTTCGAGTCGGTATTCGCCACCAACGTCATGGCCACGGTCGCCACCTTCGCCCCTTTCATCGACGCGATGAAAGCCGGGAGCGGTGCGCGCCGCCTGGTGGCGATCGGCAGCGTCGCCGGCATCAGGGGCATGAAAGGCGCCGGCGCCTACTGCGCCTCGAAAGCCGCCGTGCACAGTTACGCCGAATCGCTGCGCCTCGAAATGAACCCTCACGGTATACGGGTCGTGACCATCGCGCCCGGCTACATCGATACGCCCATGACCCGCAACAACCGTTTTCCCATGCCTTTCCTGATGCCGGCCGAGCGCTTCGCCGCCGCCGCCCTGCGCGCCATCGACGCCGGCCGCAGCTACCGCGTGATTCCGTGGCAGATGGGCGCCGTCGCCAAGCTGCTGCGCCTGCTGCCCAACGTCCTGTTCGATGCGCTGTTCGCGCGTGCGCCGCAAAAGGCGCGCAAGGCGGCGCCATGAACGCACAGCAGATCATGTCCTTGTCGGTCAGCGGCGTCGCCGTCGAAGTGGTGCCGGAAACCGGCTCGACCAACGCCGACTTGCTCGCACGCGCGCCGCTGCTGACCGCCCCGCTGCTGCTGATTGCCGAGCACCAGAGCGCCGGCCGCGGACGCGCCGGACGCAGCTGGCTGTCGGCGCCCGGCGATTCGCTGACCTTCTCGCTGGCCTGGCCGTTCGAGGGCGGCCTGCAGCGCCTGACGGGCCTGCCGCTGGCGGTCGGCACGGCGCTGGCCGAGACCCTCGGCCGCCTCGGCCAGCCGGTCGAATTGAAATGGCCGAACGACGTGCTCAAGGATGGCGACAAGCTGGCCGGCATCCTGGTCGAGACCGCGGCCGGCAGTGACGGCGCCACCTGGGCCATCGTCGGCATTGGCCTGAACCTGGTCATGCCGGACGCGCTGGAACAGCGCATCGGCCGTGCGGTCGCCGCCGTGCCGTGGCTGGCGCGCATGGACCGCAACGTGTTGATGGCGGCGCTGCTCGACGGCCTGGCGGCGGCGCTGGCCCAGTTCGCGCAAGACGGCTTCGCGGCCTTTGCCGGACGCTGGAACCTGCTGCATGCCTACCAGGGCCAGCTTGTTACCATCATCGATCGCGGCGAGGTGCTGCACGAGGGCCTGGCCGCCGGCGTCGACGATGCCGGCCGCCTGCTGCTCGACACCGAGCAAGGCCGCATCGCCATCGTGGCCGGCGACGTGTCGCTGCGTCCAAAAGCCTGAGGCCACGCCGATGCTGCTGCTGATCGACGCAGGCAATACCCGGGTCAAGTGGGCCATCGCGCTGGACGGCGCGGCGCCCGGCGACTGGATCGCACACGGCGCGGTCGCGCATGCCGATCTGGAGACGCTGGGCGATGCCTGGGCCGGCCACGCGATTGCGCGCGCGCTCGTCTCGAACGTCGCCGGCGCCACGCTGGCCGAACGCCTGGCGGCACAGCTGCCGGTGGCGCCGACGCCGTTCGTCGCGCGGCCCGAGCTGGCCGGGCTGCGCAACCGCTACCGCGAGCCGGCCCGGCTCGGCGCCGACCGCTTCGCCGCCGCGCTCGGCGCACGCACGCTCGCGCCCGCGCGCGCGCTGGTGGTCGCGACCTGCGGCACCGCGACCACGGTCGATGCGGTCAGCGCCGATGGCGACTTCGTCGGCGGGATGATCTTGCCGGGCCTGGGGCTGATGCTTGGTTCGCTGGCGAGGAACACCGCACAGCTGCCGCAGGTGGCGGCCGGCGCGAACATGCCGCCGACCTTTGCCGACAACACCCAGGACGCCATCCTGTCCGGCTGCTTGGCGGCGCAGGCGGGCGCGATCGAACGCGCCTGCGCGGCGCTGCCGGAGGCGCTGTGCATCCTGTCGGGCGGGGCGGCGCCGCAGGTCGCGCCGGCGCTCGGCGTGCCGTACCGGATGCTGGATAATATCGTGCTGGTCGGCCTGCATGCGGCCGCACCCTATTTCAACTAAGCTCAACTGAGCTCGACCAACGAAAAGGATCGCCGTGCTGAGATTCGCGTTCTGGACCCTGCTGGTGCTCAATGGCGCCGCGTTCGCCTACGGTCAGGGCTACTTCGGCACCAGCAGCGGCGGCGAGCACGAACCCGAGCGCCTGAAGCGCCAGTTCAACACCGCCAAGATGACGATGCTGACCAATGCGCAGGCCGATGCGATGGCCAGGCAGGCCGCCGCGTCCGCATCTGGCGCCTCCGCCACTGCGGCGGCGAGCGCGCCGACGGCGCCGGCACCCGTCGCGGCAGCGGCGCCCGCCGCAGCCCCTGCTGCTGCCGCCGATCCGGCCGCGCCCATCATCGCCTGCACCGAGATCGGCACTTTCGACGTGTCCGAAGCGCGCCGCTTCGATACGCGCCTGGCCACGCTCGACCTGGGCGACAAGCAATCGCGCCAGGCCCAGCAGGAGCAAGACGTCAGCAGCTTCCTGGTGAACATCCCGCCGCAGGGCAGCAAGGAAGCGGCAGACCACAAGGCCGAGGAGCTGCGCAACCTGGGCGTGACCGATTTTTATATCCTGCAGGGCGATTCGCCGATGCGGTACGCACTGTCGCTGGGCGTGTTCAAGACCGAGAGCGGCGCCCAGGCCAGGTTGGCCCAATTGACCAAGCAGGGCGTGCGCACCGCGCGCATCACGCCGCGCGGTCCGCAGACCACGGTCTACAACTACCGCTTCCGCGGCATCACGGAAGCGGTGCGCACGAAAATCGTGGCGCTGGCCGGCGCGATCGGCACGTTCGAGACGCGCAGCTGCCGCTGATCCTGCCGCTGTCCCTGCCGCCGATCCGCGCGTTCAGCGATACCGGTACAGCTTGACGCGCTGGATCGTGAACGCGTCGCCCTCGAGGCGCACGTGGCGCCCCTGGTGGCTTTCGTCGCCGTTCAGCCAGCGGTTTTCGCGCCAGCGGCCATCGTCGTAGGTCCCTTCAACCAGCTTCTCGAAGCCGACCTGCTCCCCGGCCCCGCTCGCGTCCTGGAACGTCACGATGATGCCGCGTCCGGCCACCAGAAACTCGTCGTCGGCCAGTTGGATCACCAGGCCGCCGCGCTTGTCGACTTCGGCATCGGTGGTGGCGCCCCACTGGTTCGGGAAGCTGACGTTCAGGCGATAGCGGCCGATCGTCGCCTCCTGCGGCTTGCGTTCGATGACGCCGTCATACGACGAAGGTGCCTTGAAGCCGCGCATCCGGCCGCTGCCCTGGGCCTGCAGGATCAGCGGTGCCAGCTGGCGCAGCACGGCGTAGGCGCCCGGCAGCGTCTCGCCCTTCGGGTCGGCGAGATCCTCGATGCCGAATGGCGAGTAGCCGATCGCATCAAGTTCGCCGATGGCCCAGAACGCGTTGGCGCCGTTGTCGTTGCGCCCCACGCGGTTGGCCTCCGGTACGAACAGCGGATTGTCCGGCCGCTTGAACTTGCGCGCCCATTCCTGGAAGCTGTCGAAATAGATGTCCATGCCGATCAGGTCGAGCGTCGGCGCCCCCGCCTTCCACACGTCGAACAGGTGCGGCAGCGGTCCCGCGCTCGGGTACTCGCCCGGCTTGCGGCCCGGCCGGTTGAGCGCCACGTTGACGTACATCGGGATCGGGTAGGCGGCCTTGCCGGCGCGCGCCAGTCCTTCGATGAAGTCGGCGTAGCCCCAGGCCTGGAACACTTCCTGGGCCTCGACCGAATCGCCGAACACCTCGCTCCAGCTGCCTTGCGTGCGCGCGCCATGCGTTTCCCACAGCTGGCGCACGCCCGGCTGCAGCGTCGCCGCGTGGGTGCGCAGGTAGTCGATCAGGCGTGCCGGCACCGGACCGCGCCAGGCCTGCTCGGCCTGCGGGCCGTGGTCGCGCACTTCGGGCAGCATGCCGACTTCGTTCTCGATCTGCAGCATCACGACGGTGTCACGGTCGGTCGCCGCCAAGTGACGCAGCATGGCGCTCAGCGCGGCCTGGTCCGCCGCCAGCGTGTCAGGATCGAACGGGGTGAGGATTTCCTGCGCCACGCCCGCCTGCGTGCGCGCGTGCGCGTAGCGTTCGCCGTCGCGCTTGACCCAGGCCGGCACATAGGTCGACATCGAATTCTTCCAGGCGCCGAACCACAGCAGCACCAGCTTCATGTGGTTGGCCCGCGCCTGCTTCACCATCCCGTCCAGGACCGTGAAATCGAAGCGGCCCTGCTCCGGCTCGAGCTGGTCCCACTCGACCGGCGCCACCACCGTGTTCAGGCCGGCGGCCTTCAGGCGCGGCCACAGCCTCTCGAGGTAGTCGAGCTGCGATGCGGACGAGTTGTGCAGTTCGCCGCCCAGCACGAGGAAGGGTTTGCCGTCGACCACCAGCTGGCGCGTCGTGCCCTGCTGGCGCAGTTGCGGAATGCCTGGCGCGGCCGTGCTCGCGGCGACCGCCGGGCCCGCAGCGGCAAGTGCGATTGCGGCGACTGCGAATGTCTTGAGAATCGTATGCATGAGGGGGCAGAAAGCCTAAGCAAAAAACCCTGCCTGCGGACGCCGAGATTGGCGGCCGCTAGCAGGGCGAAGAGGAGACTCGGTCAGAACTTGCCGCGCACGCCCAGCTGGAAGGTACGGCCCGGATCGTACGAGGTGAACGCCGCGTTGGCGAACTGGAAGTAACCTTCGCGCTTGGCCTTGTTCAGGTTGACGATATCGAAGGTAATCGTCGGCCAGTTCTCGCGGTCCAGCACTTGCTCGAGGTCGACGCTGGACGAGAAGTCGGCCTGCTTGTACGCGCGGCTGTACAGCGCCGCCAGCGGGATGCTGTTCTGGTTGCCGGTGGCCGACTGGCTGCCTTCCTGGTACTGGTGCGTGATGCGCGCCATGTAGCCGTGGTTCTCGTAGTAGACGCCGAAGTTGTTGCTCTTCTTCGGCACGTTCAGCGCGATGTAGCCGCTGGTGCCCTCGCCGCTCGCGCTCTGGTTGATCAGGGTCGCGGTCTCGGAAAAACCGAAGCCCTTGACCGGCAGGATCTTGTCGAGTGGCTGGACCCAGCCGAGCTCCAGGCCGCTCACCTTCAGCATGCCGCCGGCGTTGCGCTCCTGGCTCATCACCACGGTGGCCACGCCCGGCCCGCCGCGCGAATCGATCGCCACCTGCTGGGTCGGAATCAGGTTGGCGTAGGTGATGCCGTAGGCGGCCAGGGCCGAGAACGGCAGCGTGATATTGTCGATCACGGTGAAGCCCTTCACGCGCTTCTGGAAGGCGGTCAGGCTGACGTAACCTTCGCCGCCGGTGTACCAGTCGAGGCCCAGGTCGATGTTGTTCGACAGGTAGGGCTCGAGGTTCGGGCTGCCAATGGTGCCGGTGTCGGCCGAGGTGCCGCTGAAGTTGATGCCCGGACGCAGCGAGTTCGGGTTGGCGCGGGTCATGCTCTTGGACAGCGCGATGCGCGCCACGACGTCCGGACGCAGCGTGATGGCCGCGGTGGCCGACGGCAGCGTGTTGTTGTAGGTCTTGTCCTGGTAGACCCACTCGGTCTGGTTCGGGTACTTTGAGCCGTTCAGCGTCAGGTTGGCGTTGCGCGGATCGCTGAACGAATTGAGCGAGCCGACGTCCTGCTTGGTGCGCACGTAGCGCACGCCGGCGTTGTAGCGCACCGGGAAGCCGGCCAGGTCGTACTGGCCACTGACTTCGGTGTAGAAGCCGGTCGCCTTTTCGCGCACGTAGCCCGCGCTGGCGCCGGTCGACGAGCTGGTGGCATCCGGCGCGGTCGAGTTGTAGTAGTCGTAGTTGGAATCCTTCTTGAAGCGGTTCCAGTCGATCACCAGGCCACCGTACGGGCCCTGCACCAGGTAGCTCGGCAGCTGGCTGACCGGAATCAGCGAGCCCTGGTAGGTCAGCGGCGCATTCTGGCCGGCGGTGTAGCCGGTGCCATAGCCCGGGTACAGCGCGGCAGCGCTGGCGCCCGGCGTATTCGCGCCGTTACAGGTCGGCGCGCCGTTCGGGCCCTGCAGGAACACGCTCGGATTGTTGCCACACACGGCGGCCTGCCAGGCAGCCGAGTTGTCCTGGCCGCGGATACGGCGGTCGACGTCGTCGTAGGCCAGGCCGGCCTTGACGCTCAGCTTCGCATCGCCCCAGGTCAGGTCGGTATGGAAGCCCTTGGTACTGGTCTCGCGCAGCTCGTTCTGGATGTTGACGCGGCCGCCGTTCCAGACCAGGTTGGCCGGGTTGCTCACGTCCTGGTTGAACGTGATGCTCGGCACGCCGCCGCCATTGTTGTTGAAGGTGGTGACCAGGTTGCTGCCGGGCGCCGTGATCGGCATGATGGTCGGCGCTTCGTGCGAGAAGGTCGACTTGGTGTAGTTGGCCTGGGCGTCCAGCTTCAGGGTCGGGCTGATCTTCCATTCCATGCCCGGATTCAGGCCCTTCAGATTGGTCTTGTCGCGGCGCGGACCGTATTCGATGAAGTAGGTGCTGTTGGCATAGGTGCCGCTGGTGACCGTGCAGCCGACCGCGCAGTTGCTCTGGTCGACCTGCATGTTCAGCGGGATCGCCGCGTTGTTGCGCACCGCCCAGGTGTAGGCGACGCGCGTCATGTCGTCGTCCTTCTTGCTGTACAGGGTGTCGAGGTAGAAGTGCAGGTTCGTCAGCGGACGCCATTCGGCGCTGATGATGGCCGCGCCCTTGTCGCGCGTGCCATAGTAATCCATGAAGCGGCCCAGGCGCGGGACGATCGCGTTGTCGATCTGGTCGATGCTCAAGCCCGGATTATTGGCCAGCAGGAAGGCCTGGTTGATTGGCGTGCCCGCCACCAGCCCGGCGCCGGCGCCGGCCGGCACCGTGGCCGGGATGGTCCAGTTGCCGCCACCGGTTGCATTGCGATTCGGCGAGCTGCTCTGGGACGCGCTCAGGTTGGGATTGGTCATGCCTACGGTCTCGTAGCCGCGCGTGCGCGCTTCCTGGCGGTTGACCGAAATGCCGGCCAGGATGCCGAAGGTATCGCCCCAGGTCTTACTGGCCAGCAGCGTGCCGCGGCCGCCGACGTCCTTGGCGATCTGCTGCTTTTGCGCGGTGCCGCTGTAGGACACATGGGTGCCCGGATTGTCGAACGGACGCGCGCTGCGCAGGTTGACCACGCCGGCCGCGCCGCCTTCGATCATGTCGGCGGTCGGGCTCTTGCTGACGGTGAGCTTGGTGAACAGGTCGGTCGGCAGCAGGTCGAGGTCGATTTCGCGGTTGGTGTTGGCGCCGTCGATCGGACCGGACGAGGCCACGGCGATCTGCGCGCCGTTCAGCGTGACCTTGGTGAAGCTCGAGCCGAGGCCGCGGATCTGCACGTTCATGCCCTCGCCGGTGACGTCGCGCGCGATCTGCACGCCGGGCACGCGGCTCAGCGATTCGGCGATGTTCTTGTCGGGGAACTTGCCGAGGTCTTCGGCGGAAATCGTGTCCTGGAAGCCGATCGCTTCCTTCTTGTCCTTGGCCGAGGACAGCAGACTGGCGCGATAGCCGGTCACCTTCACGACCGACGTGTCGGCCTGCACGGTCGGGACGGTTTGCACCGGGGCGTCCTGCGCCGCGGTGCTTGCTTCCTGCGCGTAAGCCTGGTGGATGAGGCCGGCGAGGACGCTCAGGCCGAACACGACTTGCCGGCGCTGGCTGCGCCGCACGGATTGTTGGGTCATAACTTTTGTCTCCTGTGGTGCTGGTCTGAAGCCAGCGACTGTATTTATGCTGAGTCAAAAACAGTGTAGGAGCGCAAGTTAGTCAGTGTCAATTTCCTAAAATAAAATGTAATACGCTAACATTAGCGTTTAGGCTACGTTTGCTGGCGGTTATTCGTTTGACCTCCGATGAAGATTCGATGAATGCAACTCATGCTTAGCGAATCTACGGCAGAATCCGACCGACGGAATTTCTTATAGACGTCTGACATCTGACGAGTAAACGCAACATTTCTGCATATATTTGCCAAAATTTTGTGCAATTAATGCTTTTAGGGTACAAATCGCTATCATATGAAAGCTAATGGAAGCCTTATGAGATGAGACATCTTACGACTTGGCGATTTAGCTGAATGCCCTGCCCGCATACGGGGGAGGCATGAAAAAGCATCGGCCCGTGTGCCGGGCCGATGTCGGATGGGAGCGCAAACAGCCGCGCTGGCCGCACTGGCCGATACCTAGCGGCGCACGACGATGGGTTTCAGGCCCAGCGACGCCGGCAGCTGGCGCGCCGCTTCCTGCGCCATCGCGCGGGTTTCGTAAGGGCCGCTGTACAGGCGGTTGACCGAGCCGGCGTGAACGACTTCGATCGCTTGCGCCACGCCGGATTTCTTGAGCAGATCGCTCATTTCCTCAGCCTTGCCTTCGCGGCCGAAGGCGCCCAGCTGCAGGTAGAAGCCGGACACCGCCGCGGCAGCCACGTCCAGGCCCGATCCGGACGCCTTGTCGGGGCCGCCGGCGCTCGACGCCGGCACCGGCGCGCCGGCAGCCGGCCTTGGCGCCGCGGTGGCCACGGCGGCGCTGTCCATCGCGACGCGGTCTTGCAGCATCAGCGCGGCGATTGCCGGCGCCGCGGCCTGCGCCTCGGACGCGGCGGCGCGACGCTGGCTGGCCAGGCGGATTTCGTCACCCGGGAACAGGCGCTCGATCTGGACCTGGTTGCTGCCGCTGCCGAGCAGGCCGAGCTTGAGCGCGGCGGTATAGGACACGTCGATCGCGCGGTCCGAATGGAAAGGGCCGCGGTCGTTGATGCGCACCACGACCGATTTGCCGTTGGCGACGTTGGTGATGCGCGCGTACGAAGGAATCGGCAAGGTCGGATGCGCGGCCGTCATCTTGTACATGTCGTAGGGCTCGCCCGACGAGGTGCGCTGGCCGTGGAACTTCACGCCATACCAGCTGGCGATGCCTTTCTGGAGGAAGGGCTCGTCGCTGATCAGCGGCGTGTAGGTGGTGCCGAATACCGCGTAGGGCTTGTTGGCGAACTTCGCGTAGGGCTCGTACTTGACCACCGCGTCCGGCGTGTCCATCAGGCCGGACGGCGGATTGTTGCCGGGGCCGTCGTCCTGGTAGTAGCCGCCGCGTCCGGAACCGGCCGCCGGCAGCCGGGGCAGATTCGGGTCGGGCTTGTGGTTGGCGGCCACCTTGTGCCCCCATGGCAGGGGGATCAGGCTGTGGTGTTCTTTTTTGCCGTTCTGATCGGTGGTGGTCGTGCATCCGCTCAGCATTGCAAAGACTGCAATAAGGGCTGGGATGCCGTGCTTGGATAAGCTCGGAACCGCCTTTGCTTTCTCTTTCATTTCAGGTCTGCACCAGTTTTCGGTGTCGTTGAATGCTCATCAATATACCACTGCATAATCCCAAAGTAATCAATGCAGTTCCGCCATAGCTCATGAAAGGAAGTGGAACTCCGACGACCGGAAGGATTCCACTCACCATGCCCATGTTCACAAAGGCGTAGGTAAAAAACATCATCGTGATCGCGCCTGCCAGCAGGCGCGTAAACAGGTTCGGCGCGTTGGCCGCGATCATCATGCTGCGCCCGATGAGCAGCAAATACAAGAACAGCAATACTAAGTTACCGATCAGTCCGAACTCTTCCGAGAACACCGAAAAGATGAAGTCGGTGGTGCGCTCGGGGATGAATTCGAGGTAGGCTTGGGTCCCCTTCATGTAGCCCTTGCCCGCCACGCCGCCCGAGCCGATCGCGATGGTCGACTGGATGATGTGAAAGCCCTTGCCGAGCGGGTCCGAGGTCGGGTCGATCAGGGTCATCACGCGCTCGCGCTGGTAGTCGTGCATCATCGACCAGGCCACCGGCAGGCTGGCGGCGCCAGCGACGGCCATCGCCGCCAGCGCTTTCCACGACAGGCCGGCCAGGAAGATCACCCAGAAGCCGGAAGCGCCGACCAGCAGCGCGGTGCCGAGGTCGGGCTGCTTGGCGATCAGGCCGAACGGGATCAAGAGCAGCACCGCGGCGATCAGGAAGGACTTCCATTTGACCATGCCGGCGCGGGTCTGGAAGTACCAGGCCAGCATCAGCGGCATGGCGATCTTCATGATCTCGGACGGCTGGATGTCGGTGCCCACGTGCAACCAGCGCCGCGCGCCCTTCTTGACCGTTCCTGCCACGGCCACCGCCAGCAACAGCGCGACGCCGAAGGTATAGATCGGCACCGCCAAGCGCAGCAGGGTCTGCGGCGGCACCACGGCCGCCGCCCACATGAACACGAAGGCGGCCATGAAGTTGCGCATCTGCCCTTCCAGGCGGCCGGGGAAGTCGTGGCCGGCCGAGGACAGCGTGATCGTGCCGACGCACAGCAGCATGAACAGGATCAGCGACAGCGCCGGGTCGAACACCATCAGGTAGGGTTTCAGGCGGCGGCCGAGCGAGCGGCGTTCAGGGAAATGGTGCGCCATGATTATTGCTCTTCCTTGTTGCCAGGCGTCTCGCCGCCCGGCTTGAATTCGGCACCGGCGGTCGGGGCAAACTGGTCTTCGGCAGCCGGCTCCGGGTCGGCGGGTTTCGGCGCCGGTTTGTCGGCGTCGCCCGGACGCTTGTGCAGCAGGTAGTAGTCGAGCGCCTTGCGCGCGATCGGCGCCGCCGTGCCCGCGCCCCAGCCTCCGTTCTCGACCACCAGCGCGAGCGCGATCTTCGGATGGTCGGCCGGCGCGAAGGCGATGAACAAGGCGTTGTCGCGCAGGCGCTCCGGCGTGGCGCTGGCGTTGTACTTGCCGCCCCTCAGGCCGACCACCTGCGCGGTGCCGGTCTTGCCGCCCACCGTATAGGGCGCGCTGCGGAACTGCTGGAAGGCAGTGCCGGCCTTCGGGTCCGAGGTCACGCCGACCATGCCGCGCTTGACGATGTCGATGTTCGCCTGCTTGAGGGCGATGCGGCCCGATTCCTTGGCCACGGTCGGCATGCGCTGGCGCGTGGCCGGGTCTTCCAGCATCTTGACCAGGTGCGGCTTCATGACGATGCCGTCGTTGGCCAGGGTCGCGACCGCGTGCGCCATCTGCAGAGGCGTGTAGCTGTTGAAGCCGTTGCCGATGGCGATCGAGATGGTGTCGCCGCCGACCCATTTGCCGGCGCGCGGATTGCGCTTGAAGCGCTCGCGCTTCCAGGCTTGCGACGGCAGGATGCCGGCCTTTTCGTGTTCGAGGTCGATGCCGGTCTTTTCGCCGAAGCCGAACGGCTGCATGAAGTCGTGGATGCGGTCGATGCCGAGGTCGTTGCCGACCTGATAGTAATAGGTGTCGCAGGACATCGCGATCGAGCGGTACATGTCGATGAAGCCGTGGCCGCTGCGCTTGTCGTCGTTGAAGCGGTGCCCGCCCAGCATGAAGAAGCCGGGGTCTTGAATACCGTACTGCGGCGTACGCACGCCGTACTCGAGCGCCGCCAACGCCATGTAGGGCTTGAAGGTCGAGCCGGGCGGATAGGTGCCGGACAGCGGGCGGTTCATCAGCGGCTTGTCGAGCGAGGTGTTCAAGGCGGTCCAGCTCTGCGGGTCGATGCCGTCGACGAACAGGTTGGGGTCGTAGCCGGGTTTCGACACGTAGGCCAGCACGTCGCCGGTCTCGGGTTCGATCGCTACCAGGGCGCCGCGCTGGTCGCCGAAGGCCTCCTCGGCCACCTTCTGCAGCTCGATGTCGATCGACAGGATCAGGTTCTCGCCCGGCGTCGGCGCGGTGCGCGACAGCGTGCGGATCGCGCGCCCGCCGGCGGAGCGTTCGACTTCCTCGTAGCCGGTCTGGCCATGCAGCTGGCGCTCGTAGCTCTTCTCCAGGCCTTCCTTGCCGATGTGGTCGGTGCCGTTGTAATTGGACGCGTCGTCGCCGGCCTCGATCACCTTGGCCTCGGCCTGGTTGATGCGGCCGATGTAGCCCAGCACGTGCGAAGCGACCTCGCCCAGCGGGTACTGGCGGAACAGGCGCGCCTGCACCTCCACGCCCGGAAAGCGGAAGCGCTGCGCGGTGAAGCGCGCGACCTCGTCGTCGCTCAGGCGGGTGCGGATCGGCACGCTGGAAAAGTTCTTCGACTCTTCCATCAAATGCTTGAAGCGCTTGCGGTCCTTCGGCTCGATCGTGACCAGCTTGGCCAGCTCGTCGATGACGGAATCCAGGTTGGCTTCCAGCTTGGACGGCGTGATCTCGAGCGTGTAGGCGGAATAGTTACTGGCCAGGACCACGCCGTTGCGGTCGGTGATCAGCCCGCGGTTCGGGACGATCGGCACCAGCGCGATGCGGTTGTCCTCGGCCTGCGCCATGTACTGGCTGTGCTTGACGACCTGCAGCCACACGAAGCGCGCCACCAGCAGCCCGAAGCAGATGAACACGAACACCACCATCGCCGTCAGGCGCATGCGGAACAGGTGGATCTCGCGATCGCTGTCTTTAATTTCAGTCATCAGAATTGCTAAACAACTTACGTATCGGGACTTCGCAAAACCGTCGCGAGCGGCAGCAGATGTGGCCGAGAAGCGCAGCCGTACTTACGGTACGGCGAGCATCGCAGGCCGCATCTGCAACGCGCAGCAGGTTTGGCGAACGTCCCATCAGATAGGGCGGGTGTGGTCTTTGTCTACGGCTCGGCGCTGCGGCGCGAGCAAGACCCAGGTAATCACCGGCCACAAGACCACGGCGACCACGCTTTCGATGAAATGCAGCCAGCCCGGAAAACGCCCGGTCACGGCGAAGCTCACCACCACCTGGATCGCCTGGGTCAGCAGCAGCAGCGGGAACACGTGCATCGCCTGGGTCATCAGCGGGAACCACAGCACGCGCCGGTGGATCATGATCGCCAGGTAGGACAGCAGCGTGTAGGCCAGCGCATTCTCGCCCAGCAGCGTGGCGTCATGCACGTCCATCAGCAGGCCCATGCAGAAGGCGATGCCGATGCCGACCTTGCGCGGCTGGTGGATGCCCCAGAAGACCAGCACCAGGGCGACGAAGTCCGGCGCGCCGATCCAGCGTCCCCATGGCAGCAGGTTGAGCATGAAGGCGCAGATCAGGCTGAACGCGATGAACAGCGAGTTGACCGGCAACAGGATGTAGTGCGGACGGTTCGTCGTGGCCATCACGCGCCCTCCCGTGGTTTGGCGGCGGCCGGCGTACCGGTGGCCGTCACCGTGGCAGGTGCGGCAGCCGGGGCCGGCGACCGTGCGGCCGGCGCAGCGGTGGCCGGCGCGCCCACGGCCGACTGCGGATTGGCAGTGGCGGCGGGACGCGCGGTCGCAGGTTGTGCGGCAGTCGGTTGTGCGCCGGCTGGACGTGCGCCGGCCGGCGCAGTGACCGGCGCACCGGCCGGACGCGCAGCGGCCGGGACGGCGCCGCCATTCTGCTGCGCGGCAGGCGCCCCACCCGCCTGCGCGGGCGCAGGCGACGCATGCGCGCCCGCGTTGGGAGCATTGCCGTTCGGTGCACCGGCCGCATTCGCCGGCGCCGCGGCCGGCAGTGGCTGGGCCGGCAACGGCGGCAGCGGGATCGGCGCCATCTTCGGCAGGTTGCGCTTGGACAGCGGCGCGCCGTTGACGCCTGCCTTGGCCGGCTCGTCCGGACGCGGCGGCAGCTGCTGGTCGGACATCACCACCAGCAGCTGGCGATGGCGGTCGATGCCGGCCAGCGGCTGGCAGACCACGCGTCCGAAGGCGCCGTTGGCCACTGATTCGACCTGGATCACCTTGGCCACCGCCAGGCCGGCCGGATACATGCCGTCCAGGCCGGAGGTGACGAGGATGTCGCCGACCTGGATGTCGGCGTTAGGCGCGACGAAGCGCAGATCGAGCAGGCCGGACTGACCACGGCCGTAGGCCACGCTGCGCAGGCCGCTCCTGAGCACCTGCACCGGAATCGCCTGTTCCTTGTCGGTCAGCAGCGTGACCTCCGAGGTGAGCGGGAACACGCGCGTGACCTGGCCGACCACGCCGGCATTGTCGATCACGGGCAAGCCGAGCTTGACGCCGTCGCGCCCGCCGCGGTCGAGCACCACGCGGCGCGTGGACGGATCGCGCGCGTCGTACAGGATCTCGCTCATCATTGAGCGCACCGGCAGGTGTTCGCGCGCATCCATCAGATGGCGCAGGTGGGCGTTCTCCGAGGTCTGGAGCTGGGCCTGCTGCATGGCCTGGGCCATCGCGACCTGCTGGCTCTTCAGCTCGCGCACTTCCTTCTCCAGTGCGGAGATCGAGGAAAAATAATCGCTCATGCTGGAGGCCGCGTTGCGCGGGGCCAGGGCCGCCATCTGCAGCGGGTACAGGACCGTGCCCGCCACCTGGCGCACCAGATTCAGCGCGTGGAAGCGCGCGTCCACGACCAGCAGCGCGATCGAGAGCAGAGCGAACACCGTCACCTTGACCCTTGCGGGGGCGCCTTGCTTGAACAGCGGCGGAGGACTGTATTCCATGACTTCCAATAATCTACATCATCAAACGCGAAACCGGATGCGCAGCGAAACGCCGCGCATCCGGTTCACGTCACCAAGGTCGGTTGACCGTTGTCCGGTCGACGGTAGGGTTCACCGCAGGGCTTACTCGTACGAGAAGATCGAACCCAGCTTGTCCATGCGCTCGAGCGCCATGCCCGAACCGCGCACGACGCAAGTCAGCGGGTCTTCGGCGACCAGCACCGGCAGGCCGGTCTCTTCCATCAGCAGGCGATCGAGGTCGCGCAGCAGCGCGCCGCCGCCGGTCAGCATCATGCCCTTCTCGGCGATGTCGGCGCCCAGTTCCGGCGGGGTCTGCTCGAGCGCATTCTTGACGGCCGAGACGATGTTGTTGAGCGGGTCGGTCAGCGCTTCCAGGATCTCGTTGCTCGAAATCGTGAACGAGCGCGGGATGCCTTCGGACAGGTTGCGGCCCTTGACTTCCATCTCCTTGACTTCCGAACCCGGGAAGGCCGAGCCGATGGCTTTCTTGATCGATTCGGCGGTCTGTTCGCCGATCAGCATGCCGTAGTTGCGGCGGATGTAGTTGACGATGGCTTCGTCGAACTTGTCGCCGCCGACGCGCACCGAGCCCTTGTACACCATGCCGCCCAGCGAGATGATGCCGACTTCGGTGGTGCCGCCGCCGATGTCGACCACCATCGAGCCGGTCGCTTCCGAGACCGGCAGGCCGGCGCCGATCGCGGCCGCCATCGGCTCTTCGATCAGGTACACCTGCGACGCACCTGCGCCCAGCGCCGATTCGCGGATCGCGCGGCGCTCGACCTGGGTCGAACCGCACGGCACGCAGATGATGATGCGCGGCGACGGACGGAAGAATTTCGAATCGTGCACCATGCGGATGAACTGCTTGAGCATCTGCTCGGTGACGGTGAAGTCGGCGATCACGCCATCCTTCATCGGGCGGATTGCTTCGATGTTGCCCGGGACCTTGCCCAGCATCTGCTTTGCTTCCTTGCCGACCGCCTGGATCGTCTTCTTGCCGTTCGGACCGCCTTCCTGGCGGATCGCGACGACCGAAGGCTCATCCAGCACGATGCCCAGGCCGCGCACGTAGATCAGGGTATTTGCGGTACCCAGGTCGATGGCCAGGTCGTTCGAAAAGTAGCTGCGTAAAAAACCAAACATGTGTGTCCTGATGCGCAACCTCGTGCGCGTAAGCGGACCTCGAATGTTCAAGGTCCCTAACATTGATCGGGGAATCCTCGCCGCGACGGATGAATCACACCGCGGGCTTGTCGTCATGCGCACGGGCGAGCTTTCGCCTCAGAACGCATTAGCCCGCCATTCTACCTTATAATTTGGCGTTTAAATGCTGAAAAACGGGCGGAAACATGCCCATATCAGACTGCGAAATCGACGGCATTACCAAGCTTTTATCAGCTTTAACGCGCTGTTATCCAAAATTCATCATCCACAGAACACTCTTTGAACGCGGTGACGAGCCGCGCCATTTGCCATGTCCCTGACACTTTCAGACGTAAAACGGATCGCCAACCTGGCCCAGCTCGAAATGGACGACGCGCATGCCGAGACCGCCCTGAACGAGCTGAACGGGATCTTCGCCCTCGCCGAACAGATGCAGGCGGTCGACACCACGGGTGTTGCGCCCTTGTCGCATCCACTGGCGGCCATGGTCGACCTGCCGCTGCGCCTGCGCGAAGACGTGGTCAGCGAAGAGAACCACCGCGAGGACTACCAGGCCCCTGCCCCCAAGACCCAGGACGGTCTGTACCTGGTGCCGAAAGTGATCGAGTAAGGAGTTATCGAATATGCACAACAAGACCCTGAAAGAGCTGTCGACGCTCCTGCACACCAAGCAAATCACGTCGACCGAGCTGACCCAGCACTTCCTGGACCGCATCGCCGCCAGCAACCACAACGCCTTTTTGCACGTCGACGCCGAACAGTCGCTGGCCCAGGCCAAAGCGGCTGACGTGCGCTTGGCCGAGGGTTCGGCCGGCCCGCTGACCGGCATCCCGATCGCGCACAAGGACATCTTCGTTACCAAGGGCTGGCGCTCGACCGCCGCCTCGAAGATGTTGGGAAATTACGTCAGCCCCTTCGATGCGACCGTGGTCGAGAAATTCGCGGACGCCGGCATGGTCACGATCGGCAAGCTCAATTGCGACGAATTCGCGATGGGCTCGGCCAATGAAAACTCGGCTTTTGGTGCGGTAAAGAACCCATGGGATGCGCAAGCGGTGCCGGGCGGTTCCTCGGGCGGTTCGGCCGCCGCAATCGCCGCGCGCCTGGCGCCGGCCGCGACCGGCACCGACACCGGCGGCTCGATCCGCCAGCCGGCCGCGTTCTGCGGCATCACCGGCATCAAGCCGACCTATGGCCGCGTCTCGCGCTTCGGCATGATCGCGTTCGCCTCCTCGCTCGACCAGGGCGGCCCGATGGCGCGCACCGCCGAGGATTGCGCCATGCTGCTCAACGAGATGGTCGGCTTCGACACGCGCGACTCGACCAGCCTCAGCGCCGAGCAAGGCAACGTGCGCGAAGACTTCACGCTCGAGCTGAACGAATCGCTGGCCGGCCTGCGCATCGGCGTGCCCAAGGAATACTTCGGCGAAGGCCTGGCGCCGGACGTCGAGCAGGCCGTGCGCGCCGCGCTCGACCAGTTCGTCAAACTCGGCGCCACCCTGGTCGAGATCTCGCTGCCCAAGACCAGCCTGTCGATCCCGGTGTACTACATCATCGCCCCGGCCGAAGCCTCGTCGAACCTGTCGCGCTTCGACGGCGTGCGCTACGGCTACCGCGCGCCCGAGTACGGCGACTTGCAGGACATGTACAAGAAGACGCGCGCGCAAGGCTTCGGCAAGGAAGTCCAGCGCCGCATCATGGTCGGCACCTACGTGCTGTGCCACGGCTACTACGACGCCTATTACGTGCAGGCGCAAAAGATCCGCCGCCTGATCGCCGACGATTTCCAGGCCGCGTTCAAGGACAAGTGCGACGTCATCATGGGCCCGGTGGCCCCGACGGTGGCCTGGGACCTCGGTTCGAAGTCGAACGACCCGGTCGCCAACTACCTGGCCGACATCTTCACGCTGTCGACCAGCCTGGCGGGCCTGCCCGGCATGTCGATCCCGGTCGGTTTCGGCCAGGGCGAGACCAACGGCAAGCGTCCGGTCGGCCTGCAAATCATCGGCAACTACTTCAACGAAGCCAAGCTGCTGAACATCGCGCACCAGTACCAGCAGGTCACCGACTGGCACCAGCGCGCGCCTGAAGGCGTCTAACGCAGGCGATAAGGAGAACAGAATATGCAATGGGAAGTCGTCATCGGTCTCGAGAACCACGTCCAGCTCACGACCAACTCGAAAATCTTCAGCGGCAGCTCGATCCGGTTCGGCGCCGAGCCGAACACGCAAGCCAGCCCGGTCGACCTGGCGCTGCCGGGCGTGCTGCCCGTGATGAACAAGGGCGCGGTCGAGCGCGCGATCCGCTTCGGCCTGGCGGTCGGGGCGAAGATCGCGCCGCACTCGGTGTTCGCGCGTAAGAACTATTTTTACCCTGACCTGCCGAAGGGCTACCAGATCAGCCAGTTCGAGGAACCGGTGGTCCAGGGCGGTACCTTGACCTTCGCGTATGAAAAGGATGGCAAGCTCGAAACCAGCACCATCAACCTCACGCGCGCGCACCTGGAAGAAGACGCCGGTAAATCGCTGCACGAGGATTACCACGGCATGAGCGGCATCGACCTGAACCGCGCCGGCACGCCGCTACTGGAGATCGTGTCCGAGCCGGAAATCCGCAGCGCCGCCGAAGCGGTCGCCTATGCGAAAGCGCTGCACTCGCTGGTGATGTGGCTGGGCGTCTGCGACGGCAACATGCAGGAAGGTTCGTTCCGCTGCGACGTCAACGTCTCGGTGCGCCCGGTCGGCCAGAAGGAATTCGGCACCCGCTGCGAGATCAAGAACCTGAACTCGTTCCGCTTCATGGAAGAGGCGATCCACTACGAGGTGCGGCGCCAGATCGAGCTGATCGAAGACGGCGGCAAGGTCGTGCAAGCCACGCGCCTGTGGGACCCGGACCGCAAGGAAACGCGCCAGATGCGCTCGAAGGAAGACGCGCAGGACTACCGCTACTTCCCCGATCCCGACCTGCCGCCGCTCACGATCTCGAACGACTGGATCGAGCGCGTCAAAGCCAGCATGCCCGAACTGCCGGGCGCGATGCGCGAGCGCTTCACCGGCGACTACGGCCTGCCGGAATACGACGCGCTGGTGCTGACCGCGTCGCAGGCGATGGCGACCTATTACGAAGCCGTGGTCGCCAAGGCCGGCAAGGAAAACGCCAAGGCCGCGGCCAACTGGCTGATGGGCGACGTCTCGTCGGCGCTGAACCGCGAAGGCATCGACATCGTCGAGTCGCCCGTGGAAGCGTCGCAGCTGGCCGTGCTGCTCAAGCGCATCCAGGACGGCACGATCTCGAACAACGCGGCCAAAAAGGTGTTCAGCCTGATGTTCGAAGCGAAGTCGGGCGAGGAAAACCTGGCCGACGTCATCATCGAGCGCGAAGGCTTGAAGCAGATCTCGGACACCGGCGCGATCGAAGCGATCGTCGACGAGGTCCTGGCCAATAACGCCAAGTCGGTCGAGCAGTACAAGGCCGGCAAGGAAGCGGCGATCAATGCGCTGATCGGCCAGTGCATGAAGGCGTCGAAGGGCAAGGCCAATCCGGCTCAGGTGACGGAGTTGCTCAAGAAGAAGCTGGCGGCCTGAACCAGCCTGATTCCAGCAAAAGACCGGGCTCGACCCGGTCTTTTTTTCGTTTATCCTTGCGGTAGTTTCGGAATTTCAGACATTAGCTTGGATTCAATACTGATCATGCGCGTTGTTTCGGAATTTAAGAAATCAGCTGGCAACTACACTAGCCATCGAGAAAAGTTTCGGAATTTCAGAAATACACGAAAGTTTTCAGACTATACTGGTTTTATCCCTTAAATTCCGAAACTATCTGGATCATGTCAAGCACACCCGTTGTCCTCGTCGACTCCAGCAAGCTCGGTCCGCTCGTGCGTCAACGTCGACGCGGACAGCATCTTCGCATCGATGATGCTGCACAGCTGATCGGCGTGTCGCAAGACCTGATGTCACGCCTCGAAAACGGCCAGGGTACGGTCAGACTGGACAAAGCGCTCGCCGTCCTCGACGCTCTTGGCCTGGCATTGGTCGTGGTGCCGAAAGAGCATCCATGGCTGCGTCAGGCACAGGTCGACGCAGCCACGCCAGCACCTGGCGCCACGGAGCCGACGTGAACATCGCGCTAGACGTCCTGGCGGATGACGCCCTGGCGGCGCGTCTCGAGCACATTCCGCTGGACGATGCATGGTCGCTCGCCTACACGCAGGCGTGGCACGCCGATCCCATGGCCTTTCCGTTCTCTCCGCCATTGCCGCTGGCTGCGCCTGATGCAGGTTACGACGCGCGCACGGTCAAGCGATTCATCGAAAACCTGCTGCCGGAAGGCCGGGCGCTCGACGATGCGGTTGCCGCCAATGGCCTCGCCCGCAGCAATGTATTTGGCCTGATTCGCGCACTTGGTAGCGAAACCGCCGGCGTCCTGCGCTTTCGCGATCCGGCGCAAGACACCGCCGCGCCGCCCGCCCCCGATGTCCAGCGCGAGGTCACGCTCGAGGAGCTGGATGCGCGCATCGCCGACCGCGCGACGCCGTTTTCGGTCTGGGACGGCAAGGTACGGATGTCGGTCGCGGGCGTACAGGACAAGCTTCTGGTCTACCTCGATGCGCCGCTGTCGGAGCGAGGACGCATGTTCCTGATCGATGGCCCTCGCCTGGCCTCGACCCACCTGCTCAAGCCGGACCTGGGCCAGCCGCGCTTGCCCCACCTTGCGATCAACGAGCATTTTTGCATGCGGCTGGCACAGCGCATCGGTCTGCCGGTTGCCGATGTCGACTTGTTGCGCACGCCGCGGCCGGTGCTCGTGGTACGGCGCTTCGACCGCATCGCGCAAGGCCAGGGCGATGCGCGCCGCGTCCAGCGGCGGCACATGGTCGACGTCTGCCAGGCCTGCGACCTGCCGGTCAGTTTCAAGTACGAACGCAACCTCGGCAAGAGTGCCGAGGTCCGCGAGGTGCGCGACGGCGTCAGCTTCGCCCGCCTGTTCGCGCTTGCCGACCTGGCTGCCAACAAAGCCTTGGCAAAGCGCGCCATGCTGCAATGGGCCTTGTTCCAGTTCCTGATCGGGAACAGCGACGCTCACGGTAAAAACTTCTCGTTCTTCGTCGGGCCAGGCGGCTACCTCGAGCCGACACCATGGTACGACCTGGTCAGCGTCGTCCAGTACCCGCATTTCGACACCGACCTCGCGATGGCGTTCGGCGATGCCTTCACCCTGGACGAGATCACGCCTTTCGCCATGGCCGATTTCGCCGTACGTTGCGGTATCGATCGAAAGCTGATGCGGCGCGAAGCGCAGCGGCTCGCCACGCGCGCGCGCGCGGCCGCGGCCGAGCAGGCGCGCGCGCCCGAATACGCGCATGAAGAGCGTGACTTCGTCATGCAGCTGGCCGCATTCGTCGACGCGCAGGCGCTGCGCCTGACGCAACTGACAACCGATGCGGCGTCGATCGCCGACGAATTCCTCTGAAACCGCAGCGGCGCGCCGACGTCGAGCCACGCCCGTTTTTACGCCCCCGTTGCAATCCTTGCCGATCTATATACACCGCGTTTACGCGCTCCTCGATAAGCTGATCCCGTCATCATTCGTCGAAAGGACGTCACATGTTCGAGATCATCGGTTTGATCGTTGCAGGCGTGGTGCTCGTGTTCCTCGTGTTCGCCGTGGCCAGCAGCGTGGTCTACATCCCAAACGACAAGATCGGGATCGTGGAAAAAAGTGGTCGGGGCGCGGGTCGGTACATGCCGGCTTCGTCGCGCTGCATGGCGAAGCCGGCTTCCAGCCCGACGTGCTGCGCGGCGGCTTCCATTTGTACGCGCCGTTCCAGTACCGGGTGCACCGCCAGAACCTGGTGACGATCCAGCAAGGTACCCTGGCTTACGTGTTCGCGCGCGACGGCTTGCCGATGGCGCCGAGCCAGAACCTCGGCTGCAACAAGGCCGCCGACGATTTCACCGACGTCGCCGCGTTCCTGAGCAAGGGCGGCCAGAAGGGCTTGCAGCGCAAGATCCTGCGCGAGGGGACGTATGCGATCAACCTGGCGCAGTTCGTGGTGCTGGCCGAGAACCACGTGTATGCGCTGCCGCTGCCCGGCGACGCCAACGTCAACGCCAAGGGTGAGATCAGCGGCATCCTGGCCGCGGTCCACGACGACCTGGTGGCGCGCGGCGGTTTCCGGCCACTGGTGATCCGCGAAGACAAGCTGGCCGTCGTCACCACGCACGAAGGCCAGTCGCTGCCCGAGGGGACCATCGTTGCGCCCGTGGTCGGCGCCGATCCGGCCGACGCGCTGCGCTACCACCACGACTTCCAGGAACCGGAGATCTTCATCGACGCCGGCGGCTACAAGGGCCGCCAGCTGCAGGTGCTGGTCGAAGGCACCTATTACCTGAACGCGCGCTTCGCCTCATGGGAGATCGTGGCCAAGACCGAGGTGCCGGTCGGCTTCGTCGGCGTGGTGGTGTCTTACACCGGCAAGGCCGGCCAGGACCAGACCGGCGACGATTACCGCCACGGCGAACTGGTCGGCGTCGACGAGAAAGGCGTGCAGGCCACGCCGCTCCTGCCCGGCAAGTACGCGCTGAACCCGTACGCCAAGCGCGTGATCGAAGTGCCGACCACGAACTTCATCCTCAAGTGGCAGGCCGGCGCGATCGGCTCGCACGAGCTGGACAAGCACCTGTCCGAGGTGTCCCTGATCACCAAGGATGCATTCGAGCCGGACCTGCCGCTGTCGGTCGTGGTCAACATCGACTACAAGATGGCGCCGCTGGTGATCCAGCGCTTCGGCGACATCCGCAAACTCGTCGAGCAAACCCTCGACCCGATGGTGGCCGCCTACTTCAAGAACGTCGGCCAGCGCAAGACGCTGATCGAACTGCTGCAGGAGCGCTCGGACATCCAGGAGCGCGCGATCGAGGAGATGCGCCGCAACTTCGAGGGCTACAACCTGACGCTCAACGAAGTCCTGATCGGCACGCCGCGCGCCAAACCCGGCGACACCCAGATCGAGACCATCCTGCGCCAGCTGCGCGAGCGCCAGGTCTCGCGCGAGCAATTGGAAACCTACCGCACCAAGGAAGCGGCGGCGCAGCAGGAACGTATCCTGCGCGAGGCCGAGGCGCGCGCCAAGCAGCAGACCGCGATCACGGAATCGGAGCTGGCGGTGCGCATCGCCGAGAACCAGGGCAGCGCGGCCGTGCAAAAGGCGATCAAGTCGGCCGAGGAAGCGCGCCAGAGCGCAGGCGGCGCGGCCGACGCCAAGCGCCGCCTGGCCGAAGCCGAAGCCTACCAGGTGGAAGCGGTCGGCCAGGCCCAGGCCAAGGCGACCGAGATGAACGTCGCGGCCTACGGCGGTTCGGAGCTGCAGTTCCAGCAGACCGTGCTGCTGCGCTTTGCCGAAGCGATAGAACGCGGCCACGTGGCGCTGGTGCCGTCGATCCAGGTGGGCGCCGGTGCAGGCAGCGGCACCGCGCTCGACGCTTTCCTGGCGATGGCGGTCAAGCAGATGGCGGCGGCGCCTGCAGTCGTCCCGCTGGCTGTACCTGAAACGCACAAATGAAGTACCCAAGGTTCATCACTGGCCGGCCTGTCCGGTTGTTATGCTGACCTCCTCTGCTTTTCACATGCAAACAAAAGGAGAATCGTCATGTATGCAATCACTGGAATCACCGGCCAGGTCGGCGGCGCCGTCGCCCGCTCGCTGCTCAAAGCCGGCAAACAGGTCCGCGCCGTCGTGCGCAGCGCCGACAAGGGCGCACCCTGGGCCGCGCTGGGCTGCGACGTCGCCGTCGCCGACAACACCGACGTGGCCGCGATGACCGCGGCGTTTGCCGGCGCCGAGGGCGTGTTCGTGCTGATGCCGCCGACCTACGATCCGGTCCCGGGCTATGCGCTGACCGTCGCTGCGATTGCCGCGATCCGCGACGCCTTGAGCGCGGCCAAGCCCGCCAAGGCCGTGGTGCTGTCGACCGTCGGCGGCCACGTCGCGCGCGAGAACCTGCTCAACAACCTGAAAATGACCGAAGACGGCCTGCGCGAGCTGCCGATCCCGGTCGCCTTCTTGCGCGCCGCCTGGTTCATGGAGAACGCGTCCTGGGACCTGGACGCGGCCAGGACCGGCAGCATCCAGAGCTACCTGCAGCCGCTGGACCGCGCGATCGGCATGGTCTCGACCGAAGACATCGGCACCAATGCCGCCGACCTGCTGCAGGAAACCTGGAGCGGCGCGCGCGTGGTCGAGCTGGACGGTCCGCAAAGCGTGTCGCCGAACGACATCGCCGGCGCTTTTGCCCAGGCCCTGGGCCATCCGGTCGAGGTGACGGCCGTGCCGCGCGACCAGTGGGAGCCGACCTTCCGCGCCCAGGGCGCACAGAACCCGATCCCGCGCATCCAGATGCTGGACGGCTTCAACGAAGGCTGGCTGGTGTTCGAGGGCGGCGCCGTCGAGCAGCGCCACGGCAGCACTACGCTGCAGCAGGCGATCGACCGCCTGGTCCATCCAGCCAAAGCGCCGGCCACCGCATAATCCATCGTTTTAATCAGAGGTGGCCGCGCTCTTCGCTGACCGCGGCCCCTCTCCCCGACATCAACGCGGACCGAGCGCGCTGAGAAAATCCAGAAAGGCGACCGCCTTGGCCGGCAGGTGCCGGCGCGACGGGTACAGCGCGTACAGCGGAAAGCGTTCGTCGGGCCAGTCCGGAAACAGGTCGATCAGGTGCCCTTGCGCGAACAGGTGCTCGGCGCCGAGCTCCATCAGCTGGCCGATGCCGTAGCCAGACAGGCAGACTGCGTGCAGCGAACCGGCGTCGTTGAGCGTGAGCGCCCCCTGCGTCTGCACCTCGATCTTCTTGCGGCCGCGGTGGAATTCCCAGTCGTACAGCCGGCCCGAATGCGGGTCGCGGAACTGCAGGCAGACATGGCGCCCATCGGCCAGGTCCTGCGGCTTGGCCGGCCGCCCATGACGCGCGATGTACGCGGGCGCGGCGGCCGTGACGATGCGCGTGTCCAGCAGCTTGCGCGCCACCAGGCTCGACGAGACCGGCGTGCCGAAGCGCACCGCCAAATCAAAACCGTCGCCGACCAGGTCGCCGAGCTGGTCGCGGTTGACCAGCTCGAGCTGCAGCTCCGGATGACGCTCCAGGAAGCCGCCCAGCTGCGGCCCCAGCACCAGGCGCGAAAAGAACGGGTCGATGTTCACGCGCAGCCGGCCGCGCACCTGCGATCCGCTCTGGCTGGCCGAGGACGTCGCTTCCTCCAGTCCAGCCAGCAAGGGCATCACGCGCTCGCACAGCGCGCGCCCGTCTTCGGTCAGCACCACCGCGCGCGTGGTGCGCTCGAACAGGCGGATGCCGAGCCGCTCTTCCAGGCGCGAGATGGCGCGGCTGACCGCCGACGGCGAGATACCGAGCGCCACGCCCGCGCGCGCGAAGCTGCCGCTGTCCACCACGGCGCCGAGCACGCCGAGGCCGTTCATCATGCGTTCGTCGTAGACCATGCCGGCTACAGCTGATCGCGCCGCAGATAACTCATCATGCAGGCGTAATCGGCCAGCGGCATGACGCCGAGCGCGCGCCGGTTCTCGTCGACCCGGCGCACTTCTTCCGCGCTGTCCAGGCCGAAGTAGGTTTTGACCATGTCCTTGGGCGGGAACTGGGTGCCGTAGCGCTGCGGCTTGCCCTGCGCCTTCAGCACACGGTCGGTGTAGCGCGCCAGGTCGCTGCCACTCAGCTCACCGGCGGCGTGGCGTTGTTCGAGCGCCGGCAGCAGCTCGGCCTGGAAGCCCGGCTGCGTGTCCATGTGCTGGGCCAGCAGCCAGGCTTCGCCGACGCCGCGCTCGCCGACCTGGGCCGCGGTCGGGAATCCTTTGGTGGTGACCTGCCGGTACATCCACTTGACGTCGTCCTGGTCGATCCGGGTGACCACGCGTCCCAGCCGCGGGCTCATGCGGCTGGCGAGCCAGGCCTTGCGCGCGTCCTGGTCCTGCTTGAAGCGCGTGTCCAGCTCGGCGCGCAGCGCGGGATCGGTCAGCGTGCGGGCAGCGTCGCGCGCCGCCACCGCCTTGGCCGACTCTTCGGGATGAGCCTTGATCCAGGCCACCGCCCCGGCGCACGGCAAGTCGCCGATCTCGCCTTCGTCGGTGACATGGGCCGATGCCTGCAAGCTGGCCCCCAACAGCAGCGCCAGCGCCAACGTGTCGAGGGCGCGCATGTTACGCCACCCCGTACTGCTGGCGATACGCGGCCACGGCGTCCTTGTGCTGGGCCAGCGACGGATCCGCCTCCAGGTAGCCGAACAGATCGGCCAGATTGGCGATCGAGATCACCGGAATACCGTAGCTCTCGCTGACTTCCTGCACCGCCGACAGCGGCGACAGCACGCCGTCGTGGCCAGCACGTTCCATGCGGTCGAGCGCGATCAGCACGGCGGCCGGCTCGGCGCCGGCGGCGCGGATCATCGTCACCGATTCGCGTACAGAAGTGCCGGCCGAGATCACGTCGTCGATGATCACCACGCGGCCCTTGAGTTGGGCGCCGACGATGGTGCCGCCTTCGCCATGGTCCTTGGCTTCCTTGCGGTTGTAGGCGAACGAGGTGTCGCGGCCTTGTGCGGCCAGCGCCACCGCGGTCGTCGAGGCCAGCGTGATGCCCTTGTACGCGGGGCCGAACAGCATGTCGAATTCGACGCCCGAATCGATCAGGGTCTGGGCGTAGAATTGCGCCAGCTGGCCCAGCGTGGCGCCGTCGTGGAACAGGCCGGCGTTGAAGAAGTACGGCGACAGGCGGCCGGCCTTGGTGGTGAACTGGCCGAATTTGAGCACTCCCGCCGAAACGGAAAACGCGATAAACTGTTGACGCAAGTTGTTCACGATGACCCCATAGAATTTTCAATGGCCGCTATTTTACCGTGCGGCCCGTCTCTCTTCTTCCCATGCCAAGAATTATCTCCGCCAACCTGAACGGCATCCGCTCGGCCCACAAGAAGGGCTTTTTCGACTGGATGGCCAAGCAGGACGCCGATTTCGTCTGCGTCCAGGAACTGAAGGCCCAGCAGGCCGACATGAGCGAGGCCTTCCTCGCCCCGCACGGCTACCATGGCCATTTCCACTACGCCGAAAAGAAGGGTTATTCGGGCACCGGCGTGTATAGCCGGACCAAGCCGGACAACGCGAAAATCGGCTTCGGCTGCCATGAATTCGACAACGAAGGCCGCTACACGCGCGTCGATTGCGGCGACCTGACCGTGATCTCGGTGTACTGCCCGTCCGGCTCGTCCTCGCCGGAGCGCCAGGAAGCCAAGTTCCGTTTTATGGAAGTGTTCCTGCCGCACCTGCAGGAACTGCGGGCCGAGGGCCGCGAGGTGGTCGTATGCGGCGACTGGAACATCGCGCACAAGGAGATCGACCTGAAAAACTGGAAGGGCAACCGCAAGAACTCGGGCTTCCTGCCGGAGGAGCGCGCCTGGATGACACGCATCTTCGACGAACTCGGCCTGGTGGACGTGCACCGCGTGGTCAACCAGGAGCCCGAGCAGTACACCTGGTGGAGCAACCGCGGCCAGGCCTGGGCCAAGAACGTCGGCTGGCGCATCGACTACCACGTCGCCACGCCGGGCATCGCCGCCAAGGCGCATGCAGTGTCGGTCTACAAGGACGAGCGCTTCTCGGACCACGCGCCGCTGATCATCGACTACGCGCTCTGATCGCCTTTCACGGCCGAGGCCAGCACCGCCCGGATCTCGTCCAGCGGCGCCGGCTTGAGCAGGTGATGGTCGAAGCCGGCCGCCTGCGAGCGCGCGCGGTCCTGGGCCGCGCCCCAGCCGGTCAGCGCCACCAGCCGCACGCCGCCCAGGCCAGGCAAGGCGCGTATCCCGCGCGCCGTGTCGTAGCCATCCATGCCCGGCATGCCGATGTCGAGGAAGGCCAGCTCCGGCTGGAACCCGGCCGCGAGCGCCAGCGCGCCGGCGCCGTCGGCGGCGATGCGTACCTCGTGACCGTCCAGCCTGAGGAGCGCGCCCAGCGTCTCGGCGGCATCGGCATTGTCGTCGGCGACGAGTATGCGCAATGGACGCGCCGGCACCTGGGCGTGCGGCCCACTGCGCGCGGGCGCGGATGCGGAGGCAGGCAACGCGCTTGAGGCCAGCGGCAGCCTGATCGAAAAGACACTACCCTGTCCCACGCCCGGGCTGGCGGCGCGCACCGTCCCGCCATGCAGGCCGACCAGATTGCGCACCAGCGACAGGCCGATGCCGAGACCGCCGTTGGAACGGTCGATCTGGCGCGCCACCTGCGTGAACATCTCGAACACGGCGCCCAGCGACTCGGCCGCGATGCCGATCCCGTTGTCGGCCACCGCTATCGTGACGGCATCGTCCTCCGGCTCGACCGACAAGCCGATGGCGCCCCCCTGCGGCGTGTACTTGGCGGCGTTGGACAGCAGGTTGCCGATGACCTGGCTCATGCGCACGGTATCGACTTCGACCCAAATCGGCGCATCCTGCATGCGTACCGTCAGCCGATGCCCTGCCGCTTCGATCGGCGGCATGCTGGCTTCGACCGCCCCCGATACCACGTCCTGCAGCACCGCCTGTTCTTTCTGCAGCACGATCTTGCCGCTCGATACCCGCGCGATGTCCAGCAAGTCGTTGATCAGATGCGTCATGTGGCGCACCTGCCGGTCCATCATATCGCGCACTGCTGCGCCGTTGCCGGGCCGTCCTTCACTCATGCGCAGCAGGTCAAGGCCGTTGCGGATCGGCGCCAGCGGATTGCGCAACTCATGCGCCAGCGTGGCCAGGAACTCCGACTTGTGGCGATCGGCCTCGCGCAGGGCTTCCATCGAGCGCACGCGTTCGATGTGGGCCCAGCAGCGCTCGACCACGGCATCGGTCAGGGCGACTTCGTCGGCGGTCCAGTTGCGCGGCTGCTGCTGATGCACTGCCATCATCGCCACCAGCTTGCCGCCCTTGACCAGGCCGCAGCAGATGATCGCCTTGATGCCGATCTGGTTGAACATGCCGTCGCCGTCGCCCGGCGCCAGCTCGCGGTCGACGTCGTTGATCACCAGGTTGCGGCCGATGCGCAGGCTGGAGGTCGCGCGCGAACCGAACAGGTCGAGCGAATACACGCCCACCGTGCTGATCGCACCGGGGACGCGCCAGTCGTGGCGGATGGTGAAGCGGTCATTGTCCGGCTCGAGGTCGGCATAGGCCACGCGCGTCGCCCCTAGGTGCTCGCCCAGCAGGCGGGTGGCTTCTTCCATGATCACTTTCGGATCCGACGCCACCCGGGTCGCTTCGCCGATGCTGTCGAGCAGGCGCAGGCGCGCCTCGATCTGGTGGCGCTCGGTGACGTCGTTGCCGGTCGCGGCGATGAACAGCAGTGTGCCATCGGGCGCGGTGACGGGTGCGATCGCAATCTGGCTGAAGCGCTGGCTGCCGTCGGCGACGAAGTAAGGCAGCATCGCGTTCACGGTCTCGCCGCACGCGGCGCGCTCGACGCCGGCGCGTACCTGGGCGGCGAGCGCCGGCGACGGACTCCACCACCCGCATTCCCAGAATAGCCGGCCGACCACGTCTTCGCGCCGATAGCCGCCGCTGGCAAGCGAAACGCGGTTGACTTCGAGGACGGCGCCATCGGGCGTCAGCAGCGCGCCATAACTGGCTCCCTGGTCGAAGAAGGTCTGGAATTTGGCGTTCGCTTCGGCTGCCTCGCGCAATTTCTGGTTGCTTGCCGCCAGCGCCGCGAGGGCAGCGTCGCGCTCGCGCATGAGAATGTCGATCTGGCTGTCAGCGGACGGGATGCGGGACATGGTCGATAGGGACTGGAAGAAGCCAGCTGGTTTCGAATCCTGAACGATACCACCCCTTCGAGCGGCACGCATGGCATGTCGTGCCGCGCTACGGCGGCGGGTTCAGGGCCAGTCCAGCACGCGCCGGCTCTCGAAGCTGCGCGCCTCGCCGGTGAGCGGATCGTCGAAAGCGATGCGGCGCGCCAGCAGTTGCAGCGGGTTTGAAAAATCGTCGCCCTTGCACGGCAGCGCGACCGGATAGAAGGCGTCGTTCAGGATCGGCACGCCGAGCGAGGCCATGTGCAGACGCAGCTGGTGCTTGCGGCCGGTGTGCGGGTGCAGGCGGTAATGCGCCAGCGGTCCGCGCTGCTCGATCAGTTCGATGCGGGTCTCGGAATTCGGTTCGCCCGCTTCCTCTTTCATCACGAAGAACTTGTCGCCATCGACCATGCGGCTCTGGTAGGTGAACGGGAAGTCGCGGCCGTCGAGCATCGGCGCCAGCGCTTCGTACACCTTACGGACGGTGCGTTTCTGGAACATCGACTGGTAGGTGCCGCGCGTGGCCAGCTTGTGCGAGAAGATGACGACGCCGGCGGTCTCGCGATCCAGTCGGTGGATCGGTGTCAGGTGGGGCAGCGCGAGCTTGCGCTTGAGGCGCACCAGCAGCGTCTCGCGCAAAAAGCGTCCGGTCGGGATCATCGGCACGAAGTGCGGCTTGTCGACCACCAGCAGGTGCTCGTCCTGGAACAGGATCTCTTCCTCGAACGGAATCGGCGTTTCATCAGTGAGTTCGCGGTAGTACCAGATGCGCATGCCCTGGCGCACCTGGCTGTCGGGCGTCAAGCGCTCGCCGTTCGCGTCGACCACGTCGCCGCGCGCCAGCCGGTCGAGCCAGGACGGGCCGGCGATCTCAAGAAAGCGCTCCTCCAGGAAGCGCAGCATGCCGCCGACGCGGTCTTCGGTGATCCACAGGTAGCTGGGCGCGACGCCGTCGCGGATCGGCAGCGGGACGTGGGCATTGGCCTCGGCCTGGTGGCCTTTGCGGACGAAACGAACCATCGGTCTCCTAGCGCGATGCGATATTGGTGCGATAAGGCGGCAGGCGATCGACCGGCAGGTTTTTGGCGCGCGCGTACAAGGGCAGCAGCACGTTCATGTGCGCCTGGATCTGCTTGATGCGGTCGGCGCCGCCCGGGTGGTCGGACAGCAGCGCCAGCGGCTCGCCGCTCTCGTTCAAGGCCGCCATCTTGTTCCACAGCGAGAGCCCGGCGCGCGGGTCGTAGCCGGCGCGCGCGGCGATGTCCAGGCCGACCAGGTCGGCTTCGCGCTCCTCGTCGCGCGAAAATTTCAGCACCCACAGCTGGCCGCCCGCATTGACCGCATCGCGCACGTCCACGCCCAGCCAGGACGACAACACGGCGCCGCCCAGCTGGCTCGCCAGCCCGATGCCGGTCGCCTTGGTCATGCGGTCGCGCCCGTGCTCGCGCAGTGCGTGGGTGATCTCGTGGCCCATCACGGCGGCGATTTCGTCATCGGTCAGCTTGAGTTTGTCGATGATGCCGGTATAAAAAGCGATGCGCCCGCCCGGCATGCAGAAGGCGTTCACCTCGTTCGACTGCAGCAGGTTGACTTCCCAGCCCCAGCTTTTGGCTTGCGGATTCCAGCGCGGCGTTTGCGGAATCAGTCGTTGGGAAATGGCGCGCAGGCGCTGCACGCGCGGGTCGGTCTGCGCCACCAGCACGCCCTTGTCGCGCGCTTGCGTCATCAGCGCCTGGTACTGTTGCGCCGACTGATCGTTCACGGTTTGTTCCGGCGCGGCGAGATCGCGCCAGATGCTGCCCTTGAGCGGCTTGACGACGATGCCGTCCTGGACTGCCTGCGCCTGGCGCTGGGCCGGCGCCGTCCCGACGACGCCGCACAGCGCCAGCAAGACGGCGATGCGTTTCCAGTGTGGTTTGCTCATGCTTTGACTCCTCGATACATTCTTGATGGCACGATGGTCGCAGAAACCGCGTATGGACAGCACACGATAACCCGACAATACGCGCGTCAAGCGAGCACGAGATCCTTCTTGCGCAGCCTGAACACGGCCAGGCTGCCGCGCAGGTTGGGCAGGAAGTTGACCACCCTGCCCTCGGCCAGCGCCACGTATTCCAGAACTTCCAGGCCGCATTTCTCGGCCAGGTCCTTGAAGTCGTAGATCGTGGCGTAGCGCACGTTGGGCGTATCGAACCACTGGTAAGGCAGCGAGCGCGACAACGGCATGCGGCCTTTCAGCAGCGCGGCCCGGTGCGGCCAGTACGCGAAGTTCGGGAACGACACGATCGCTTCCTTGCCGACCCGGACGATGTCGCGCAGGCGCGCTTCGACGTGCTGCATCATCTGCAGCGAGGACAGGCACAGCACCATGTCGAAGGCGTCGTCGGCGAACAGGTCCAGGCCCTGCTCCATGTCGTGCTGGATCACGTTGATGCCGCGCCTGGTGCTTTCCAACACCTTGTCGTCGGCGATCTCGACGCCGTAGCCGCTGCAGCCCTTGCTCGTCTCCAGGTAGCGCAGCATGGCGCCATCGCCGCAGCCGACGTCCAGCACGTGCGCGCCTTGCTCCACCCAGTGCGCGATGAAGGCCAGGTCGGGGCGCAGGGTGCTCAGGTCTTCGAATTTCATGCGGCCTCCTTCCAGATCCGATCGTAATAGGCGCGCACGATGTTCATGTAGCGCGCGTCTTCCAGCAGGAAGGCATCGTGGCCGTGCGGGGCGTCGATCTCGGCGTAGCTGACCTTGCGGCGGTTGACCAGCAGTGCCTCGACGATCTCGCGGCTGCGCTCGGGCGCGAAGCGCCAGTCGGTCGTGAACGAGGCGATCAGGTAGTGCGCGCGCGTGTTCGACAGCGCCTTGGCCAGGCTGCCGCCGTGTTCGCGCGCCGGGTCGAAGTAGTCGAGCGCCTTGGTGATCAGGAGGTAGGTGTTGGCATCGAAGTATTCCGAGAACTTGTCGCCCTGGTAGCGCAGGTAGGACTCGATCTCGAAGTCGACGCCGAAGCCGAATTTGTAATCGTCGCTTTCGGAGGCGTTGCGCAGCTTGCGGCCGAATTTCTCGGCCATGTCGTCGTCCGACAAATACGTGATGTGGCCGACCATGCGCGCCACCTTCAGGCCATTCTTCGGCACCACGCCGTGCTCGTAGAAATCGCCGCCGCGGTAGTCCGGGTCGGACAGGATGGCCTGGCGCGCGACGTCGTTGAAGGCGATGTTCTGCGCAGACAGCTTGGGCGTCGAGGCGATCACGATGCAGTGGCGCAGGCGCTCGGGGAACATGATGCTCCAGGCCAGCGCCTGCATGCCGCCCAGCGAGCCGCCCATCACGGCCGCGAACTGTTCGATGCCGAGCCGGTCGGCCAATCGCGCCTGGGCCGCGACCCAGTCCTCGACCGTCACCACCGGGAAGGCGGCCCCGTAGGGCTTGCCGCTGGCCGGATTGACGTGCATCGGCCCGGTCGAGCCGAAGCAGGAACCGAGGTTGTTGACGCCGATGACGAAGAAGCGGTCGGTGTCGACCGGCTTGCCCGGCCCGACCATGTTGTCCCACCAGCCGGCGCTCTTGGGCCGGTCGGCATAATGGCCGGCCACGTGGTGCGACGCGTTCAGTGCGTGGCAGATCAGGACGGCGTTCGATTTGTCGGCGTTCAGCGTGCCGTAGGTTTCGTACATCAGCGTGTAGTCGCCGATGGCCGCGCCGCTCTGCAGGCGCAAGGGTTCGGCGAAATGCATCGCCTGGGGTGAAACGATTCCGATGGATCCCATGAGACTCTTATTAAATGGACTGCAGCTGCTCCACGGCGTCGGCGATGGCCGCCGGCTCGCACGCGCGCAGGATGCGGCGCGTGCGCGGCTGCAGCAGCGTCAGGTCGCTCGACAGGATGGCCTGTTTCACGGCCAGCAACTGGGCCGGGTGCATCGAGAATTCGCGCAGGCCCATGCCGAGCAGCAGGCGGGTGAGCTTGACGTCGCCCGCCATCTCGCCGCACACGGCAACGTCGATCCCGGCCTTGGCGCCGGCGGCTATCGTCATCGCGATCAGGTTCAGCACCGCGGGGTGGAGCGGATTGTACAGGTGCGCCACCTCGTAGTCGACGCGGTCGATGGCCAGCGTGTACTGGATCAGGTCGTTGGTGCCGATCGAGAGGAAATCCATGCGCTTGACGAACATCGGCAGCGCCAGCGCGGCGGCCGGGATCTCGATCATCGCGCCGACCTCGATCGCATCGTCGAACTTGACGTTCTGCTCGCGCAACTGCTGCTTGGCCTGGGCGATCATGGACAGCGACTGGTCGATCTCGAAGGCATGCGCCAGCATCGGGATCAGGATGCGCACCTTGCCGAAGGCGGAGGCGCGCAGGATCGCGCGCAGCTGGGTCAGGAACAGCTGCGGCTCGGCCAGGCAATAGCGGATCGCGCGCAGGCCCAGGGCCGGATTGAGCGCGGTGTGCTCGGTCTGGTCGAGCGGCTTGTCGGCGCCGACGTCGAGCGTGCGGATCGTCACCGGCCGGCCCTTCATCGCCACCACGGCCTTGCGGTACTGCTCGAACTGCTCGTCCTCGTCCGGCACGCGCAGGCCCTGGGCGCCGCGGCCCATGAACAGGAATTCGGAGCGGAACAGGCCGACGCCGACCGCGCCCGCGTCCAGCGCCGGGCCGCAATCGTCGGGCAGCTCGATGTTGGCCAGCAGCGTGATCGGCGTGCCGTCCTTGGTCACCGCCGGCGTCTTCTTGAGCTTGAGCAGGCGCTTTCTCGCCTTGAGCAGCGCGGTCTGGCGCGCGCGGTACTGGTCCAGCACCAGCGCGCTCGGGTTGCAGATGACCACACCGGCGTCGCCGTCGACGATCACCCAGTCGTCCTGCTCGACCAGGCGCGACGCCTGGCTCATGCCGACCGCGGCCGGGATGTCGAGGCTGCGCGCGACGATGGCGGTATGCGAGTTCTGGCCGCCGACGTCGGTCACGAAGCCGACGAAAGAACGGTCGCGGAAGGCCAGCATGTCGGCCGGCGAGATGTCGTGGGCCACCACGATCATCTGCGGCTGGTACTGGTCCTCGCCCACCGGCGGCGCCGGCGGCGTGGTGAGGGCAGTGCCCATCAGCACCTTCAGCACGCGCTCGGCGACCTGCTGGATGTCCTGCTTGCGCTCGCGCAGGTACTCGTCTTCGATCTCGTCGAATTGCGCCGACAGCTCGTCGATCTGCGTCACCAGCGCCCACTCGGCGTTGTAGTGACGACTGCGGATGATGTCGAGCGGCGCTTCCGAGATCATCGGATCGGACAGGATCAGCACGTGCACGTCGATGAAGGCGCCAAGTTCAGTGGGCGCATCCTTGGGCAGCTCGGTCCATAGATCTTGGAGGTTCGCATGCACCACGCTGAGAGCGTGCTGCAGGCGAGCCACCTCGGCCTCGACTTGCTCTTCCGGCACCAGGTAGTGCTTGACGTCGAGCGCGGCCGGCGTGAGCAGGTGCGCGCGCCCGATCGAGATCCCACGTGAGACCGGAATGCCGTGCAGTGTGAACGATGCCATCGAGGGTCCCTGGAAACGGCTTGCCCTGGAGTCAGGCATTACTCGCCTTCGCCGAATTTATCGTTGATGAGGGCAGTGAGCGCCGCGATGCACGCTTCCTCGTCCGGCCCGTCAGCTTCGAGCGTGACCTTGGCGCCCTTGCCGGCGGCCAGCATCATCACGCCCATGATCGACTTGGCGTTAATGCGACGCGCGTTGCGAGTCAGCCAGACGTCGCTCTGGAACTTGGCGGCCAGCTGGGTGAACTTCGCGGAGGCGCGGGCGTGCAGGCCCAGTTTATTAACAATCTCGAGTTCTTGTTGGATCATATTGTCGTTGTAATGTAGGGGGCCGGCTAGCTACCGACCCGGATCCGGTTGTCCACCCTGACCGCGCCATTCTGCGCGCCGGCCAGCGCCATCTCGACCACCACGTCGAGGGTATCGCGGCGGTAGGTGATCGCGCGCAGCAGCATCGGCAGGCTGATGCCCGCGATGACTTCCACCCGTCCCGCCTCGGCCAGCCGGTTGCAGCAATTGGACGGCGTGCCGCCCTTGATGTCGGTAATGACCAGCACGCCGTCGCCGTCGTCGAGACGGCAGATCGCTTCACGCGCCAGTTCGTTGACCTGCGCGGTGTCCTGGTCTGCCGTCACGTCGATCGCTTCGAAGCGCTCGGTCGGGCCGCGGAACACGTGCGCCACCGCGGCGATGAATGCCTGACCCAGCGGCGCGTGGGTCATCAGCAGAATGCCTACCATGTCTTTAATTTCCGGTTACCTTGGCTTCGACGGCGTCGATGAACATCGCTGCGACGTCGAAACCGGTCTGGTCGGTGATCTCCTGGAAGCAGGTCGGGCTGGTGACGTTCACTTCGGTCAGGAAATCGCCGATCACATCCAATCCTACCAGCAACAGGCCACGCTCGGCCAGCGTCGGGCCCAGCGCCTCGGCGATCTCGCGGTCGCGGTCCGAAATCGGTTGCGCGACTCCTAGGCCGCCGGCGGCCAGGTTGCCGCGCACTTCGCCCGCTTGCGGGATGCGCGCCAGCGCGAACGGCACCGGCTTGCCGTCGATGACCAGCACGCGCTTGTCGCCCTTGACGATGGCCGGGATGTACTTCTGGGCCATGATGGTGCGTGCGCCGTTGTCGGTCAGCGTTTCGATGACCGAGCCGAGATTCAAGCCGTCGTCCTTGACGCGGAAGATGCCGGCGCCGCCCATGCCGTCGAGCGGCTTGAAGATCACGTCGCCGTGCTCGGCGTGGAACGCGCGCAGGCGCGTCGGCGAGGACGATACCAGCGTCGGCGAGGTGAACTGGCTGAACTGGGCGATGGACAGCTTTTCGTTGTGGTCGCGGATCGCCGACGGTTTATTGAACACGCGCGCGCCCTGGCGCTCGGCCAGCTCCAGCAGGTAGGTGCCGTAGATGTATTCCATGTCGAACGGCGGATCCTTGCGCTGGATGATACCGTCGAACTCGGACAGGGGCACCGTGTCGATCTCGCCCTCGGTGTACCAATCGTCCTTGTCGCCGGTCAGCGTGATCTCGGTCGCCTCGGCGGTGACCACGCCCTCTTCCAGCACCAGGTGGCGCTGCTCGAAGGCGTAGATCCGGTGACCGCGGCGGGCCGCTTCGCGCATCATCGCGAAGGTCGAGTCTTTGTAGATCTTGAAGCCGGCCAGCGGATCGGCGAGGAATGCGATTTTCATGTTGGTTCCAGTCGGGGCAATGCCCCGATTTTAGCCGGAAACGCGGATGTTCGCGGAACAGCCCCGGCGCGGCCGTCCCAAGCGCTAGCCGATGCTCGTTAGCAAAAAATCATCTGATTGGCCTGGCTTTGCGTGCCCTCAAGCGCCGTGCATACCCCTTTGGGATGATGACGCTCCAGGAGGAACACGATGACCAACCAGGCCGAGCAGGACCGCATCAATCACGTCTACCGCCAATGGCACGGCGGCGCCGGCCTGGTCCGGTATGCCTGGCACCGCACCGAAATCCTGGTGCAGGAAGCCGATCGCGCGCGCGCGTTGGCCGCCTTGCTTCCGGTCACGGTCGGCGCCGATTTGTCGCGCGTGCGCGCGCTCGACGTCGGCTGCGGCCATGGCAGCTTCCTGCGCCAGCTGATCGACTGGGGCGCCACGCCGTCCCAACTGGCCGGCACCGAGCTCCAACCGGACCGGCTCGAGCATGCGCGCCTGCACACCGCGCCCGGCGTGTATTGGCACCTCGGCACCCTCGATGCCTTCCTCGACGGCAGCATGGACCTGGTCAGCGCCCACACGGTGTTTTCGTCGATCCTCGACGACGGCCTGCGGCGCCAACTGGCCGACGACATGTGGCGCGTGCTCAGGCCCGGCGGCTGGGCGATGATCTTCGATTTCCGCTACAGCAATCCACGCAATAAACAGGTGCGCAAGGTCACCGACGTCGAACTGCTGCGCTTCTGGCCCGCCGAAAAACGCCATTACCGCACGCTGGTGCTGGCCCCGCCGCTGGGGCGGGCCCTGGCGCGCCTGCCGCGGCTGGCGCCGGAACTGCTCGCCGCCCTGCTGCCGCCGCTGCGCTCGCACTTCTTCTACATGGCACAAAAGTAAGGATCAGTAGATCTCGGGATCCGGATCAGTGCGTTCCAGCTCCAGGGACGCCGCCAGCAGCGCCAGGCGCGCCACCACGCCGTACACATAAAAGCGGTTCGGCGCCGCGGTGCCGGGCTTGGCCTGCAGGTCCGGCATGGCGTGCTGCTGGGCGAACGCGAGCGGGACGTACTGCGAGCCCGGCGCGTTCAGGTTCTGGTCGATGCCGCGCTCGGCGTGCACGCGATAGAAGCCGCCGACCACGTAGCGGTCGATCATGTACACCACCGGCTCGGCCACCGCGTCGTTGATCGACTCGAAAGTCGGCACGCCTTCCTGGATCATCACGTCGTGGACTTCGATGCCATCCTTGATCACCGACATCTTGTTGCGCTGCTTACGGTTCAAGTCCTTGACCTCGCTCGCATCCTTCACCGTCATGATGCCCATGCCGTAAGTGCCGGCGTCAGGCTTGACGATGACGAAGGGCTTCTGGTCCTTCATGCCGTATTCCTTGTACTTCTTCTTGATCTTGGACAGCAGCGCCGAGACGTTATCGGCCAGGCACTCCATGCCGGTGTCTTCCTGAAAATTCACTTCGCCGCATTTGTTGTGCAGCGGATTGACCAGCCAGGGGTCGATGTCGATCAGCTTGCCGAATTTCTTCGCCACTTCGTCGAAGGCCTTGAAGTGGTTGCTCTTGCGGCGCACGGCCCAACCGGCATGCACGGGCGGTAGCAGCGACTGCTCGTGGATATTTTCCAGGATAGCCGGAATGCCGGCCGACAGATCGTTGTTGAGCAAGATCGTGCACGGATCGAAATCGGCCAGGCCAACGCGGCGGCCGTTGGGCGAACGCACTAGCGGCTCGACCACCAGCATGTTGCCGTCCGGCAGTGCCAGCGGGGTCGGTTGGGTCACCTCGGGCGACAGCGAGCCCAGGCGCACGTGCAGGCCGGTCTGGCGGAAGATCTGCATCAAACGCTGCACGTTTTGCAGGTAGAACGGGTTGCGCGTGTGGGTTTCCGGGATCAGGAGCAGGTTGCGCGCGTCCGGACAATACTTGTCGATCGCCGCCATCGCCGCCTGCACGGTCAGCGGCAGCATCTCGGTCGACAGGTTGTTGAAGCCGCCCGGGAACAGGTTGGTGTCCACCGGCGCCAGTTTATAGCCGGCGTTGCGCAGGTCCACCGAGCAATAAAACGGCGGCGTATGCTCTTGCCACTCGAGGCGGAACCAGCGCTCGATGGCAGGCGTGGCTTCGAGAATCTTCTTTTCCAGGTCCAGCAAGGGACCATTCAGGGCGGTGGCGAGGTGGGGAACCATAAAATAACGTCCTTGGGGCTGCTTGGTGATAGCGATATGGGTGACACAAATTGGGGCGCCCATGCGCTATTTAAAGAGCCATTATCCCATCGGAAATAAAAAAGCGCCCCGCAGGGCGCTTTTTACCTTCGAGCGGGGCTATCAGGAATGGTACGCCGATTCGCCGTGGCTGGTGATGTCCAGGCCCTCGCGTTCCGCGTCTTCCGCCACACGCAGGCCGACCACCACGTCGACGATCTTGTAGGCGATGAACGAGACGACTGCCGACCACAGGATGGTGGTGCCGATCGCCTCCGCCTGCACCAGCACCTGGCTGCCGATCGAGTACGCATCGGCCGACATCTTGTTGGTGGTGTAGTCGAAGATGCCCTGGCCGCCCAGTTGCGGAGCCGCGAACACGCCAGTCAGCAGCGCGCCCAGGATACCGCCCACGCCGTGCACGCCGAACACGTCGAGCGAGTCGTCGGCGCCGATCAGGCGCTTCAGGCCGTTCACGCCCCACAGGCAGACCAGGCCGGCCACCAGGCCGATGATCAGACCGCCCATCGGACCGACGAAGCCGCAGGCCGGAGTGATCGCCACCAGGCCGGCCACTGCGCCCGAGGCGCCGCCCAGCATCGACGGCTTGCCCTTGGTCAGCCACTCGCCGAACACCCACGACACGGTCGCGCCGGCAGTGGCCAGCAGGGTGTTGACGAAGGCCAGCGCGGCGACGTCGCCGGCTTCCAGCGCCGAGCCGGCGTTGAAGCCGAACCAGCCCACCCACAGCAGCGAAGCGCCGATCATGGTCATGGTCAGCGAGTGCGGGGCCATCGATTCACGGCCGTAGCCGACGCGTTTGCCGATCAGGATTGCGCCGACCAGGCCGGCGATTGCCGCATTGATGTGCACCACGGTGCCGCCGGCGAAGTCCAGCGCGCCCTTCTGCCACAGCCAGCCGCCCTTGGCGGTTTCGGTCGCCAGGGTCGAGGCGGTGATCGCATCCGGACCGGTCCAGAACCAGACCATGTGGGCCACCGGCAGGTAACCGAAGGTGAACCACAACACCACGAACAGCAGCACCGCCGAGAAGCGCGCACGCTCCGCGAACGCGCCGATGATCAGGCCGCAGGTGATCGCCGCGAACGTGCCCTGGAAGGCGACGTACACGAATTCCGGAATCACCACGCCCTTGCTGAAAGTCGCCGCAGTCGTGAACGAGCCCTTGACCGGATCCCAGATACCTTTCAGGAAGAGGCGGTCGAAGCCGCCGATGAAGGCATTATTCTCGGTAAATGCGAGCGAGTAGCCGTACAGGCACCACAGCACGATGATGACCGAGAAGATCATGAACACCTGCATCAAGATCGACAGCATGTTCTTCGAGCGCACCAGGCCGCCGTAGAACAGGGCCAGGCCCGGGATCGTCATCATGATGACCAGCAAGGTCGAGACCATCATCCAGGCGGTGTCGCCTTTTTGCGGCGTCGGCGCTGCAGCCGGAGCGGCCGGGGCGGCAGCCGGAGCAGCTGCGGCTGCGGCTGCGGGCGCTGCGGCAGGCGCCGCTGCCGGGGCCTCGGTGCTTGCCGCCGGCGCGGAAGCGGCCGGCGCCGAGGCTGCCGGCGCGGCCTTGGGAGCGTCCTGCGCCAGCACCGGCAGCGAACTGCCCAGCGCCAGCGCGACGGTGACGCCTGCGATCAGTTTTGTCATGGTATGGATCATCGGGTTCCCCTTACAGCGCATCGTTACCGGTCTCGCCGGTACGGATACGAATTACCTGCTCCAGATTGGAGACGAAAATTTTGCCGTCACCGATTTTGCCGGTACGGGCAGCGCCCTGGATGGTGTCGATCACCTGGTCGACGATGGCATCGTCCACCGCGGCTTCGATCTTGGTCTTCGGCAAGAAGTCGACCACGTATTCCGCGCCGCGATACAGCTCGGTATGGCCCTTCTGGCGGCCGAAGCCCTTCACTTCGGTCACCGTAATGCCATGCACATTGATCTCCGAAAGCGCTTCGCGCACCTCGTCGAGCTTGAAGGGTTTGATAATGGCGGTGATCATTTTCATGCTGTTGCCTCTTTCAGAAAGTTTTTGAAACTGAAACGACGACGCCGGACTTGCCCAGGTTTTCCCTGTCCGGGCTCAGGTAAGCGCTGGTGTCGGCTTTGAACCAGGCCAGAGCAACGGTACAAATGCCCAGGTCCTTGGTCGCACCGATCTTGTAGTCCGTATACGACAGTGACCCGTTGTGACGGACGTTCTGGCGTCCGGCATGCAGGATCACGGTGAAACCGTTCCCGACGTCGACGTTGGCGCCGACGTCCAGGTAGCCGCTGTTCTTGCTGTCGGCGGTGCCGAACAGGTTGGTCAGCGAATGCGAATACTTGATGTAAGCGGGGCCATAACCGAGCTGACCGTACAGCTCAAAGGTATTGGCATTGACGGGAAGGCCGTTACTTGGATAGAAGTAATACAGCCCACCGACGTCATAGGTGATGTCGCCGGTGATATTGCCGCGTCTGCCGCCGTAGATATCCCATTCCACGTTACCGTCGCCACCTGCGTCCTTGGTCCACTTGATGGTGGAGAGCCAGGTGCCTACGTATAACCCGGTAGGGTTGTTGACGTAGTCGGCTCCGCCTTGCAGGGCGGGGTCGAGTCGGGTCTGGGATATGCCGCGATACCGGTAATCACTGGTAATCGAGGCGTTAAAGCTCACTTCGTTATCGGGTTTCTGCTCTTCGGCGCCAGCCAGCCCGGTGGTCAGGCTCCACAGTCCTGCGACGAGTACTGCGGTGTGTTTCCAATTGCTGCTGATACGCTTCATGCTTTCTCTCCCTGTTGTGGTTATGAACAATCCTTTTCTAATAGGTTTACAATCGAGCTGCAGCTCAAGTGAATGTATATCTTTTGTATATGGGATTAGCACGATATGTGCCAACTCGAGCCAGGCCGGTATGGTCTTGTTTTCAAGCCTTCTGCCTTCACATTCGATGCTAAAAAAATAAACGCCGTATGTACGGACGCTTCATAGTGGTGCACGCACCAAATGGAGCGCGCGCGCACCGCGTCAGTGCAGGCGGTTTCAGGCCAAGGAAAACAGCGATGAATAACTTCTTCAACGATTTGCAGGACAAGATCAACCAGGCGATCGAAAGCTCGCCGGCCAAGGACATCGAGCGCAACGTCAAGGCGATGATGACCCAGGGCTTTTCCAAGCTCGATCTAGTGACGCGCGAAGAATTCGATATTCAGGCCCAGGTGCTCGCCAAGACCCGCGCCAAGCTCGATGCGCTGGAGCAGCGCGTGGCGCAACTGGAAGCGAAGCTGGCGGCGACCGCTGCGCAGGACTGACCGGGTCGTATGCCGCCCGGCGCGCCTTGGCGTCGCGGCTCGTGAAAACTAGCGCCGCAGCCAGCGGCGGACGACGCGCCAGCCGCCGAACAGCGCGGCCCCGGCCACGCCCGTGCCCAGCACGATGCCCACCATATAACCGGCCGGATTGGTCCAACCCAGCGTATCGGCCGCGAAGATCAATACGCTGGCCACTACCACCTGCGTCATCCACACGCGCGGCAATGCGCGCAAGGCTGCCACGTCACCGCGCGCTTCCAGACGGCGCGCCACCAGCAGCGCCGGCGCGCACAGCAGACAGAACAGCGTCACCAGGACGATGCAGGTAAAAATCAGTCTTGGCATCCGCTTACTCTTCCTCTTTGCTGCTCCACAAATCCCCTCGCCGCCGGCGCCCTAAGATGGGCAGCTTCGCATCCTCCACCAAAACGCCTGATGAGTCTAGCCGTTCTCCGCAGCCGCGCCCTCGCCGGGGTCCAGGCGCACGCCGTCAGCGTCGAAGTCCACCTGGCCAATGGCTTGCCTGCAATGAGCATCGTCGGCCTGCCCGACGCCGAAGTGCGCGAAGCCAAGGACCGCGTGCGCGCCGCGCTGCAGAACTCCGGTTTCGAGGTACCGAGCCGGCGCATCACGATCAACCTGGCGCCGGCCGAATTGCCGAAAGAGTCGGGCCGGTTCGACCTGCCGATCGCGCTGGGCATCCTGGCCGCGTCCGAGCAGATCCCGGCGGCGCCGCTGGACGCTTATGAATTCGCCGGCGAGCTGTCGCTGTCGGGCGAGCTGCGCCCGGTACGCGGCGCGCTGGCGATGAGTTTTGCCATGCGCCGCGAAGCGAACGAGACCGGCGCGGCCGCGCGCGCCTTCATCCTGCCGCATGCCAACGCCGACGAAGCGGCGCTGGTGCGCGATGCCGTGGTCTACCCGGCGCGCACGCTGCTCGATGTCTGCGCGCATTTTTCAAGCAAGGGCGAAGACGGCCGCCTGGCCCGCCACCAAACCCGGCCCAGCCTGGACGCACCGGTCTATCCCGACTTCGCCGACGTCAAGGGCCAGCAACACGTCAAGCGCGCGCTCGAGGTGGCCGCGGCCGGCCTGCATTCGATCTTGCTGGTCGGCCCGCCCGGCGCCGGCAAGAGCATGCTGGCGGCGCGCTTTCCCGGCCTGCTGCCGCCCTTGAGCGAAGACGAAGCGCTGGAAGCAGCCGCCGTGCAATCGCTGGCAGGCAGCTTTTCGATCGAGCGCTGGCGGCGCCGGCCGTTTCGCAGTCCGCACCACACCAGCTCGGGCGTGGCGCTGGTCGGCGGCGGCGGCGTGCCGCGCCCGGGCGAAGTGTCGCTGGCGCACCATGGCGTGCTGTTCCTGGACGAGCTGCCCGAGTTCGACCGCAAGGTGCTGGAAGTGCTGCGCGAGCCATTGGAAGCCGGCGTGATCACGATCTCGCGCGCCGCCCGCCATACCGACTTCCCGGCGCGCTTCCAGCTGATCGCGGCGATGAATCCCTGCCCCTGCGGTTGGTTCGGCCATCCGTCAAACAAGTGCCGCTGCACGCCCGACGCCGTGCTGCGCTACCAGGACCGCATCTCCGGGCCGCTGCTCGACCGCATCGACCTGCAGGTGCCGGTCACGGCGATGACGCCCGAGACGATGGCCGAGCTGGCCGACGGCGAGCCGAGCAGCGCCATCGCCGAACGCGTCACGCGCGCGCACACGCGCCAGCAGGCGCGCCAGGGCAAGGCCAACCGCCAATTGTCCACGCGCGAGATCGACCGCCACTGCCGGCTCGACGCCGCCGCCTCTGCCCTGCTGCGCGAGGCGATGCAGCGCCTGCACTGGTCGGCGCGCGCTTATCACCGCGTGCTGAAGGTGGCGCGCACGGTGGCCGATCTTGCCGGTGCGGACGCGGTCGAAGCGGCCCACGTCGCCGAGGCGATCCAGTACCGGCGCGCGCTGCGCGATGGCTGATGCGAACGCGCCTGAAATAATTGCAGAAGATATATCGCCGCTACGCGCGCTTTGCTACCATCGACGGATGACTCTCCGTCCCGTTGCGGCCCTCGCCGCCCTCGTGCTGCCGGTCCTGCTGGCCTGCAGCCCCAAGTACAACTGGCGCGACTACGCCAGCCCGGACGCGCCCTACCGCGTGACGTTCCCGGCCAAGCCGGCCAGCGTCACGCGTGACATCGACCTCGACGGCATGCGCGTCGCGATGACGATGACGGCAGCCGAGGTCGACGGCGCCACCTTCGCGGTCGGCGCCGCCCAGGCCCAGGATCCGGCGCGCGCCCAGGCCGCGCTCGAAGCGATGAAGCTGGCGCTGCTGCGCAATATCGACGCGACTGCGCAGCAGGGAGCATCGGCTTCCGCAACGGCCGCGAGCGGCAACGGCGCGACCCGGACTGCGCTCGAGGTCGACGCCACCGGCCGCGCGAACGGCGCGCCGATGCGCCTGGTCGGCCACTTCGAGGCGCGCAGCAAGCGCTTCTACCAGGTGATCGTGATGGGCCGCCCCGACGCGCTCCCACCCGAACAGCTCGACCAATTCTTCACTTCCTTCAAGCTCCAATGACCGACCTCCAGTTTGACAAGCACGCGCCGTCGGCGCTGCGCCTGCACGGCCTGCACAAAAGCTTTGGTCGCCCGGCCGTCGACGGCCTCGACCTGGAGGTGCGGCGCGGCGAGCTGTACGCCCTGCTCGGTCCGAACGGCGCCGGCAAGACCACGACCTTGCGCATGGTGACCGGCTTGCTGGCGCCGGATGCCGGTCAGGTCGAGGTGTTCGGCATCGACATGGCGCGCGATCCGGCTGCGGCCAAGCGCCGCCTGGCCTACCTGCCCGACGACCCGATGTTGTACGGGAAGCTCAAGCCGACCGAATACCTGGAATTCGTCGCCGGCCTGTGGGGCATGCGCGCCGAGGACGCCGAGCCGCGCGCACACCGCCTGCTCGACTGGCTCGACTTGACGCCGCACGCGCACGAGCTGAGCGAAGGTTTTTCGCGCGGCATGAAGCAGAAGCTGGCGCTGGCCGGCGCTTTGATCCACGAACCGGAACTGCTGATCCTGGACGAGCCACTGACCGGCCTGGATGCCGCCGCCGCGCGCCAAGTGAAAGATCTGCTGCTGTCGCATGTCGAGGGCGGCGGCACCGTGATCCTGACCACCCACATCCTCGAGGTGGCCGAGCGTCTGGCCCAGCGCATCGGCATCATCCGCCAAGGCCGCCTGATCGCCGAGGGCACGCTGGCCGAGCTGCGCGAACGCACTCAGGGCGGCAGTCTGGAAGATGTGTTCCTGCAGTTGACGGAAAGCCGATGAAAGCGCTCCCGCCGTTTCGCAATGCCGCACCCGGCAGCGCCCTGTGGCTGCTCGGCCATGAGCTGCGCCACGCCTGGTACGGCGCGGCCGTGAACCGCGCCGGCAAACGCCGGCCGGCGACGACCACGCTGGTCATCGGCCTGCTCGGCTGGGTCGCGCTGCATGCATTCGCTTATGCGCTGCTGAGCAAGCTGGGCGACGCCGCACGCGCCGACCGGCTGCTGGCGGTGGCGGCCGGTGCGCCCCTGCTGATCAGCTCGACCTTCATGCTGTCGCAGGCGCTGCGCAGCAGCGTGATCGTCCTGTTCGAGCGCGGCGACCTCGACCTGCTGCTGTCCTCGCCGCTGCCCTCGCGCAGCGTATTCGCCACGCGCCTGCTCGGCGTCGCCGTCAGCACGGGCACGCTATACATGTTCCTATTCTCGCCGTTCGCCAACGTCGGCTTGGTCTTCGGACGGCCGGGCTGGCTGGCGATCTATCCGGTGGTCGGAGCGCTCGCCACGCTGGCTGCATGCATCGGCATGCTGCTGACGCTGCTGCTGGTGCGCCTGCTGGGCGCGCGCCGCACGCGCGTGGTCGCGCAGGTGGTCGCGGCGCTCGCGGGCGCGGCCTTGTTTCTGTTGACGCAGGCATACAACTTCGTCAGCCGCGGCAGCGATCCGAACGCCACCGCGCACCTGACGAAGCGCCTGATTGCCGGCGGCATGCTGGCCCCTGACAGTCTGCTGTGGCTGCCGGGCCGTGCGGCGCTGGGCGATATCTTGCCGCTGCTGGCCGTCGTGCTGCTCGCCGTGGCCGCGTTCGCGCTGACACTCAAGCGCACCCACCGCTTTTTCGTGCACGGCCTGCAGGAGGCGGCGTCGACCTCGCGCGCCCGTGCGCGCCCGGGCGGGCCGCCGCGCCTGCGCGTGCGGCACAGCCTGTTCGACACCGTGGTGATCAAGGAGTGGCGCTTGATCGCACGCGATCCGCACCTGGTGTCGCAGGTGCTGCTGCAATTGATCTACCTGGCGCCGATGCTGTTCCTTATCCTGAGCAAAGGCGATGCGCCGCTGGCGCCGATCGGCGCCTCCCTGCCGCTGCTGTGCGCCTCGCTGACTGCGAGCCTGGCCTGGATCATGATCTCGGCCGAAGACGCGCCCGACCTGCTGCTGTCCGCGCCGGCGCCGCTACGCCTGATCCGGCTGGCCAAGCTGGCCGCCGCCGCGATGCCGCCGTTGCTGCTGGTGGCGCTGCCGCTGGCCTGGCTGGTGGTGCGCGCGCCGGTCGCAGGGCTGATGGTCTGCTTTGCGGTGAGTGGGGCCGTGCTGGAGGCCGGGCTGATCGTCCTATGGCTCGGGCGGCCGGCGCCGCGCAGCAATTTCAAGGTGCGCGGCAAGGAGAACTTCGTGTGCACCGTTTTCGAAATGGTCAATATCCTGTCCTGGGGCGCCGCGGGCTGGCTGCTGGTGGCGATGACGCTCCCGGACTCCGACATGTCGGCGCTGGGCGCCGCGGCCGCGCTGGCGGCAGCATCCGTCACGCTGCTGCTGGCCTGGCTGTTCCGCAGACGACCCGGATGACGGGACGGTAACCCACCTCAATGCGGCAGTCGTGTTATCGTTTGGTTACGAATGTTTGAACGAGAAAACTATGCTGATTACTTTTAAATCCAAAGCCTACCCGAATGTATTGATGTACCAGGATCACGCGAAGCGTATCCTCGATCTGCTGAACAAGGATGCCGAGCGCGGCGTCATCACCGCCGAGGAAGCGCCGCAAGCGGTCCAGCTGCTCGAGCATGAGATCGACGAAAGCCGCAAGCACCAGGCCACCGACGAAGTCGAGCAGGACGTGAAAGCGCACCATGGCGAGACCGAAGACGCCGACCACGATCAAATCCAGGCCGTGACGTTCTCGACGCGCGCCTACCCGCTGCTCGAGATGCTGCGCGCGGCGCGTGACCAGAAAGCCGACGTGCTCTGGGGCGTTTGAACAAGGGTTCTCTGCCACGACCGGCGCCTGGGTTGACACCCGGACGATAACGCTCAGGGCGCCGAGTTTTCCAAGTCGAGGGCCGCAACCGCAATGCGGCCCTTGCCCCTGCGCTTCGCGTCGTACATTGCCTGGTCGGCGCGCGCCAGCAGGCGGGTTGGATCCTGCTGCTGATGCGGCTGCTGCAGGGCTAGCCCGATGCTGGCGCCCACCATGACGCTGCCGCCGTGCAGCTGGAACGGGCGGGTCAGCTCGCTCAGCAGGAATTTTGCCTTGTTCTCGGCTTCGCTGCGTTCGTTCACCATGTCGAGGATGACGACGAACTCGTCGCCGGCCAGGCGCGCCGCCGTGTCGGTCTCGCGGATGTTGTCCAGGATGCGCGCGGCAAACTGGCGCAGCAGCTCATCGCCTTCTTCGTGGCCGCGGGTGTCGTTGACCAGCTTGAAGCCATCCATATCCAGAAACAGCACGCCACACAGCCGGCCCAGGCGCTTCGCCCGCGCCATCGCTTCCGGCAGCATCTGCATCAGCGCGCGCCGGTTCGGCAGGCCGGTCAGGGCGTCGCGCATCACCAGTTCATGCAACTCGGCGGTGCGCGCCGCCACTGTCTCTTCCAACTCCGCATTCATGCGCTCGAGCGCATCGCGGTGACGGCGTTCGCTGTCGATCAGGTGACGCAGCGCCTCCGAGAGCACATGCGCTTCATGGAAGCTGCCGGCTTCGGGAATCGTCGCCGGGGCGGCGTCGGCCGGCGCCTGCGCCATGTCTTCGATCGCCCCACTCAACACATTCAAGGGCTTGACGATGCGGCGCGCCAGCAGGGCCGCGCCGATCGCCAATGCCGCCGCCAGCGAGCAGCTCAGCCACAGCGCGCGGCGTTCGAAAGCGTGCGCCGACGCCATGGCCATGCGGTCGGTCTGGCGCACCAGCACTGCCCACTGCAGGCCGGGACGGTCGCGGTTGCGTCCGGTCAGGCTGAAACCGGTCAGGTACATCTGCCCATCGGGCCAGCGCTCTTCGATTGCGCCGCTCTTGCCCTGCCAGGCCAGCTTCAGGCTGTTGGTGGCAATGCGCTGCTCGATCAGGTCGTTTGGACCGAGCAGGACGAAGCCGTCACTGCGTACAACCAGGATCTCAGCGCCGAATTCGCGGATGGCCGGCGTCAACAGCTCGCGTGCGAGCGTGCGCGCCCATTGCCAGCTGAGATGAATCGCCAACACGCCGCGCAGCTTGCCCTGGCTGTCGGTGATCGGTCCGGCGACGTCGACGAAACGCCACGGGTCCTCGCTGTGCGGCAGCAGACTGCCGAGCAGCAAGGCTGGATGGTAATCCTCGGTCACCAGCTTCTGTTGGCCGGCATGGAACCAGGGACGCATGGTCACGTCGCGGTTTTCCAGCAATCCACTGGTGGCCGCGAGCACTTTGCCGTCCGGCTTGGCGATACCGATCCAGGCGTAGTCGGGATAGGCGCGCTGCAAGCTCTCGAGGATGGGGCGGGCGGTATCGGAGCGGTCTGCCTCACGCAGGTCCGGCAGGGCGGACAACAATTGTAAGTCGTGCGTCGCCTGGTCGAGGGTGCGATCGAGCGCGTCGCGCATTTGCCAGGACAGTTGCTCCAGCCGGAGTTCCGCTTCCTGCGATGCATGGGCAATCGCGAAATGGTCAATCAGGCCGAGTTGCAGCAGCGTGGTCACGGCAACAGTCACGCAGGCAAATGACACCATCAACGGGGCGAGGCGAAATGCCTTCGGTTTGCCCGCTTGCCTGGCGATGTCGCTGCGTGCGTTCATATGATGCTCATACGTTTAAAACTGCGAATCCTACCTTAGATCGCGGCTCGGTTCCATCAGAAAAGCGGCTCCCGATAGATATAAGACAGAAGGTAAAAGAGAGGGATCCAAAGGCAAAAAACCCCGCACGGCTCAGCCGGGCGGGGTCTCTCACTTACTGCTCATTAATTAGCCTGACGATAACCTACTTTCACACTGGTTGCAGCACTATCATCGGCGCAAAGTCGTTTCACGGTCCTGTTCGGGATGGGAAGGGGTGGTA
>Ga0308160_10000310_pt1 | contig 108338 bp, 77 predicted proteins | sample PhyFR1_FD_201036 | JGI IMG/M metagenome (GOLD analysis project Ga0308160, IMG submission 201036) | Phyllosphere microbial communities from UC Gill Tract Community Farm, Albany, California, United States - DLSLF.R1 | ecosystem: Host-associated > Plants > Phyllosphere > Unclassified | place...
ATGCGGACATCAACCGTACCTGTTCCTGCCGGTGCGGTCGCCGTGATCTGTGTTGCCGAGTTAACGGTGAAGCCTGTAGCAGCCGTAGCGCCGAAGGTTACCGCAGTCGCCCCGCTGAAGTTGGTGCCCGTAATGGTAACGCTAGTGCCTCCGCTGGTTGTTCCGCCGGTTGGGCTCAAAGCCGTTACCGTTGGCCTAGCAATATATGTAAACTGGTCGCTGGCACTGGTTGCGCTGGTGCCACCTGTTGTAGTGATGCGGACATCAACCGTACCTGTTCCTGCCGGTGCGGTCGCCGTGATCTGTGTTGCCGAGTTAACGGTGAAGCCTGTAGCTGCCGTAGCGCCGAAGGTTACCGCGGTCGCCCCGCTGAAGTTGGTGCCCGTAAGGGTCACGCTAGTGCCTCCGCTGGTAGGGCCACTGGTTGGGCTCAAAGCCGTTACAGTTGGTAGTGCTAAAGTGGTAAATTGTTGATCTACACCATAGGAAGTACCAACGCTATTTATTGCATAGGCGCGTACATGATAAGTTGTAGAACTTGATAGTGTTGTTTCATTATAGGTATATGCACCTAGTGCCGTTCCAGCAACTATCCTTTTGGTATCGGCAGTTGTAGGATTAAGGCTTGTTGAATAAACAAACCCTTTTTCCGTTATTGTAGCGAAACCAGCGCTAACCAAATTTCCATTAAATACAGCAGAAGTAGCTGCTATAGAACTCGCAGCATTAGTCGTTATTCGTGGAGAAGGGTCGTATGTAAAACTGGTTATGCCCACATAGAAATCGCCAGCGTTAGTATTGTTTGGAAATTGAGCATTTGTGGTAATGGTCAATAAAACTTCATCGATATCGCTCCACCCTGTTAAACTATATTGATATGGTACATTTGCATTGGCCAGATACACGTTTTGAGTATATTTAACCGTACCTGATTTTTTACCTTCTATCCTGATATACTGATCCTGGCTAAAAGTGAAAAAATTAATTGTCTTAAAATTAAAATTCTGACCATCTGCCCGCTTTATGGATGTTTTAGCATTACCGGCGGCTGTAGGCGTTGGGTCTCCCGATTGAAGCCAAAGCGTCTGATCGTTATATGTCCAAAATCCCGGGCTATTGGCCACCATTGTAAATGTCCAGCTTTCCTGAGCAGCGGTAGTCTGCGTAAAAGATGTTGTTCCCAATCTCGTCCCGTTGACTGGATCACCTGATACATTAGTAAAATCGAGTGTTCTTGTCTGCCCATATACAGCTATCTGAACAATCAACAAACAAATTAATAAGTAAAATTTTCTCATCGTATTTAACACTTTATCATATATATTTATCCAAAATAATTTTGAATATTTCTTTTATTATTGCACTTTATCTAAACTTAACACCATGTCTGTCTCAAAAGAATCTTTGAATCATCGAACGGTATTTGAATTATATTCTAAAAAATTAACAGAAGAACTTACTACTCCTGAAGTAATTAACACTGTCAACCAATTGCATCAGCTCTACTCAAAAATCACTGCCATTGAAGGTATTCTTGCACCATCCGATACAGATGAAGTTTTTGAGGAATTAAGTGAAAATGGCACACGTGTAAACCCATACATGGCTGCGTACTGCTTTCTTGATTACCTTCGTTCCTACAAATTCACCCTTGGCATTAAAAAACTGGTGGATGATAAGCTCCAGTCGGGTGATCAAAAACCTTTACAGATTTTATATGCCGGAACTGGGCCCTATGCTTCGCTCATATTACCTTTAACATCAGTATTCTCTGCGGATCAGATTCAGATCACCTTGCTTGATATCCACCAATCATCCTTAGATGCAGTAAGCAAACTGATCTCAACCTTTAACCTGCAGGCTTATTTTAATGGTTATATCAAAGCAGATGCAACCCTTTTTATTCCGGCAAACGATAAGCAATATGATATCATCATATCCGAAACCATGGATAAAGCCTTACGCAAAGAGCCCCAGATTGCTATTTTCCATCATCTTCAGCAATTTCTGAAACCCGATGGGGCGCTTATTCCTGAGGAAATACGTGTCGACCTTTATCAATCGAAATGGGGGGAAGAAAAAAATCCAGCTTTCGAATATTTCCTCGATACCGAAACTAAGGCACATAATGCCACGGTACGTGAAAAGGTTGCCAACCTGATTGCCGTTAATAAAGATTTTGTAACAAAATTTGAAAGAACAAATGCGGATAATCATATTTTTTTAAAAATAATTGATCCCAAAAATCTTAAAGCAGCGTACACGGCCTTGCTCCTGATTACCGAAGTACAGGTGTATAAGGACATTGTTCTGCTTGAAGACGAGTCTATTTTAACTGAGAAGGATTACCTGTCGCCAATAAGCGAACAGATTCGTCAATCTGGTTTATCATTTTATTATAAAATGGACAACGATCCCCGTATTGTGTGCAATTAAATGCACAGATACGGGTTTAGCCACCCACTAACATTTTCTTCATGGATCTCCCTAAAATTGATATCATCAAATGTTAAGCGTTTTCCCTGTTCTACCACAACGGTATCGGTACTCAAACCTGATACGTTCATTTTTATAATATCTACATCAGGCAATAAAAAGCCAGATTTGGGATAAAAATTAACATCGCCACGTGGTCCTTTCTTTTTATCCGTCTGCAAGTGTTCCATCACTTTTTTCCAGTCTCGGCGTTGCATGGCGGGTTCCATTTCCTTAAGCGTCATGCCGGCCTCAAATCCCAGTAAAGAAAATACATCAGCCTCTCGGCCTGTCTGCCCCTCAACAATGGCTACAAAAGCCTTGTTTAGTTCTCCCGCCATTTTTCTGGTCCATTGCGAACAAGAATAAAAAGACATTGCGTATCCTTTTATATTTTCTAATACATCAGGAAAACACATTGGTTCTGAAAGCAGCAATGGCATTTTTTTTTCTAAACCCCGATCGTAAAACGCAGTAATAAATTCTGTAGCCTGAGGGCCCGAAAACAAAGCATGCAAATAAGCAGGTGGTTCCTTCTCTATATTATTGAGCAAAACCTCCATATTAAGTTTATGCGGGTCGTTATGATTTAACGAGAGGATATGAAAATCCATCAGCCCAGATCCGGCAGCAATAGCTCCGCGCCTAAAACTTGCTGCCAGGTGATAACCACCATCGTAAGGAGGCATAATTACAGCTCCTTTATCACCAAAATTTTTATGTGCCCAATGGCCCAGTGCATATTCGCCCTGCCATAACTGATAACTACTGTAAAAAATATAAGGACTGGTGTAGGTTATTGATGGCAGATATTCACCCATATCAAAGAAGAAAGCAAGCTTTTGGCGGCTTTCTATCAAAGGTATTAATTCAGGGATAACCTTATAACTGATATATCCCATTACAATATCTACATTATGAAAGTTAAGAAGCTTTTGTACAGCCTGTTTAACATCCACTTCCTTGCCCTGCCCTACATACTCTGGTATAAACTGGTAGTCTCTTTGAGTGTAAATATCTTTACACAGGCCCGCAAACAGACCATTTGCAATATTATTTGCATGATCAGGATAAATAGAAGAATAGGTGGTTATAAAACCGATTTTTAGCGGGGATAACATGGGAGCGCTACTAAAAGTAAATTGGTAATCTGATTAAACAAATGAAAATGACTTACGGTAAAATTCCCGTAAGCCATTTTTTTATTAATTTCTGCTTGGATATATACCCTGTACAACAATCAGCATCGTTAAAGCCAGATAAGGGTTTGCAATGCTAAAAGGCAAACTCGATCCAGCCAAACCTACTGCTACAGTACCAGCAGGAGTAATGGAAGCACTTGAAGGTTGGCCGCCAACATTTAAATCGGTATCTGGTGCTGAATTATTATATAAAGCAACACCCGAGGTACGCGGAACCACTAACTGGGCTAAAGTATTAGCTGTTGCAGATGGTGCTGCGGCCGTACCTACAGCACTTGACGCTTTAATTGTAGGTGCAGGTATAGTAACACTAGAACCCGAGCCGGTAAATGTCGCTTGGTGATTATGCTGTGGCATATTGCCAAGAACTAATGTTGCTGTTGTATTACCTGCCATCTGTCCAATAACGTAAGTTCCGCCTCCAAAGTTAGTAGCCCCCGTACCCACAGCACTTCTACCTGCCAGGTTAGGCAAAGCAAAGGTACTAGATCCGTTACCACCATAAATAGTACCAAGTAGACTAAAAAGCGCTGAGTTAGAAGAAACTGCAAGAATTTGGCCATTACAGCTCATAAATGTTCTAGGCACAAAGCTCCCAGCAAACATTCTTACCATACCCATGTAATCATCCATAATTTTAATAGTTTAAGGTTTTAAATAAATAATTTATTTTTAAATTGATTTAGCATGCCATTTCCTGTTGTATACAGGTTTTAAATCTTTCTCCTGCTTTTATCCCAATGGCTATTAACTTATAACCAGACAATATCCCTTCTGCAGTTTGCACAATATTAATACGTAGAAAACTATCGTATTTACACGCCACAAATAAACCATAGTTAGCATCAGCATAAACAATTGTACCAGGCTCATAAGCACCTATATCGTTGATAATTGCGGGCGAAACCTCAACAATAGCTACCTCTTGGTTGCCTAAAAGGGTAACTGCCCCACTATAAATAGGATTGCAGGCGTTAACAAGGTTCATAATTTCTGCAGCGGTCTGATTCTCCCAATCAATAATCAAATCTCGTTGATTTACGGAAGGTAAAGTGAATGAAAGATGCTCATCTTGATCTGTCAGCATGTAATCGTTATTATTAAGCATATTGAATGCTTCAGCAATAATACTCACAGCTATAAGACTTAGCCTATGATTCAATGCACCAAAACTTTCTTCTGCCCGAAGCTGAACTTGCTGCTGATGTAGTATCGCTCCGCTATCAAAGCTACTGCTTATTTTATGGATAGTAATTCCCGTGAAAGTTTCTCCATTTTTAATTTGCCAGAATAAAGGCGCTGGCCCGCGATAAGCAGGAAGTAGGCTAAAATGAACATTAAAAAAGCCCAAAGGAGGTAAATCTAACAGCGAATTGGATATCTTTTTCGAAAATCCAAATACCAACACCAAATCGGCTTTTGTAGAAATTATCAGATCGTGAATTTGTTCAGAAAAAGACGTCTCCGCAATTATTTCATAACAGGCTATGCCTTTTAAATCACAGAAATCATGTATCTCATTTTTAATCAGCTTAATACCTGAAGTTACGACACCCTCTAGCCACTTTTTTTCAAATAGGGCATTTATAGTGGGCAACGCCGCTATATGGTTTGAGAGTATTAAGATTTTCACTGCGAAACTTTGGATGATTTGTATTGTAAATATCAGACAAAAAACTAATATAAAGCAATCCTTATTTATAAGTATTTTTTATCAAAAAATTAGATTATGCATCTAAACCCTCAAGAAAAGCTTTTTGAGTCATTTTTTTTTATTGACAATTGTCAAATCGCACCAAAAAAACACGATGGAATATTTAAAACTAACTGATCCTACTAAAAAAAATAATTAATACTACATATAACTGAATTTTTAGTTAGCGTATAAACACACTGTATTTACCTCAAAACAAATACAAACCTTAAATTAAAATGTGATGTTAGTGCTTCTTCATCAGGCATTATTTTACTGTCAATGCGTTGATCAAATGCCGGTAGGCTGAATTGACTTCGGGATATTGGGGCAGGTCGATTTTAGTTTCCTCATTGAAAGGCTGATCAGAATATTTACTATGAAAGCTTAACCGTTTTTTCATTTCATTTTCTTTTGCATTTTCCTTACCAATTGATGCAAAAAAATGAGTAAGCATATTTTCCATACCCCAACTATAATCATAAAAATGGTTGAGCGGGTTGTTTTCTAAAACTAAACCGTAAAGTTCCCCGTAATAAGCTGTGAGCACTTCTGCTGTAAAGAAATTAAAATCGCTGTAATGCTCTTTTCTTAATTTTACCTTAAGCAGATCGGCTTCTATAAAACCTGGTATAACATGCATCCCCCTCTTCTTATAATGGGAAACAATAATTGCATCAGGTTTTCGGGTAAGAAAATAAAATGGCGTATCAGGAAACCACTTTCTTAGCATGGGATAAAAATGGATGTGCCAGCTATCAAGCTTTACAAATAATTGCTCATCCCCGTGTTTACGCTTTTGCCCCATTATTTTTAGGGCAGCTTTAAACCACTTTTCAATTTCTACTTCACTTAAATCTTCATCTTGTACCCTTGCTCTTAAAATTTCATCGAGCAAAGGAGCTTCTGCGTAAACAATATTAGCCTGGTTGGTTGATAATGCCTGCGACAGTAAAGTAGATCCGCAACGGGATACATGAAATATAAAGGCTGTTGGTGTTACTGTTTCTATTTTAGCTGAAGATTGGAGTAAAAAACCGGTATTGCTTATTGATCTGTACATCGAAAGTTCCCTCATCTTAGATAAGCAAATCCTAATGGTTTCATCAAAAAATGGTTCGGCAATGTGCCAATCGCCAAGATCCATCCAATGCAGTTGCCAATGGCTATCCTGCTTTTCCAATTTATAGGGAATCCAGTTATGCAATGCCTCCATCAAATCGTTTTTTTCAGATCCTCAATCAGTTGTTTTGATATTGGGGTATTTAGCCGCTCCAATTCTTCTATCACCCTTAACGTAGTTTCTCTATCCATCTGCTGTTCCTTTTGCTCTGCTGCCATATCATATCCATGAGCTGTAAAAAGTTCATCTGTCCAACTGTTGCGTAAACCATCTATCACCAGGTGAACCCTCACCGTTTTGCCATTATTTACAATAGCATGGGTTTCATCGAAATCGATATACCAGCTGCTACCCTCTTTAAGTACCAGTAATTCATCTCCAACCTTAAACTGAACACCTTCATTTGTCTGGATCGGAACATGTATCCTGCATACACCATTTTCATAATTACAGCCCCGATCTCGATGGGGTTTAATTTCGGCTCCCGGATGTAAAGCCAACAACCTGATGGATTCTTTAGGACAATGCCACGAATCGAGTATAGATTTGATATAGGGCAGTTTTTTTAACAGGGCGGTTTCCCGGTAATTTTCTACACCGTAATTGGCCCTAATATCATCTTCTCTTCCACTTGCTGATTGTAATGAAATACTTTGCCAGCTTCCATCGTAATCTTTTTTGTTAAAATGTTCCTGCCAATCTAGTGTCATGGCAATAGCAAGTTCGCTTCTGAGCAACTGAACATCATATTGTTGGTTAAACTGAATATATTTGGACACTGTGGGATGATTTTTTGTAATATTAGACATTGTTTATTAATCTGCAAATTTTTAATCCAGTTTTATAACTTTACTTTTCTTTGTAACACAAATCAACGCTTAAATCTAAATTAACATGGAAAGCCACACCGGCCTTATTTTATCTTTTTTAGACGATATCGGCATCAGCTATATTATCGAACCGATACATGACGAAACCTTTTTGCCCGGACTCAAACTACGCTCTGGAACGCTCATTATCGATACAGAAAAATTACTATACCCCGGCGATATTTTACATGAGGCAGGACATTTGGCCTGCATGCCGCCTGAAATCAGAAAAGATATGAGCGACAATTTACCAAGTGGAGACTTACATAACGGCGGCGAATTAATGGCTATAGCCTGGTCTTACGCGGCCTGCATCCATTTAGGCCTTGATGCAAAAGTGGTATTTCATGAATATGGTTATAAAGATGCTTCTGAATCTCTTATTGAAAATTTTAAAGAGTCGAGGTTTATTGCAGTACCACTTTTGCAATGGCTTGGCATGACTTATGACGAAAAACAAGCTGAAACACTTAAATTAAAACCTTACCCCTTTATGCAAAAATGGCTCTGCACGGAAAGACCGGCGTAGTTAAATAACAAATAAAAATCAATGACAAGCGCAGAAAAACTGGCAAACTGGGTAGCAGATAAACATAAAAATCAGCTGATTAAATGTACTACGCTTCCCTATTTTGACCATTTGAACAAAGTAGCTTCATTGGCAAAAAACGCTACCGAATGGGGTTATGAAATAGGCCTTTGTCACGATTTATTAGAAGACACAGGTACAACCAGTGCTGAGCTGAAAACTGCATTAATAAATTTTGGTTATCCTGTAACAGCTACAGAGCTTATCACCAACCATGTGGTTGAGCTAACGGATGTTTTCACCAAAACAGCTTATCCCAAATTAAGTAAAAAGAAAAGGAAAAAACTGGAAAACAAGCGATTACAAACCTTAAGTAATGCTGCACAAACGGTAAAATATGCCGATTTGATCGATAATATAGCCTGGATGATGAAATACGATATAAAACATGCCGCTCATTACCTGAAAAAGAAAGCTACACTTTTACTAAACTTAAACCTCGGCAATAATCAACTAAGGCAACGGGCTATAGGTATTATCCAACGAGAATTGCTAAATTTTCATCAGCACTAACAGAACTCTCCTCCCCAAAATATGGATTACAAAAAAAGCGCCCCATTAAGAGAACGCTTTATATCCAGAGACTAATCGGATTGGTTTAAACAGTTTTAACCGTTGGTAATTTCATATACTTTACCGCACCTACACTACAGGCAGATAATACGCACAGCACGGCAATAACGATAAAAATACTATTGGTGCTTCCGGTTGTATCAATGGCAAAACCCAGTAAAGGCTCGCCAAAAGCGGCAAAAAGATAAGCGATCATATTCATAAAACCAATGCCTGTACCGGTAAGGCTACTCCCTAAGAAATCGGGACTAAGCGGAAAAAAGCAAGCCTGCGGGCCATATACAAAAAAACCGGCCAATAGCATCAATATACTTCCTAAAAGCAGGTTATGAACCGGCGAAATATAAATCAGAATGGCAATAACGGCACTTATCGACATGCCAAAGATAATGGCTTTGATCCGGTCTTTTTTAAACAAACTATCGGAGAGGATTCCGAAAGTAAGTGCCCCGGCAGCCATTCCTACAGGTAATAAAAAGGTCACCCATAAGTTACCAGGATTATCTTTCCAGTTACCTCCTAAATAATGAACGGGCACCCAAAAAATAAGGCCGTAACGGGCCATGCTTTCAAAGCCAAAACCAAGGGAGGCAACCATAAACCTTTTATTACTCAATACCAAACGATAGCGGTTTATCCAGCTTACTTCTGGTTGCTTTTCTACTTTAGTATCTGTTGCAATGTCCGGTTTATCACGGGCAATAATCAGAAAGGCAGTTGCCGAAATCAATAGCAGGAGAACCGGCAACCTGAAAAGCATACGCCACTCATAACCCTGTTGCAATAAAATAATGGAAAGCAGGTAAGTTACTACCGAAGAAAGCCCGGCGGCCATGGTATAAAAACCAAAGGCTTTGCCCCGCTCCTCTTCACTCCACCAGTTATTAATCAGTTTTGCGCCGGGCGCAAAGGCCATCGATTGAAAATAACCGTTTAAGGCCCATAATATCATAATTAACGTTCCACTATTAGCAAAACTGATGGCCACATTGGTGATGATGGAAAGGTATGCGCCCACCGTAACCATTAAACGCGCACTAAAACGATCGGCCAGGTTCCCGTTGATTAACTGCCCGATGGAATAACCCATCAGCATCGAAAAACTGATCCAGCCAATACCTGTATATGGAATATGCAAATCGGCAGCCATCCCTTTTGCGGCCCAACCAAAATTATGTCTGCCTGTATAAAAAAACAGGTAACAAAACATGGTAATCAACAGCATTTTCCATTGCTGTACCCTAAATTTCTTATCCATTTTGCTAAGCTTCCTGTTGATCCAAATTAATGCCCACCCTAAGTGGCTTATTCGCTACAGCGAACTCAAAGGCCTCATTGGTATTTAAAAGAACAAATTCTTTCGACACCACTTTTTCGAAAGGAAAAACCTGATGATTTTTACTGATGAAATTTACGGCATAAACAAAATCGTCGAAATTATAATTGTGCAAGCCTTTAATGGTAATTAACCTCCGCACTACCGATTCTGCGTCAACCTGTACTTTACGCGTATTAAATACAGCACCAATCCATACTGCTGTTCCACCAATGGCCAGTTTTTCGAGACTATTTTCCATCGCATCAGCCGAGCCACTCATATCAAATGCAAGTTCAATGCCTTCTGGTAAACCCGCTGAAGCACCTGTTAACAGGTGGGTTTCGTTTGCGCCAAATGCTACAGCCTGTTCAAGCCTTTGAGGATTAATATCGGCCATGTGGATATAGCTGGCTCCTGCGTCTTTACACATCGCGGCACATACCATCCCCAGTAATCCGCTTCCGGTAATAAGCACTTTTTTCGATTTAACATCTCCAGCCAGCCTTAATGCACCCGCCACGGTAGCTACTGCACAATTGATAATTGCTGCTACAGGCAATGGCACTTCGGCTGAGATCCTGAGTACTGCTGTGCCTGGTTTAAGGATACAATGCGTAGATAAACCTCCATGTAAGGCATCATTGGCCGTAACTTGTGCATGACCATATTTAAAAAGATTTTCACCTTTTTGGGGCATACCAGCTTTTGACATGGCGGATTCAGGATCAGAAGAAAAAATACTCCAGGTTACCCTGTCGCCTATATTCAGTTTATTTCCCAGATAATCCTTTCCGTCATGTCCATCAGCAAAACCTCTAATTTCACCTACAATCTCGTGCCCTAATACCGTAGGCACTTTCTCTTTTCTTAAGCCACAATACGTATGCAGATCACTACCACAAAGTGTGGTGTAAAGATTTTTGATCAGGATTTCTCCTTTCCGGAGGTTAGGGATATCTTTCACCTGCACTTCCATCGGTTGCCCCTGACCGTTAAAAACTACTATTCTGGCTTTATCCATTGTGATAAATGCTAATATTGGGTATAGAAGGGATGTATAAAATCAATAACAAATTGTTAATCAATAAGCGGTAACAGGTCGATCAGGTTGTCGATGATCAGATCTGGGTGAGCTTCCATTAACTGGGCAGCAGTATGTGCTCCGGTAGTAATTCCTATGCTCAGGCCGCAACCCGCATTCTGTCCCTCTTCGATATCGATGGCCGAATCTCCAATTTTCACCACGCTGGTGCTATCGGTAATATTAAAGCTTTTCATTGCAAATTCGATCATATCAGGGTCTGGCCTGTTACGCGATACATCAGAAGCAGTTACCAGTGCATCAAACTCTTTTCCCACGCTCCATCCTAATTTTTTGATAATCGAATTGGCGGTTGTGCTGTCGTATCCGGTGTTTAATACAGCTAAAATATTTCTGCTTTTTAATTCGGCAAACAGTTCTACCGCATTAGGCTGAGGAAGAATATCTTCCGTAGCATAAGCCTTGGTTAAAGCAACAATAAATTCATCGTATATTTTAGCCGTAAGCGCTTCATCATTAACGCCGGCGTGGGTAGATAATATCGAGCGGATGGCCTGCTTCTTTTCTTTACCCGCTCCCTGGGCAAGCACCTGATCCAAACTAAACTCAAAACCAGCATTATTGATTGCCTTTTGAAGCGTTTTATACACCAGGTTATCCTCATTTACTGTGGTTCCTGCCATATCGAAAACCACCATCGCTATTTTATTTTTCTTCATTTAAAATCTAATTTATGTATTTATTTCCCCTTGTATACTAAAGAGAATAAAATGTTTAGCAAAACTAAACAATGTTTACACAAAAAAAATTTTATACATATTAATTTTTTGTTAAATTTATGGTATCCCAACTCCAAGCACAATCCAGGGCCTTTACCAGCATTTATGTAACCAGTATGTTGCCATGCGAAGTCGACCAATCGAATTAAATTCTGATTAAAAAGTCCTGCAATTACATTAAAAACAACCTAAAAAGCATTCGCATTTGAATAGTAAATATCATTATCTTGTGGGTCCCTATTATTAAAGGAAATATGAAAGAATCTGCAGAAATCCTTAGTCTTATCAAAGGGTACGAAACACGCGAATCGGACCTGATGCTGAACATTGCCCAACTCAAAAGCTTAAATGAGGCATTGCGCATTGCAGATGAAAGAAGTGCAGTACTCAATTCGATTATTGAGAGTTCTGATGATGCAATTGTAAGTAAAGACCTCAACAGTATTGTAACCAGCTGGAATGATGCTGCTGAAAGGATTTTCGGCTATAATGCATCAGAAATGATCGGCAAATCAATCATGAAAATCATTCCACCCGACCGTGCTGAGGAGGAACCGCATATACTTGGCCAGTTGCGGCAAGGGATCAGGGTTGATCATTTTGAAACGGAGCGGCTTAGAAAAGATGGCACATTGATTAATGTTTCGCTAACCATTTCGCCGATTAAAGACCGCAATGGAAATGTAATCGGCCTATCTAAAATTGCAAGGGATATTACCGATAAAAAAAATATTGAAATTAAGAAAAACGAATTCATTGGTTTTGTAAGCCACGAACTCAAAACCCCATTAACGTCCCTTCGATCCTATATCCAGGTAGCCCTGCACAAGGCTAAAAAGGATGAACTGGAATTTATCTCCCAGGCACTTTCCAGAGCCGAACTGCAGACCAAAAAAATGGAGAATATGATTTCCGATTTCCTGAGCATTTCGAAATTCGAGGACGGCCATATGAAGATTAATCCTACCCGGTTTGATATGACAAAGGCAATAAAAGAAAACCTGGAGGATGCCCGAATTGCTTCAGCAAAACATATATTGGTTTATGCTGGTGCCAATGAAGCTTATGTAAATGGAGACCAGGAAAAACTTTCGCTTGTGCTCACCAACCTGATCAGCAATGCCCAGAAATACTCGCCCAACGGAGGTACAATAACCATCAATTGCCAACAAAAAGACCAGCACTTTTTCATCAGTGTAAGCGATCAGGGTATCGGCATTTCTACCGCCGACCAAAAGCTGATGTTTGGAAAATTTTTCAGGGTTAACAGCGAACAGACTAAATTTATAAGCGGCTTCGGGATTGGCCTTTACCTCGCATCAACCATCATCAACCTTCATCAATCTTCCATCACAGTAGAAAGTGAGCCCGATAAAGGCTCAACATTTTCATTTCATGTAGCAGCCGCACTTTGAAATCATAATTTACTAAAACAGCAATACTTTAAGTAGCACACCAAACAAGACTTATATTTTTTTGTTGAATTAAATTAAAAAAGATAAGTGCATATGAACAACGAGCTACCATATGTCATCTGTTTGATGATGACCTCAGTTGATGGAAAAATTTTGGGCGAAAAATGGGGCGATAGTCCACAAATGGAACAATTAAGAGGAACATTTGAGAAAATCCATGAGAAAATTGGCATAAGTGCGTGGATTGTTGGCCGTACCACCATGGAGAAAGATTTTACCGATTTTGCAAAACCGGTATTAAAAAAAGGGCATCAGAAAATAGACCGCAACGACTTTGTTTCAGCTCATCAATCAAAAACATTTGCCATTGCCATAGATGGTAAAGCCAAACTCGGTTGGGAAAAATCAACCATGCAGGGCGACCACGTGATTACCATTCTTACCGAAAGCGTAAAAGACGCTTATCTTGCCCATTTACAAGACATTGGAGTTTCGTACATTTTTGCTGGTAAAGATGAAATCAATTTAAAAACAGCTTTAAAAAAACTACGCAATCTATTCGGGATCGAAAAACTGATGCTCGAAGGTGGTGCCCATATCAACGGAAGTTTTCTTAATGAAGGCCTTATTGATGAACTTCACCAATTGCTATTACCTGTGGCAGATGGCACCATTAAAACTTCAACCCTTTTTGAAATCGACGAAAAAGCAAAAAAAAATGGCGCTACGCTATTAAAGCTTGAAAAGGTAAAACAGATTGAGAATGACGTACTTTGGATTACCTACAAAATAGACAAGAAGTAACTAATTTATAGCATAGCAACTTTAAAAACAAGGCATTATGGGCTATTAGCTTATGGAGTTATAATGCACATCCAACGAACAATTGTGGCTTCTTACCGACTTTCCATTTTTATCCCAACATGACTACCTTATCTTCGCAAAATAGTCATTTTACACCATGGGGTTTTATCTAAAAAGGTTATTTGTGCTTTTACTTTTGCTCCTGGCAATTTGTTATACCTTTAATACATTTGCTGCCCCTGTTATTTCCGCTGCAATTTGATCCACATCAGGCAGAAGTATAAATGGTTGCTCATTTGATGGTGGTTTCCTTTTCTTTGCACTGGCATTAACGATAATTGCGGTGATCAGGATTAGGAGGAGTTAGAGAAACCTCAGCACATTTTTGCCAAATTTCCCAGCTGTTTCAATTTAAAATCAATTTCATCTGTCCAGGGCATGCCCATGCATATGCGTAAGCAATTTTCGTATTGTTCCTGTAAGGTAAACATCCGGCCGGGAGAAATGCTGATCTTCTGTTTCATGGCCAGCTCGTAAAGTTTTATGGTATCTGCACCTTTCGCCAGTTCAACCCAAATGGCAAGGCCTCCCTGTGGCCGGCTAATCTTGGTTCCTTCGGGAAAATAAGTGGCAATGGCATGGCTAAAACGCTGGTAATTCCCCATCAGCGTACGCCTAATCTGATGAATATGAACATCATAACGGCCACTTTTAAAAAAATTGCCCACCACTTCATGTACCAGAGAAGGCGTGGCAATGGCATGTACGAGTTTTAGCTTCATTATTTTATCCTTATACTTTCCGGGAGCCACCCACCCTACCCGATAACCGGGGGCAAGTGTTTTAGAAATGGCACTGCACCACAGCACATTACCCCCGGTATCGAACGCTTTACAACATTTTGGCCTTTGAGCGCCGAAATACAGATCGCCGTACACATCATCTTCAATTAACGGTATATTGTGCTTGGCCAACAATTTAACCACTTCCTTTTTGTGTTCATCGGGCATGCAACTTCCTAAAGGCGTATTGAAGTTTGGAATAAGCACACAAATATCGATTTTCGAAACCAGTTTTTTTAATGCATCAATTTCGATACCGGTAACCGGATGGGTGGGCAGTTCGAGTACTTTGAGACCAAGACTAATGGCCAGCTGAAAAATACCAGGATAACATGGACTTTCAATGGCCACAGTATCGCCCGGTTTTGCCAAAGCCATCAGTGAAAAAGAAAGCGCATTCATTCCGCCACTGGTGGTAATGAGATCGTCTTCGTTCAAATTCCCTCCCCAGCCCAAAGAGCGGACAGCAACCATTCTGCGAAGCTGAAGATTGCCTTGAAGTGGCTCATAGGCTGTACCACCTTGCAATAACCTGCTCGCCTGAAGGATTTCTTTTTGGAGTTTTGCCAAAGGCAACAGGTTTCCGGAAGGGATACCAATAGAAAAAAGTGTAATGTCGTTATTCCCCATGCTCGAATACACTTTGGTAATCAGTTCATCAGGTTCTTTGTTTCCGGGCATTAATGTAGGTTTACTAACCCCGGGAAGCGGCAAACGCTGAACAGAACGGTTACTGACAAAAAAACCGGATTGAGGTTTTGAATCGATCAGTGATTGCGCTTCAAGCTCTAAAAAAATCCTTTTGGCGGTGTTCATCCCAATGGCGTATTCTTTACAGAGCATCCTTACGGAAGGGAGTTTTTCACCAACCTTCAAAATACCATTTCTGATCTGGGCAGCTATTCCATCCGCAATTTCATTATACCTGTAAACCTTTTTCATAAACAAACTGTATCCATACAAATATACAAAACTGATACTGTATTTACTTATTTCTCTTTATCACTTTTGGTTAAGTAAATTTTAGATATGATAAGTACAACAACAGGTAACCTGGCTATTAGGAAAATCTCGGACGGGTGGCTGAACGGTTTTATAGGAGTATTGATTTTTAGCGGTTCTATGCCAGCCACTAAAATAGCGGTAATGGATATGAGTCCCATTTTTGTAACCATTGCAAGGGCAACCATTGCAGGTTTGCTAGCGCTAGCGGTATTGATTTTACTTAAAGAAAAGCGCCCTGCAAAAAGCAGTTTAGGATCGCTCATTATTGTGGCTGTTGGTGCGGTAATCGGGTTCCCTCTATTAAGTGCCCTGGCTTTGGCGCACATCAGTTCTGCACATTCGCTTGTATTTTTAGGATTGTTGCCATTGGTAACGGCTGTATTTGCTGTTTTACGTGGAGGAGAACGGCCAAAACCTATTTTCTGGTTCTTTTCTGCATTAGGCAGTATATTGGTAATCGGTTATGCCATTTATCAGGGTATTAATGCTTCACCACTCGGCGATCTGTTGATGCTGGCGGCTATTGTGCTCTGCGGACTCGGTTATGCGGAAGGCGCCCGTTTAACCAAAACAATTGGAGGCTGGCAGGTTATCTCCTGGGCATTGGTGATTTCTCTCCCGCTCATGCTCCCATTAATTTTTGTTTTTAAACCTGTTTCGCTATCGGCCATCAGTTCTGGTGCATGGATGGGCTTAGCCTATATTTCATTGTTCAGCATGTTTATCGGCTTCATTTTCTGGTATAAAGGACTCGCACAGGGTGGTATTGCCTCTGTAGGTCAACTTCAGCTTTTACAACCCTTTTTCGGCCTGGCACTCGCCGCTACCTTGTTGCATGAAGAAGTAAGTTTAAATATGCTGGCAGTAACCATAGGAATTATCCTCTGTGTTGCCGGTTCGAAAAAATTTGCCCGATAATAAATTCAATATAAAAATTTAATCATATGAAGATCAGCAATAGTACTGCGAAAGATATCGCAGAAATCTTTCGCCTCTATGAAAGCGCAACAGCTTTCCAGAAAACAAAATACAACCTTCACTGGCCAAAATTCGAAACTTCACTAATCGAAACTGAGATAAATGAGAACAGACAATGGAAAATAACCATTGATGGAAAAACGGCCTGTGTATGGGCAACAACATTCGACGATCCACAGATATGGGAAGCTAAAAATGCTGATCCGTCCGTTTATATACACCGCATAGCCACCAATCCCGAATTTAAAGGGCAAAATATGGTGGCAGTAATTGTGGAGTGGGCAAAGGAATATGCCAGGGCAAACAATAAAACCTATGTACGCCTGGATACCGTAGGTCAAAACGAAGGCCTGATTAACCATTATATGAAAATGGGCTTTAAATTCCTGGGTTTATTCGATTTAGAAAATACAGACCAGTTGCCAGCACACTACCACGAAAGACCTGTTAGCCTTTTTGAGATAGCTGTTATGTAAATGGAGTGGAAAGCTTGTGTAAGGTTGAAATTAAAAGTTTGCCAATATTTCAAATCTTTAATACGCTCGTTGCTTTTCTATCAGCGTAATTGGTTAGTTTTGATTATCAAAAAACCGGCCTTTGGGACATCCTAAATTTAAACTCTAACAAAGCGTTTTGATTTGCCAGGGGCACTAAATAAACTGAACGGAAAAAGCTTTTAAGACTGTTATGATGCTTTTTCCTGATGATGCGTTTTAATCAACTTTATCCACCATAACATTAAAACAACACAGCATGAGTACAATTAAAGTAAAAGACGGAACCGAAATCTGCTACAAAGACTGGGGAACGGGTCAGCCTATTGTTTTCCATCATGGATGGCCTTTATCGGGCGATGACTGGGACGGGCAGATGATGTTTTTCCTGGAAAAGGGCTACAGGGTTATTGCTCACGACCGCCGCGGGCACGGACGCTCCAGCCAAACTGCACAAGGGCATGATATGGACACTTATGCAGCAGATGTAGCAGAACTGACCAATGCACTTGATTTAAAAGATGCGATCCACATTGGCCATTCTACAGGTGGAGGAGAGGTGATCAGATACGTAGCTAAACACGGGAAAGGGCGCGTAGCCAAAGCCGTGCTGATTAGTGCCGTTACGCCGATCATGGCCAAAACAGCAAACAATCCTGACGGTATTCCAATGGAGATATTTGATGAGATCCGCCAGGGAACTGCTTTTAACAGGCCTCAGTATTTTCAGGATTTTACTTTGCCATTTTATGGTTTTAACCGTGAAGGCGCTAAAGTATCGCAGGGTGTTAGAGATAATTGGTGGCGCCAGGGCATGATGGGCGGAATTAAAGCACATTATGATTGTATCAAAGCATTTTCTGAGACCGATTTCACAGCAGATCTTCAAAGCGTTGATGTTCCGGTGTTAATATTGCATGGCGAAGATGACCAGATCGTTCCTTATCAAATTACAGGTGTAAAGGCCGCAAAATTGGTCAAAAACGGCAAATTGATCACCTATCCAGGTTTCCCACATGGAATGCCTACAACGGAGGCTGAAACAATTAACAAAGATCTGCTTGATTTTATAGAGGCATAATTATAATAGCTATTAGGCTAGCAGCATTGCCGCTAGCCTGGTAACTAATTTCATCTCGTTTATACTAGTTAAATTTTTTAACCCAGCGTTCTATTTCGTCCAAAACTATTTTTTCGCTATCTGGTTGGTTCATACCACAATCATGGCCCTTGCCCAACATAGGAACAAATTTCGCTGCAAACTTCTTTTCCTTCAATAGTTTAAACAAAAACTTAGATTGATTATCTGGTACCAGTTCATCTTTATCACCATGAAAGAGCAAGGTGGGGATCGCCTTTATATGACTATAAGGACTTACCTCGGTAAATTTCACACTGATTTTTTCATTGGAGATATATTTTGCTCCGGCCAAAAGTTCAACATTTTTAACAAGATTATTTTTTTGAAGTGCTTTCATCGTTTCGGGATCATCAAGACGTACAGGAGGGCAAAGCGCAGTGATTGATCTGATATTTTTACTGCTGGTATATCCATACAGCAAAGCCAGATGAGCGCCGGCGCTGATTCCTGCCAGGTGATAACCTTTTGATCTAAAATGGTATTCCAGTGATTTTCGCTGTATAAATGTCAGGGCATGATCAATGTCGGAAAGAAGATCTTGACCATTTACATTTTCACTTACGTAACGGTAGTCAACATTGGCTACAATAAAACCCCTGTTGCGTAAATCCTTCGCTGTTTTATCGGTGTACTCATTCCCTCCCATCATCCATGCACCGCCATGGAGTAATATAATAACGGCTGTATTTTTAGTATAGGTGGCGGGAAGGAAAAGATCCAGTTGATGCTGTGCTGCCGAACCATATTTCAGGTGCAAGATATCTTTAGTTTCAGGCTGCGTAAAGGCATGAGATACCTGAAGAAAGGACAGCCTGAGGATCAGCATCAGTATTATTTTCATAATTTTTTCTTTAATAAACAAAAATAGCCATTTCAGGATCCTGATCATCCGAAAAAACCATTTAAAACAAAAAAAGCAGCTCTTTTCAGAGCTGCTTTTACAATAGGGTAAGAAATCTGTTTAGTTTTGTTCGATTTCCTTTAAACTATTCATTTTTTTATAGGCCAGGAAGCCTTTGATGTCTTCAAAATGCTCACGAACACGTTTATTACCAAATTCAAATACTTTTGTTGCCAATCCATCCAGGAAATCCCGATCATGCGATACCAAAATCAAAGTGCCGTCAAAATCTTTCAGCGCATCTTTAATAATGTCTTTGGTTTTCATGTCCAAATGGTTGGTTGGCTCATCCAGAATCAATACGTTTACGGGCTCTAACAGCAATTTAATCATCGCCAAACGCGTTTTTTCACCACCAGAAAGTACCTTAACTTTTTTTGTCGTATCATCACCACTAAACATAAAAGCACCTAAAAGGTCTTTGATTTTTATAGTACCATCACTTAATGGAATCTGATCGATGGTTTCGAATACGGTCAAACTTTCATCAAGCAGCGCCGCCTGGTTTTGGGCAAAGTACCCGATTTTTGCATTGTGCCCTACTTTTAAACCTCCTTCAAAATCGATCTCCCCCATAATGGCTTTAATCATCGTCGATTTACCTTCACCGTTTTTACCAACAAAGGCTACTTTTTCTCCCCGCTCGATCACCATTGATGCTTTTTCGAAAACAACATGATCACCATAAGTTTTAGTCAGTTCTTCTACCATTACCGGGTATTGGCCAGAACGTGGTGATGGCGGAAACTTTAAACGCAATGCAGAAGTATCTACTTCATCAATCTCAATTACTTCGAGTTTCTCGAGCATTTTTACCCGCGATTGTACCTGCAGGGTTTTAGAATAAGTACCCCTAAACCGGTCTATAAATTCCTGATTATCGGCAATAAAACGCTGTTGTTCTTCGTAAGCTTTTAATTGATGGATACGTCGGTCGGCCCGCAGCTGAAGGTAATGACTGTATTTGGCTTTATAGTCGTATATTCTGCCCATGGTAACCTCAATGGTGCGGTTAGAAACGTTATCTACAAAGGCACGGTCGTGCGAGATCACCATTACTGCTTTTGCCGAATTGATCAGGAAATCTTCCAGCCATTGAATACTTTCGATATCCATGTGGTTGGTTGGCTCATCGAGTAAGATCAGGTCAGGTTTTTTTAATAAAATCTTGGCTAACTCAATACGCATACGCCATCCGCCCGAAAATTCGGAAGTTTGACGGGTAAAATCTTTACGCTCAAAACCCAAACCTTTTAACACTTTCTCTACCTCTGCGTCGTAATTTGTCTCTTCGATCGAATAAAATTTCTCACTCAGTTCCGATACACGCTCAATGAGTTTCATATAATCGTCGCTTTCGTAATCCGTACGGATAGTAAGCTGTTCATTCAGTTCGTCGAGCTCCTTTTGCATTTGGTTTACCTCTGCGAAGGCTTTCATCGTTTCTTCAAAAACGGTTACATTATCCTGTGTAAGCAAATGCTGTGGTAAATAAGCAATTACAGCTTCTTTGGGGCCAGTTACGCTACCGGAAGTAGGTTTGGATGCATCGGCAATAATTTTAAGTATGGTCGACTTTCCCGCACCATTTTTACCCATAAGGGCAATTTTATCATTCTCGTTTATCGAAAAGGTTACATCGCTAAAAAGCGTGGTTCCGCCAAATGAAACGGAGATGTTATTTACATTAATCACGAAGTTGGAATATTAATTGGCGGCAAAGATAAAGGAAAGCGCGTAAATTATAGCTTTTGTACAATCAATTATCTCTACTAGCAGCAGATTCCAAAAATTGATCATCATTTCGACTGGAGCACAGTCCCGACGTTAAAGTCGTGAGAGTAATCTTTTACATAGTTTATAGATTTCTCCACTGCGGTCGAAATGACGACCCACCTAAAAATACCATCACCACTATAGTGTTTTTCTAAGGTAAGCCCTGGGGAATGACGATTAATCGCAGCGTATCAATATCAGTCTCCAAAATCGCTCTTTATTTAATTAGACGATTTTTTGGTATCATCATTACTAATGCTGCGTTCGCTCTTTTTAATCGATCCCTTGAGTTTTCCGAATTTCCAGTTGAGCCCGAAACTGATGCGCCGGAAAGGATTTTCGCGGATACGTTCCTGGGTAAAATTGACCCCTTCGGTGTAGCTTCTGTAAGCCCTGTACTTTTGGAAGGGATTAGCAACCATGGCAGAGAAGGTTAGTTTATCTTTAATGATGTCTTTACTACCGCTAAAACCAAGATAATAATAATAATTCGACTGTCCCTGTAACATCACATCGGGTGCCCCATAATTGAAGGATACGCTTGTTTTCCAGGTTTTTTCAAACTTGTAACTGGTGGTAAAGCTCGAATAGCCCGTTAAGCCGCTATTTTTTGCAAGCACGCCATTAATCATTCCTTCCAGCCAGATGTAGTTCAGGTTTGCACTTACATTGAGGTTCCATTTAGCCGTAATGGGATAATTGAAATTTGCATTTGTACCCAGTAACCTGCTTTTACCAATATTAAAAGAAGTTACCCTGGTTAGGTTTTCGGCAGGAAGATATTCAAATACCTGCTGCTGGGTATTGTTGGCAAAATTATAGCTCAGGCTTAAATTGAGCGATCCTTTTTTGAAATTACTATAAGTCAGCTCGAAGTTATTGCTTAATGTAGCTTTAAGATCAGGGTTACCAAAATATTCAAAGTTTGGCCTTGATTTGTCGACAAATGGATTCAGGTCCCATATCCCCGGACGCTGGATTCGCTGGGTGAAACCCAGGCTGATGCTTTGACTGTCCTTTAAAGTTCTGTTAAATGAAACCGATGGGATCAGGTTAAAATAATCTGTTTTAACAGTCGTATTTGTACTTTCAAAGTTGCCCGTTACATAGGTTCCTTCCAAACGGGCTCCCGCCTTAAAAGTCCAGTCTTTAAGTTTTAAGATATAAGTATTGTAAACCCCAAAAATATTCTGGTCATTGCCATAAACATTACTCTGCGCAGGATCAAGCTGGTAGATGTTCTGTGCGGGATTAAAATTGAGGTACTGGAAATTGCTCTCCCCGTTCCTTAAAATTGCCTTCACTCCGGCCTCAATGGTAAGTTTTTTAAAGGGATTCACATAATCTACCTGTATAGTCTGTTCCTTTGATCTGCTGGTATTTTCCTGTTTATAATCCGGGCCGGTAAAGTTTATTTTATTACTAAACATAACATCGTTTAGCTGTGGTTCCGAACTATTAAAAAATTTATAAGAGAAGGTAAGCAGGTGCTCCTTTTTACCTGCAAAACCTTTTTGGTAGTTGAAAGTATAGTCGGTTCCGCCCCACTCATACCTGATGCCGCTGCCCATATCGTAAGCTGTTAATGCCGCTCCGTCCATGATGTCAAAATGCTGCATCAGGTTTTGCTGGTTATAACCACCATAAGGGTTAACTTCAACGGTGATCAGATTGAGCGAATCAATCTCATAGCTTAGCTCTCCGCCACCCCACCTCCATTTATTGTCCATTTTCTGAAAACCCAGTGAATAAAGGCTGGAAGGTATTTGGGTACCCCTGCTATTACGGATATCGCTCATTTTTATGCCATCAACCTGCCACACACCTGTTCCACCATATAGGTTAGCACCAAATTTCCCCTGTTTTATAGTGAAGTTTCCATTTCCGCTCGGTCCACCCGGGAACTGATAACGTGCGTTCAGGTTTCCATTATAGCCATTTTCCATCTTTCTGGAAGTGATGATATTGATGATACCTGATAACCCTTCACTTTCGTACTTTGATGGAGGGGTGGTGATTACTTCTATTTTCTGCACGCCGGCAGCAGGCATACTTTTCAGATACTCCTTAGGGTCACGGGTTAGAATGCCCGACGGTTTGCCATTAATCAGGATGCGGTAATTGCCCGTCCCTTTCAGCTTTACGTTATCATCCGCATCAACCGACAAAAGGGGGACTTTACGCATCATATCCATAACCGACAGTACTTTGCTCTCTGCATCTGCCTGGATATCATACACAATACGGTCGGATTCCTGTTTAATTAGCGGCTTACTTCCGGCAATGGAAACCTCTCCCAGCTCATTGCCGGCAGAGGTCATATTAATTTTACCCAGATCGGTATGAGCAGTTACCTTAACAACAAGCTGTTTCGGCTTGTAGCCCAAAGATCCGATCAGGATCTTATATTCTCCCTGGCCTATTCCTGAAAACGAAAACTTTCCCAGACCATCAGAAACAACACTTTTAATCAGGAGTGAATCTTTTTTAATGGCAACGGTAAAGTATTCACCAGGTTTTTGGGTCAGGCTGTCTACAATCATGCCGCTTACCTGATATTTGTTTTCCTGGGCATGTAAAGTTCCCCAGATAAGGCTGCATTGAATAACAATACAGATCATTAAAAAGTATCTGCTCATAAAAAGATTTTTTCCGGTGTGTAAAACATTTCTGTTCTTATGCCTACTAGATGCAAAAGTTTATATAATGTTGCATGGATGCTGGAAAATTGATCCGAAAAGATTAAAAATCAATAAGATAAATTTTGCCTAACCATTGATATCCATAGATCTATCAACAGAAGAGCCGAGCTGATTGCACACATATAACACAAAACCACCTTTCATCACATTTATTCCCTATTCCATCACATTTATCTTTTACAATGTGCAGATCAGGATATATTGCAGCACATTTAAACAATAATATAACCCCAAATTAACGACAATGAAATCCCGTTTACTTATTTTGCTCTGCTGCTTCAGTTCTGGACTGTTTGCACAAATCCAGCCAGATTCTACTTCCAATCCAGACTTTACTATAGAAAATATTAAATTTACGAGTGCAGGGGTCACATTGGAAGGTGCAATCTTTAAACCAAAACATGCGCATGCAGCGATAGTTTTGGTGCATGGCTCTGGCCAGGAAATGAGGATGGTGGGGATGGCATCGCTTTTGGCGAAAAACGGCATCGCGGTATTAACCTATGACAAACGCGGCGTTGGAAAATCGGGCGGTGTTTATGCCGGACCAGAAGTAGGAACCAATAACATCGATTCTGCCAACCTCAACCTACTGGCTTTAGATGCTAGTGCCGCTTCTAAAATACTTTTGACACATCTGCCAACTCAAAACCTGCCTTTAGGTTTAATGGGCTTTAGCCAGGCTGGCTGGGTCATTCCTCTGGCTGCGAAGAAAAACCATCATGTAAACTTCATGATATTGTTTAGCGGACCGGTTGTTACCACGCTCGAACAGCTCCGGTTTCAGTTTTATACACAGGGTAAATCCAGCTTTTGGGAAACACATACTGAAGCCGAGGCACGTGAACACATCAATACCGATCCAGACCGGTATCAATTTGCCGGAACCGATCCCCGCGATGCCCTAGCAAAACTCGCAACCCCGGGGCTTTGGATTTTTGGCGGCAAAGACATCCAAATTCCGGTAGGCTTATCAATAGAACACCTCAATACGCTTAAGGCAAAAGGTAAACCTTATCAATATCAGTTGTTTCCAGCGCTGGGCCACAACACCGCTTCCTCTAAATCCCCTGAACCACTTAACTACGCGCTTGAATGGATTAAAACCATTGGTGATGCTAAAAAACGTAAATAGTTAAATAAGGATTAACGATCTGAATAATATTCTCTAAGACTATATGGGTTTTAGGGAATTATTCGATCCGTTATAAAAGCTGATGCCTGCAACCTTTCACATGGTAAATGCGTCTTTAGCAGAAGAGATTAATTTACTTTAGATGAAAAATTTGTATATTCTTATTATTTTTTCCTGCTGTACAATAAGCGCCTTAGGTCAATACAAAGTGTGTTTAGCCAAACATGCCACTATAGGCGTAAATCCTAATATTGAAACTTATTTTTTTGTGGAAAAATTAGCCGTTGAAAGTATTGGCAATTACGTTTTTGATATAAAGGGGATTGATTATTCACATCAGCCTATCGTTTATTTTGGCTTTAAACATTTCCGGCGTTATCAAAACGACCCGACAATCATAAGGGCTGCAGAAATACTCAAACAGATCAGAGACTCACTTGGTGATAACGGGCCGATATTAAACTATCTGTTAAACCAAAAAGAATTTCCGGCAAAAGGACCGCGCTTTGCCAGTGATAAAAATACATCTGCGGCTGATAAGCTGACTACCTTGTTGCCTGAACTAACGGATAGCTTAAGAAAGTTTTACATCAGGGCAGATGTAGCTGGATTTCTGAAGAAAAACAGTTCCTTTTATAAAGGGGCCCTTGAAGAAATTGCCAAAGACATCAACAGATCGGCTTATCCATCCATAGAGAAGTGGTACGGAAAAAAATTCCCACGATACGAATTATACATATCGCCCGCCATGCCGATAACCCCGGGCGAAGACAGTTACAGGGGATTCGGGCCGGTTATTTTATCGCCAGATGGCAAGATTCCTTCAATGGTGGTGAGTTCGAGTAAGATGCTAAAATTGCAAGACAGCCTACCTTTATACAGGCAATATGGCTTTGATAACCGTGGCGTTACCCAGTTCATTACCATTCACGAGATATCACATTCTTTTGTGAATCCGCTGCTCGAAAAATATGAAAAGCAAATTAAGGCTGACTCCGCTTTATTTATAAAAGAACTGAAAGATACATTGGCTTCACGTGGTATAAGAGATTGGTATGTATGCGTAATTGAACATTTAGTAAGGCTCGGCGAAATACGAATTGCAGTGTCTAATGGCAACATTAAAGAAGCTGATCGTTTAAGAGATCTTCACATTGGTGAGTATAGCTGCGTGTTAATTCCACTGTTAGAAGAAAAAATAACAGAATATGAAAAGAACAGGGCAAAATATCCAACATTTGAAAGTTATCTTCCAGAACTGATCGGGTTTCTACACAATTTAACACCCAAAACCATAGAGGATCAATTTTTAAAATATGATAACCATAAAATTATTCGCGGCTGATAATCAACAAGAAGAAACCTTTTTATAGAAATCCGGATTTTTGTAATAAACAAAAATATTAGATTAAAATGTAAATATAATTGATATATCAATTATATTTACACCAATGAAAAAATATTCCTATTTAAGTATTTCGTTTTTCACGTTAATATTCGGTCTCAATACCATCTGTCAGGCTCAAAACAGCAAAATCGACAGTACGGTTAAAGCGATTATGACAGAGAACCACATTGCAGGTTTATCTGCAGCAGTTATTGATAGTGGTAAAATTATCTGGACCGGCTATTACGGATACCAGAATATTGAGCAACAACAAAAGGTAAATGCCCAAACTACTTTTGTAATTGCATCAACCTCTAAAACGGTTACAGCAGCTGCACTGATGCAGCTTTATAGTAAGGGCAAGTTTAAAATGGATGATGACATCAATAAATACCTGCCTTTTAAGGTCAAAAACCCAAATTACCCAAACCTACCGGTCACTTTCGGTCAACTACTCCGTCACCGTTCTGCCATTCAGGATAATATAGATTACCTCCGCCCGTTCTGGCTGGTAAAAAAAGGAGACCCAACTATACCTCTTGGCACTTTTTTAAAAGACTATCTGGCCATTGGCGGGAAAAATTATAATGCAGATAAAAATTTTTTTAATGAAAAACCCGACAGTGCATTTCATTACAGTAACATAGGCATATCACTGGTAGGCTATTTGGTGGAACGTATATCAGGAATGCCATTTGAACAGTACTGCAAGCAAAACATATTTACCCCGTTGGAAATGAATACTGCTGCATGGCATTTAAAAGATCTTGATACCACAAAACTTGCAATACCTTATAATTATAGCGATTCGCTGAAAAAATTTGTCCCTCTGGGATTTGGCGGTTTCCCTGATTATCCAGCAGGCACCTTACATACTACACCAACACAGCTTGCCAACTTTTTAATCTCCTGGACACAGAATGGAAAATTTAAAGATAAACAGGTATTTGAACGAAATGCAGTACAGCTTTTAACACCAGATGAAACCAGTTTAGGTTATTATACCTGGTTCTTAAGAGGTACAGAGAAAGGAGAGCTTATTTATAACCATACAGGTGGAGATGAAGGCGTATTAAGTTTTATTGCCTTTAACCCGAAAACAAAAAAAGGCATATTGTTTATGATGAACAGTTTTTTTGAATCGAGAGAAGTCTTTATTAAACTCGTTAATTTATTCTATTATAATACACATTAATTGTACAACGATGAATAATGATGAAAATTTAGAAGACATCCTGTTTTATTCGCTCGAAAGATCGATTAAAAGTTACAGGCAATTTGCACAGCAGCAACTTGTAAAGAACGGCTTTAATATCACTATTGATCAATGGCTGTTATTAAAAGCCATTCATAATCATCCCGGGCAAACGCAACAGCAAATTGCCCGGGCGATTTTTAAAGACTTTGCATCTGTTACCCGAATGGTGGAATTATTAGTTGAAAAAAAGTACCTGATCCGTTTCTCCCACCCTACCGACCGTAGAAGATTTAAGCTGAAGCTGGCAAAAACAGCTGTAGAATTAATGCATGACATGCAACCCATAATCGAAAAGAACCGTAAAACAGCCTTAAAAAACATTAGCGAACAACAGATCATTCAATTTGACGAAGTGCTAAACCTCATTATCAATAACTGTAAGGTTTAATAAATTTAACATTATTCATTTATGAATTTTGCCCTTGCTCTCCACAGCCATTAATCATGGCTACGGGTAAAATTATAATCTAAGCTTTTTCCATCTCCGGACACGATTGCTTTAACCGTTTTACCAGTCCTTTTATAAGCGATCTTTTTCGGAAAATCATGCTCCGGGTTTTCGCAAACAAAGGCATCTTTACCTATGGCAGTAAGTTTAAAATCAACCGGTTTTGGCTCACCGGTAATAACAACGGTATAAAAGATGTCATCTCCTTTAATACTCAGTTCCAGTTCTTCTGTAAAAACAGGTGTTTTTTCTTTAAGCGTAACTCCTTTTCCGATAAATCTGGTTTCAGATACTTTGGTCCAATTTTCGTAACCTGACTGTCCGGGTTTGGAGTTTGTTCGCTGCCATTTCCCGATAAGCCATTCCAGCTTTTTAAATTTTTGCACTGTACTTTCCTGTCCCTTAGCAAGGTTCATCATACCCAGGCTGAATACAACAGAAATGATCATGTGAAGTCGTAGAATTTTCATAATTTTTTCTTTCAAAAATACAACTGACCAGTGTTATGGTATTGTACAAAACCGACGCCTGTATGGAAATTATTTATTGAGAAAGAAATTGGCCATACTAGGTGCCTCAAAAAAATAAGCAGATGGATCTTCACCTGTAAAGGCTTTGAAATTGCGGATAAAATGAGATTGGTCATAGTAACCTGATTCGTAGACAATTTCTACCCAGCTTTGTTTTTTCTCCTTGATCAACTGAAAGATATAATTGAAACGGATAACTCTGGCATAATATTTTGGAGAAAGACCTATGTATTTTTTAAAAAGCCGCTGAAGCTGACGTTCACTCATTTTTCCGGTTTCGCAAAGCTCCTTAATAGTAGCTTTGCCATTTGAATTAAAAATGAGCTCGAGCACGCTCTCCAATGGATTTTCGGCTGCAGTATTGCTGAGCAAAAGAAAATGATCATCCAGACACTTTTTAAGACTGTGCTTGTTTTCAAAAGGAAGAAACCGGTCCTTTAACTTCACCAGTTCCGGATCAGCAAAAGTATCCAGATCAATGATCTGATCGAGGTAATATTCCATATTGAGTCCAAAGAGCTGGGTCATAGCTGCAGGTTTCAGTTTGATGGCAAAAGAGCCTGTTTCGGCCGTGTTTTCGAGGTAAAAATAGCTACTGATCTGCCCAGCAAGCAAATTTGGTGTTTGTGTATACCATGTTCCGTTTATTTTAGCCTTGTAAACACTACCGTAGTTAAAAATAAGTTCTGTAAATCCATCTGGAATAATTTTCTCAACCCGCGGTTCAACATCATCGCATTGCATCATCCAGTAACATTCAATAAATTTTTCAAGACCTGGATGAGGAGATATTCTGGTGAATTTCATGACATAAGAAACTGAAACGTAAATATAATATAATTCTACCTGAACCTGATCAGTATAACCAGCTGCAATTTTTTTCAAAAACCATAAATGCAACAGCCTGCTAACCCTGGCCTAACTATCTTTATGCTTCTGCAAATCACGGTTATTGAGATGAGACTATAATTAAATTTAAAAACATTTGCTTATTGTTGTCGTATATACTATATTTACGACAACAATAAGCAATCACATGAGAAAATTAGATTTTGCCTCCCTCCAGGTTAGGGATTTAGAGATTTCAAAAGATTTTTACACCAGTAAACTCGGCTTTGAAATAGCTGTTGTTAATCCTGCAGCCTGTATTTTCAAATATAATGAAGGAGAAGCAAGCTTTGCCATCCGAAAACCTCTGGTAGATTTAACAGGCAAAGAACCCGGTATCGGTGTATCACTATGGTTTGCCATTGACGGAGATATCGAAGAACTGCAAACAACGCTAACTGAAAGAGAAGTTCCACTCCTGGGGCCGATTAGCAACACTCCATTCGGAAGAATACTGATTGTAAAAGATCCTGACGGATATCACATCACTTTTCTGCAACCAAACTAAGTACCCCGTAGCATGGAAAATCAAGATACAAAATACTGGATTATCGTAGTCTCTAAAGACCATGTTAAAAATGGCATAGCTGAGGGCTTTGCACAGGCCTGTCACGGAAAGGCATCCCCGCTAAGAAGGATGAGTAAGGGTGATTTCATTATTTACTACTCCAGCAAACAGACAATGGGACAGCCGCAGCCCTGCCAGCAATTTACCGCAATTGGTAAGGTAATAGATGAGCAGACTTACCAGTTCCAGGTTTCTGAAGATTTCTGTCCCTCAAGGCGAAATATCGAATTTTTGCCTGGTAAAGATATTTCTATCCTACCTTTGATAGCTGAACTGGATTTCATCCCTAACAAAAAAAGCTGGGGTTATCCATTTCGCTTTGGTTTTTTTGAAATCAAATACCACGATTTTGAACTGATATCCTCAAAAATGTTAATACAAGACTATGCCTGAGAAAATAGAATTCCATTTCAAGAGCCCGCTGGATAGTCCTGGCTATCTGCTGGGACAGCTGACCATGTTATGGCAGCGTAAACTAAAGCGTGTACTCGATCCTTTAGACCTTACCCATACCCAATTTGCATTGCTTTGCGCATTGGCCTGGCTTTCTAAAGAAAGTGACAATGTTACCCAGGTAGATATTGCCAACCAGGGCAACGCAGACCGGATGATGGTATCAAAAGTACTGCGTACACTGGAGGAAAAAAAATTCATTACCAGACAGGAACATAAAACAGATACCAGGGCAAAGACCATCAGTTTAACTGAGACTGGGGAAACCGTTCTGCAAAAAGCCATTATCGCTGTAGAAAACGCAGATTTAGCATTCTTCTCTATGTTGGATAAGGATTTGGCAAACTTTAATTCCAATATGGCAGCACTAATAGAACTTAACAAGAACGATTAATCTCAGGAAATCAAAAAAATAAAATTCAACAAATCAATTTCAGGATTTCTGACTGGTTGGCTATGCATTTTTTTAGGCAATGAGCATTAGCAAATCAACTTTTAATGCTGATCGTTTGAAATTTGAGTTTTTGGTAACTCCTGGTGCGATAGATCCATACCTTGCTCAGGCACATATTTATCATATTCTATTTGTTTTGCAACTGCTTCCGCTGCTTCTTTACCTCTCAGTTTTGAAACCAGGTGCAAAGCTCCATCTATACCTGCAGATATCCCTGCTGTGGTGATTACCCTGCCATTATCCACATAGCGGACATTTTGAAGCACTTTAGCTTTTGGTACAGCCTTTTGAAGATTTGTTATACTTTTATGAAAAGTGGTAACGGTAAGCTGATCAAGCAGGCCCGCTTTCCCAAGAATAAACGCCCCGGTACAAACAGAAAAGTAGCTTTTAGTGGCACTGTCTCTGGATTTTATCCAGGAAATAACTTCAGGATCATCTGTCGCCACTTCGTCTGAACCACCAAATACTGCAAAAATATCTGCTTGCGGGGCATCTTTAATGCTGTAATCCGGAGTGATTTTTAAAATTCCCTGCGACAAAAGAGGAGCTTTTGTTTTTGCGACCGTAATGATTTTGAATCCTGCATAGGAAAAGACTTCCATCGGTCCTGCAAAGTCGAGTACCTCTACTCCATCATATAAATAAAAGCAAACTGTTATTTTTTGATCCTTTGATATTTGTTCGTTTTTCTCGACTAATGTCATCCCACAATGCGCACAAACACCAGGTTGCTGATATGCAGTGGTATCACATGGATGGTTACAAGGCGGACATACATAAGAGGTTGCATGTGCTTGTGGGTTTGCATAAACTTGTGTAAATGCAAAGCAGGGAATAAAAAAGATTAAGTGTAATAACTGTTTCATAAATATTTTATTTAATCCAAAATTAATTGAATACACCAAATAAATCCGGACAGTTATAGTAACAATCCGGCCATTCTATCTATGACGATATATTAATCTTTTGCTTCTTTAACTAACTTCCTGAGCTGAGCAGGGCTATTATAACCACACTCTTTCGCTACCCAGGCCACTTTATGTTTGGTTTTAAGCAGGTGCTTTGCTTTTTCTTGTCTTAATGACTGAATATATTGCCCGATGGTGGTTCCTGTTGCAGATTTGAACAACCTTGTCAGATTCCGCGGACTGATAAAAACTAATTCAGCCAATTCACCGATTGTGATTTTATGACGTAAATGCTTAGTAATATAATCCTGTATCTGATGTATGTGATGGTTAATATGCTGCCTGCTTTGCAGATAAATACTATTCTGTGCCTCCGTTCCATCTCTGCGTATGTAAACAACCATATCTTTTGCAACAAGACATGCAAAAGTTGCTCCGTGTTGCTCTTCAACAAGATAGAGTGCGAGGTCAATACCTGTAGCAATTCCAGCACTTGTGAAGATCCTCCCACTTTGCACAAATAGTTTATTCTCTATTACCTTAAGCAGGGGGTATTGTTTTTGTAGAGCTGTAGTCCATGCCCAATGCGTAGTACAATTTTGCCCATTTAAAATCCCTGCAGCAGCAAGAGCAAAGGCTGCTGTACAAATGGAAGATATTGTAGCGCCAGTTGCAGCAGCACGCTGTAACCAGGGTACCCACAGGTGGTCATCTGTCCTGTTCCATTTTTCAATTTCCATTCCGGCTACAATGACAATGTCATCCATACGAACTGTTACCGAACTGAGTGGCTCAACATTTGTAAATCCAAGACCGGATGAGCTTCCAGGATTGTTGTAAGGAGAAACATAGTGGATATCATAATGTTTTCCGCAGCACCCTGATTCATAAAAAACAGTTACTGCGCCAGCCAGATCCAGAAGGTGAACGTTATTAAATATGAAAAATATAACACGATTGGAGCTCATTTTTCAAAGTTAATATATTAGTATAAGAAACATATATAATAGCTTCCTTACAAAAGAAGCGTATTTAATATTCCGTTAATATGGATGTCACCCCATAGTTCTAATTTTGCCGCAATAATTTATGGGCGAAAACAATACTGCCGGTTTTAACGATAATGAGGAAAAGATGTTTGATGAAAAATCTTTCGAAGACCTTTATCGCCGTATGTACCCCACGCTGAAAAAGTACGCTATTTATCTGGTAAAGGATATGGAAGACGCGCAGATCATCCTGAATGATGTGTTTATATCCATCTGGAAAAACGGCACAATCATCTCTAACGAAAAAGCCTACCTTTTCCGTGCCATCAAAAATGCAGCTACCAACTACCATAAAACACCCAAAGCAAATCTTTGGCACATCGATAGCGAAGAAGAAGCCACTGAAATTATAGACCTGAAAGAAACCCCTGCGCAGGCTTTTCAAAATAAAGACCGCAACAGGATACTTTATGCACTTATTGATCAGATGCCTGAACGCCGTCGGCTTATTTTCTACCTATACAGAATCGATGGCTTTAGCTATAAAGAAATTGCAGCTTTACTGGATATATCTGTGAGGACCGTAGAAGACCACCTGGTGAAAGGTTTTCAATTTCTCCAACAAAAAGTATTAAAAAACAGATCTGAATTCAGGTAAAATTTCGCTTAATAATTTCTTAACGCAAAGTTAACATTTTTGAACCCGTAGTGCTTTCACTATTCTTGTCTTGTAAGTATAAAAGCATATGAATGGATCAGGAAACCTGGAAATTGGTACTCGAATATTTGGCTGTGAAGGAAAACCCTCGCAGCAGCAATACCGAAATAAAACTGCTCGAAGAAAAGCTTAATGATTGGGCAGGTAACGATCCCTATCGGATGGAGCAATTGCAAGAGGCATTAGCACTATGGCAAGACACGGCACAACTACCGGATGACGGATCGTGGAAGGAAAGTTTTGCCAGCATCAAAGAACAGCTAAATCAGACTCCAATCAGAAAATTAAAAATATTAAAATGGTGGCCAGCCGCAACTGCTGCTGCAGTTATCGGCGCCCTGATATTTTTTGTCGCCGGAAATAAAAAGCCATTGGCCATTACCCAAAGCCCGGTAGTTTGGACAACTAAAACAGCGGATCCTGGCAAAATTATTAGCGTAATGCTTCCGGATAGTTCTGAGATATGGCTCAACTCGGGTAGCAGCATTAGTTTTCCGCAAAACCTGAAACATGCCGATATTAGAACAGTTAAGCTTAATGGAGAGGCTTTCTTTAAAGTAAAAAGAGACCCGGCACATCCATTTGTAGTGAAGAGTCAGAATATCCAAACCAGAGTACTCGGAACCAGTTTTAATATCAGGGCCTGGAAAGGCTACAAACCGGAAGTAACCGTGCTCACTGGAAAGGTAGCCGTATCAAGAGATTCAGCTGGCGGGCAATCTGCAGCGATTCATCTTTTACCAAATCAAAAAGTAGTTTATGAAATCAAATCTACCAGCCTGGTACGCGAAAATATTGATGATGCTAAAGCATCGATAGACTGGAGAACGGGAAAGATGAATTTCGACAGAACACCAATGGAAGATGTATTCCAGACAATATCACGCAAATACGCAGTTAAGGTGGTTACTGATCAGTCTTTCAAAAACTGCGAACTTACTGCAAAATTCGACAATGTGGAGATCAGCGAGGTAATGAAAACCATCGGGCTCACATTTGATATCCATTATACCATAAACAAACAGATTATTTATATAAAAGGAGGTAAATGTAACTAAACAACGAGTAAAAAGATAGCTGCAGCATGTTGGCGCATGCCGCAGCTAAGAAATTTTAAATTTTATTTTAACCCATCAAGATTAAAACATACAAAGTTATGAAAAAGTCAGCAGTGACTAGTCAATTAATTTTTAGCGCAATGCGTTTTTTCACCCTTATTTACATCATGCTCTCCGTAATGCTCTTTATAGGGCAGGCATCACCCGTAAATGCCCAGCAGCTGAATACCAAAATAAGTATCAATTTAAAACAGGGAAGCCTGACTGATCTTTTTAAAACCATAGAAAAGAAAACCGGCCTCTATTTCGTATACTCTAATAAAGATGCTGTAGCGCAACAGCATATTACCGGTTTAAAGGCCGATAACGAAAGCGTGAGCAGCTTATTGAACCGGGTTTTAACCCCCATGCAGCTTACTTACCTGATTGAAAGAAATCAGATCATTATTAAAAAATCAGTACGCGTGAGCGGAAAGGTAACCGATGAAAAAGGGCTACCTTTACCAGGTGTAAACGTAATCGAAAAAGGCAGCAGCAACTCTACCAGTAGCAATCTTAACGGAGACTTTAACCTGAGTGTTACAGATAAATCAGCTACGCTGATTTTCAGAATGATCGGTTATCAAACAAAGGAAATCGCACTTCAAAACCAGACTGAACTGAATGTTAGCCTCTCACCTGATGAAACTGCACTCTCCGATGTAGTGGTGACAGCACTCGGTATTAAACGTTCCGAAAAGGCATTGGGCTATTCGATAGCTACCGTAAAAGGAAGTGATGTAAATACCGTAAAAGAAGTAAATGTAGTGAATTCACTCGCCGGAAAAGTAGCCGGGGTAAATGTGGTAAGCACTGGTTCAGATCCCGGATCAACATCTTTTATCACCATTAGGGGCCAATCTTCCATTGCTACTGATAACCAGCCTTTATTTGTGGTTGATGGTGTTCCGGTAGCACATTCGCTACGCGCAACATCAGAGGTTGGCCGGTCATCGGTTGATTATGGCAGTCCAATTGCAGATATCAGTCCGGATGATGTAGAAAGCATCACCATATTAAAAGGCGCAAGTGCTGCTGCATTATACGGAAGCAGGGCCGGAAGCGGTGTAGTTTTGATTACCACCAAAAGTGGTTTAGCTAACAAAAAAGGTTTAGGGATAAACTTTAACTCAAATGCCATGTATGATCAGGCATGGATGTTCCCACATTTCCAGCACACCTTTGGGGGCGGCGAATATACCGACGATCCGGCATCTTCTACCACTTCTGCATGGGGCCCAAGGCTTGATGCAGGTACAAAACACCTGCAATGGAACAGTCCCCTGGATGCGAGTGGAAAACCGATTGCCACCGATTGGGTATCGTATCCTAACAATCCGCAGGATTTTTACGAAACCGGCTCAACCTATACCAATAATATTTCCATCAGCGGAAAAAACGCAGATGGTAATTACCGCTTATCCTACACCAACCTCACTAATAAAGGGATTGTGCCCAATACCGACCTGAAACGGAATACGCTTAACCTTTCTGCCACCTATGTGCTGCACCCTAAACTAAAGATCAGCACCAATATTGGTTATGTGAACAATAAAAGCGACAACAGGCCATCGGCCTACCGTGAAAGTGTTACGCAGATGCTGTATTCGCTTCCACCGAATATGAACATCAACGACCTGAAAAACTACTGGAAACCGGGAAGGGAAAATATCGAGCAGTTCTCGGCAGATGATTCAGACAACCCCTATTTTGTTGCTTACGAGCACACCAATGGCTATGATAGAAACCGGTTAACAGGAAACGTACAAGCTGTTTACGACATCACCAAAAACTTAAGCTTAATGGTACGTACCGGACTCGATATGTACAATGAAGAACACGAAACCAAACGTCCCTTTAGCTCAAAACGGTTTAAATTTGGTGGATATGGGGTAGATAACTCCTTTTTTAAGGAACAGAACACCGATTTTTTACTGAGTTATAAAAAATTATTGAATCAGGACTGGTCGTTGAGCATTTCTGCCGGAGGGAACCAAATGGATCAGACCAACAGATCAACCGCGCAGAAAACAGAGAGTCTGAGTATCCCTGGTGTTTACAATATCGCCAATGCACAGGCGGGTACCGTTGTAAATTCGCAATACAATTCCCGTAAACGCATCAATAGTATTTATGGTCTTGGCCAGGTATCGTTCAGGGATATGGTTTTTCTTGATGTAACAGGCAGAAACGATTGGTCGAGCACGCTCCCTGCCGGAAACAATTCTTATTTTTATCCTTCCGCATCGTTAAGCACCATTGTAACCGACGTGTTCAAGATCAGATCAGATGTACTTTCGTTTATTAAATTGAGGGCCAACTGGGCGCAGGTGGGTAGCGATACCGATCCATACCAGTTGTATAACACCATTCCGTTTAACCAGGATTGGGGTGATGTAAAAAGGGCAACCATAGAGTTTAACCTCAAAAACAACTTCCTGAAACCTGAAATTGCTACTTCTTACGAATTCGGTGGAGACCTGCGCTTTTTTAAAAGCCGCGTGGGCATCGATATAACGTGGTATAAAACAAACAAAAGAAACCAGATCATCAACATTCCAACCACCATTGCCTCAGGCTCATCCAACCGGTTGATTAATGCCGGAAATATCCAGAACAGTGGCTGGGAAATCGGCTTAAATGCAGTTCCTTTTGATGGAGCGTTTAAATGGGAAACTAATGTAAACTTTACCAAAAACGAGAACAAGGTAATTGAGTTATCAGAAGGCCTGAAAGAGTACTCTATGGGCAGTGCCGATGGGGACAATATCCGTTACCTGATCAAAGAAGGCACCAAGATCGGCGACTTCTATACCCCGAGTTACACCAAAGTAACCAGCGGACCAAATGCGGGAGCTGCTTTATTAGATAAAACCGGACATTACATCCGTAACAATACTGAATACATCAAGGTAGGAAACTATAACCCCGATTTTACTGTTGGTTTTAACAATACTTTCAGTTATAAAAACTTCACTTTAAACGTGCTTCTAGACTGGCGTAAAGGTGGTAATTTTTATTCATATGTTGTTAAAAGCCTGATCAATGCCGGTTTGACAGATAACACCCTGATTGGAAGGGATGCAGAAACAGGTGGTTTGCCATGGACCGATTCGCAGGGCAGAAAGCGGAATGACGGCATGATCATCCCGGGTTTTATCGCCGATGCAAATGGTAACCTCACCCAAAATACAGTGATTATTGCGGCTTCTGATTTTTACAATAATACCTACAACAAATATTACGAAAGGCTTACTTATTCGGCTTCGTTCCTGAAAATCAGGGAAGCTTCTTTAACCTATGTATTCGACAAAAAAGTAACGCGCAAACTGCCCATCAGCAACCTGTCGTTATCCCTTATCGGGAGAAACCTTTACACCTGGACGGCCAACGGACTGGGTTATGATCCGGAAACGACCATGAGTGTTACCGAAGGCTTTAAACTGGGCGTAGGCCATTGGACACTACCTGGAACCCGCTCATTCGGCTTTAAATTAAGTTGTAACTTTTAACCTGTACAAAAATGAAATTCAAATATACAACGCTCCTTTTCACGCTGGTAGCATTATTAGCGGGCTGTACCAAAGATTTTGAAGATATAAATACCAACCCAAATGCACCGGAAACCACAAATACCGAGTTTTTAATATCGGATGTATTGGTTTCTACGGCATATGCCTATCAGGAAAACGCAGTTAGCAGAAGGCCGGCTTCAGCTGCACGTTACCTTACATTGGTGCGCAATACGGGTTACGATCTGTTGGATTGGGGGCCAGTTGACTGGGACGATATTTATGCCCGTTTAGCGGTGAACAAAACCTTAATGGAAACTGCACAAAAACGTTCAGAGAATCAATATGTTGCCATCAGCAAAATCATGAAGGCTTTCAACTTTGCTTATCTTACTGATCTGTATGGAGATATCCCTTATTCGCAGGCACTTAAATCGAAAGAGGCCAATCTCATCTATCCGGAATACGACCAGCAGCAAGCCATCTACCCTGATTTATTGAAAGAATTAAGGGAAGCCAATGATATGTTAAAAGGCAATACTCAGGAGATTAATGCCAAGGGGGATGTAATGTTTAAAGGCAAGGCACTTGCCTGGCGGAAGTTTGCCAATTCGCTGCGCCTCCGGATGTTGTTACGTATCTCCAAAAACTATACACCGGCCTTTACCGAAATGCAGGAAATTGTAAATGATAAAACAGCCTTTCCAATTTTTGAAAATAGTACCGATAACGCAGAAATAGCTTATTTGGGTAATATTGCCGCATATAGCTGGCCAGGTGGCTCTTTGGCGATGATCGACTTCGACTATTTAAAAACAAAGGTAAGCAAGGAACTGGCAGACAGGCTAATTCAAAGAAACGATCCAAGGTTGGCTATTTGGGTAGAACCTGTTAAAAGCACAACCGGATCTACCGTTGATCTGAACAGGTATGTGGGTGTTCCAAATGCTATCGATGCACCTTCAGCTTATAACGGTGGCGAAGATCATGTTTCGGTTTTCTCTTCTTCTTTCTTCAGAAAAAATGGAGGCACTTCAAATCCATTGTTAAAAGCCAGCCTGGTAACCTATACCGAGCAATGTTTTATTTTAGCAGAAGCCGTACAGAAAGGCAAACTCACCGTAGGTGGAGAAACGGCAGAATCGTTGTACTATAAAGGCATCAGGGAATCGATGAGCAGTTATGCCGTAACAGCAGTTCAGAGCTATTACGATCAGCCATTGGTAAAATATGATGGCACACTTGAACAGTTGATTACCCAAAAATGGCTGGCCATGTTATTTAAAGGCTCAGAAGGATGGTTTGATCAGCGCCGTACCGGCTATCCAGCTTTTGTTACCGGTCCGCTTGCAGCCGGAAGAGGAATCCCTAAACGTTATACCTACCCTGACTCGGAAAGTGCAAAAAACCGCGTTAATTATCAAAAAGCCGTTTCGGTTTTCGGTGCCGACAATCAGAATACCTTAATGTGGTACCTGAAATAAATTGAATCCCATTAATTATTATAACATGAAATTATATATCAAAGCTTTTTCTTTTCTATTTACACTCTCTGTTTTAGCCTTTGGCGCCAAAACATATGCCCAGGATTTTAAACCGGGGCATTTCCCCGACCGTGTAATTTTAACCTGGGCCGGAGATCCTGCCACCAGCCAAACGGTTAACTGGCGTACTGATACTACGATTAAGGCTTCAAAAGCACAAATCAAGGCTGAGGATTCCAATCCGGCACTAGAACAATCAATTACGAGCTATGATGCAACTTCTACCCTGTTGGGAAGCGGAAATAATTATGAAATTGCAAAATACCATCACGTTACCTTTATCAACCTAAAACCATCAACGGTTTATGCTTACCGTGTTGGATCGGGCGAGCATTGGAGCGAGTGGTTTCAGTTTACCACCGCTTCGGTTAAAAACACGCCGTTTTCTTTCATTTATCTTGGCGATGCACAGAATGATATCCGTTCAAAATGGTCGCGTGTTATCCGCAAGGCATTTTCGCACCAACCGGATGCAAGGTTTATCATCCACGCAGGTGACCTGATCAACCGTTCGAACAATGACCAGGAATGGGGCGAATGGCATTATGGAGGTGGTTTTATCAATGGTATGATTCCCAGCATCCCCTCTCCCGGAAACCACGAATATGTGCGCGATGATAAAAGAAAACTCGTACTCGATCCACATTGGGGTGTACAGTATACTTTTGCAGGCAATGGCCCAAAGGGATTGGAAGAATCTGTTTATTATGTGGATTACCAGGACGTAAGAATTATATCACTGGATTCCCAAATGATCATTTTGGATGAAGCTTCGGCCAAAGCTGAATACGAATGGCTCGAAAAAGTGTTAAAGGAAAACACAAAGCTATGGACCGTGATTACCTTTCATCACCCTATTTTTTCTACCGCAAAAAGCAGGGACAATAAGGAATTCAGGGAACGTTTTAAACCCTTGTTCGACAAATACCACATCGATCTGGTGTTGCAAGGGCACGACCATACCTATAGCCGTGGGCAAAACCTGCCAAGGGGGTTATCAGGAAGAGAAGTAAGCGGACCGGTTTACCTGGTTTCGGTTGCAGGCCCTAAAATGTATCAGGTAGATGGTGCCAAGTGGATGGATGTATCTTTAGAAAACACCCAGCTTTTCCAGGTGATTCACGTTGATGGTGCAGACCTTAAATTTGAGGCTTACAAAACATCGGGCGAACTTTTTGATGCTTTCTCGTTAAAAAAAGCTAGCAGAGACCGTGCTGCCGCATTTACAGATCTTAATCCTACGCAAAAACGTTAACAATGGGACTAAAAATAAAACCATTTTTACTTACCATTTTAATAAGTGGATTGTACTTACCTGTTTTCGCGCAACAAATGATCAGGCCATTGCCAAAATCAAAAAATGCTTTTATTGTAATTGCCCACCGCGGAAGTCATTTAACTAAACCCGAAAACACAATAGCCTCCATTGAGGAGGCTATTGCTATTGGGGCTGATTATGTAGAACTGGATCTACGTACCACAAAAGACGGACAGCTTATACTTTTACACAACGATCGGGTAGATCATGTGAGCAATGGGAAGGGGTTAATAAAAGACCTCGATTTTGAAGAGGCTAAAAAGTTCATTCTTAAAGGAAGAGATGGGACTTTGCACCAAATTGCCAGTTTTGAAGAAGCACTGAAAGCCTGCAAGGGAAAGATCAATATTTATTTAGATTTTAAAGCTGCCGACGTAGAAAAGACATACAAGGCAATTAAAAAGGTGGGAATGGAGCATCAGGTCCTGGTTTACATTGGAGGAAACAGCGATTACATTTCCTGGCGGAAAACCGCACCTGAAATGCCATTGATGTCGCGCCTGGATCCGGGAATTACTACAGCGCAAGATCTGCTTGGGGCTTTTGCAAAAACACCGTTGGAGGCAATCGATAATATACCCAATGAAACGCTGTTGCCGGTTTTAAGAAAAATGGGCATCAGTATTTTTCCTGATGTACAAAAATCCAGCGAAACGCCCGAAGATTGGAATCAGGTAATAAAATACGGTGTGCAGGGATTGCAGACTGATCATCCTGAAGCACTTATCAAATACCTCCGATTGACCAATACAAGAATTAACTAACTATCATTAAGGCATTGACCGATTTCACCAGCAGGGTCTGAATTTATAGCTTTAGGGTATATCCTAAATTCGTATTTACAAATTACCCCTCGTTTAAGTATTAAGGACAAAAAAGCTCAGGCAAAAACTTTGTCTGAGCTTTTTGAAGTTTTCATAAAAGAAATATCAACATCAATACAAGTTACAGCAGTCGTTATTCGAACAATTCGTCGCCAATTTCCAAAAATTTATTAAACCTAAAATCTATCAGGCTTCCTTTGCGTGTTTTCAGGTTGCCCCTTATATCTGTTTTCTTTTGTGTTTTAAGATTGATGATTTTCACACCAATCTCCTGCTTACGGCCAACAGCTTCATAAGTGTCATAGATAACATACTTAAAACCGTTGTTGCTAAAATAGACGTAATTCAAATCCATCCCTTCATTTTGCACTCCACCGCCACGCATGTAGAATGAATATTTAAAATCCTTGCGACTGTTTTTTGATTTACCCGGGAATTCGAATTCAACTTTGTCTTTTGTACCAAATCTGTAAACAATGTTATTATCTGCTTTGCTTTTATTTAATGTTAACCTCTTTCCATTTTGGGTCTCAAACGAAAAAAGCACCTCTTCGCCAGGCAAAATCAGGCTTTGAGCAAAAGAAGCGGTGGTAAAACCAAGCAAAATAAAAAAAAGGGGCCATGTGAGCTTTAAAAATATCACTTGTTATTGTTAGTAGGTTATCAAAATGTTCAATCAAAATACTTGAGCAAACTCGTACGTTTAAATTAATTTTTTTGTGAATTTACTTAAAAATAATCTACAAATGCGAACGCGGCATTTTATAATAATCGCTGTTCAACGGTATTCCTATCTTTATCTTACCAGATCATTCTAGTGTAACAAGAAATATGCTTTTTCAAGCGAGTTGCATAGAAAACATAGATTAGAAGTTAAAGATAAATTGAAATAGATAAATATGAAAAGTCCTGAAACCTGCTTTTCACGATATCTCAACCTCAATCTAAATACCCTGTCACATGTTATGAATAGAACGTTTATGGCTTTTCAGTCCATTATGAATAACAAATCCAGCAATCATAATAATCACAGCATAACAGGCATAAACAATGTTTCCCCTATCAGGATAACCATTATTGGAAACAGAGATAGCAAATAATGCCCATATGCCCACCACCCCAAATTCCCGCAGATTTCTGGTGTAAACCATAAGGATATTAACTAATCCAGCTGCACATATCATGATGATGGCCCATCTGTCATTAGAAATACCCCACCCTTGCCAGCTTATTTTGGTTAGGTATGCAGAAATATTTGCAATCCAAGCCACTGTAATCCATCCTGAATATAAAGCAAATGGCCAGTATATAAAAAGATAATCTTTTAAAGGATGAGCATCAAGTTCCATTCGGGTATTGGTTATAATCTTCAGCAAGGAAAATAGAATAACACCCATGATTAAAACCGAAAGACCTATATAATCATATAACCAGGCGATTACCCAAAAAGAATTGGCCAGACAGGATAAAACAAACCACCAACCAATTTTTGACAAGACACCGGATTTGCCCGGATCTTTTTTACCATTAATTCCTGTATAAAAAACAAAAGCTAGCAGCCCAAGATAAATAAGACCCCATATCGAAAAGGCATAAGCGGCTGGTGTAAAATAATTGATGTACCTATCAGAGACCGTTTTCATACTATCCCCATTTAAAAGTCCGGCATTGGATAGGTAATTGACGGCAATCGTTGAGATTAAAGCAAGTCCATTGGCAAAAGGAAGAATTTTTTTCGCGTTGTTCATGGTAAGATTTATATAATTTAGGCTATAAAGATGGGAAAACCTGCTGAAATGAATAATAATATATGCTCAACACATCCGGCACAGGATTGTTTGTAAAATGCACTATCATCCGACAACGGCTGACTTAGGGCGAAAAACAGGAACATTCAAATATCCGGATATAATCCCTCAATAAATAATCCTATCCGGAATATTAGCCCTTAAAGAATAAACTCCGCTGAAGTTCAAAACAAAACTGTATTTCCGGTGGTTATCCTATTTACGGTTTAAAATGCACGCAAAAACCCAATAAAGGCCATTTCCAACATAACCAATATGATAAAAATCTACCTGCAATCTAGTAAGCTAAAAACATGCACATTATTGCTCACCCTCTTTTTTTGCCTAATGGTAATTTCCTGCAAGAAAAATAGTGGTGATGATGAACCTGTCTCTCCGGCGACAGCGGACTCCTATTTCCTGAAAGTATCAACATCCTTCGGCAATTCCATGGCAATTGACGAACAAGGCAACCTGTGGGCAACCGGACAGAATAGCAGCATGGTTCTTGGAGCGGGAAACATCGGAAAACAAACCAGTTTCATCCGCATCATGGCTCAGGCAAAGGATGTTTCCATCAAAGATAGCAGGGCTTTGGTTTTAAAAAACGATAACACTGTATGGACTGCGGGTAGTAACGATTTCAGGGAACTTGGAACAGGCAACGCACCGTTTGACGGACAGTTCAAAAAAGTATTCGATGGCGCTGAGCAGATTGAAGCCGGTACCGAGAACGGATTTATCATCAAAGCAGACCATAGCCTCTGGGCAGTAGGCTTTAACCACCGTAACTTGTTTGGGAGTGCGTACTCAAAAGCAGATGTGGTTTCAACCTATACCAAAATCGCAGACAACGTAAGCTCTATCTCTGCTGGCATGAACCATATCCTGATTTTAAAGACCGATAACAGCCTTTGGGCCTGCGGCCGAAACATCGAAGGCGAATTAGGCCTTGGAAATTATACCGATCAGGATGGCTTTATAAAAGTAATGGATGGGGTAAAAGCGGTTAAGGCTCTTGAATACCACTCCCTGATCATCAAGACCGACAACAGCCTATGGGCTGCCGGATCCAATGATTACGGTGAACTTGGCCTGGGCAACAGCACCAAACAGAACAGCTTTGTAAAAGTGATGGACAATGCGGCAGCAATGGCCGGGGGACGTTTTTTCTCTCTTGTAATAAAAACCGACAATAGCTTATGGGCATCAGGATACAATAGCTTCGGCACCTTTGGTATCCAGGGAGCGGATCAGAACAGGTTTATCCATATTTCTGATAATGTATCCCAGATCAGCGCCGCAGATTACCATACCCTTATGCTCAAGACAGATAAAACCTTGTATGTTTCAGGTCAGAGTTCATTTGGTGAGCTCGGGCTCGGATCTAAAAAAAGTACAGAAGTTTTCACCAAAATAACGCTGGGTAAATAAGTTTTAATCTAATAATAGCCCCTTTCTCCGGTATTCAAATATCCACATGAAAAATATCCTCCTTATTGCCGCCCTTTTTATCTTTAACCTGCCTGCCCGTTCACAGGAGAAACCGGTACGTACCGGACGGCACGCCTTTACCATCCAATGGATCAGCTTCAACAAAAACAACCCGGGCAGTGTCAACGTCAAATCCATCGGAAAAGATGAATACAGCATTGAAGGCAGCCATAGAGATCCTCAGACGCAGGAATACGTCACCATAAACGGCACATTTTTAAACAAGGGCCGCACACTAAAATTCAATGGAACGATCATCTCTAAAATAAATTCAAGCAACGGCGGGCAGCCCTGCGAGCTTAGCGGACTATATATCTTCAAAGCAACAGGCACCAGGAAATACTGGCGGCTTCAGCAGATGCTCAACTGCGATGGAGAGACCACAGACTATATTGACATTTTCTTTTAACAGGTGCCATAGAGAAGTATATATTTCCGACTTTAACCAATCTTTACCTTCCACATTTCCGTTCTCCGTTCTGGTCGCAGGAGCGCGCCGCATCCAGGTTCTTTTCTGTTACAGATCAATAGTTTTTCGTGAGATTGCAGAAGTCTTTTACGAATTGCAGGACGTGTTTCAGCCCAGATGATGATTTACATAGTTTATCGATTAGCGCTTTCTGAGTGTGTTAAGCGTATGCTGCAGGTCATATATAAAGTTGTGTAGGCGGCGCAAAAGCAATTAAGATTAGAAAATGGTTCCATTTAAACCAGTGTTTGCACCTGGTTTTTCCGCTGCTTTTGAGACCTTCCGGTCAGGTATTGCTGCGTTTTGATATTTTCCCACATAATGAGTTTATCCTCGACTTTTGAAAAAGCCCTGATATCTCCATCCTGAGAGATGACCAATCCAAGTGATGAGGGATGGTTCCAGCAATAAGCGATCATAGACCGGTGCCTGGTTCCATAATGCCTGGGATCATGGGGTTCCAGCGACTTCGGCGTTGCGGTAGCAGTGGAAGAAACGTAGATCTTGCGCGGCATCTTTTTTGCCCGGAGTACTGCGCCGAAGCCATTACTGACCATGCTGCGATTAAACAATACCACCCCATCCACACAGGTTTGGGAGGCAATAAAACTGATTGCTCCCTTGATCTCATCGCCAGTACCCTTTTTATCATAAAAAGAGCCTGTTTCCCGCAGGTATAGCGATTTACTTACCGATCTTTTCCCCGAAATCAAATCACCCGCAATTTTGCTCTCGGCTACAAAGTTATCAATTGCAGCTCTGGCATGTGATACCATTGCCAGAGTTAAACGTTCATAGTGGATTCTGTATTTTACATCCAGGTCTGCGCTATCATCGGCAATCAATATAGCTCCCCCATGCTGATAATTCTGTATCTTGAGTAAAAGCCTGGAAAAGGTCTGGATCCAGAGCCCATCCAAAAAATTCTCCCAGTCTGCATAGCTTTCCGTTGGATGAACCTGCTCAATATAGCCCTTTACGGTAATCTTCAAAAAATCCGCGTTCTTCCTTAACATTTTAGAAATCGGTCCAATAGTCAGGACATCCAGGTAACGCTTAACGAGAACATTGTGTTTTAGGGTAGCCAGGAGCTCGTAATCAAAAAGTACGTTCAGCGTCCCGATGTCACTTATAGAAACCTGAAAAAGGCCAGGCTGTTCTGAGCCTGTATCAGACTCATAGTTCAGAAAATTCTGATAGTGCATCGCCTGATCAATCATTCCCCAGATATAAATACTGCCCTCCTCATTATAGTACACCGCAAGTGAGGAGCTGGCAGGGTCTGCTGCCTTGGAAAGTTTTGCAAGAGACTTTGTCGTCATCATAACATGGTGATCGAAAGCAATGCAGCTCCATCTTTCCGGAACAATGTGCCCCGGTGGTGCAGGATCTGGGTTTTCCGGATCGATGAAAGTCACTGTTACCCTGATCAGTTCACTTTCCTCTTTACACATGCTCGAATAGAAAAGACAGTCAAAAAGATCCTCAAGAACTTTGAGCTCGGGAAGAGTCGAACTGCTTTTGGTCAGACGGAGCTTGTTCTGTACCAGAACTGCCAGGTCATTTGGGCGTGAATTTTCCAAGATACTATCGTTTAAACAATAAACAGACAAGATTAAAAATCGTTTGATAAATAATTCTCCCAAAAACTAAAACCACATAATATGTTTTGTTAAAAGCACTTCATAATATAGAACTACCAGAGCTACATCCCTTACTAACGAAACCTCAAGGTATAGCCACTAACCAATTGATGAAACTGTTTTAGCATAAAAACAGCTGATGATTTACAGGCTTATGACCAATCTGCCTTTAGCCAATCCAATAAAACGTTAACTTTACGGATTTAATCCCAAGTTCATGCCAACTACTCCTCCCTTTCTGGATCCGCAGCAAATTATCGACATATTTTCACAGATCAGCACGGCTACAGCACTACATATCGGCGAGGAAGCCCATATCCAGTTTGCCAATGACGCAATGCTCAGCATATGGGGCAAGGACCGGTCAGTTATAGGCAAATCTCTTGAGGATGCCCTTCCCGAACTAAAAGGTCAGCCATTTATCGAAATGTTCGCAAGAGTGTGGCTTGAGGGGCTAACCATATCAGGTTCAGACACTCCTGCCGAGCTTAACATAAATGGTGAGGATCAGTTATTCTATTTTGATTTTGAATACAGGGCTATACTTGATGAAAACGGCAAAACTATCTGTATACTGCACACAGCCACTGATGTTACTGACCGGTTTTTAAAACAGAGCGCACTCCAGCAGGTAAATGAGCATGCCGAGTTCCTTAGGATAGAACAAGCGCTTAATGAAGAGCTCAATACCAAAAATGAGGACCTCTCTGCCGCACTAGAGGAAATTAGGGCAATCAATGATGAACTCCATGCGACAAAGGAAAATCTACAATTACTAAACGATAAACTGGATGCCCGCGTTAAGGAAAGGACAGAAACGATTTCTTTTTTAAATCAGGAGCTTGAAGCTTCAAACGAAGAAATCAGGGCATCCAATGAAGAACTGATGGCCTCAAATGAGGAAATGCTGAAATTCAACCAGCAGCTCACAATGGTATATGAAAAACTAAAAATCAGCCAGGAAGAGGCAGCACTTGCCATAGATGCCGCAGGTTTGGGTACCTTTGACTTCAACCCCCTTAATGGTAGCTTTTCGGCGAATGACATGCTTCGGAAATGGTTTGGAATCGAGGGAGACTGGCTTGAGCTGGAAAAAGCGCTACAGGTCATAGCAGAAAAAGACAGGGTCAGGGTAAGGACCGCGATATCGCATTCACTTGACTTCAGTTCCGGCGGAGATTATGAAATCGACTATCAGATCATCAATCCAAAAGATCCGAGGCCCAGGATAATCAAAGCCAAAGGTAAAACACATTTTGATGCCGATAAAAAGCCTATCCGCCTGAGCGGGGTACTACAGGATGTTACAGAACAGGTTACCGGGCAGGAAAAGACTGAGCTGCTCATTAAGAACCTGGCAGCGAGCGAGCAAAAATTCCGCAGGTTAATTCAACAGGCTCCGGTTGCCATCAACGTTTTTAGGGGGCATGAACTTATCGTGGAAAGCGCTAACGAGAGAATGCTTGAAATATGGAACAGGACAGCTGAAATAGAGGGAAAGAGATTTGATGAGGTATTGCCCGAGATCGCAGACCAGCCCTTCATCAAAATCCTTCACGGTGTTCTGGATTCAGGGTTGCCATATCATGGCCTGGAAAGCAGAGCCGTCATCATCAAGGACAATATCCCACAGGAACGCTACTTTAACTTCATCTATCAGCCTATAGAAGAAGCTGGCAAGATCTCAAGCATCTTACAAGTGGTTACCGAAGTTACCGAACAGGTAAATGCGAGAAAAGAGATATCAGAGGCAAATACCAGGCTGAGCATCGCCATGGACGCTGGCTCCCTTGGATCAACGGAGGTTGATCTGGCAAGCGGAACAATGAAATACAACGAGCAGTTTAGGCGCATCTTCGGAAAAAAACCAGATGAGGATTTCGTGTATTCGGATATGTTTGAGGCGATGCTTCCCCAATATCGGGATCCGATCAGGGAACTGGTTAGTATTGCTAAAGAAAACCACAGCATATACAAGGGAGAGTACGAAATCATGTGGCCGGACGGATCGGTCCATTGGATCAGTGCCCATGGCAGGGCAAGATACGATAATCAGGGAAAACCCGTCAAAATGGTCGGTGTGCTTTCCGATATCACAGAACTCAAAGCAGACGAGCAGCGAAAAAACGATTTTATCGGAATGGTTAGCCACGAGCTGAAAACTCCACTGACCTCTCTGACGGGCTATGTACAGCTCCTATACAGCAAGGCACAAAAAAATGGGGATAGTTTTGCCTCCACGGCATTAGACAAAGCCAATAACCAGCTAAAAAAGATGACTGGCATGATCAACAGCTTTCTCAATGTATCAAGACTGGAATCTGGAAAAATCCATATCGAGAAACAGAACTTTGATCTCTCCGGACTGGTGAGTGAGATGGAGGCTGAGTTCAAGGTAACGGCGAACAGCCACCATTTAGTCTTCGAACAAATCGGAGAGGTATTGGTAAATGCCGATCGAGATAAGATCGGTCACGTGGTGACCAACCTGATCAGCAATGCGGTAAAATATTCTCCCGTGGGAACCACAATCAATATTACCTGCAAAAAAGAAGACAGCAAAGCAACCGTTTCGGTTAGCGACCAGGGAAGCGGGATCAAAAAGGAAGACAAGGACAAGCTTTTCGAGCGCTATTACCGTGTAACCGATCAGTCACTTACGATAGCCGGCTTCGGGATCGGACTTTACCTCTGTGCCGAGATCATCAGCAGGCACAACGGCGAAATTTGGTTAGAGAGCGAGCTGGGCAGGGGATCCACCTTTTACTTTAGCCTCCCCCTGTAGCATTTAAAATAGCTTAATCTCTTTTAATTAACACTTAAGTAACGCCGGAACTGAAGAAGATCACAGCCTGTATCAGTTCTCTAAACCTAAAGATAATAATTTTAAATTCCCTCAAACATCATAAGTGTAGTGAAGATGGAGAAAGATTAATGGTCGCGGTAATAGATGAGGGACCGGGAATCCCAGCCAGTGAAAAAGAAAAGATTTTCTGTGGCTATTACAGGTCCAAAAGCAAACCGACAATCTCTCGATTCGGGGATCGGACTGTTTCTGTGCCGGGAAATCATCACAAGGCATAACGGCTATATTTGGGTTGAGAGCGAAAACGGAAAGGGCGCAAAGATCCTCTTCACCCTGCCTGAGCATACTGCATAATAATTAAACGTCCTCCTCTTGAAGACCTCTACAAAACACTGATTAACACAACATTATCATATAGCTGAGAAGAAGGAGTAAAAACCTAATTATAGGTATCTCTTTCATTTTTCTATTAAATGCTAATTTATAACCGAACTATTTGTTACTACATATGACTCAAATCAACAAATTCTAACTACCTGCATATCCAAAAGTTCGCTAAGCTTCTCTATCTTATCTGCAATATGACCTACTCCTACGGCACAATGATGCGCTGGTCCGTTAAGGTTCCATTCATTTACAAACCTCCTCGCCCCAATACTGAATTTGTAGCGGCTATTGGTATTTCCGATCTGCAGAATAGGCCCTTTCACTGATTCACCTTCCGCTACCAGCAACATAAGCTTTCCATCCTTTGTTTCTGCCACTGACAGTAAGGTAACCGGACCATTTTTCACGGACATTTCTACCGATAAACCTCTGCCAACTTTTCCATGGTATACCTTAAGCGGCTTCACTTTTGTTTTTCCTTCTGCGATAGCAATGTGGCCAGGCCCATCATGCCCCATTAAAACTATATCATCTTTGAAATCCATAGCATAATATTCTGTAAAGGAACCGCCAGCCCCAAAGCTGTCCATAATTTTCATCGCCTGCACGTTTTTTATCTCGTATTCTCCTGCTACAGGAATCCCGCGGGCCGTAAGCAACGAGTTGCCTAAAATAATCGAGCTGATCGTATCTTCATTTTCTTTGTTTCCTGTCCCTTTATAATAGTATGCAAATGAGCCAAGTTTATATTTTTCGGCAAGTAGGTCTAATGCAATTGATGTTCTTGAAGATTCTTGAAGATCTTCGAGAGAACAATCGGCCTGTATATCGAATTGTATCTTGAAATGTTCAATCCTTTCTGCAACTTCATTCTCTGTAACCGTTTTTCTAAGTGATGCCAGTTCTTCCACCTCAAGCATTTCGATATGCCCCCCGAAATAAGCATACTGTTTGGTTATATCGGTGTAGATATCGAGCATACCGCTGTAATAATGTCCCAAGCAGCCCATGCGATTGTACGACATGATATTTTTAACCTTTGCAGCCTCCACCCATTGGGCTACCTCATTCCATAATTCTTCATCACCATTGAGCATACCTGTTATCTGGTGGAATTTTATACCGGTGCGATTGAAGACGTTTGCAATTTCGGGAACCGGACAGGCAGAACAAAATGCAAGCCACTCTCCTGTCATTTTTACACTATCGCCCATTTGATTAAATTTTTCGTAATCAATAGCGGCCTCCGGAGAAATATTCAGAATGATTACAGGAACTTTTGCCTTTTGTACCACAGGTAATACCGTTGATGAAAGTGCATAGGTGCTTACGTAAAGAAATATAAGATCAACGCTTTCGTTCCTGAAACGGTCGCCGGCATCAAAAGCTTTATCAATATTATCTACAATCCCAAGGTTAACTACCTCAGGATGAAAAGTTTTAATTTTTTTCTCAATAATAGAAAGATAGTTTTCTAACCTCGTCTCCAGGCCCTCAAATTGATCCCAGTAAGTATCCAGGCCGATACCGAACAGACCAATCTTCAATGTATTTTTGCGCATCTTTATTTTTGTTTCTATTTTTTATGGGCAGAATGATGTTTATCTGAAATTTTACCGATACCGCGGCTTTCACGTTAATGATCAAACAATCGGAAACATTTTTTAATGAATGTTTTAACGTAAAAAGATCCTGCAATTTTTATTTATTTGGTTAGGTAAAATCTTGTAATTATTTTCCGCTAAATCTACTGCTTGACTCAACATGAATAAATACACTTTTTGATCATTGAGATTCATATTTTGATTTTTATTACTTATTCACTAATAAATATATTATTTATTCAAAAAATAATATAATAAATCAATAGCCTATTTTATATTAAATTAGTTACAATTCTTTTTAAGAAGTCGCAGTTTCATTTTGCACTAAAAAACGCATGATGAATAGCCTAGCTAATTAGCTAAACAAATGCATAACAATCAGGCTTAGTTTCAGCACTACTCTTGTCTATTTAAAAATTCTTTTCTATATCTTGATGGCGAAAGGTTCATCTTTGATTTGAACAGTCTGGAAAAATAATATTCAGATTCGAAGCCGTTCTGATAGGCGATATCGCAAATACCCAGATCGGTTTCGAGCAGCATTTTAGCCGCTTTTTGAATTTTGAGGTTTAGCTGGTACTGGCCCGGCGACTGACCTGTAATTTCTTTAAATGATTTTCTAAACCAGGCATAACTTACGTTATGTTTTTCGGCAAGTTTTTCGGGAGAAATATCGCTATTCAGATTTTCGTGAATGCTGTACTTAATGTTATTGATAATTTGTGCCTTGCGGCTGCTCGATTGTAATTTTAAAAGTGCAGATGCATATACAAGCCCCAAAAGCTGAATGGTTAAACAGCCTGCCAATTGGTTGCTGCCCATTCCATCAAACTTAATGGTATCAATCAGCTGGATAAAAATATTGATGAATTCGGCATTAAAACCCATGTAAATTAATGGGTGTTCTGCACTAAAACAATCCTGTTTCATGAGGTGGTTGGCATAACTTCCGCCAAAACCTACCCAATACTCGCTCCATCCGTTTTTTTCATCTGGTTTAAAGCGGTGCCAGATACCTGGATACAGGAAGAAAATGGTTCCTGGCTGCACATCTACCTTACCTATAAATTCGGCTTCAAAAGTACCTGTCCCTGATGCAATATAAACAAGCTGATACTCTGAAAGTACCCTACCTTTGGAATAATCAAAAAAGTACGCATCGGGGTGCACGGCATCGGGATATTTTTTGCTTGCCGGATGGATGTAATGGCCCACATTTAATATAGAAATCCCCCAATCAGGTTGTTTTGCATCAGCTTCTGTGCCCGGGGTGATGTATTTGCGAAAAGTGTCCATAATCTGGTTAGTTATTCAGAATATCTAAGCTAAACAAAACTCCATTAAGCACCGCTAATTTTGATAAATTATATCAAAAAGTACATCAAAAATTCCAAAACATGCAAAATTAAAAACAATATTTGGGTCTGCAATTTAAATCAGTTTAAGCTACCACATATTAAAATAACCTTCTAATTGCAAGGTAAAAAGCACTAAATATGGATTAAAGTAATTTCTATTGATTACTAATAGTTACCCGTAATGCCAATTTCGAGACCACGTAATTCTGCCAGCCCGCGCAAGCGGCCAATTGCCGAATAACCGGGGTTGGTTTGTTTAGCCAGGTCATCTAACATCTGATGCCCATGGTCTGGCCTGAAAGGAATTGGTATATTGCGTAAAGCATTTTCTTCAGATAAGGCCTTCATAATTGCATACATATTCACGTCGCCGCCTAGATGGTCGGCTTCATAAAAACTGCTATCTTCATCTTTGGTTACATTGCGCAGGTGGGCAAAATAAACACGCTCTTTTACTGCATTAAAAATCTCCAGTGCATTATTATCTACCCCAGCCCCTAAAGAACCTGTACAAAAGCACACACCGTTAAATGGCTGATCCACATTTCGAAGAATGTAGTTAAAATCATCCAGTGTACTGGCAATTCTTGGTAAACCTAAAATGGGATAAGGAGGATCATCCGGGTGGATGGTCATTTTAATACCTTCCTCGGTACATACTTCTGCTATTGATGAAAGGAAATAAACCAGGTTTTCCCGTAGTCCATTAAATCCGATTGCCTTATATTCATTGATGCTGTTGCGGAGTGTTTCGAGCTCAATCTCCTTTTCATTGGGAATTCCCATCAGCACATTGATCCTCAGATCGGTTAATTCCTGCTGATTTAAGGTCGCAAATTTACTTGCTGCACGTTCCAAAACCGAGTGTGGGTAGTCCGTATCGGCACCTGTTCTTTTAAGGATATACAGATCGAAAATGGCCAGATCGATCCAGTTGAAGTACAAGGCTTTAGAACCGTCTTTCATTTCAAGATCCAGCTGGGTGCGTGTCCAATCCAAAACCGGCATAAAATTATAACACACGGTTTTTATGCCACAAGCAGAAAGATTTTTAAGTGAGGTTTTATAGTTTTCAATAAATTTACCTGCATTGGCCCTGCGGGTTTTAATCGCTTCGTGCACGGGAACACTTTCTACCACCGACCAGGTTAATCCGGCGGCTTCAATAATGGCTTTTCTTTCTTTAATATCTTCAAGGGGCCAAACTTCACCATGTGGAATATGGTGCAATGCAGTAACAATTCCTGTAGCACCTGCCTGTTTAACATCTTGCAGGCTTACCGGATCGTTTGGCCCATACCAACGCCAGGTTTGTTCTAGTTTTTTCATAAATGTATGATTACACAGATTTATATGATTACAACGATAGAGGGATTACTCTGATAATGTGGTTACACACTAAGCTTTTGCTGAGTTAAACACAGGCTATCTTCCCGGAGTTTAATGTAAGAGGATACAATACTCAGCATCATTTCATGGTAGCAGTTTGTGCTTTCCTGATCTGTACATACGGAAACCATACTGGCGTTACTATCATCATTTTGGCCATAAGTAATATTAAATGTTGACGTATAAAGCCACTCAGGCAGGTTTTCTGTACTGAGCATGATTTTACAGCTTGCCACATAAACGCCAGGCCTCTTACCATCAACACGCCACGTATAAGCTAATGGTAACGTTATGATGCCGAAATCAGGCAGATCAACCAATACATTTACCTCTTTTACCATATTTTCTTTCCCGCTTACCATTGCTATTCTTTTAAGCTTATTTACCGACCGTTAGGGCTTCTGGTTGAACCTCATCTGATGATTTTTTAAATTGCGACGAATCGCGTATTTCCAGCTGGGTAGCCAGAACCGTTTTTATTTTATTTTTATTGGTATTATCGGTTAACCTGTACATCAAAATCTCCATAATCTGATTGGCAATTTCTTCAAGAGGCTGTGCTATTGCCGTTATAGATGGCACAAAATATTTTAGCACTTCCAGGTCATCAAACGAAACCATGGCAATATCTTCACCAATTTTAAGGTTAAGCTGCCGCATAGCATCCAAACCATCCATCGTTAAATAATTACAGGAAAAAACAACCGAATCTATCTGACTGTGCTGTTTTAGAAATTCTGCTATTTCGGCAATACTTTCTGATTTGCCCTGATAATTGATTTTTTTAACAATAGGTTTTAAACCTGCGGTATGAATGGCTTTTTCGTAACCTCTTGTTCGGTCCAACATCTGCGATTGATCGGTTTCTATGGTTACAAAGGCAATTTCACTATACCCGTTATCAATCAGGTGTCTGGCAGCATCAGCAGCACTATTTTCGTTATCAATCAATACATAATCACTTTCAAAACCTGGAATATACCGGTCAAAAAGCACTACAGGAATCTCACTGCTAATTACTTTCCGAACCTCGTTTTCAAGTCCGTTAGGTAGCGCGATGATAAAAGCATCAACATGCCTTTCATTAAAAACCTGCAATACCTCTCCACCTCTTTTTTTACTGTTTTTTGTACTACTGAACAAGATATTATAACCATGTGCAGATGCCTTCTCATCGATATATTTCGCAATACCCGAGAAAAAAGGCTGAGAGATCTCATCAACAATAAAACCAATCGTCATGGTTTTACCGGTGCGGAAACTTTTGGCTAAGGCGTTGGGTTGATAATTCAGTTCTGAAACCAGGTGTTCTACCCTATCAATCAGTACCTGACTGATATTTTTCTCCCTCGCCTTTCCATTGATCACAAATGAAACCGTTGTAGTAGAAGTTCCCAATTGCCTGGCAATATCGGTTATAGACAACCTTTTTTCTCTCACTTTAATTGATTTTAGTTATTACATTTCTGGCCTGATGTAATACCATAAGCTAAGCAGATTATGACAAAATTTGGCTAGTTACACCTCATCGATCGAAAGTTTGTCAGGCTTCTTAGATCGATTATGGTATAGCGAAGTTGTTAAAAAAAGAAGGCCTTTAAATGATTTTTGAGGTATTTATTTGCGTAAACGTTTAAGTAAAACGGAATATTCTGGCACAGCAAAACAGGGCTGAAAAACAGACAACCTAAAACGTTTAATCACAATTATGCTGAACATTTATTTGACCTATGAAGATCCTTCGACTACGCTCAGGATGACAATCGCAGGAAAATTTCGGTATTATAAGAGTCTCCGTGGCAAATTGCATGGCTCGATCCTTAATACAGTCGTCTTTCCCGCACAGGCGGAATCTTAAAGCGCTTGCATTACGATTATTTACTTACCTACGGTGATTTCGCTAAAATTTACCATTTTGAGTTTACTTACATTTTTTTGTTCCAAAGCTTTGCCAGCATAATCAGGTTTATTGGCACCCCATGCCACATTACTATTCAGCACACTAATGTATCCGGTATTTTCGAAGTAAAACCCTGCAATGGCACTTTTAACAAGGCCTTCTACATTGCTAGGTCTGCGGTCGTATACGCCACCCGCCTCTTTTGTGGTTTTATCAAGATGTACCGTCACCTGATCGAAATAGATATCGGCAATTTTATCCTGACTTTCGCCACTGATGTACACACCACTTTCTCCTGTGCAACGGATATTGCTGAAATAAATATTCTTTACCGCTCCTACCTTTCCTTTGGTTTGTCCTTTTGGTAAACGCCAGCCCGCATCTTTGTTGTTGCTGGTTGCCCTTGGGTAAGCGGTAATATAAATGGGTTCGGCCTTGCCCCACCATACATCCGAAAATAGTTTCGATTCGATAAGGAGATTGGAGAAAATCACATTGCTTACCGTTCCCTCATCGCGGTTCTGGATGCCTATACCCCGGTTGCTCTTTCTAATATTACAGTTATTAATCAACACGTTGCTGATGCGATCCATATTTTCGGATCCTATTTTAATGGCGCAAGAACTGGATGTCATGGTACAATTGCTGATCACAATGTTTTCGCAAGCACCGTATTCTTCATATTCTCTCCTATTTTTCAGACAGATGCAATCATCACCCGATTCGATATAACAGTTATTGATCCTCACGTTTTTACTGTGATCAAGATCTATCCCATCGCTATTGCGTATCTTAATGCTATTGAGTAAGGTAATATTCGATATAGAAACATCATTGCAGCCTACCAGATGCACCGTCCAATAGGCCGAATTCTGAAAAGTTACTCCATCTATATTCAGTTTATTACAGCCAATTAAGGTGAGTAAATGCGGCCTTGGATCTACCACATTAAAAGGTTTCAGTACATACGAATCGCTCAATTCTTCTCCCATAAACGAAATGCCGTTGCCATCAATTACACCTGTTCCGCTAATGCTTACCTGTTCAAGTTTTTCTCCACCAATCCAGATGGTACCTTCACCTTTATTTTCCCTAAACGCACTTTGGGTATATAATTTCTCATCGGGACTGGCCAGAAGTTTAGCACCACCTTCAACTCTTAAATCTATAAATGATTTTAAATTAAAAGGACCAGTTAAAAATACATGTCCGGCAGGTACAATTACCTGTCCGCCGCCCGCTGCCGCACAAGCATCTATGGCTTTCTGAATCGCAATGGCATCATTCGTTTTACCATCGCCAACCGCACCATAGTTTTTAATATTGTATAATTTATTTTGAGCTGCTGCCCCGAAAGATATCAGGAGCGCTAAAACAAGCAGGATCTTAGTTTTCATTTTTATTTGTTAGAGATAATGACGTGAGCGTTGGCTTACAAATTAATTTTAGCTACCAGAAAACGGTATAAAGTGCCGCAAGAATGCCACAGATAATCACCGAAGCTATGGTAAATGCAGGTGTAACCTTAAACATGCTGCTATCGATTTCTAGTCCCTGCGGATTATCCTTGCTTTTCGGATCGGTTAATGTAACCAGCACCATCAGCACAAGAATGATAAGGAACACCCACGACATCCGGTTTAAAAAAGGGATTTCGGCGATAGCACCGCCAGTTAGTGTAGGCAGAAATTTAAATAAGGTAGATAAAGGAATGGTTAACAATGCCGCGGTAAGTGCCGCACGCGAAGTGGTTTTCTTCCAGAAAAAACCCAATAAAAAGATGGCAAAAACGCCTGGCGAAATAAACCCGACATACTCCTGGATAAATTGATAAACCTGATCGAAACTACGCAGTGCAGGCGCAATAATGATGGCAATTAAAGAGGCAATCACCACCGACCATCTTCCTACCGAAACCAAACGCGTTTCTGAAGCTTCGGGTTTGATGAATTTTTTATAGATATCTAAGGTAAAAATGGTGGCAATACTGTTGCATTTTCCGGCGAGCGAAGCAACGATAGCTGCAGTAAGGGCGGCAAAAGCAAGGCCCTTTATTCCTGCAGGTAGTAAATTCATCAGTACAGGGTAAGCATGATCGGGTTTTACCGTTCCTGCTGCATCTAACATTTCGGAGTGAAAATAACCACGCTGATAAAGCACATAAGCCGCAATACCCGGAATTACCACAATTACCGGAATCAGTAATTTTAAAAATGCAGCAAATATTAATCCGCTACGCCCGGTTTTTAAATCGGCGCCCAATGCCCGTTGTACAATGTACTGGTTACAGCCCCAATAGTTTAAATTATTGATCCACAAACCACCAACCAATACTGCAATACCGGGCAGTTCGTGGTAAAACTTATCTCCTTTAGAAAAGATCATGTGGAAGTGATCGGAAGCTTCACTCTTGAGCAAAGGCAGCGCGGCAAATACGCTCGGCGCATCCAGTTTTTCGGATACGAGTTTAAGCGCCATATAACAGGTAATTAACCCGCCTGCAACCAGCACAAACACCTGTATTACATCGGTATACCCGATTACTTTCATCCCGCCAAGGGTAATAATAGCCGAAAAGATGGCCAGAAAAATGATACATATATTAAATGGAACACCTGTAATGGTCTCAATGGCAATGGCACCAAGAAAAAAAATAGAAGTCAGGTTTACAAATACATAAACGAGTAACCAAAAAACCGCCATCAGCGTACTTACCGTATTGTTATAACGGTTAGACAGAAACTGGGGCATGGTGTAAATTTTGTTTTTGATATAAATGGGCAGAAAAAAGATGGCCACAATGATTAAAGTAGCGGCCGCCATCCACTCATAACTGGCAATGGCAAGCCCCATGGCAAAACCTGAACCCGACATGCCAATAAAATGCTCGGCTGAAATGTTCGATGCAATAATAGATGCCCCTATTGCCCACCACGTTAGCGAACCTTCGGCCAGAAAATAATCTTTCGTATCTGTACGCTGTTTCTTTTTGCTCCGATAAACCCAATAGCCATACACCGAAACAATAATAAAATACATCAGGAAAACGGCATAATCGAATGCAGACAGGTGGTTCATAGCGTGTTTTTATATTTGGTTTTTTTTAAAAATCAGAAAAAATCCCAAAGTTGGAAGCTTAATCCTGGTATTTAATTACGTAAACGTTTTCGCGTGGCCAGCTTAAATGGCCAGATTTTATATCGGTTAACAGCCTGTAGATTCGCGTTTGATCAGCATTGATTTTAACACAATATTCTGTTCATCATCCAACTGTTTATTGTTAAGGATTTTAAAGAGGCACTTTGCTGCTTCGCGGCCTATTTCGAAGGCTGGCTGCGTAATGGTGGTGAGCGAAGGAGCCAAAAGCGGTGCTGTACTCAGGTTCGAAAAACTCAGCATTTTTACATCAAAAGGGATCCGCAGGCCCAATGTTCTACAGGCAGTATAAGCCGGGATAATAAATTCTTCGATGGAAGAGAACAGTGCATCGGGCTTGTGCCGGGAAAGCAAGGTCTTAATATTTTCCAGATTATTGGCTTCGTCATCATGGTATTTAACCACAAGCTGTTCATTAACATCCAACTGGTGTGCTTTTAAAGCATCAACATAGCCTGCAAACCTGGCCTTGCCTGCCGGAAGGTTCTCTAAGCCATATAAATGGGCAATTTTAGTACAACCACACTCAATTAAGTGCGCTGTTGCCTCAAAAGCAATCTCATAATCATCCGTAGTTACCTTAACCGCATCGAGGTTTTCGTAAACGCGGTCGAAAAATACCAGTGGAATTTTTTTAACCAGATTTGCATAGTATTCACTGTTATATTCACTGCTCGATACTGATGTAAGTATTCCATCAACGCGGCCGCTCAGCAAACTATTGGTAAAGGCTACTTCTGCCTCTATATTTTCGTGGGTCTGGTAAATGAGTACATGGTAACCATACTGGCGGGCAATTTCTTCAATTCCTTTTATCGCTAAAGAAAAAAAGTTATTGGCTACACAGGGAATTACCACGGCTACAGTTTTGGTTTTATGGCTCCTTAGGTTACTTGCTGCCGGGTTTGGGGTATAGTTAAGTTGCTTGGCAAGGTCCCATACCCTGTTCTTTGTTTTTAAACTGATTTCATAACTGTCGTTAAGGGCTTTGGAAACGGTGGCTATGGAAATATTCAACTCCTGAGCCAAACGCTTAATATTTACTGCTTCCGCCATGATTAATATTGTATTTGTTAGTTTCTTTGAGGATTATTTTCCATCGTTGACAGCTTATCGCCGCAACAACGGTTTATCCTCTTCTTCACCAGTATCTTCATCAAAAGCAAACAGCAGCCCCGCCACATCGGTATGGCTCCAGGCGAATTGATGTTCATAATAAGTTATTTGGTTACAGCATTCAAACACCTCCTTTAACAGGAAAAAGTATTTGTTTACAAACGAAAATATAAAATAATCGTAACAAGAACGTTTATTTTTTTTCTTTCGCGTATTTCGAGTTCAGGTACTTCAGGCAGAAAATGGCACCTGCAAAATCAAGAATTGCTATAACCTATTAAATTTAAACATATTAAGTCGGATTGTAAAGACCAAAACATGATTTTACGTAATCGTTTAAGTAAATAAAATTGGCAAAATATAAAAGTTTAAGCTTTCAAAAACTCAACTTTAACTTACGAACCAACGAAAATTTTTAACCAAATCAATTTCTAGCCTTATGAGAAACCAAAGCGCAGCTTCGAAGGATGACCAAAATCCGTTACAAAACCTTGATCAATGGGAAGAGGATATTTTGATCCGTTATCCCGACCCTAAAAATATCAATGCTGAAAAAACAGAAGAACAGTTCAGAAATTACGAAGAAACAGAAAAAGACAGTGTAAAGGAATTTTACAGGCTTAACCATACTTATCAAACCTACGATTTCGTAAAACAGAAAAAGGCAGATTATTTAAAGTTCGACAAACAGGAAATGCCGATCTGGAGCGCATTTGATTTTCTAAATAAGTTGGTAGATGATTCTGATCCAGATACGGACTTAGACCAGATGCAGCACCTTTTGCAAACATCAGAAGCCATTAGAAACGACGGTCACCCAGATTGGATGGTGCTGGTAGGCCTCATCCACGATATGGGTAAAGTATTATGTTTGTTCGGAGAGCCACAATGGGCTGTTGTTGGCGATACTTTTCCGGTAGGCTGTGCCTATTCGGATAAAATTGTTTATCCGGAGTTTTTTAGTCAAAATCCAGATATCAACAATGAAATCTACCAAACCAAATTAGGGGTATATACGCAAAACTGCGGTCTTGATAACGTAGACATGTCTTGGGGCCACGATGAATATGTGTACCACATGATGAAACCCTATATTCCTGAACCAGGATTATATATGCTCCGTTACCACTCTTTTTATTCGCAGCACCGCGAAAACGCTTACGATCACCTGATGAATGAAAAAGACCATGAAATGTTTAAATGGGTAAACCTGTTTAATCCTTACGATCTATACTCTAAAAACCCAAATCAAAAAAGCTGGGCCGAATTAGAGCCTTATTACAAGGCACTTGTGGCAAAATACCTGCCAGCGACTATAAAATTTTAACATTCTATCTCAAAATCATACATAACCAAATTAAACAAACCATTTATGAACCTAAATTTACAAAAATCATGAGATTTACATGTACAAGCTTAAAGTATGGCAGCATCTTTTTGCTGTTCTTACTCATTAGCCAGGCTTTTAATCCTGCTTTTGCGCAGGAGGAACGAAAAATTACCGGAAATTTGATGGATACCGAAAACATGCCAATCATTGGTGCTTCTGTTGCGGTAAAGGGCACCAGCAAAGTAACGGTTACCGGAGACAAAGGTGCATTTAGCATCACCGCTAAAAATGGCGATAAACTTGTATTTACATTTATGGGTTATGAGGCCAAAGAAATTACCATTGGTACCGCCTCCAACTATAAAGTAACCATTAAAGAAGCCACTGCCTCATTAACCGATGTAGTGGTAGTGGGTTACGGAAAAAGCTCACGTAAAACTTTATCAAGTGCCATTACTTCAGTTAAGCCTGAGGAGCTTAACAAAGGTGCTATTGCCGATGTTGGGCAGTTGCTGCAAGGTAAGGTTGCGGGTATGAATATCAGTGCCAGCGGCGATCCTAACAAACCAGCAGCCGTAATATTACGTGGTGCATCAACAGTTAACAGTCCCGGGGCGCCCTATTATGTAATTGATGGTATACCGGGTGCAGATATTGCGGCCATTGCACCGGCCGATATCGAATCAATCGATGTATTAAAAGATGCCGCAGCAACTGCAATTTATGGTAACCGTGCAGCGAGCGGGGTAATTATGGTGACGACCAAACGTGGTAAATCGGGCAAACCGCAGTTAAATTACAGCGGCTACGGTGCAGTTGAAAAAGTGAGTAACCAGCTCGACCTGATGAATGCTGACCAATTAAGGTCATTCCTTGCAGCCAATAAAGCCGCATTTTCGCCGAATGATGACCTGGGTGCAAATACCGACTGGATGAAATCGATTGAACGTTCTACGGCTTTTTCTCAAAACCACAACCTTTCTTTTAGCGGAGGTGCCGAGCACAGTAACTATAGTGCCAGTTTAAACTACTTTAACAAAGAAGGTATTTTAAGTAAAAGTTCATTAAATCGTATCATCGGCCGATTGAATATTGATCAATATGCCTTTAACGATAAGGTAAAATTCAGTTTAAACCTATCTAACTCGAGCAGCAAATCGATCAACGAACCTTTGCAAAACATCGTTTTATTACAGGCGGCTAAACGTTTGCCGGTATCGCCTATATATAATGCAGATGGAAGCTACTTCGAAAACCTGAATAACTCGGGTTATTTTAATCCGGTTGCCATCGCTGATAATGCACAGGATGAAACCAAATACAACGTTTTACTGGGTGGTTTTAATACAGAGGTTAAATTACCTTTCGGCTTTACTTATAATATTAATTTATCTTACCAGAAAACTACCGCTGCACATGGTGAATTTTACAGCAGTTATTTTGGCAAATATCCAACTTCAAATTTTTATAACAACCCTGATCCGGGGATTGGGATAGCTCATACGCTTATTGGCGGCTTATTCGGCACCAACGGATCAGCTTTGCGCAGCAATTACGAAAACACCAACAAAACGCTTGAAACATTTTTAACCTGGGATAAGAAACTCGGCGACCATAGCATCAATGCGGTATTGGGTTACACTTACCAGGATAATGTTTACGGAGATGGTTTCCAAACCTCCAGTACCAATTTCCCAACGGATTACATTGGCTTTTCGAACCTTGCACTTGGTAATCCTTACGCCATTTCTTCCTACCGTATTAATTTAGGCAATGATTTAACTTATGGCAGAATATTGATGATTTCTGACTTTTTTAGGGTAAACTATAACTACAAAAACAAATACTTGTTTCAGGGATCGATCAGACGTGACGGAAGTTCTGTTTTCGGAAAAAATAACCAATGGGGTTATTTCCCTTCAGCTGGTTTAGCCTGGAGAGTGAGCGAAGAAGAATTTATGAAAGGTCAATCTGTGATCAGCGATTTAAAAATCCGTGCCAGTTATGGAGTAACCGGAAATTCATCGGGTATTGGTGCTTACACCGGACAATTAATTTATGGCATAAGTGGTACTTATTACAACAATGGCGTTCAGGCAGCAGCCTACGCTCCAATTCAGGGTTCAAATCCTGATCTTAAATGGGAAAGAACAGCAACCAAAAACCTTGGTGTTGATTTTGGTATCCTAAACAATAAAATTACGGGAAGTGTAGATGTGTACGATAAAAACACAACCGATATGCTTTTCAAATATAATGTTTCGGCCTCATTGGTTCCGGGTGGAGCTATATGGGCGAATGGTGGCAGCATTAACAATAAAGGAATTGAGGTTAGCTTAACAGCCTCGCCTGTTAATACCAAAAGTTTTTCCTGGGCGAGTACCATCAACATGGCTTATAACAAGAATAAAATCACCAGTTTAAAAGGTCCATATTCTAACGGCGATTCGGTACGTTACTCTGATCCTGAAGGTCCGGGACAAACCAATGCAACCTTACAGATCCTTAAAGTGGGTTATCCTCTTGGCCAGTTTTTCTCACTTAAATATGCGGGTAAAGATGCCAGTGGCAACTCACTCTTTTACAAACATGATGGTTCTACTACCACTACCCCAAGTATAGGTACCGATTACTTTTATTTGGGCAATGCGCAGCCAAAAGTATTAATGGGCTGGAGCAATACCTTTAAATACAAGGCATTAGAGCTAAACATCTTTTTAAGGGGAACATTTGGGAACAAAATATTTAACGCAACCCGTGCAGATTTATCTTATACGGCCGGTGCAGCAGTTAATAATATCCTGAACAGTGCAGCAGATGATAAGATATCTGATACCAGGAACTCCTTCTATTCAGACCGCTACATTGAAAGTGGATCTTACGTGCGCCTGGATAATGCCACATTGGGTTATAATTTCAAAAACCCGATCAAGTATGTAAATACGATTAGGCTATACCTGTCAACCAACAACTTGTTTACCATTACGGGTTACAAAGGCATCGATCCGGAAATTAACCAGGGTGGCGTTGCCCCGGGTATAGATTACAACAACTTCTACCCTAAAACACGTACCTTTTTATTAGGCCTTAACGCATCATTTTAAAAGATAAATTTTAAAGACATGAAAAAGATATTATTTGGAATATTGTGCGCACTAACAGGGGCATTAATATTTACTTCCTGCCAAAAACTCGAAATTCCCATTACATCCGAACTTACACCGGAATCCTATCCGCAAACAGCTGCCCAGTTAACCTCGGCATCCGGCCCGGTGTACATCAATTTAAGAAGCGATTACGCGACTACCTATTTCTTTTTGCAAAGTTCATCTACGGATGAATCGGTACTGCCCATTTTTGCATCGGACTGGATTGATGGCAATAAATACCTGGAGCTGCATCGCCATACCTGGAATAAAGATAATGCCTGGGTGGCAGCGGGCTGGAGTTACTTAACCAATATTATTGGAACGGCCAATCAAACCATTTCCATTATTAATGCATCGGCCCCTGCAGGTGCAGCAAAAAATACCAACCTTGCAGAATTGAAAACCATGCGTGCACTGTCCTATTTTATGATGATGGATATGTACGGCAATGTACCTTTAGATACTTTGTATGGCGCTACAGCATTAAAAACCAATACGCCACGTGCACAGGTATTTAATTATATAGAAAGCGAACTTAAAGCGGCTATCCCTTACTTAAAATCGACAACAGGTGTTTCAACTTATGGTTTACCAACCAGATACCTTGCTTATTCTATATTGGCAAAAATGTACCTGAACGCTGTTGTTTACACCGGTACGGCACGTTACGATGATTGTATTGCGGCCTGCGACCAGGTGATCAGTTCGGGCTTGTACAGTATAGAGCCTATGTCGAGCTACCTGCAGATGTTTTATCCTACAAATGGCCCATCGCAAAAGGAATTTATTTTTGCAATCCCATTTGATGCGTCTACCTCTTCCGGCAATATGTTTTTAGCCCGTTATGATCTTAACCGAAACCTGGGAATCCGTTATCAGTATTCTGGTTCTACGGCAGGTTCTTTTACCAATCCGGTGATGAACCAAAGCAGCGGCGGTGGTTTAGCGAATAATAAACCCAGCGGACCAAGAATGACCACCAGCGAGTTTTATGCAAATTTTAACGATGCTAACGATATCCGCAATAAACAATGGCTTACAGGCCCGCAATATTGGCCAGATGGCAGCCCTATTATGGTAAGCACCACCAACTTAGGTTATGATCAGTTTTATACCGGCGGAAGTCCTGCTACAGCGTACACCTACGCTTTAAACTTAACTCCTCTTACTGCCTCGCGTTTGGCTGCAGGTTCTTATGACCTGGGTAAAGACGAAATTGCCTGGAACACTGGCTACCGCAACAGTAAATTTATTGCCGATTACACCAACCCAACCAACCGTAACCAAAATAACGATATGCCGTTATTCCGCTATTCGGATATTATCCTGATGAAAGCAGAGGCCATATTCAGAGGTGGAACTCCAACCCTTGGTGCCACTGCAATTGGCCTGGTAAATAGTGTAAGAAGCAACCGTACTACTTCTCCTGCTTTGGGAAGCTTAACTTTAGATGTTATTTACAACGAACGTTCGAAAGAATTTGCGTGGGAAACCTGGCACCGTAATGATATGATCAGGTTTGGTAAATTCGAAAACAGTTATGGTTTGTCAAAAACCAATGCCGATACTTATCGCCGTATTTTCCCAATACCAAGCACGGCCATTGCAACAAATAATACCCTGGTACAAAACCCAGGCTACAACTAGGCCCGATATCATTAAGCTAAGGTTTTTAGCCACAGATGCACACAGATAAAAACAGATTTTTATATCTGTGTGCATCCTTTTTATCTTCCGAAAGGTCGGTACAAGTGGTGGTTAAATTATTTTTACGTGCCAACAGCCAGAGAAATTTATTTGCTCCTGTCCAAACCCACGCTTTCCAAAGTTTTTTCAAAATAAAATCAACTTCATGAGTAAACATTTACTTTTTTTTATTTCCGTATTTATATATGGTTCTGTACAGGCGCAGGTTTTGTTAAAAAATCCCTCAGAAAATATTCCTCTAACCAAAAGCCTGACCAAAGAAACTTCCGCACTTAATTTTATTGCCATGGGCGATTGGGGCCGTAATGGGGCCGACCACCAGAAACAGGTAGCACAACAAATGGGCATTACCGCAGCGGATGTGAAAGCACAGTTTATCATCTCCACCGGCGATAACTTCTACCCTAGCGGTGTAATCAGCGAACATGATCCGCTTTTTAAATATTCGTTTGAAGATATTTACACGGCATTTTCTTTGCAATGGGACTGGTATCCGGTGCTGGGTAACCACGATTATAAATCCAATCCGGATGCCGAGGTGGCCTACTCTAAGATCAGCAGAAGGTGGAAAATGCCTGCCCGTTATTATGCCAAAAAATTCCCGATCAATGGCGATCTGAATAATCAGGTATTAATTGCTTTTATCGATACCAATCCCTTAATTCCCGAGTTTTACAAAAATGCTGAATATGGCCCTAATGTAAAAGGTCAGGATACCACGCAACAAAAACACTGGCTCACCAAGGTTTTAAGCGATAATGACCCAGGCATCCGTTGGAAAATCGTGGTGGGCCATCATCCTATGTATACCGGAGGAAGCCGGACAGACGGATATGATACCAAAGCCATCCGAAGCTCCTTAAAACCCATTCTCGACCGTTATGGCGTAGATGTGTACCTCACCGGGCATGAGCACAGCTTGCAATACATTAAACCCGAAGGCAAAACGCATCATTTCATTTCAGGCGCAGCTTCAGAGAAAACACCCGTAAAACTCATTGAAAATGCTCAGATGGTGGCTTCAGTTTATGGTTTCATGCTTTTTTCAGTCAGCAAAGATTTGATCCGCGTACAAACCATTAATGATGAAGGAGAAATTATTTTTAATACCATTATCAAAAAATAAATCGCATTTTTCTCTCAACAGCGTTTATTTTTAGGAAACAAAAATCACCCATCCTTAGCTTAAAGATATTATGGCCATTACCGAATCTGCACCACAGGCTTTGTTACCGAAAAAGAAAAGACTACTTTCTTTAGATGCCTTACGCGGTTTTGACATGTTCTGGATTGTTAGCGGAGAAGGTATTTTCCATGGTTTGGCCGACGGCGTGATGAAAGAACACGCTTTGATCAGGAATCCCAATGACTGGACCATCGCCAGCAATGGCCATTTATCCTTTTTCGAAAGGCTGTTTGTTGGCCTCAGCAATCAGCTGCACCACTCCCCCTGGAACGGTTTTACCTTTTACGACCTGATTTTCCCGCTTTTCATCTTTATCTCTGGCGTTTCGATGCCTTTTTCTTATGAAAAACATTTAAATGCCGGAAATGATAAAAAAAAATCGGCAAAAGCCATTTATTACGCACTGATCAGGAGAACATTGATTTTAATTTTCCTCGGCATGGTGGTAAACGGCCTGTTCAGATGGGAAGGTTATGAAAACACCCGTTTCGCGAGCGTACTTGGCCGCATTGCATTATCCACTTTTTTTGCAGCTTTAATTTACCTCAATTTTTCTTTGCGCAAACAGCTCATCTGGCTACTTGGAATATTAGTAGGCTATTACATCATCATGATTGCTATACCTGTCCCCGGCTTCGGAAATGGCGTTTTAACGCCTGAAGGCAACCTGGCTGCTTATGTAGACCGCTTATGGCTACCTGGAAAACTCCACCGTACGGTATATGATCCCGAAGGTCTACTAAGCACTATCCCTTCCATTGCAACAGCACTTTTAGGGGTATTTACAGGTACATTCCTTAATGCGAAAAACAGCCGTTTCAGTTTGGCACGTAAAGCGTTATACCTTTTTATAGCTGGCATTATACTGGTTTCGCTTGGTTTGCTATGGAACCCATTTTTTCCGGTAAACAAAAATATGTGGACCAGTTCTTTTGTGCTGGTTGCCGGTGGATTCAGTCTGGTGCTATTCTCTTTCTTCTATTACATCATTGATGTTAAAACTTATCAAAAATGGAGTTTGCCCTTTATCTGGATCGGTACAAATTCTATTTTGATTTACGTTTGTGCGCACGGCCTATTTAATTTCGAATCAAGCTCGCATTTTCTTTTTGGTGGAATAATAGCCAAAATACCGCCTGATCGGCAATCGGCAGCCTTATGGTTAGGTGTGCTGCTGATCCAGCTCGGGATATTAAAATTCCTGTATGATAAAAAATGGTTTTTAAAAGTATAAGCCAGAGTAGTAAAAATCATTAAAAAAAACACATAGATGAAACATAAAATATACATTCTTGCTGCATTTTTGATCATAGTTTCAGCTCAGGCAAAAGCGCAGGCTTATCTTTCCTCTTCAAATGAACTGATTAAAAGGATTTTACCAAAACAGCATCAGTTTTTTTTAACCGAAAGCATTGCTGCTGAAAATGGCCTGGATGTTTTTGAAATCGAAAGTAAAAAAAATACGATTGTATTGAGGGGAAACAGTGGTGTGGCCATCGCATCAGCTTTTTATTATTATTTAACGGAATATGCGCATTGCCAGGTGACCTGGAACGGGGTTAACCTTAAATTGCCTCAAAATTTACCGGAAGTTAAAAACAAAATCAGGAAAAATACCCCTTACGAATACCGTTATTACCTTAACTATTGCACTTTTAACTACAGCATGAGCTGGTGGGACTGGGCAAGATGGGAAAAAGAAATAGACTGGATGGCACTTCATGGCATTAATATGCCGCTGGCCATTACCGGAGAAGAATATACCTGGTACCTGTTGTACAAAGAAATGGGCTTTAGCGATAACGATCTTAAGGATTTCTTTACAGGCCCAGCTTATTTTTCCTGGTTCTGGATGGGCAACATCGATGGCTGGGGCGGCCCGCTACCACTCGACTGGATGAAAAGCCATTTCGAACTGCAAAAGAAAATCCTGGCCAGACAGCGTTCGCTTGGCATGAAACCTGTTCTCCCGGCCTTTACGGGCCACGTACCTGCCGCATTTAAAAAGAAATTCCCCAAGGCTAAACTCAAAGCAACCAACTGGACCAATGGTTTTGCCGATACTTATATCTTAGATTCAGAAGACCCGATGTTTGCGGAAATCGGAAAAAAATTCTTACAGAAACAAACTGAGTTATTGGGTACCGACCACCTGTACTCTGCCGATACCTTTAACGAAAACGAACCGCCATCAGCCGATCCCGAATTTTTAGGAAAGCTGAGCGCAAGGGTTTATGATGGTATGAGCCAGGCCGATCCCAAGGCTGTATGGGTAATGCAGGGCTGGTTATTTTACAGTGATCGTAAATTTTGGAAGGAGCCACAAACAGAAGCCCTTTTAAAAGCTGTACCCAATGATAAGATGATTTTATTGGATCTGGCCACAGAAATAGAACCCGTGTGGAAACGCACCTCAGGTTTTTATGGCAAACCGTGGATCTGGAATATGCTGCACAATTTTGGCGGGAACACCAATCTTTTCGGGCGTATGGATGTCATTGCAAACGCACCTGCCGAAGCTTTAAATCACCCACAAAGTGGAAAAATGAAAGGCATCGGCCTCACCATGGAAGGAATAGAACAGAATCCGGTATTGTACGAATTGATGATGGCCAATGTTTGGCAGGCTAAACCGATAGACCTTAATACCTGGCTACCCAATTTTGTATTGAACAGGTATGGCAAAAATAATCCCAATGCCCAAAAGGCCTGGGAAATTCTGAGAAAAACAGTTTACAATGTGCCTGCCGATAAATACATCAGGGATGGTGCAGAATCCATTATTCAGGCCCGTCCAACCTTCGATTCGCTCACCCGATGGGCCAAAACAACATTAAATTACCGGGAAGCTGAACTGTTACCGGCCTGGGATGAACTGATAAAAGCTGCCCCAACCTGCGGCAAAAGCGATGGTTTTCAATATGATGTAGTAGATGTAACCCGCCAGGTGATGGCCAACTATGCCCTGCCCCTACAGCGCCGCTTTTTGGCTGCTTATGAAAAAAAGGACATGGCTACTTTTAAAACAGAAAGTCAAAAATTCCTTCAGCTGATTGATGATATGGACAAACTACTGGCTACCCGAAAAGATTTTATACTTGGGCCATGGGTTAAACAGGCCAGAGCCTGGGGAAGTAATGATGCCGAAAAAGCGCTTTATGAAATGAATGCAAAAGATCTGATTACTTTGTGGGGCGATGCCAAAAGTCCTTTAAACGAATATGCCTGCCGGCAATGGAGCGGGTTATTAAGTGATTTTTATAAACCGAGATGGGTACTTTTTTTCGAACAGGCAGCACAGGCTATGCAACAGGGAAAAGCACCGGATATGAAACAATTTAACCAACAGGTAAGTGCCTGGGAATGGAGCTGGGTAAACCGAAGAAAAGATTATCCGCTTAAAACCATTGGAAATCCTGTAAGTACAGCAATTCAAATGCATAAAAAGTACCGCAGCTTAATGCAAAAAGTACATCAGTAAACTAAGAAATTTTTACTCAAAATGATGAAAGCCCTTCCCTATCTATTTATTTTATCGGTGTTTTTTTCAAATGCCAATGCACAGCGCAAATCATTCAGCATAGTTGATTTTGGTGCAAAAGCGGGTTTACAATATACCAACAGCAAGTCCATTCAGCAGGCCATTAATGCGGCTGCAAAAGCAGGTGGACGTGTTATTGTTCCATCCGGACAGTTTGTTACCGGTCCTATTGAAATGAAATCGAATGTAGAACTTTACCTTGCAGAGGGCGCAGAACTACTAGGCAGTATTAACCGCTTAGATTATGGAAAACAAGATGCCCAGACGCTGATTTCCGCTAAAAAACAGCAAAACATAAGTATTTCGGGCAAAGGAACCATTAACGGCCGCGGTGCCGAGGTAGTTAAGGATCTGTTATTGCTCCTGCACGAGGGCATATTGGAAGATGAAACGTGGAAGATTAAACGGCCATCGGAAGCTAACCGCCCAAGACTTATTGCTTTCTCAAATTGCGAGGATATAACCGTTAAAAATGTTACCATCAAAAACAGTGCAGGTTGGGTTCAGGATTTTGTAAACTGCAAAAGGTTAAATATTGATAGTGTTACCGTAAAAAGTACCGCTTATTGGAACAACGATGGTATTGATATTGTGAACAGTAAAAACGTTCGCATTACCAATTGCAATATCGATGCAGCCGATGATGGCATTTGCTTAAAATCAGAAGGAAGTCCTGGCATCTGCGAAAATGTTTACGTAGCCAATTGTACCATCCGCTCCAGTGCCAGTGGCTTTAAACTCGGCACGGGTTCTTATGGCGGTTTCAAAAACATAAAAGTACGCAATATTACCGTTTACAATACCTATCGCTCTGCCATTGCGCTCGAAGCGGTTGATGGTGGTTTTATTGATAGTGTAGATATTGAAGGTGTAACCGCAAAATACACTGGCAATGCCATTTTTATCCGTTTAGGGCACAGAAACAAAACTGATCAGTACAGCACCGTAAAAAACATCCGCATTGCTAAAGTGAAAGCCGATATCCCCAACTTCAAGCCCGATGCCGGTTACCCGCTTGAAGGACCTTTGCCTAAAGTAGCACCTCACAATTTACTTCCGGCATCCATTACCGGTATTCCTGGTCATTTGGTTGAAAATGTGCTGCTTGAAGATATCGAGATCAGCTATGGAGGTGGTGCATCAGAAAAAACCGCATTTATCCCAATAGATCAATTGGATAGTGTAACAGAGAATGAAGCCGGCTATCCCGAATTTAGCATGTTTGGCGAACTGCCTGCCTGGGGCTTTTATGTCCGCCATGCACAAGGCATCTCCTTTAAAAATATCAAACTGAATGTTAAAACACCCGATTTCAGGCCTGCGGTGATCTTTGATGATGTAACTTCAATCAATATCGATGGATTAAATATCGACAAAGGAGAAAATCCACACCAGGTCATCTTAAAGAAAACAGGTAAAGTTTCTATTAAAAACACCAAATTGCCTTCAAACGTTAAAGAAGCCATAAAGGAGCTTCCATAATATGATTTTATCTCCACTTTCAGATATGTTGTTAACCGATTTAAAAAACGTAGTTTCAAAACCAAAAAAATCAATCAGGATTTTTGAGTTCTTACTACTCTTTTTTGCCATAGGAGCCATTAATACTGCTGATGGCCAGCAAAAGTCGTTAATCCCTTATGTTCAGCCTTTTTCCGGCACTTCGGCCAGCACCACATTGGCCAGTCAGCACATTGAAGATAAAACCGAGCGCCTGGCCAACACCATTCCGGCGGTTGCCCCTCCCTTTAGTATGACGCAATGGACGCCACAAACCCAGCTTACTGAAAAAAAATGCCTCGCGCCTTATTATTACAACAATAAAAAGTTTTACGGTTTTAGGGCCACACATTGGATCAGTGGCTCTTGCACCCAGGATTATGGAAGTTTTACCATCATGCCCGTTTCTGGTCGCCTTAAAACCGAAGCCAATCGATATGCGGAAGATTATGTTCATGAAAACGAAGTTTCTACCCCATCCTATTACAAGCTAAAATTACCTAAACATCAACTTTTAACAGAAATTACCGCCACCCTTAGAAGCGGTGTAATGCGCATTACTGCATTAAAAAGTGATAGCGTTTACATTCTGGTAAGCCCAAATAGTGATCAAAATAAAGGGTTTATCCAAATTGACAAGAAAAAAGGTGAAATTTCAGGCTATAACCCTGTTCACCGCATTTATCAGGGATGGGGAGAACCGGCCGGTTTTAGTGGTTATTTTTTCATCCGCATCAAAAAAGCATTTACCTCAGCTGGGGTATATAGCGAGGGCAATATTTCTGAACAGCAAAGCATTAGCAATAAAAAAGATATTGGTGCTTACGCGGGCTTTAAATTGCAAAAAGGAGAACAGCTAATTATCTATTCCGGCACTTCTTTTACCAGTATCGCCGCAGCAAAAGCCAACCTCGAAAGCGAAATTAAAAACAACGGTTTTGATGATGTTCTGACACAAACCAATCAAAGCTGGGAAAAAGCTTTATCGCAGGTGCGTATTAGCGACAGCAACGAAAAAGGCAAAAAAATCTTTTACACTGCACTTTATCACGCCATGCAACACCCACGGCTGTATAATGATGTGGATGGAAAATACCCACAGTTTGCAGGAAAATACCAGAACAAAAGGATTGACAAAGGAAGTTACTACGATGATTTTTCGATGTGGGACATTTACCGGGCACAATTGCCATTAATTGAGTTGCTGCAACCCGATCTGGCTAACAGTTTTGTAAATTCCATAGTACTCAAAGGTCAGCAAGGTGGTTGGATGCCTATTTTCCCTTGCTGGAACAGTTATACCGCCGCCATGATCGGCGACCATGCCACTGCTTTTATCGCTTCTGCATATAACAAAGGGATCCGCAATTACGACATCAATGAAGCTTACCGCTTGATGAGGCAAAATGCTTTCCAAATGCCCGATTCGGCCGATTATTTGAACGGAAAAGGCCGACGTGGCATTAACAGTTACCTAAAATATGGTTATATTCCATTGGAAGACAGTATACCAAACGCTTTTCATAAAAAGGAACAGGTAAGCAGGACTTTAGAATATGCATACGATGATTATGCATTAGCAACTATTGCGAAAGATCTGGGCAAACAAAGCGATTACAGGGAACTCGCTAAGCGTGCACTTAATTATCAGCATGTTTTTGATCGAAATGTTGGAATGGTGAGGGGCCGTTATGCTAACGGTAATTGGTACCAGCCTTTTTATCCCGATCACCGCGAGCCTTATATTACTGAAGGCACCCCAAGGCAATATACTTTTTATGTACCGCATGATATGCCTGGATTAATCAAATTAATGGGTGGAAAAAAGAAGCTCGAAAACGAACTCGATTCGCTCTTTGCCAAAAAAGAATATTGGCATGGAAACGAGCCTGGCCACCAGATTCCTTTTTTATACAATTATACGGCCTCGCCATGGAAAACGCAGTTGCAGGTATCGCGTATTTTAGCAGAAGAATACGGTGAAGGTGCCGGAGGATTAAGTGGTAATGATGATGCCGGGCAAATGTCGGCCTGGTATGTATTTGCCTCCCTTGGTTTTTACCCGGTTGATCCTGTTTCAGGAAATTACCAGCTGACCAGTCCATTATTTAAACATACCACAATATCATTCAATAGTGGTAAAAAATTAACGATTCAGGCAATTAAAAAGTGTAAAAAATCCATTTATATCTCAAAAATCAGTTTAAATGGAAAAGTTTTTGCTAAAAATCAGCTTTCACATCAAACGCTAACCAATGGTGGCAAGATTATTTTCTATTTGGAAGATCATCCGATAAAAGAATAAGTGTTTTTTGTATTGGACGACCGTTATATTGGAATCTGCTATGGCACGTAACGTCATTCCCAACTTGATTGGGAATCCTAATGCATTAGCAGGGCCTTTAAGTTTCATTCATTAAGATTCCCGCCTACGCGGGAAAGACGACCGTTATATTGGAATCTGCTATGGCCCGTACCGTCATTCCCAACCTGATTGGGAATCCCAATACACTAATAGGGCCTTTAGGATACGTTATTAAGATTCCCGCATGCGCGGGAATGACGACCGCTTTATTGGACAATTGTTATATCGGAGTCTTGTTATGGCCCGTACCGTCATTCCCAACTTGATAGGAATCCTAATGCAAGCGCATTAAGATTCCCGCCTGCGCGGGAAAGACGATTGATTTCTAAATCTTGAATTACTAATTAGTTCTTAAAAAACAACCCTTTCCCCGCTACTTGCCCTTAATCACAAAGTGATAATTCCCGGATTCAGCTTGATATACTAATCTATCAGCTTCGGTCCTTAAAAAACTTAAACCATCAGCTTTATTTACAGTTAAGCCGCCTTCTTTTACCAGTTCGGGCTTGGTGGATGGAAGGTAAATCGTTGCCGAGGTATTTATTGGAACCGAAATATCCAGTTCTATACCATTATCTGTTCTTTTCCAGCTGCAGGAAATGTCGCCGCTAATGGATTTAAAAGAGCCCTTTACCCATTTAAGATCTGAAACGAAAGCTGGTTTGATGATGATTTTACGAAAACCAGCGCCAGATTCGTCAGGGCTGATGCCAATTAAGTCGTTAAAAAACCATTCGTTAATCTGCCCGGACATAAAATGGTTCTGAGAGCCGAAATCGCCCACACCGGCATCCCATTTTTCGGTTAAACTGGTGGCACCCTTTTTAATCTGGTAGCCATAACCAGGCTTATCAGACTGGTTGTTCATGTCGTAAACCACATCCGAATATCCACCATCCGCCAAAGCCCTCAGTAAAAAACGGTATCCCACTTCACCAGAATTAAAACTATTGTTATTTTTTCTGATACTATCCACCAATGCATTTAACAATTTAGGTTTGTTTTGCGGTTCTACAATATTGAGAAATAAAGGTAAAGCGCAGGTGGTGTTCGAGCCTGTGGCATATAATCCAGATGCAACGTTGTAAAATTTATCGTTAAATGATTTACGGATCTGTTCGCTAGATGCACGGTACGCATCTGCATCGGCCTGTTTACCGAGCTGCATGGCAATGTTGTACATAATCAGGTTATCGTAGTAATATATTGCCGTTCCGGTAAAAGATACCGGAGTGAGCTGAGAACCCCATGCCGGCTTCGGACCGATATCGTACCAATCGCCAAGTCCCGTAACAATGATATTATCTTTAGCTGTTGAGGATAAAAATGCAACATACTTCTTCATTCGTTCATAATATCTTTCGAGCAAGGAAATATCGCCCGAAAACAGGTATTGTTGCCATGGAACGATAATAAATGAACTTCCCCATTCGGTAGAATTACGGAAACCATTAGTCAGCTCCGGAGAACCTGCTATAAAATATTCAGGTGCAATATTGGGGATAAATCCATTTTCCAGCTGTGCATCTGCCATATCGCTCATCGTTTTGCGGAAAAGCGGCGACATATCGAAATTGTACCTCAGCGCTGGTCCGTTCAATTGGTTTTCTTCCAGCCAGCCCATTTTTTCACGGTGCGGGCAATCGGTCATCAGGCTCTGCATATTGCTTCGCTGTGCCCACCTTACCAATTCGTAAATTTGATTAAAGAGAGGATTTGAGGTAGAAAATTTACCTACAGGTGTAGATGATGAATGTACAATGAGGTCTTCTATATCCATTACCTTTGGCAGTTGTCCGCCTGGTTTTGCCGCAAATAACTCTACCTGTACGTACCTGGCACCCTGATAGAAGAATTTAGGTTGCCAACGCTCTGTCCCGCTGCCAGCAAGGGTATATTGCCACCAGGCTGGTCGTGCACCATCCTGGGTAGCCGATTTACGGTCGACCAGGCCATCAGCACCTAAAAGTTCTGACGGGATCATCCGCACATAAGCACCTTTTTGGCCACTAACGGTAAGTTTTGGCATCATGGAGGCATTTTGTCCGAAATCGTAAATAAACAGGTTATCTTTAATTTTTGTAACCTTAACAAATGGTTTGGTTTCGATAACCTTAACCGCCGGAGCAGCAGAAGATAATCCACTCAACCTCCCCCCAGGACCTGAAGACAAGGCAGCCATTTTCCAGTTTTTACCGGCTTTAAATCCACTCTTGTTCCAGCCTGCAGCTTCCAGGTTGGCGTTATAATCTTCCCCGCCAAACATGTTAGAATAAGTGATTGGGCCGGGCGCAACCTGCCAGGTTTTATCGGTCCCGATTGTTTTCACCGTTCCATCAGCATATTCTAAACGCAATTGTGCAATTGCTTTTAGTGGTCCGAAAGAATTAAGGAATTTAACATAGCGAACGGAATCCGGCTGGATATTGTACATGCCATTGCCTAAAATAATGCCGATGGCATTGTTACCAGCCTTTAGTTTTCCTGTAACGTCATAAGTGCTGTACAAAATGGTCTTTTTATAATCCGTCCATCCTGGGTTTAATAAATCTTCTCCTACTTTTTGGCCATTGATGGAAAGTTCAAATTCAGACATACCACTCACAAAGATCACAGCACGCGACAGGCCTTTATTTATCGAAAAATCTTTCCGCAAGGCCACCGACGAGTAGTTGGGCAAAGCTGATCTATTTAAGGGCTCATCAGTTAAGTTTTGTTTATCCCATCCATTGGCTTCATTGCTATCCAGTGCTTGCACAGGACTTCCTGAAGCGATATTTTTGCCATTTGAGAACACTTCAACCTGCCTCAGGGCAAACTGATAATTATGCTCCCAACCCCATAATTTATTGGCTGTCATCCTTACAAACCTTCCGGTTACATTTTTAATGCTGAACGATACAGGTTTCCACCCAGGGTTATTGAACGCCTTGTTGCTGTAATCGGCAACTATTGTAGCCTTTTTAAAATCTTCCTCATCAGCTATCTCGACTTTAAAATTGGATGGAAAACCATAACCTGCACGATCCTCAAAAAACATAGGAGTGATCCTGATGGAAGAAATCGGCGATATTTTTTTCAGGTCAACCTGTACCCACTTGGTGGTTGTTTGTGAAGCAGCACTTTTGGCCCGATATCCAAACGGACTAAGTGAAAATTTTTCTGCCCCGGCCGCAGTAATCCAATTGGCTACCCAATCTTTAGCCTTTAGTAACCCCATTGTAAAGGTTGCGGCATTGCTCCATACGGAAACCGCTCCATTGTTATCCCATGCACGTACTTTCCACCAATACTTTTTGCCTGATTTTAGCGGTTGCCCCATGTAACTGATGTAGGCCATCTGACTGGAGGCCACCTTGCCCGAATTCCATAGATTGCCTTTATCGTTTTTCAGTGATACTTCAGTATCGGCAACCAATACCTGATAGGCAAGCTGCTTTAATCCGCGTTTACCATTTTCAGCCATTAGTGTGTAACTGAGGTCTGGATGGGCAACATCTATGCCCAGTGGATTATAGAATAATTCGCACTTTAAATCTACCGGCTTTAGTGCAGCTGGTGTAGCAAAGCAGAAAGAACTGCTAAGCAATAAGAGGAAAACGATAAAATATCTTTTGGAATGGAACATGATATTTGGATAATACAGGGAAGGAAACAACACGCTGGTTGTTTCCTTCTGAATAATTTAAAAATAAGGATTTAAGGCCACTTCTGATGCCGGGATTGGAAATAATACCCTGATATTGGTATAAGATGATGGCGATGGTGTAATGCCAGCCGGAAAATAATAATTAAGCGGATTTGCTTTAAATCTGGTACCAAAAGCTTTCATCACCTCATCAGCTTTACCTGTTCTTACCAGATCGGGCCATCTTTTGTTTTCGAAAGCCAGCTCTACCCTCCTTTCATTTTGTATCGCATCTCTAACAGCGGTTTGCCCCGATGCTGTACTTGCCGTTAATCCTGTTCTTGGATTTGCCCTCACCATATTTAAATAGGTTAAGGCCTCTCCTGGTCTGTTTTGCTCGTTTACAGCCTCAGCTAAGAATAATAGCACTTCTGCATAGCGGTAAACCGGCCAGTTATCATTAGTATTATTGGTAACCGCATGCGGATGGCTGTATTTTTTGATGTATGGATAAGTTACGCCGCCAGCAGTAAGGTAGCCGATTGATGCATCTTTACGTTTATCGTTTGCTTCATAAGCAGCAATGATATCAGGTGTTGGAAGATTAAACCCTTGTATGGTTCTGGGCACTTCTGCTATTCCGGTTACAGCTTTGATCTCTTCTGCAGAAATGGGTTGAATTAAAAATGTATAAAAGAAGTTGCTCGAAAGTCCTTCATTTCCTTCTTTATATTGTATTTCGAAAACAGATTCGCTGTTATTCTTGGTTGCAGGATTAAATACTTCGCTATAATCTGATACCAGGTTATATCCCGTAACTTCTTTCAGAATTGTTTCTGCCTCTGCCCATCTTTTTAAAACCATGTAAACATTGCCAAGCAATGTTTTGGCAGCGCCAGAGGTTGCCCGACCTGCCTCTTGCGTAGCCTTATTTGGCAGCAACGTAGCAGCCTGCTTGGCATCGGCAATAATCTGTGTATATACATTTTCTACACTGTTTAACGGAAGTGAGGTTTCATCAAGCGTTTTGGCTGGTTTGAGGTGCAAAGGCACTTTACCGAAGTATTGAACCAGATCAAAATAGGCAAATGCCCTTAAAAAATAGGCCTGCCCTTTAATATTATTCTTTGAAGCCGCATTAAAATCAATACCATCAATCGGTTCGAGTACCTGGTTTACACGGGCAATGATAGAATAATCCGTAAAATATTTATTAGCCGAAACCGGATTGTTGGCATCATCGGTAAAGTCTTTAATATATTCAGACTGGTTGCTCCCCCTGTCGTTTGGATTGTATTTATAAGTGGTATTATCAGAACGCTGCTCAGCCATTGCCCATGCACCATTCTGTCCGCCGTAAAGGCCTCGAAGGGGCGCATAAGCACCGTTAATGGCCTGCTGAAAATCACTTTCTGTTTTAAAGAAAATGGCGGTACTTAATGATGTTTTAGAAGGTGTTTCTAAAAACCCCTTTTTGCAGGCCCCTAATGAAGTCATCAGCAGGATAGCCAAAAAAATATTTTTATTCATGATCGTCAGATTTAATAGTCAGATGATTATTTAAAATTTACGTTTAACCCAAAAGTGAATGTTCTTGGAACCGGATAGGCCGAAAAATCAAGGCCTTGCGACAGTGAATTTGGTGCATTCCCATTAAGATCCGTCCCAATTTCTGGATTTACACCATCATAATTGGTAAAAACAAAGGCTTGTTGTACACTGGCATAAACCCTTACACTTTTTAGTGCTTTTATTTTCGCTACCGGAACGGTATAACCAAGAGTGATGTTCTTAATGGTTAAATAGCTGCCATCCTGAACAAATCGGGTATGGAACTGGGCACGGTCATCACCGGTTGATGCTGTCGTTTTCCCGTATTTACCTGCACCCGGGTTTTGTGGCGAACGCCAGCGGTCTTTCACTTCTTTTAGCACATTAAACACCCCATCCAGATTGGTTGTCCCTTCATCCATCATCCTGGCGATATCATTGCCGTAAGATCCGCTTGCTACCACAGCAAAATCGAAATTCCTGTAGGTAAAACTATTGGTTAATCCGAAAACAAATTTTGGAAACGGGTTTCCAATCACTGTTCTGTCGCCTTCTTCATCCCCGTATTTAATAACACCATCGCCATTAAGGTCGCGGAATTTTATGGTACCCACCTGTGAGTTCACGCTTTTTGGAGAGCGGTCAAAATCTGCCTGATCGGTATATACCCCATCCTGTATAAGCCCCCAGAACTGTCCTATCCTTTGGCCAACCTGAGTAATTGATCTTGCCGTACCATTTCCGGTATATAAACGGTCGCTCAGCGATGATAGCGCCAATACTTTATTATCGCTAAAGGCAATGTTAAAATTGGTATTCCATTTAAATTTTCCAATTAAGTTATTGGAGTTAATGGCAAATTCATGTCCCCAGAATTTTATTTCGCCAACATTCCCGGTAAAACTTGAAAATCCGGATTCGCGTGGTACAGCCAGCGAGAACAAAAGATTGGAGGTTTTCTTGGTGTAATAATCGTAAGTAAAACTGATGCGGTTATTTAATATAGAAAGATCAATTCCAAAGTCTAACTGTTTGGTATTTTCCCATCCTAATTCATCATTCCCTAAATTGGTTACGGCCACACCACTAGCCGTTGTAGAGCCAAAAGGACTATTTACCCCGCTTGATACCGTAGCATATTGTCTGTAATCACCAATATTATTGTTGCCTATTACGCCATAACTACCGCGTAATTTTAAAAATGAGATGATTTTCGAATCACTCAAGAATGATTCCTGGCTTAACACCCATCCTGCAGATACCGAAGGGAAATTTCCCCATTTATTGGCCGAACCAAATCTCGAAGAACCATCTCGGCGGATGCTGGCTGCCACTAAATATTTCCCTTTGTAATTGTAATTAAGACGTGCTAAAAAAGAGGTAAGGCCCCATTCTACAATATCTGAAGAGGGATTATTTTTAATCAATGCCCCGGCAATGGTTTCAATCCGATCGTCAGGGTAGTTTGAGCCGCTGATGGCACTGTAATCACTGCGGTATTTCTGTTTGGTAAAACCCGCTAAAACATCAAATCCGTGGTCTTTAATCTGTTTTGAATAGCTTACGGTATTTTCTGATAACCACGATTGATATTGGTAGTTAGAATCGAATAACCCTGCAGAAAGCGCACTTGGTGTAGAAGCAAAGGCCCTTGAAGCTGTTGAAGGCTGAAAAGAGTGAAATAATGACTGCCCAAAATCTACATTTATGCTTGATTTAAGTACGAGTTTGCTGATGGGTTCATATTCTATGTATCCGTTTGACAGGATCCTGTTGTCTTTGCTTTTGTTGGTAATATCCTGAATGGATCTGACCCAGTTGGGTGTAGGAAAAGCCGTAATACCAGCTGTAGTAACCGTAACCGGATAAGAGCCATCAGGGTTTTGGTAGTTAAGAACAGGCGGAGTTAAAAGCGCGTTGTTAATTAAACCGCCACCACCAAAAAACATCCCATCGGTAGATGGAGAATTATTTACAGTATGCGTAGGCGCAAGATTGAAACCTACCTTAACCTGATCGTTTACTTTGAAAACCGAGTTGAGACGAACTGAAAAACGTTCATAATCTGAATTTAAAAGGACACCTTCCTGTTTAAAATAGCCTGCAACAACGGCACTGCTAAAATTTTCTTTATTGGTATTTATTGAAACACTATAGTTTGTTAAAGGTGCGGTACGCAACATGGCATCGTACCAATCGTACCCTTCGCCATATTGTGCCGGGTTTTGAAGCGCAGCAGGTACAGGCTGGCCTAAATCATCGTAATATTCTTTTTTGAACTGCGCCCATTCTGTACCGTTCATCATATCAGGACGGCCTTTTTGGGGCACCTGCTGGATACCTATGTAAACATTTGCAGAAACATTGGTTTGCCCGGATTTAGCTCCTTTTGTAGTGACTACCACCACACCAAAAGCGGCCCGCGAACCGTAAAGCGCTGTTGAAGCTGCATCTTTTAAAACCGTAATATTTTCGATCTCATCAGGATTGATATTGCTGATATCGCCAGCTATGGGAAAACCATCTACCACATATAAAGGAGTTGAGCCGGTAGAAAGGGATGCACTACCACGAACACGTACCTGTAAGCCCTGACCTGGTTTGCCGGATGCCTGGTTGATTTGTACACCGGCAAGTTTCCCCTGAAGTTTTTGTGTAATCTGTGCCGCCGGGATATCCTGAAGTTCTTTTGCGTTTACCGTTTGTAATGAACCTGTTGAGCTTCTTTGCGTGGTACTCCCATAGGCTACCACCACTACCTCATCTAATGATTGATTATCTTCAATTAACTTAACATTAAGGCTTGTTCTATTGTTAACGGGCACTTCGAGGGTTTTGAAACCTACAAATGAGAACACCAGCGTTGCTGTTGGGTTAGCAACCGTAATTTTATAAATACCATTTCCATCCGACGAGGTTACGTTTTGCTCTCCCTTAACACTCACACTTACACCTGGAAGTGTTTCGCCTGAGGTAGAAGTGATCTTCCCTGAAATGATTAACGACGGGGTTTGGGCCCATGATGGCTGGGCAATAAACAGGCTGATTGCCATTGCAAAAAGCGCTATTAAATAGTTGGGCCTACCTTTTGTTTTATGGTAGATTAATGTAAAAATTCTCATAATCTGTTATTTGGTTAGCAACTAATGATGATTGGTTAACTTTAGTAAAATTAGCCTCAGAAGTATGCTCAAAAAATGCATAAAGTGAGCATTACCATATCCTTATTGATTTTTTTAATTAAAAAACATCAACATATACTACCGTTCTGAGCAATTTGCTTAACCAGGTATTAGAAAAAAGTGATTTAATGCTTAAATTTTATAATGATGCACGTTCGATAAAATCAAAAGAATTCCTGACCTGCTTGAATTGCTTACCAACAATCATTTTTGCTGCCCTTTTTCCCATGGCAGAAAAATCGGTTGATACGACTGTTATGCCCAGAAGTTCTTTAAAAACAGTTTCATTGAAAGAAACTATTCCCACATCCAGCCCCTGCTGCAGATCTGTTGTCCGTATTTTTTTGATCAGCTCTGCCAGGTCTATCTCGGTAAGGGTAATGAAACATTTGCCCTTAGCAATTTCTACCTGGTTAATATCAGTCAATAGCTCAAAATTTTTCTCAAAAAGATCACAGAATTTCTATACACCAGAAGTGATTTCGGCCGGGTGGTGGCTATTTTCAGGAAAAACAACTGTGATGTTAGTGTATTTGGAGAACAACCCGGCTTTTTTTTTCATGGCCTGAAAAATATCCATTTCAAAATCCTGAAAAACAGAGATAAATCTGCCATCAAGATTGATTTTCTTATCGAGGATTACCAGTTCATTGGGCGATATTTTCTTCAACACATCCAAATATTCTTTTTCTTCGGTTCCTGAATAAAAGTGAGGCATAATCACATAATAATGATATTTTCCGTGATTATCCTGAATAATATCCCGAAAAATTTTGGGGTTATAGTGGTGTATTTCGAGATGAACATGTGCATTATCTCCCAATTCTTCAATAAAAGCTTCGTAAACCTCTTTTTTATATGGGCTCATTTTATTGAGGATCATCAATATTTTCATTTTCTGGATTGGTCCCTTCGCAACATAATTGCCCTTACCAGGAACAGACACCAGATATCCATCTTTTCGCAGGATTTTATAAGCCTTTTCAACAGTTTCTCTTGCTACCTGGTGGGATCTGCTGAATTCGTTTATCGAGGCTACCTGGGCATTTCTTTTCAGGATTCCCTTTTCTATATCATGGGTCATCCGGTTTGCTATCTGCAGTACCTTTGTAACTTTATCCTCTTCGTTTATTGTTATTTTATAATTTACCATATTGGTTCGATCCGTACTTATGCCATGCTCGGAAATTAATCTATTTGCCAATAGCGCTTTTGAAAAGTATTAGTACAGAATGATAAATCTAATGGTGATCCGGTAATTTTAAAATGTACAATTTGATCATTTAAATGCATGTTATGCTTTCTGCAACCATAACATGCCGGATCTGATTAATGGTAATGATAAAATTATTTTATTTAAAATCGAACCAAAGGCTGCCTTTGTTCCAGGTATAATTAAGCTGCATATTTTTCTGGCTTTGTGGTCCCATTTTATCAGCAGATTGAAATTTTGTTCCGATCGGACTTATCGCATCTAAAAAGCCTAAGTCGCCATCAGGAAAAGGCGGATTGGTATTATCGTTTTTTGCACCGGCAGCTTTCTCCGGTTTTAACATCTGAAAAAAAGTTCCTTTATTGGAAGTATAGACAGTAAAAGGAGATTGTTTATTTTTAATGGTTACCCAGTAAATGTCTGCATAATAGCCTTTAAATTCGGGATAATGCCAGCTTTCGCCAGTGATGGTATTATTGAAATCGTTATCCCAAATACCAAATTTTGTTCCTTTCAACCTGTTTTTCCAAACCCGGTATGGTCCGTTTCCTTCCCATTTCATCCCGGTAATGTTTTCTTCGGGATAATTAAAGGTGATGCCCATAAAATCTACTTCTCCGCTGATCGAATACTCATAATCTAATTTTACAGGCTTGCCAGAACTGAAAATCCATTTTACTTTAAATTTAGCCTCGCTATTGTAAACCGGTTCTACCACATAATCATGGCCAGCGGCATAGTGTTTTAAATCTTTCAAGCTGCATTTAACGCCTGCTAAAGCCGGACCACCTGAAATTGATATTTTCGATTTTTGATTGGTAACATCCTGAATATAACCTGTGTTTTTATCGAAATTATAGGTAATTCCATCGAGATTTAAGGTGAGTACTTTATTGGTTTCAGCCACCTGAATTTCAGATTTTTCAACGTTCCGGGTAATTATAGAGGCTGCTGGCATTTTAATTGGCCAACTCCAGGTAAACAGCTCCCGGCCATATTGATCTGTAGCTGTTAAATACAAAACATCATTATTTTTCCAGTTTATGGGAAGTGGAAGGGTTAAAAAACCACTTTCGCCCGGCAATAAATTGTTTCCTTTCAATTTGCCCGATGCTGTTACTACAGGTTTATTTTGATCTCCCGGAGCAGGAAGTTTAGCTAAACGCCATTCGAAACTACATTGGTTAAGGTTGGTAAAATGGTATTGGTTGGCTGACAGCTATCTTTCCATCAAAATTGACAGGTAAATCTTTTAGCGTGATTTGAACAGGAGACCAGATTTCTTTGATCGTATAAAAACTCCCTTCCTTTTCGCGGTGTGGCCCTAAAATGCCATCAGGTGCGGCATTGCCCTGAATATCCATTTCACCATTGCGGTCTAAGCGGGTAACGCCTTCATCGGCAAAAGACCATAAAAAACCACCTGCAGCATGAGGGTTTTTCATCATCATCGCCCAAAAATCATCCAGGCCGGCACCATGCCCGCCATCATGTAGCCCATGCATAAATTCTGTCGGGAAAAATACCTCACGACCATATAAAGTTGCATTTGTTACGTAATTATAATCTGGATAATGCTTGGTATCGGTACCGTTAAATTTCTCCCAGGGGTGAATCACCAGCCTTTTCTGGTTATCGTATTTGGCATAGAGGCTGTCAAGCGCATAATTAAAGCCGCCTTCATTTCCGTTGGCCCACATTACAATTGAGGGGTGATTTACATCACGTGTAACCAATTCTTTTACCAGTTTCGTACCAATTCCGGTATCATATTTAGCTTGCCATCCGGTAAGTTCGTTAATTACAAAAAGGCCCAAAGAATCGCATGCATCTAAAAAGCTGGGATCGGGTGGATAATGAGACATGCGAACAGCATTCATATTCATCTCCTTAATCAGTTCTACATCCTGGATATTGAGCGCTTTACTAAGCGTTCTACCCGATTCGGGCCATTCGCTATGCCTGTTAACACCTTTAAATATTACTTTTTTATTGTTTACATAAAAGCCATCCTGTGGACGGAGCTCTGCTGTTCTAAAACCAAATTTCTGTTTCGTACGGTGAATCAACCGGCCTTTACTATCGCTTAAAGAAACCACCACCTGGTATAAATTAGGCGATTCCGGATTCCAAAGGGCAATACCTTTAAACTGGCCGCGAAGTGTTGAAGCTTTTTCTGATGAAGTTATTTTCGAAGAAATTTCAGCCCCTACATTTTCACCAGTTAGTTTCTGCACCTGGGCTTTTAAAACCGATCCAATTTCTGCATTTGCACTATAAACATCTAAACTGAATGCGCCACTTGCTTTGGCATCAACTGCAATTCTATCGATATTGGCCTTTGGTAAAATTTTAAGGTAAACAGGCCTGAAAATCCCACCGAAAAGCCAAAAATCTGCTTTCCGCTCTGCTTTATTGATGGATTGATCGGTTGATTGTTTGCTCACTTTTACTTCTAAGAGGTTATCGCCTCCGAAATTTAATAGCGGGGTAATATCATACTGAAAAGTATAAAATCCGCCCTGATGTATCGGACCAGCCAACTTTCCGTTAATTTTTATCTCCGCCTCGGTCATTGCGGCTTCAAAAACAATAAAAACTGTTTTATCTGCATTGTTTTTTGAGATTTTGAACTGATACTTATATCGTCCGGTTTCTTCAGGATTTTTAGTATCCTGATAATAGTTATAGGTACCGAAACCTTGTTGTTCCCAGTTTGAGGGTACCTGGATTTTATCCCATTGTCCGCTCTTCATTCCGGTGTTGATTAAAAAATCCCAGGTTTGGGTATGGTCTTTGTCTTTTCCGGATAAATATTGATACTGAGTTTCCTGCGCAAGGATATTTAGTACAAGCAGCGTGATGGCAAACGTTAAAAATAGTTTCCTGATCATGTTTTTCTGTTTAGGGTTAATAGGGGAAATAGGGTTATTTTGGCAGCACGAACGCTGACTTTGTAAATCAACAATTATGTTTAGTACCCGAATTTAGCGCTATAATTTCTTTTTTATGTTCGATTGCTTTTTTATTTGCATTTAAAGTTCTACAAATTGGCGACCTTAAATTTTTCTACCATCAGTTATCGCTTTAGCCTTAATGTAGCTGGTTTTAAACCGTCGGAGGATGCTTTTAAAGTGATATCGCCTGCACCACCGGTTGATTGTATGATTACCTGAGCCAAACCACTAAAAAGTTTTCTTTTCCAGCCTGCTGCAGGTTTTAATACCTGAATTGCACCTGGGTCGGTATTGATATTGTCCCAGCTCTGCACTTTCAAAATCGGTGTAGCCAATATGGCAATGCTATTTTTTCCGGTCTTTAACACAGATCGGTCGAGCACAAAAACATTTCCTTTTTTATTGGCCGGCAGTTGACCACCGATTTTTTTGCCGTTGATGTAAACAGACTGCTCTTTACCTAGGCTTTTATAATAAAAAGTGATTTTAGTTTGATCACTCCAATCGGTTAAATCGAAATCTCCCCGATAGATCAATGCTTTCACTTTTTTGCCAAATTCTTGTGTTCTCTCCTGTTTAAAGGCGTAATCCCAGTCAGTGGTTGATGTAGCTAACTCAGCTAGATCGTCAATAGCTGAAATTGCTTTTTCTTTGAGGTTATTAATGCGAACAACACTCACCTGTTCTATAAACTGATCGGGTTTTAAGGAAGTGGGATTGCCGTTACCTACACCAATAATTTTAGCAGGACCACTGATTTCGAAATCGATATCGTTAACTGCAGTCGGCACGCTCTTCCCCGAAACATCGCGAACATCAACGGTGAGGATGGCAATATTAGAATTTTCTACCGGAATGATTTCTTGTGTAATAGCTGTTTGTGTAGGTTCTGAGGTGGTTTTTACCACATCGGTTAATATTTTTTTGCCGTTTTTAAAGCCAACTGCTTCAAGCGTACCGGGTGCATAGTTTACCATCCAGCTTAAATGGCCGTTAGGTTCCATGCGTTTTTTACCCAAACTTTTTTTGTTGAGGAAAAGTTCAACTTCATCACAATTGCTATAGGCTTTCACATCGATTGGTGTACCTTCTTTACCCTTCCAGTTCCAGTGCGGTAAAAGGTGCAAGGTAGGTTTATCGGTCCACCATGATTTTAAATACCAGGTATCATCCTTGGGGAAACCACATAAATCAAGCATTCCGAAATAAGAAAGCACCGATGGCCATCCAAATGGTGTTGGTTCTCCGCGGTAATCGAATCCTGTCCAGATAAACATGCCGGCCAGGTATGGACGCGAGGCATAATGTTTCCAGCCATCTTCCAAACTCAGGAAGTTTTCGTTTTGCCTGGTATCGTAGGCCGCTATTTCGTGCTGAACCATATTGGTAACATACAAACCCCTGCTGGCTACGGTAGAGCCTTCTTCAGTACCCCAGCTAAATTGCGCAGGGTACTTTTTATGCTGTTCATCTGTATTTTTTGTTGCTACATAATTATAACCTAAAAGATCGATGGTTGTGGAAATTCCGTTTCCTATACCCCCGCTCACTGCAGCAGTAATTGCCCGCGTGGTATCGATGGTTTTAGCAAAAGCCTGCATGGTTTTGGCAATCCGTGCACCGGTAATGTTACCTTCGATATTCCATTCTTCGTTACCGATAGACCAACTGATGATACTAGGGTGATTACGGTCGCGAATGATCAGTTTTTTAAGGTAAGCGAGGTTCTGATCGGTAATGCCCATCAACCGGTTTTCGTCGATCACCAGCATGCCTAATCTATCGCAGGCATCCAATAACTCTGGCGTTGGCGGATGGTGTGAGCAACGGTAGGCGTTACTGCCCATTTCTTTTAATTTGCTGATCCTGAAATACTGCAGTTCATCAGGCAGGGCTACACCAAGGCCGGCATGGTCCTGATGGTTGTTTGTTCCTTTAATTTCTATCCGCTTTCCATTTAAAAAGAAACCTTTATCGGCATCGAACCTGATCGTTCTGAACCCAAAAGTGGTTTTGTATTCGTCTACTACTTCTCCATTTTTGCTAATGGTTGTTAACAATTGATACAAATAGGGATTTTCAAGATCCCATAATCGTGGCTTATCAATTGGAATGGTTAAAGTAAATTCTTTTTCGGTCAATACATTTAGTTCAAGGTTTTGGAGTTCGCCGGAGGCTACCACCTTGCCTGAAGCATCAACAACACTTTGTTTAATATTAAACTTTTGGTTCTCCAGGGCATCATTTTTTAAGGTAACGCTGGCGGTAACAACTGCCTGATTATTGTTGATATTACTGCGCACGAAGGTACCGTTGGGCACTACATGCAAGGGATCTGTTTTATTCAACCATACATGACGATAAATGCCTGCACCTTCATAAAACCATCCTTCTTCGATGGTTACATCTGCGCGTACGGCGATTACATTTTCGCCGCCATAGTTTAAATAATCGCTAATATCATACTCAAAACCATGATAACCGCTAGGTTCGGTACCCAGATAGTGGCCGTTTACCCAAACGATAGAATTTCTGAACACGCCATCAAAAGCAATGCTGAGCTTGCGGCCCAGATCTTTGGCTGGGATAAAAACAGATTTACGATACCAACCCACGCTGGCATCCGGAAAATTTCGGCCGATTGCTTTAAAGCCGTGGCTCAAACTTGCTTTTGGATCAAATCCCTGTTCTACAGCCCAATCGTGTGGCAGGTTGAGTTTTCTCCAGGTGCGGTCGTCAAAGTTGAGATCTGCGGCACCATCGCCATAGCCTGTTTTGGCCAGGTAAGAAAAATAGCCCGTTCCATTGTAAAAATCTTTTTTCACTTCGTACGGGTGACCCAACGCAAAACGCCATCCGGTATCAATCAATAGATGTTCGCGTTTTACCGGGTTATGCTTTTGGGCAAATGACAGGACTGGCTGAATCAGTTTAAGCAAAAGCAGTAAAGCCCATATTTTATATAATTTCATCTGTGTGTTGTGTGTTTATTCTGTTAATAGGTATTGGACTGAAAATGGCTGAGATTCGAACTTTATCTTTCCGGTAACAGTGGCCGATAAGGCTTTTATCTTTTTAGGATCTTCGGGTCCGCCTGCTGCAAATTTTGTAGTTTGTCCGTTCACCAAAACTTTTTGAGAGAAAGTGCCATTATCATCTCCACCCGTTAAACTGTAGAGGTAATATTTTTTGGAGGCTTTAAATCCGGTAATATCAAGATCGATAACCTGTGGTACATTGCCTTTATTTACAATGACAGTACCCAGTTCTCCATTTTTAAACTTAGCCGCATAAGCCAGTATATCTTTGTTATCGCTTAACTGGGTGGTGAGGAGTTGATCGCCAAAAAACCGCTGAAAGTAATACATGTAGTAAAATACGGGCCTGGGATTCCACAGCGGAACGCCAGGTTCGTCGCCTTTATTGAACATACCATGATCATTGCCATGAGCATATCCGTTGGCGAGATCCCATCTGCTGGCCATACCAAACTTTAAACTAGCAAGTTCGCCCAAAACAATGGCTGCATGCATACCATTGATAAAAGAACAGGATTGTTTAGAACCTGTGGCGAAAATATTCCATTCGGTAAGGGCTAAGGGTCTTTCTGGAAGCTGGTAAATTTTGGACAGCTCATTCATATAAGCCGCCATTTTATGGGTTTCCGTTTTTGCGGTATTCAGAATAATTTCTGGCGAAGAATTTTGTTCGTAAGGTGTATAATAACTATGCAGCACATAATAATCGATAGCAGAACCTGCTGCTTTCAGTAAACCATCATTCCAGTTTTTGGTAATACCGCCTTCCCACGATTTTTCTTTGGCTGTTTCGATTACCACCGCACCGATAAAAATCTGGCTATTGATTTCTTTTGCGGCAGCTTTCATCGAATCAGCAAAAACCTTTAAATGTTCGCCATACAGTTTACCCGAAATCAGTTCTGGTTGGTGATCTTTATTTTTAGAAGTATCTATTTTATAACCTGCCTGCCAGGTACCGTAATTTTCATTGCCGATTTCCCAGAATTTGGTTTTCCCTTTATCAAAACGGACCCAATCGGCCGCCAGATGCGCTGCATTTTGCACAGGTTGATTGCTGGTACCATAACGGGCGTAGCTGTAATTAACGCAGATAATGCCCGTGCTCCTGGTTTCTTTAAGCAATTGATAATAATTTGCCAATGATAACGACGATGGATTATCGGTAATGCCATACCATAACCGTTCGGGCTTTTGCTTCCGCTGATCGCCATATAAAATAACCTCGGGTACATCTTTTGGCCTGTTTTCTTTTGAGGTGTTCCAGAAATACACATTGCTGAGGTTGCCCCCGGGAAAGCGGATGATATTTGGAGAAAGTGTTTTAATATGATCCATCAGCACCGGCTGATCGACAATCTGGCTCATGTAGGGATTAGAATTGTTTCCGTACAGGTAATTGGAAACCAGGCCTGCTTCGGCCGTATAATTAATTTTAATATTCACCGAAGCAGGTTTTAAGGGAATTGAATGTTTGATATAGGCAGGTTTATCAACCTTTTTACGCTGTATATCCTGTAAAAAAAACGATTGAGGGTTTTGTCCGAACACATGCTCGGGCAGGATGACGAACGAAGAGAGCAATAGCAGCAAAAAGAGTATTTTTTGTAACATGGATGACTATTTTTTATCTACCGCTATAAACACAACTGACCTTGCCGGCAAAGAAACTTTTATGCCACCATCAACCAAAGCCGATTTTGCAGTTAAGGTTTGATAATTTGCAGGTCCGCCTGAAACACCTGTTGGGCCATTATCATTTACAAATACCTTTTGAGAGAATTCGCCGTTGTCATCTCCACCGGTTAACGTATAATAATAATACCTTGCACCAGGTGCGAAATTTGTGATATTGATCGTAGCCACCTGGCTTGTTGTACCTTTATTCACCACCACTATTCCGGCTGCACCAGAAGCATAACCTGAGGCATAACTTACCACATCGCTTGAGCCGGAAACACTAGAACTAAGCATTCTATCACCGAAAATTTTCTGAAAATAGTACATGTGGTAAAATGCAGGCCTTGGCGTCCATTTAGTGGTTCCGTTTCCTTCATCGCCCAAACTGAACATGCCGTGATCATTACCTCCGGCATAACCGTTGGCCAAATCCCACCGGCTGGCCATGCCATAATTATTTTTAATCAGTTCGCCCAATACCATTGTAGCATGCATGCCGGCAATATGCGATACTTGCTGTTTAGATCCTTCTGCAAAAATATTCCACTCGGTCATGGCGATCGGTTTTAAAGCAACACCGTTTTCCTGGGTTGTTTTTTTCATGTAATCCATAATCATTTTTGACTCAGTAACTGCTGTATTTAGAATCACCGTGGCAGAAGAATTTTGGCCATAAGGCGTATAATAAGTATGTACGATATAAAAATCGGCTGCATTGCCCGCCGCAGAGAGAAACCCGCTATTCCAAGTCTTATCTACAACGTTGCTATTGCCTATTGAGGCATCGTACTGGATCAGCTGACCTCCAATTTTAATGCTTGAACCGATTTCGGCAGCGGCCTTGCGCATAGAATCTGCAAAAACTTTAAAATGTTTACCGTATAATGCACCGTTGATAATTTCTGGCTGCCCGTCTTTATTGGTAGCGGTATTGATTTTATATCCTGCCTGCCATGGTCCGGCATCTTCATTTCCAATTTCCCAGTATTTGGTTTTTCCTTTATCAAAACGCACCCAATCTGCGGCCAAATGCGCGGCCACCTGATCCGGATGTGTACTGGTTCCGTAACGGGCGTAACTGTAATTTACGGTGATGATACCTGTGCTATTAGTTTGTTGTAAAAAGCTATAATAACTGTCTACAGAAAATGTCCAGCTGGCAGTATTTTTACCGTACCAGTAACCTGCATTAACCGGAGCACCAGAAGTATTATACAAGCTAGCGGGTGCATCATCAGGTTTTTGCCCGGGATTGGCATTAAAGAAAAAAACACTGGCAATGTTGCCGCCCGGGAAACGGATAATATTTGGCGAAAGGTTTTTTACATGGTTGATCAAAGTAGCCTCGGTACCCAGTTGGCCGATGTAAGGATTGCTGTTATTGCCGAAAAGATATTTGGAAACTTTACCAACAGTTTCGCTGTAATCAGCATTAATGGTTACTGCAGTAGTTCCGTTTGGTTTAGCGGAATCAACAAAAGATGGTGCCACAAAGGTTTTGCCTTCCCAATTGTCCATAAAAAACCCAACGGTTGTCGCGGTAGTTACCTCTTTAGGTGGAATAATGGTACCGGTATTGGGTGGCGTTACTACAGGTGGTTCCTGAATGGGCTCATTATTATTCTTTTTACAGGAAGTGATGGCCAAAATGCTCAAAAGCATGCAAACGCCAATCACTTGATGTTTATGGTTTACAGAAGTTTTCATTTAAAGCAGATCAAAAAGGTTTTGGTAAAAGTTGGTACCGGATACGTTTATCCGGTACCAACGGGAAAACTATTTTTTCAATTTTACGATACGGATATTATCTATCCCCACATCAAATTTGGTGGTTACCGGGGTTGCGGTATCATTGATGTACATAAAAACAATGGCGCCTTTGCCCGTATTGGTCACACTGCTTGATGAGGTAATCAGGTCGTTTAAAGTTGGCGCAGAAGTTCCTGTGCCCTCTCCATTACCTGTTTTGGTTTTAAACTGGGTTAGAGGAATGGTTACAGTATACCAGGTATCTGATTTAAAAATTCTAGTAGCTTCTGCTTTCCAAGGCTCGTAACGGGCCAGGTATAGCCACGACCCTTCGTTACGTCGGATCATCAGTCCACCACCACCCCAGGGCTCTTTAACCGAAATTTCAAATTTGAGCACATAACTCGAAACCGGATCGGCAAGGTTGGCCTGTGGCACCCATTGTACCTGGTTAAGGTTGATAGAGCGGTTGGCATCATACCATGCATAATTAAAGGCTGATATGTTGCCGGTAAACATCCTTGCATAATTTCCCTGTGCACCCGGAAATAAAGCCTGACTATTCGTTATCGAAGCGCCATAGCTGTAATTATTTACATTATCAAAATTGCATAACATGCCCGTCACCTGATCGTTGTAAGAGCTGTAGGTACTTGTGCCTCCTTGTGTTTTCACCACAATATCGCCTGAAGTGGCCGATAATGGAATGGTTACGGTACACGAAGTACCATCAGGTTTAGAAACCACATTGGTACCATCTGCCCCACCCGGAAAAGTAATGCTCTTGATCAGATAAAGATATTGACCATATAAAGTGATGGTTTGCCCCTGAGGAGTATATTCGTTACTTACACTGCTTACCACAGGTGGCGGTGGTGATACCGGAAAAGTAAAGGTTGTTTCGCCGTATTTGGTTACTAAACGGATCGTGTTTTCCTGCCCTTTAGGAATATTAGAAAATAAAATGGAAGGCACGGTGACCACGAAATTATCATCACCAACCAAGGCAGCGTTAAAAGATGCTGCAAAACCGCTAAAATACACAGCCGAAACCGTTTTCAGGTTTTCACCCTGGATTACAATATTTTGCCCTGAACCTACTTTGGTTAAGGTAGAATCATTAGGTGCTGCTGAAATTGCCCTTATTCTGGTAATTACTGGTGGTTTTTCGTTGTCACTTTTTTTACATGCAGTTTGCATGGCCAATACCACCATCAATAGGATGATAATAATTCCAGATCTGCTTTTTATAAGCTTTTTCATTATGATTTAATTTAAAATTAAACTTATAGCTGTTATTTATAATAAGGTACTGCCGGCTGACTTAACAATGGATTGGTGGTAAGATCTGCCAGCGGGTAAGGCAACTTAAAAGATGCATCGCTTGGTGTAGAAAACTGATCTTCGTTTACCCTTACATTTGTAGCCGAATTAAAAGTTAAGCGACCACGGTTTTGCGCAGCAATTTTAGAAATCGTCTGTGCCGGATTGATGTCATGTTCGCGGAGCAGATCGAACCAGTACTGCCCTTCAATAGCCAGTTCCAATTGTCTGTCCACTAAAACATCAGCTTTTGAAACAGGTGAAGTTTTAGCATCTAAACCAGCCCTTGTACGCACCAGGTTATAATACTTTAAAGCATCTGCATCCGTAGTAGTGGGCGAATTGCCTAATATGGCTTCGGCATAAATCAGGTAAACATCGGCCAACCGCAGCATATAAGCTGCTGAACTGGTAGAAAGAGAATACACCTGGCCGGGGTTATCATCATTGGTACCCACCACGTATTTTTTTACGTGTGGCCTTTCATCAGTAACCCTGTAACCGCCATCCTTTTTCAATAGTTCCGGATAGAAATCGCCATTCTGCATAAACGTGGCTTTGCGGCGCAGGTCTTTTACATCATATTTATTGTAAATATCGATACTTGGGGTATTGGCAGCACCATAACCATCACCTGCGTTGGTGAGTTTGCCTTCTGCTGCATAATAACCTTGCGTACTATTGCCGAGGCCATAATTGTTCGGACTGGCAATAAACTGAAGGGCAAATAAACTTTCCTCGTTATTGTTGTTTTCTATTTTAAACAGATCAGCATAACTTGGAAGTAGTTTTAAACCACTGTTGTTGCAAACATCGCCGGCATATTTTTTTGCACTATCCAACAAGGCCACATCACGCTGTCCGGTTCCTGTACCAGTCCCATCATCTTTCAGGCCCGAACGGGTGAGGTAAATTTTAGCCAGCATGCCTTCTGCCGACCATTTGTTTACCCTTCCTTTATCAATTACCGTACGCAGGTTTTGCGAAGCGAATTTCAGGTCTTCAATAATGAAACGGTAAACATCCTTAACCAGGTGTTTGTTCACCTGAGGCTGTTCGGCAAGGGTACGGTTATCGGTAATGATGGGTACTTCTCCGAAATACTGTACCAGATAGAAATAGGATGTGCCCCTTAAAAAACGCAGCTCTCCTATGGCATTGTTTTTCGCTATTGCGCTTACCGATGGATCAGTATTCTGGGTAATGTAAATGATATTCAGGTTGCAATAGGCTATGATTTTGTATAATGAGCGCCAGGCTTCGTTAATCCGCGCATCTGAACTGTTTACCGCAAAAGTAGAATAAGATACAAAATTGGTGCGCGAAAGATTTCCTGCCATGGCATCGCCTAAAACCAGGATTGATTTATCGTTAAAATCAAACCATGGTGTTCCGTACAGGGCACCGGTAGCCAAACGCAGATCGCCTTCTGATTTAAAGAAGCTTTCTAAAGTCACTTTATCCTGTGGCGTTCTGTCTAAAAAGCTTTTTTTACATCCTAAAAATGATGTCAAGCCGGTTAACAGGGCTATTGTGAAATATATTTTATTTTTCATCTTTATAAATATTAATGTTAAAAACCGGCATAAATACCAAAGGTGTAGGTACGTGATGATGGGTATCTGCCATTATCAACCCCTGCCGATTGCGCGTTCTGGAACCTCGATCCTACTTCGGGATCGTAACCTGTATAATCGGTAATGGTAAACAGATTGGTCACGTTGCCATATACCCTTAAATAACCAAGTTTTACCTTTTGAACGATTTTATATGGTACACTATAACCCAGCACTAAATTTTTAAGGCGCAGGTAAGATCCATCTTCGATATACCTCGAAGAAACCCTGTTGTTGCCATTTAATGTTGAAGTTGAAATCCGTGGAACGGTGGTGTTTGGATTGATGACATATACATTATTAATGTCTGTAGCGCTTCCATTTGGATCTTTCAGGCCAATACGGGCATAATCGTTAACCGATTGCAACAATCCGAAACCACTTTGAAGATCTTCGTTTGTACGTTTTAACTGGTTAAAAATTTTGTTGCCATAATTTCCGTTGAAAAATACGGTCAGGTCGAATGCTTTATATTTGAAAGTATTGGTGAAGCCATACTGGAATTTTGGCAGCGGAGAACCCAGATAAGTTAAATCTTTACTGTCGATTACTTTATCTCCGTTTAAATCCCTGAATTTAATATCGCCAACCCAAACCCCGTTTACACCGATGGCACCTTGATTAGCGCTATTGGTTAAATCGGCGCCATCTTTAAATACGCCATCGGCGATGTAGCCATAAAACTCACCGATTGATCTGCCTACAGCAACCTGTTGAACGATATCGGTACCCAGGTATTGAGGCAAATTGGTGTTTTCAGTAATTAAACTGGTAACCTTGTTTAAATTCCTCGATAAGGTAACATTGGTTGTCCAGCTAAAATTTTTGGTTTTGATATTGGTAGAATTTACACTGAACTCGATCCCTTTGTTTACAATAGAGCCAATATTTTTGGTCGGTGCATTTAATTTTGCAACCGTAAACTGATCCTGCGGCGTAGTACCCGAATAAAGCGGTAAGGATAAGCTATTTAATAGGTTATTCGTGTTCTTATAATAAGCATCTACCGTAAACTGCAACCTGTCTTTAAAGAAACTGGCATCGATACCCACATTTGATGATTTGGTGGTTTCCCATTTGGCATCCGGGTTAGGTACATTATCCAAGAGTACACCAAGGCCTAAAGCCGTTTGTGTGGTGCGGTAAGAGGTTCCGTAAACATAATCGGCAATGTTCTGGTTATTTACCAGGCCATAACCCACACGGAGCTTAAGGTCGCTGATAAAATCAACTGATTTCAGGAAATTTTCCTGTTTTAAACGATAGGCCAAAGCTACGGCATAAGTAAAATTCCACCGGTTATCCGGTGAAAACTTCGATGAACCGTCGTACCTCACAGTAGATGTTAGGGTATATTTATCATCATAAGTAAAGTTGAACCTGCCATAGTAAGAATCGATGGCTTGCTGGCTTTTACCACTGGTTGAAGTTGCTTTTGCCGGATCGCCCAGGTTCAGTTCCGAATTTACAGACTGAAAGTAACCGGTTGCGGTGGCATCGACAAAACTGCTGGTATTTAAACGCGATTCGTGTCCTAAAGTACCGTTAAGTTTATATTTCGAAGCAAAAGTGTGGTTATAGGTTAAATAAGTACGAAAGGTATTGTTGTTATAAGCTGTAGTTCCCCTCCGGCCAAAACTATTGGTTTTAGGGAACTGACCGAATTGATAAGCTGGCTCAAATTGCTCAATCTGTCCGAAATTATAATTTACGGCAATCTCATTCCTCAATACAAAATCTTTCAGGAAAGTAATGTCTGCAAAAGCACTTCCGTAAACCTCGCTACGCGTTCGGGTATTGGTGTTGATCTCCGTTAACGCAAATGGATTGGTTAAGGTAAAAAGCGGACTAGAAGGTCCACCATAAGAACCATCTGGATTTACAACCGCAATATCAGGCGATTGTCTAATGGCCAGTTGAACTAAATTACCATCCTGGTTATTGATGTTTTCGTTAATGCGGTTACCAGAAATGTTGGCAGAAAGTTTTAACCAGGTAGTTGCTTTGGTTTCCACATTCAGCCTTACATTGTATCTTTTAAAATCAGATTTTACCGCAATTCCATCCTGCGAAAGGTAACCTGCATTGAGGATATAGGTTGTTCTTCCGTCTCCACCATTTACCGAAAGGTTATAATTTTCTACTGGTGCGGTACCAAAAATGGCCTTTTGCCAGTTTGTGCCCGGCCCTAACACTGAGGGATCGGCAAATAACGGATTAGGCACTGCTCCGTTTAATACGTCCCGTACATTTCTAAAGGCGGCATATTCAGGAAGTTCCATTACAGGTAAATATTTTGGCAATTGCTGTATGCCATAAGAAGCATCGATGCTCACCTTTGGCGGACCTGATTTTCCTTTTTTAGTGGTTACAATTACTACACCGTTACTGGCCTGACTACCATAAATAGCCGTTGCGGAAGCATCTTTTAAAATATCGATACTTTCTATATCTGAGGGTGAAATGGTGGCCAGTGGATTGGTACCCGGGCTACCGCCTGTATAAATGGCACCGTTAACATCACCACCGTAAAATACCCCATCAACTACATATAAAGGTTCCTGGTTACCACCTAAGGTAGAAACTCCCCTGATTTGTACCGAAATACCACCGCCAGGCTGACCAGAATTGGTATTGATGACCACTCCGGCTACACGCCCCTGCAAAGCCTGATCGAAAGTAGTTGCTGCCGATTTAGCAATATCATCTGCCCGTATGGATGATACCGAACCGGTAAGGTCTTTACGTAAAGACGTTCCGTAACCTACCACTACCACTTCATCAAGTTTATTGATGGTGGTAACCAGGCTCACATTAATTACGTCCTGATTGCCAATGGTAACTTCTTTCGCTTCTGCACCAATGTAACTGAATACGAGTACATCGCCTGTGGCCACTTTTACCACAAAATTACCTGCCCCATCGGTAATGGCCAATTGTGTTTTTTTCCCTTTTAGGGAGATGCTTACCCCTGGAATAGCATCTTTAATATTGTCGCTACTGGTTACTTTACCACGTACTGTTTTTTGAACCGCCTGCCCAAAAACAGCAGAACTGAAGTGGATAAGCGTGAAAAGAAACATCAGCAATACAATTCCTGTTTTGTTTAATGTACGCCTCATCTTTTTAGTTTTGTAAATAATTGTCTCATAAATCTGGTTAGTTAAAATTTGGTTATTGTTTGTTTGCCGGTGTAGTGTATGGTTTTATCCGGTGTTTGATTAAAATTTAAAGCTTTTGCCTTTTTAGGCGTAATGCGTATAATATTGAAGGTTCTGTTTTCTAACATGCCTTTAAAGGTCCCTTTACGATCGGCAATGGTTAACGTTTTGGCACTTTCGCTGTAGGTAAACTCAATGTTAGAAAAAGCACCCTTTTCGTAATTGTAGTTTAAACCTTCATCTTCGTAGAGTGTAAATGTTCCATCTTTTCCTGTATACACATAAAGCGTAATCGGATCGGCAGGTTTTTCGGCTGTATACTGAATTTCAGGTCCATAAGGAATAATAGCACCCTCTTTTACATAAACAGGCATCTGGCCGTAAGGTGCTTTAGCATTGATGCTTTGTCCACCCTTTATATAAGCGCCAGTATATAAATCGTACCAGCCATTTAGTTTTGGCAAATACACTTTTCTGCTGGTGGCGCCATATTTATACACCGGATTGATGAGCAGCGAAGGCCCGAACATGTACTGATCGGCAATGTTTTTAACCTGTTCATCTCTTGCATAATCCATGATCAGGCCACGCATAATGGTATAATCTTTTTGGTAGGTATTTCCTGCTAAGGAATAGATGTAGGGCATTAAACGGTAACGCAGTTTATTGTAAAATAAAATGCTTTTGTAAGCCGGATGATCTGCTGGTGCAATATTGTACACTTCGCGCAGCGGAAACTGGCCGTGACCCCTAAACAAGGGAACAAATGCACCAAACTGGTACCATCGGGTATTGAGTTCTCTCCATTCGGCCAGGTCGGCTACATTTGGTTTTTCATACCTGCGTTCTACCGAGAAACCACCGATGTCCATGGTCCAGTAAGGAAGGCCGGACAGTGAAAAATTGATTCCTGCCGAAATCTGCGATTTCATATCCTCCCAACGAGAGGCAATATCGCCGCTCCAGGTAGCTGCTGCATACCTTTGCAGACCACCATAAGCAGACCTTGTTAAAATAAATACCCTATCGTTCGCATTGGCTTTCCGCTGCCCTTCGTAAACGCCTTTCGAATTCTGAAGCGGAAAAGCATTGAAATATTTCGTAGCAGAACCTAAAAATGTTGGCGTCATCAGCTGTTTTCTTTCTTCGATAGGCAGGTTAGAATGGATATCCGGTTCGGTAGCATCCATCCACCAGGCATCTATTCCTTTTTTGTAAAGGTTTTTGTTCATCAGGTCCCAAAACAGGCCACGGGCTTCCGGGTTAAAGGCATCGTAAAATGTAGATGGATAGCCTAACCAATCTTTTCTGCCATCAGCAATATTGCGTTTATACAAAAAGCCGTTTTTGTTCATCAGGTCGTAATTGGCATTGCCGCTGTAAAATTTTGGCCATACCGAAATCATCAAACGGGTATTATAGTTATCGTGAAGGGTTTTAATCATGGCATCGGCATCCGGGAAACGGCTTTTATCAAATTCATGCGTTCCCCAGCTATCGGGTTTCCAATACTGCCAATCGAGCACAATATTATCAATCGGGATTTTACGGTCTCTAAATTCTTTCACCACGCCCAAAAGCTCTTCCTGGGTTTTGTACCTTTCTCTGCTCTGCCAAAATCCCATGGCCCACTTTGGCATCAGCACTGCTTTACCGGTAAGGGTTCTGTAACCGCTGATCACTTCATCGGCATTGGCTCCCGAAACAAAGTAATAATTGATTTCATCTCCGGCCTCCGAAGAAAAAGCATACTGGTCTTTTTCGCCCTCTGGTATTGGGGTTAAACATTTTATGGCCAGGTAAGATTCTGAACCATCTGGAATCCATTCTATTTTAATGTCATACTTTTTATCTTTCTGCATTTCTGTTTCCACAACGGCTGTACCTGGGTTCCATGCCTGCCTCCACTTATCAACCAGCAGTTCTCCATCAATCCAGATTTTAATGTAACCGGCATATTTAACATGAAAGTGCTGCAGGCCGGAATATCCAGATGATATTTTGCCTTCCCAAAGCACTTTTCCACTGGCCATTTTAAAGCTGTCAGGAAATTTCTTCATATCACTTAAAAAAGAATAATCGATATCCGATTCGGCCCTTGTGATGGTTGCCGCATTTTTTTTCTGATCGCAATAGGTAGCGGTTAACCAACCCTGATTGCCATCTTTAGAAAATAGTCGCAAACTTGATAATGGTTGATAATCCCGCACATCGCCCACTTTCGTAATAGAGTAATTATCCCAAAGGATGCCGTAATTTTTACTACTCAGTAGAAAAGGAATCGCCACATCGGTATTGTTTTGCAAAAGCAAAACCTGTTTGCCTTTATAATTCATCATGTCGTCCTGATGTTGCCCTAAGCCATAAAGCGCCTCATCATTTGGCGAATTAAAAACCTGCGTAATCTGATAACCTGCTTCTCCATCGTTAGAAACGGCTTTAAAAGATCTTGCGCTTTGTACTTTTTCTTCGAGAATATTTTTCCCGTTAAGATCCTGGTATTGAATCTGACCTGAGTGAATGTCAACCTTAACCAATAGTGATTTTGTGGTCAGCCTGATTCCGTCTGCATTTTCGGTAACTGTCCACTCTGGTTTAGATTTTACCGGAAGAACCATTAAGCTGGGTTCTAGCGAAAATTTATCCGTTGGTGTAATTATGGCATGGATAATCTGATCGGTGACGACTTCTATTTTAACCTGTTTACCAATGGCAATGTTATTCATACCTGGACGCACAATGATTCCGTTATCGGTTTTTTGATAATGAACGGTCTGCGAAAAAGCGCACACAGGAAAGGCAAATAAAAATACAACTGTACTTAGGAAGGAATAATATTTTCTCATAAAGCTTATAGGACAACCAGTGTTAAATGGTGCCGCAGAATATTTGGTTGTTTAATAAGCTAAAGGTAAAAGGCTACCGAAATAAGCGTGGTATGCAAATGTTTAAGAATAGGTATGCAAATGTTAACCCAACATAAAACACCCTATAAAACAGCATTTTACAAGAATAAAGAAATTACTTTTTGATGGATTTTTGAGCAACGTATACCGATGGCAACATGTTAAACTCCTGTTTAAAATACTTGGTAAAGTATTTTGGATTGTTGAAACCCACCTCGTAGGCAATTTCGGAAATGGTTAACTGCGATTTTTCTAAAAGCTGGGTCGCCTTTCTGAGGCGGTAAAAACGGATATATTCTACCGGAGATTTCCCGGTTAACAGCAGCACTTTTTTATAAAGGCTTACACGGCTCATGTTCATTTCCTGACTGAGCTGATCTACGGAATAATCGGCATTGGAAACATTGCTTTCGATCAGTGCCGAAAGTTGCCGCATAAATTTTTCATCAACAGATTCTATTTCATCTGCTTTAGGACTAATATCAACCTGCTTTTTATATTTGATTTTCGAAGACGCCAACTGCCTGAGCTGGTTTTTGATTTTGAAGAGCAGGATTTCAAAGTTAAAAGGTTTCATGACATAATCGTTGGCACCGGTTTCCAAACCCGAGAGCTGTACTTCCTCTCCGGTAAGGGCTGTAAGTAAAATTACAGGAGTATCTGCCGTGCGCACATCACCTTTAATTTTTTTACATAAATCAATACCATTCATTTCGGGCATACTGATATCGCTCACCACCAGATCGGGATGAACCGACAAAACCTTTTGCCATCCTTCTTTTCCGTTCGCGGCTTCGTAAATCTGATAAAACTCGCTCAAATTATCTTTCAGGTAGAATCTGAAATCGTCATTATCTTCTACCAGCAGCAGCACTGGTTTTTTATCGAATCCGGGAAGGAGAACAGGATTATTTTCTTCGGTTATTTCCTTTAAAGGCGACTTAACTGTAAAACTAAGCTTACTGTTTTCTACAATGGTTACGTCTGCCTCATCAAAAGGAATTTTAACGGTAAAGGTAGATCCTTCACCTACTTTGCTTTCGGCCCAAACCTCGCCACCATGCAAGCGTACAAATTCTTTGGTAATCGACAGACCAATCCCACTGCCCTGGTTAACAAGTGAACCCGGGATATCGCTCTGAAAAAAACGGTCGAATATCCGGTTCAGTTTATCTTCTTCGATACCGATCCCGTTATCGCTAACGCTGATTAAAAGACAGGTTTGATTGGATTCGTTTAGTGCTGAACTTAATAAAACCGTAACCGCCCCACTTTCGGGTGTAAATTTAAATGCGTTAGAAAGCAGGTTAAACAATATGCGTTCTATTTTATCATAATCAAAAGCGGTAATCAAACTGGTAAGCTCCGATTCGAAATGGAATTTAATGTTTTTCTTTTCAGCAATATCGGTAAAAGAATAAGTTAGGTCTTTGATAAAATCGACCACATCGCCAAGTTTGTAATCCAGTTTTAGCTGTTGCACCTCCATTCTTCTAAAATCAAGCAACTGGTTAACCATGTTTAGCAGGCGCCTTCCGTTTCGGTGGATCATCTGCATCTGCTGTTTTTTCCCTTCATCGTCCGTTTGCTTGATCAGTTTCTCCATTGGGGTGATGATTAGCGATAAAGGTGTACGAAACTCATGACTTACATTGGTAAAAAACTTGATCTTCATCAGATCCAGGTCGTGCATGCGTTTGGCCTCATGGCGTTCTTGCTCTAGTGCAAATTCTCTTTTTAATTTTTGGATACCGCGCCTCCTGATCAGGAAAAGTACAGCCCCGGCAAATGCAAAATAAAGCAGATAAGCCAATGGCGTTTTCCAAAAGGGTGGTAATATTTTGATAGAAATTCTTTTCTCGTTCGGAACCCAATCGCCAGCCGAATTGGTAGACGAGACCTTAAAAACATAGGATCCTGGATCGAGATTGGTATAAGTTGCCCGCCTTAAATTACCCGAAGGCTCCTGCCAGGTTTTATCAAAACCCTCTAACATGTATCGGTACCTGATTTTATCGGGATTAAAATAGTTTAATGCCGTAAATTCGATTGAAATAACATTGTTTTTATGGTTTAAAGACAGATCTGGCGTACTATTTAAAGTTTTATCCAAAATTACTTCATCATCTACTTCTTCACCTACAGCAATACTTTTATTCGCAATCTGCAGGTCAGAAAGGGCAATTTCCGGTTTCGTATGATCGGTTCTGATGTCTTCTGGCTTAAAAAGATTAAAACCATTGGCTCCTCCAAATATCAGTTCGCCGTTTTTGGTCATATATGCCGAATTTACATTGAACTCCCTCCCTTGTAAACCATCCTGCTGATCGTAATTTCTAAAAGTATAAGCAAAACCTTTAGCCGTTTTTTTTACTTTGATAAACGTCAAACCCCTGGTAGTACTTACCCAAAGGTTTTTATTTTTATCTTCAAGTATATTTAAGGTGTTATTATCAGAGAGTCCTTTATCTACCCTGAATACCTCAAACTGATTATTTTCAGGATTATAGCGGTTTAGCCCATCTCTGGTGGTTACCCAGATATAACCATAACTATCGGCTAAAATATCGTACACATTTCCATTACTGAGTGAGTTTTTAAGGTGCGGATCTGCAATAAAATGTTTGAATTTCCCTGTTTTTTTCTCCCAAAAATCTAAACCGGATGAGGTGCCGATATAAGCATTGCCATATTTATCTTTTAATAGCGCCGTAATAAAGTTGGAGCCCACACTGTTTGCAGATGAATAAGCCTTATAATGCGAAAAAATACCTTTCGAGCGATCGAGCACATCAACACCTCCACCTAAGGTAGCGATCCAGAGTTTCCGGTCATCGCCTTCAATGATGTCCCAGATCCGATCGTCACCAATGCTATTGGCATTAGCGGGGCTATGACGATAATTTTTAAAATTCTGCCCGTCAAAACAGTCTAAGCCACCAAAATAAGTCCCGATCCAGAGTCTTTTCTCATCATCGATAAATAAGCTGACCACAATATCGTTGCTGATGCTGTTGGGGTTATTGGCCTGATGCCTGTAACTTTTATAGCTTTGCGTTTTCCTGTTGTAATAAATCAGCCCCTGTCCGTTGGTACCGATCCATATATTGCCTTTTTCATCCTCCACAAAGCGGTTAACATCATCATAGGGCAAACTCCGGTTATCAGAAGCCAAATGCCTGAATAGCGGGAATTTGATGATGTTTTTATGGTAATAACTGATTCCTTTTTTAAAAGTACCCACCCAGATAATGCCAACATTATCCTGATAAAGACTCACAATGCTATTCTGGCTTAAGGTTTTCGGATCGTCTTCCCTATTCTGCACATAACTTACCTTAAGCGTTTCTTTATTTAAAATATTGATGCCACCATGATCGGTACTGATCCATATTGTACCATTTTCATCCTGAATTACCCCGGTTACCAGGTTATTATTTAAGCCTCCTGCTTTTTGGCTGAGGTATTTCACTACATTAAGTTCTGGCTGGTAATAGGTTAACCCTTCCTGATCATTAAAACTCCAGATGAAAACGGCTCCTTTATTATCGATAAAAAAGCGCAGGGGCTTAAAATCGGTTTTATCTTTCAGTTTAATCCCATAATAGCGGGCTTTGATTTTTACGGTGCTGATCGCTAAACGTTCGAATGACTTGTCCGTATGTAAAACATACATATCGCCATCTGCACCGCTTTGGATATGGGTAACTGGCGCTGAGCCCAGTGCATTTGGATTACCGTCTGCACATATTAGATGAACTGTTGTTTTTTTTAGGCTATTGTATATAAATACACCCTCAGCACCTGCATTGAACCAAAAATTGCCAAGTTTATCTTTTTTAGTGCCTGTTATTTTTGCAGTCGGTATGCCGAGACTTTTAAAATGAGCGTCAATATCATGAGAAAACTGCTGTTTTTCGAGATCAAAAATATTTAAACCTGCCCGTGTATCGATCAAGAGTTTTCCGTCTGGAAGTTCGCTTATACCATTGATAAAATCATCGCTTAATGATTTCGGATCTCTGGCGTTGTGTTTAAAAACTTTAAACTGATAACCATCGTAACGGTTTAGGCCGGCCATGGTACCGAACCACATATAACCTTGGGTATCTTTGTAAATGGCATTTACCTGGTTATTGGAAAGCCCGTTTGAAAGGTCAAGCCTCGAAAATTGCAATTGCGTTTGCTGTGCATAAGCAAAATTACAGATCAGCAATAAGATCGGGATGATTTTAAAACGCATTTTAATCGAAAAAATATTTGGTTTGGGTAACGGATCTGTAATATAACAATAAAAAACATAAAGCCATAAATGGTCTTTATTAATTGTGATTTTCGATTATGCTGGAAAGCAATGAAGAATCTGTAACCAATGAAACACAAACCGTTAAATTGCACCACGTCCCCTTCGCTGTCATTCTGAATGCAATGAAGAATCTGTAACCAATGAAACACAAACCGTTAAATTGCACCACGTCCCCTTCGCTGTCATTCTGAATGCAATGAAGAATCTGTAACCAATGAAACACAAACCGTCAAATTGCAACAATTCCCTTCGCTGTAATTCTGAATGCAATGAAGAACCTGTAACCAATGAAACACAAACCGTTAAATTGCACCAATTCCCTTCGCTGTCATTCTGAATGCAATGAAGAATCTGTAACCAATGAAACACAAACCGTTAAATTGCAC